>Ga0247727_10005731_pt1 | contig 24896 bp, 25 predicted proteins | sample WisWelCaveWW1625_FD_202498 | JGI IMG/M metagenome (GOLD analysis project Ga0247727, IMG submission 202498) | Biofilm microbial communities from Wishing Well Cave, Virginia, United States - WW16-25 | ecosystem: Environmental > Aquatic > Deep subsurface > Groundwater > Cave microbial mat | place...
GCGTTGTGTTTCCAAACCCGATGCGGACTTGGCGCTGTTGATGCACAAACTCAAGCTCAAGCCGCCCGCGCGCTTGATGCCCAAGCGCAATTTGTAGTGAAGGCTTTTAAAAATCTTTGTTGTAAATATTTATCTTAGCTTTAGTAACTGTCGAACTTGGGGTAACTCCAACGTCTGTGCTGGTATCAAACTTCATCTCTTGTCCTTCCGCCGCTCAACCTCGCTATCTGGCTATCTAGATTTGCACAGGGACACGGTTCAAAGTTGGAAGTGCGATGAGGAATTGAAATGGATTCGTGGTGCGTCAGAAACGCGGCGACAAGTTTCGTGGTGAAGAGCACGCGCGGTACTGGATAGAATTAGATATTACACCTGCCAATCGACTCGAACAGTTATATGGCGACCGTGCAGGTCAATGGAGTATTCGAATAAATGATCAATGGCGGATATGCTTTGAATGGCATGATGGTGATTCAGATAACGTTGAAATAACCGATTATCATTTGGAGTTTTACGACATGCGCACCAAGAAAATTTCCCCTTTACATCCCGGTGAAGTTTTACTCGAAGAGTTTCTCAAACCGATGAATATGAGTCAAAATCGGTTAGCTCTTGACCTCGGAGTTCCACCACGACGTATTAATGAAATTGTGTTAGGCAAACGTAGTATATCCGCTGATACGGCACTGCGTCTTTCGAGATACTTCAACATGTCGGCGCAATTCTGGTTGGGACTACAAATGGATTACGATCTTGATGTTGAGGAAGATAGATCAGCAAAAAAGTTTGATCGAGAAGTACGCGTGTATGCAACTGCTGCTTGAGTGGTGGGTTCGTAGCAAGTTCGTGGTGAGGAAGAAATTGGGTGCGAGAAATTGAAACTGCTTACGCACAAACCTCACGCCCGCCGTCGAAATCCCTTCACCAACATTCCCAATCCCACCGCGATCAGAATGACCGGCCAATAGCGGCTCATGTCGTAGAAGAAATCAAATTCCCGCAGAAACGCGGCGCCGCCGAAGAGGAGCAACACACCGCCGGGAATGAGAATGCCCCATTCTTTTGGCATGAACACGAATACGGCAAGACAGCCCACGCCCGCGGCCATCAACCAAATGGGCCAGGCATTGTAAACGTAAGGAATGAAATCAAAATTGCGCAGGATGAAAAATACTGCCAGCGTCAAAAAGAAAAACGTGGCGAACACGCCGTCGCGCTGGCCCCAGCCGCGAATGCGTGTGGCCGATAAGATCGCCAGCGCTAAAAAGACGAAAGGATAAACGTAATCAAACGGCGGAACCGGCCACTCTAAACGATCGGCCAGCAGAAATATTCCGAACAGGATTAAAATCGCCCCCACCACAAATGAACGTCCTACTCGTGCCATGACGACCTCGTTTCATTTCGCGTTCGTTGGATACGACACATTCACGTCAAATTCACGCCGGTAGGCGGCGGCGTTGGGCCGGCTTCCGGCGTTCGCTCCGGCACCACGACCATCAACACGATGTAGGCAATAATGCCGAGAAAGAAGCCGCTGAAAAAAGTCAGCAGTACCCAGCCGACGCGTACGAGCGAAGGATCGATGTTAAAATATTCGGCCATGCCGCCGCACACGCCGCCGATCATGCGATCGGTAAACGAGCGCATTAAAGGCTTTTGTTTCATGGAATTTTCTCCAGTGGAAGTGAAGCCGGCGGCCGGCGGGCTGATCGTTGTGGCAGAGGAATTATTGCGGCCGGCGCCGCGCACGACCAGCGTGACGCCGAGCAAAATAAAGACCACGGCAACCACGAGACCCCAGCTCATCCAATGGGGAATGAAATAATCATCCCAATGCCAGGGCACTAAAAAATCCATACCATGCCGTTCCGCGAGCCACACCACACCCAAAATAATTAAGATCGTTCCCAGGACATAACGGCCGGAATTCGTCGCCGGTCGCGGCGGCGCGGCGGCTCCAAGAGGATTATCCGGCACCACCGCCCACGCGATAATGTATGCCAACACGCCGAACAATCCGAAGAAGCAGCTCACCACCCACAGCACGCGCACGAGAACGGTGTCGACGCCGAAATATTCCGCGGCACCGCCGCACACGCCCGCAAGCTTGCGATCACTCACCGAGCGAAACAAACGCCGCGATGCAGTTCTCGCTGCCGGATCGAAAGCCTCTTGTGTTGTTGGTTCCGTCATTTTTGCGTTTGCGTTGAATCACATTGTGACAGTTTTTTGTTGCCCCTTTAACGAAAAATGGACAGGCAAGTTTCAAGCCGGCCGTGAATACTTTTGTTCAAGCGCGATTATTTTTTCAACACGCTTCAAATGGCGGCCGCCGCCGAATCCGGTTTCCAGCCAAATTTTTACAATTTCTTTCGCAATGTCAATGCCCAAATTTCTGCTGCCCAAAGACAACACATTGGCATTGTTGTGCTCGCGGCTGTTGCGCGCGGTGTAAGTATCATAACATGCGGCTGCGCGCACGCCCGGAATTTTATTCGCAGCCATGGCCGAACCCACGCCGGCGCCGTCGATCACGATGCCGCGCTGCGCCGCGCCCGAAGCCACTTTTTGCGCCACCAACTCGGCAATATCGGGATAGTCCACCGGCGCTTCGCTGAAAGTTCCGGCGTCTTCAAAACGCAGGCCCAAACTGCGCAGAAAATCTTTCAATTGTTCTTTGAGCGCATAACCGCCGTGATCCGCGCCAATGACCAGCAAGCCGGATTGAGCGGGCGCGGTTGGTATTGCCGCCGGGGCGGAAGCGGCGGACGGAGCTTTGGCAGTTTCATCCAACAACGCAATCTTGCGTGCACGCGCCACATCTTTGGCAGCCGGCGTCACGATCATGCCGGCGGCAAGCAACAACTGCGTCTGCCCTTTTTGCCAGGCGTGAATGACGTCGCGCTCGGTTAGAACTTTTTTGGGTTTTTCCGTGCGAGGAGCAGGCATTGGAATTTGTTCGATTGGGTTTGAATTTTAGTAACTGTTCAGCTATTATTTTTGTAAGCGGATTGAGCAGATAAAGCGGATTATAAGGATTCGTGCACCAATACAATCATCTGCTCAATCCGCTTAATTCGTTTACTTTCTTTCTTTGTGCTGAATAGTTACGATTTTTATTCATACCTCAGAGGCATATCTTTTTTAATTGGTCGATCCTGCCAGGCCCGTCATCGGCACGAATTTGACGCCGGCGGATTCGATGCGATTGATTTTTCCTTCTTCATCTTTGGTTATGATCACCAAACGCTGATCTTTCTCTCCGAGCGGCAAAATCATGCGGCCGCCGGGCGCCAATTGCTCCAGCAGCATTTCGGGGACGTGATTCGGCGCGGCCGCGAGAATGATGCGATCGAACGGCGAAACTTCCGGCCAGCCGACGTAACCGTCGCCGTGGCGCAGATGCACGTTGGCATAATTCAATTCCGCAATCAACTGCGCCGCGCGCGCCGATAACTCGGAAATAATCTCGATCGAATAGACTTCGTCGGCAAGAAAAGACAACAACGCGGCTTGATAGCCCGAGCCGGCGCCGATTTCCAGCACTTTTTCCACGCCGCGCAATTGCAGCGCGTTGATCATGAATGCGACGATGTACGGCTGCGATATGGTTTGATCGAAGCCAATGGGCACCGGGCTGTCATCGTAAGCGAGAGCTTGAAAGCGCTCGGGCACGAACAAATGGCGCGGCACGTGCCGCATCGCTTCAAGCACGCGCTGGTCGCGAATGCCGCGGCGCTCGATTTGATGCGCGACCATCTGCCGGCGGTTACCGGCAAACTCGTCGTCGTTCAGGTCGTTTTCATCCCACCAGGGTGTATTCATTTTTTTATTCTAATGTGAATCCATCCAAAAGACCTGGTTCACGCCACAGGCTTTACGCTTGAGATTTCGCGCTTGACGCCGGTGTTGGCGCGCCAGCCTTCATGACTTCCAAATGCGCGGCCACGGATCGCGCCAGCGCATGCAGATTATATCCCCCTTCCAACACGGAAACCACGCGATTCTCGCAATATTCCTGCGCTTGTTGCAACACGAACGCCGTCATCTCGGCAAAACTTTCTTCGGTCAATTGCAAATGCGCCAGAGGATCCTCGCGGTGCGCATCGAATCCGGCCGAGAGCAGGATAAAATCCGGCTTGAAAGAGGCAAAAATTTCATGCACGGCATGAAAAAAAAGCGGCAAGTATTCTTGCGCCGAAGTGTGCGGCGCGATGGGCAAATTGCGCGTCGCGCCCCGCCCCTGGCCTGTGCCGGTTTCCCCGGTGTGGCCTGTGCCGGGATAAAGCGGCCATTCATGCGCGCTGAAATAAAACACGTCGCCGCGCGCATAAAAAATATTTTGCGTGCCGTTGCCGTGATGCACGTCCCAATCGATGATCAACACGCGCTCGGCGCGCCGGTTGCGCCGCAGCCATTCGGCCGCAATCGCAACGTTATTGAACAAACAAAATCCCATGGCGCGATCCGCTTCGGCGTGATGGCCCGGCGGCCGCACGGCGCAAAACGCATTGCGCCATTTTCCCGAGATGACTTGGTCTGCGGCCTCTACCGCAGCGCTCGCTGCCAGCAGCCCCGCGGTGTAAGAATCCCTCGCAACAATCGTATCTGAATCCAACAGCGCCAAATCCTCCTGGCAGCTTTTCTCTATGTAATCGACGTAGGCCGGCGGATGCACCAACTCTAAAATTTCGCGCGCCTTCAGGGGCGGTTCGCAGACCTCCAACTGGCGCAGCAATTCCGTTGCTTCAAGATGCTCCATGATCGCGCTCAGGCGCGCCGGCCGCTCAGGATGCCCGGGGCCGGTGTCATGGCGCAAGCATGAGGGATGATAATAAAAGCCGGTCACGTTGGCTCGTCGTTTATAGTTCCCTTAAAGTAAACGATTGGAAATTACGTGTTACGCATTACGTTTTACGCATAATGCTCTTCTTCACTTCACTTCCAGCTTGGCCGTTTGCACGCCCGAGCGCGCGTTGAAGCGAATCTCATATTCGCCCGGCGGCAACGGCCCTACTTCCACGCTGTCGGCAAAGGGGATGAGCATTTGAATCGCCATGACGTTAGGATCATATTGCGCCCAGGGCGTGACTTCAATCACATGATCTTTTATTTCCACTTGCGTGTGATCGAATTTGTACGCGCCGCTGGGCAAATTGCCGGTGATCCCCAGCGTGGTTTTTTGTTGCGCCGGGGACGACAACGCCGCGGCCATTTCATCGAGATAGATTTTTTGCAAGTTATCCGTTTTCATCACCGCCCGCTCCTTTGGCTTCTCCGGCGCGGGCAGGGATTGCGGCTTGTTGTTGGATTGGCAGCCCGGCAAACCCGCCAATAAAATCACGAAAAAAATTCCGTTGCGAAAGCACATTCTGTTGTTACTCCATAAACGATCATAATTCAGTCGCGTCATTGCGAGCGAAGCGAAGCAATCTCTGCCGCCAAATTCGAGCATAAGAGATTGCTTCGTCGCTCCGCTCCTCGCAATGACTTTTCCATTATCGGTCTCGTGCGGGAGTTGCACTCCCGCACGCAGGCTGGCTGGCTTGGGAGTTAAACTCCACCCCAACTTGCGTCCACGAGTGCAATATTTATCTGTTTTGAAGTCAATCAATCCTTTGCCGCGCGGACAAAATCCTCGAGGCCGCGCACGATGGCGTTGAGGCCTTTCTCTTGCATATTGGGATCGAGAATGATCTCTTCTTCGCGCGGGTGCATGATGAACGCCGGCTCGATCAGCACCGCCGGCATGCTGGTGATGCGGCACACCGCCAGATTATCGTAATACAGGCCGAAATTAGGAAGTTTCAAGCTGATTAGCAATCTTTTCAAAATCCGGTCGGCCAGCGCATAACTTTGGGGATGAAAATAATAAACACTGCTGCCGTGATTGATGAAAGGATTGACGCCGTCGGGCAGAGCGTTGAAATGCACACTCACGAGAAGATCGGCATTGCTGACGTCTGCATATTTTACGCGCGCACCGAGCGTGATGCCTTCCTGGCCGGAGCGCGTGAGCAGCACGCGTGCTCCGCGCGCCTCCAGTTTCATTTTCAGCCGCTCCGCCCAAATTAAGGTTGTTACTCTTTCACTCCATCCGCTGGGCCCGATCGCGCCTTCGTCCGGCCCGTGGCCGGGATCGACGCAAACGAGCAAATCTTGCAACGGCTGCCGGGGCCAGCCGGGCAGCACCGGCGTCTTTTTAACCTCGAGAATGAGATTGGTATCTTCAAAAAACGCGCGATAGCCCCATTGCTGCTTTTGATTCAAATCGAGGCTCAAACGATATTTCCTATCGCGTTCCTGCGACCACCGAATTTCACCAAACAGCGAATCGCCGTAATCATGGCGAATCCAATCCGTATCCGCCGTGACGCCGTATAAAATAATCTCGAGGCGGTTGGGTTTGGCGCTTTGCTCGATTTTGAAGGGTACGCGTTCCTGTAAAAAAATAGTTAGGCGCGCATGTTCCGGAAAGCCGGCGGTGCGCGCCACTTGCGCGATGCCGCCCGGCGGCAACGTGCCTGGCGGCAGAAATTCGCAATTGGCAGCGGGGATCCAAATCGTTTCATCGTCCAGCAATGCCACGCGATAATAATCGCCGTCGCGGCCGGAAACCGTGAGCTTCACCCCGGCGGGCAGAAAAAATTGATACGCTTTGCCCGGCGCCGTGCGGCCGATGGTCAGCTCGCCGGTCAAACGCACCACGCGCGGCACGGAATGAGAAACCACGCTCAATCTGCCGGGCGCAACCGCGCGCACCGTATCGCCTAACGTATTCGTGAACTGGAAGCGCAGGGCCGCAGCTCGCACCGTATCGGCTTCGCGCAATTGATAGACGCCGGTGTAAATACCTTGCACTTCCGGCGTGCTCGGCGGGCGGCCGCGGCCAAAGACGGCTTCACCCCAATAAAATTGCTTGCGCGCCGGCCGTTCGGCCATGGGCAGATTCTCCGCAATTCCTGCGAGGGTAAAAGTGGCCCGGCTTCCCGGCGAGCCTTTGACCGCGACCCCCAGCAAATCTCCGGGAGCCAGCTCCAAATCGTCTTGCGGAAAAACATAACTGGTGTCGATCGCCAACGGGACTTGCGGAGAAGTCAAAAGGAAGGGAGGAATATTGACCTGGCGCAACGCTACGGCGGAATCGGCATTTGCCGTGGAATCGCGGCGCGCCACGACGCGAAAAGAAAAACGGCCGGGCTGCACCGGCACCATGGCCAGGAAAGCGCCGTTGGCATATTGCTGCGGCCGCAAGCCGTTGATAGACAATTGCGCAGTTGCCGGCGCATAATTTCCAAAAATGAAAGTCGAATCCCGCGCGGTAATGGTCAAATCCTCGCGCGGATAGATGACTTCGACTTTCAGGTCTTGCGCGAAAGCAGGCAAAAAGAACGAAAGGCAAAAAAAAGCTGCCGGCTCAATCAATTTGGGCAAGATGCTCCTCGAGAATGGGCGGCGGCGTTTGCCGCATTAAATATTTTACGCCGGCCAATAAAATACCGAGATCATCCATGTGTCCGACAATCGGAAAGACGAAATCGGGAATCAAATCCAAAGGAGATATTAAATAGGCGAGCGCCAATCCGAATATGAGTTTTCCGTTGATCGGCACGCGGGAATCTTTGAGGAGGCGCACTGCCAAACGGGCGGTCTTGGGCAAATGCAAGAGCAATCGCCAAAACGAGGGGTCGCGCAAAGCTTTGGAAGTGGTGCGAAGAGGCATGGGTTTCTCAACAGTTATGAAAGTAAAGCGATAAATTCATCAACGGTCAAACCAACTTAATCGGGGAAGGCACTGGTTCGCCGTGCTTCGCGAGGCTTTCTATATAAACTTGTATCGCCTCTTGAATATTTAGTCAATGCTTCACTGCGAGTGCGGCCTTGTGAAAGGCAACCTGGTAAAGCTGGCACTTCGACGACATACATCCCGTCTTCGTCCTGTTCGATGAGAACACGATACTTCATTGACATTTCTCCAAGGATTACTGATAAAAATATTCCGTCCGCAGCATGATTTCCACCTCTTCGCCGGCCTGCAATTCTTCGCGCGCGATCAGGCAAATCAAATAGCTGTTGCTGGCAGCATAGGTCACAATGTCGCCGCTGCCTTTGGATTTCAGCGGGCGGACGGTAAATTTTCCCTCTGCATAAGAAGCCCAAGCCGGCGCGTAAAATTCGCGTTGCGAGCGATTGGCAAAACGCTCGGTCAATTGTGCCCGCACGATGGGATTCGAATACGCGGCGCAGCCCATCATTTTGCGCATGGCCGGACGCACCAATAGTTCGAACATCGTGGCCGCAGAAACGGGATTGCCCGGCAAGCCGAAGATCAATGTCTGGCCGGAGCGGGCGAAGATCACAGGTTTTCCCGGCTTCACCGCCACTTTATTAAAAAAAATTTCAAAACCGAATTGCGCGAAAACTTCTTCCACGAGATCGAGATCGCCCATCGAGACGCCGCCGGTGAGCAGCAATAAATCATATTGCAACCCTGATGTAATTTTTTCGTGAAGGTCGCGCTGTTGATCGCGCGCGATGCCCAGCAATTGCGGCCGCCCGCCGGCGTTTTCAACTTGTGTAAATAAAGCATAGCCGTTGGAATTGCGAATGTGCGCACGCCCCGGCTTCACCGTGATATCCACTAATTCGTCGCCGGTCGTCAAAATTCCCACGGTTGGCGCGCGAAAAGCTTGCACCTCGCTTTTTCCAACTGCTGCCAACAAGCCGATGATTGCGGGAGAAATAAAAGTTTCGGCACGCGCCACGACTTCGCCTTGTTTCGCTTCGCTGCCCAGCGGTGAGATGTTTGCGCCCACGGCCACCGCTTCCAAGATTTCAACGCTATGATTTTGTGCGCGCGTTTTTTCGATCATTTGCACGGCATCTGAGCCGGAGGGCACGGGCGCGCCGGTCATGATTTTTGCCGCTTCGCCCGGCTGCAAAATAAAATCCGGAAATGAGCCCGCCGCTATGCTGGCAACGACTTCCAGGCGCGCCGGCGTGTGCGCGAGATCGGCGGCGCGCAGGGCATAACCATCCATGCCGCTGCGCGGAAACGGCGGCATGTTGACGTCGGTGATAACGTCTTCCGCCAGCACCCGTCCCGCGGCTTGCAGCAAAGGCAAAAGCTCCGGCTGCAACCGCGGCGTATTGAGTACAACCAGGCGATAGGCTTCCTGCAAACTAATCATCGCGGCGCACCACGTGGGGTTTGACTTTGTATTTTTTTTTCAAATCATCGGCGCAATTCCAGGCGTCGTCGCGGTGGGAGAACGATCCCACCCAAACCAAATAATATTTGCGCGCGCTTTCTTTGCGCTCGTGCACCTGGGTTTTATAACCCGAGCCTTTGAGGCGTTTTTCAAATTCCTGCGCTTTATTTTTTTCCGTGAAAGCGCCGACTTGCACGGCATAGAGCAAATCTTCTTCACGCGCAGGCTTGGTTTCGCTCTTGCGCTTTTCCTCGGATTTTTTTTCAGCTTCGTCGCGCGCAACTTCAGAAGGAACTGCTGCGGTCCCCGGCAGCCGGGCTAAATCTTCCCGTGCGAAATCGGCCATCCACGTGCCGCTGGAATTTTGCGCGACGGTTTGCAATTCCTGCCGGGCTAGCGCGAATTGTCCGGAAATCATCACCGCCTTCGCGGCAAAATATTGGCTGGGCGCGGCAACCGGCGAGCGCGCATAATTCGCCGCCAAATCCTGAAAGAATTGCCGTGCGCGCATGTAGCTGCCGCGCGCGAAATGATATTGCCCCAGGCGATAGAGTGCGCGGTCCGCGTATTCGGAATTTTTGAAACGCTTGGCCAGATCCTGGAAAGAAGCCGCCGCCGCCTCAGCATTCTCTTCGAACAATGCGCGATAATAAACCGCGGCCGGCGACTGAGGGTTTTTCTGATGTGCGGCTTTAACGCGCGCGTGCGCAGTGGCGGCGCGATTTTCCGCCAATAACGCCAGAATTTCTTGGTCGGAGATTTGGGCAGACGCGATCTCCGCAAACAAACCCAGTGCGGCGGCGAGGCCCAAGAGGTGGGAAAAACTGCGGTGCGATTTCATTTCAATCTTCTGTGTCCAGAAAAAGATTTGTGGCACACGTTCAGTTTCCGAAGAGAAGGGGCCGGCGGATGAGTTTCGAAGAAGAAAAAAGCGTGTTGATCGCCACGCCGCCGGGCGGCATGACCAATCAACACGCTCGATGATCATCAATCGCTTTGCGGTTCGGCCGGGGCCGCAGGCGGCGTAGCGGTGGAAGATTCGCCGGACGGTGTTCCCTCGATGGGATAGCTGCCTTCGAGGTTGAAATCTTCATATCCGGTCACGATGCCTTCGCCTTCAACCGGAGCAACGACTTCGACTTCGGCTTCGGCGCCTTTCTTGACCTTCTTCTTTTTCTTGCCGTCACCGTCAGCCGCTTCTTTGGTCAACTTTTCCGACAGGATAATCTTCTTGTTTTCCTTGTTGAATTCGATGACCACCAGCTCGATGCTGTCGCCCACGGCGTAGCCGTCTGCCGGCTTGGTGAGATTCGGCTTGGCAAGGTGCGAGATCGGCACGAAGCCGTCCACTTCCGAGGGCAGCTCGATAATCACGCCCTTGTCGATCATGCGCACGATCTTGCCGATGCTTTTCGTGTGAACTTTGTAGTCGTTCTCAAAAACGTCCCAGGGGTTTTCTTTGGTCTGCTTGTAGCCTAACGAAATGCGGCGGTTGTTTTTGTCCACGTTCAACACCACCACGTCGATCTCGTCGCCTTTCTTCACCACTTCGCCGGGATGGCGAATCTTCTTCGTCCACGAAAGATCGGAGATGTGCACCAAACCGTCGATGCCTTCCTCCAATTCCACGAACGCGCCAAAATTGGTGAGATTGCGCACCACGCCTTTTTGGTGCGTGCCGATGGGATATTTCTTTTCGATGTTTTGCCAGGGATCCGGCTCGAGTTGTTTCAAACCGAGCGAAATCTTGCGCTCTTCCAAATCGATGTTCAGAACTTTAGCCTCCACCATCTCGCCGACGGAAACCAATTTGCTCGGGTGGCGAATATGCTGGGTCCAGCTCATCTCGGAAATGTGAATCAGGCCTTCAACGCCTTTTTCCAATTCCACGAACGCGCCGTAATCGGAAATGCTCACCACTTTGCCGCGAATCACCGAGGCCATCGGATATTTCTTGTCGACGTCGATCCACGGATGCGGCAGCAATTGCTTCAGGCCGAGCGAAATCCGGTCTTTGGCTTCGTTGAAATCCAGCACCTGCACTTTGATTTTCTGATCGAGCGAAACGACCTCGGAAGGATGGCCGACGCGGCCCCAGGAGAGATCGTTGATGTGCAGCAAGCCGTCCACGCCGCCGAGATCGATGAACACGCCGAAATCGGTGATGTTTTTGACCGAGCCTTCGAGCACCTGACCCTTGGACAAATGAGCGAGAATTTTCCCGCGCTGCTCGGACATCGCTTCTTCCACCAGCACGCGATGCGACACCACGATGTTCTTGCGCAGCTCGTTGACCTTCACCACGCGAAAGTCCATCATTTGGCCGATGTAGGCGTCGAAATCGCGGATGGGCTTGAGATCGATTTGCGAGCCGGGCAAGAAAGCATCGATGCTCATCAAATCGACCACGATGCCGCCCTTGATGCGGCGCACGCACCGGCCGCGCAGAATCTCGCCGTTTTGGTGCGCTAACAGCACTTTTTCCCACACGCGCATGAAATCGGCTTTCTTCTTGGAAAGTACGAGCTGGCCGTCCTGATCTTCGACATTGTCGAGAAACACTTCAATGTCGTCGCCGATCTGCAATTCATCCGGATTGACGAACTCATCCATCGGAATCACACCCTCGCTCTTGAAGCCGATGTCGACGGCCACTTCTTTGCTGCTGATCGCCAGTACCTTGCCGATGAGCAACTGGCCTTCGACGAACTCCGAGAGCGTATTCTCATAAAGGCGCTTGAAACTGCCGTATTCCTCCTCGGAATAATCACGCTCCTCTTTGAGCTCGTTTAGCGCAATGACTTTGATGTCGCTGCCGTAGCGTGAAATCTTTTTGCCGTTTTTTGCCGCGGTTGGGTGAGAAGCTTGCGCGCCGGCGGTGCTCGTACCGGCCGGCAAAGCTCCGGTACTCGTTTCCGCCGCCGCGGGGTTACTGGGTTGGGGGTTAAACATGTTAATGAAGCCTCCTTGGAAATTAATTTATTGAGCTTGGGCCAAAAGCCGAAGCACGATATTCCTTCCGCAGCAGAGTAACGCTGCGGAAAGAAAAGAATCGTCGGGAACTACGTAACGAAGACAAGCCGTAACCTAACAAAATGATTTAATGGCAGAATCATTCCAAATCATTCTGCCATAAAACTTTCAGAATTTTATTCTGAGTTTGTTTGCCTTATGGATCAAAAGCTTTAATAGTTTTGTCCAAAATTGTTTTGCCTTCTAAAACAGACCTGAATAGTTACAAAATTTTTTGCTTTTTTACAAAGATTCAACTTGTAATAGAATACTGTCACAGCTTAAAAAGATTCGTTGAGAATGACAAACGAAAAATTTCAGTCAAAATTTTTACCCCCGGTTCCGGTCCGGTTGCGCCACTTCCGCCAATTGCGCTTGCGCCGCGGCGGCGATTTGTGCATACAACTCTTTGCCCTGTGCCTGAGGATGCAAAAACGGCGCGATTTCCAAAATCTTTCCAAAAATAATGCGCACGCGCGGGCGCTTGAACAGCGAGCCGCGCACACCGAATAAATTTTCAATGTGAACCGGCACGATGCCAGCTTGATTGCGCACGGCGATCATACCGAGGCCGGCTTTCCAGGGCAGCGGCTTGCCGGTGCGCGTGCGAGTGCCTTCGGGAAAAAGCAACAGCGCGTCTTCATTCTGCAGCACGCGCTCGATCCCTTTCAAAGTCGCGAGGGTAAAATCGGCGCGATTAACCGGGATGCAATTGCAAAAGCGAATCAATTGCGCCAGCCCGGGAATGTCGAACAACTCTTTCTTTCCCAGAAAATAAACCGCTCGCGGAATCACGCAACCCACCAGCGGCGGATCGTAGACCGAAACGTGATTGGAAGCAATCAGCACCCGGCCGCGCCGGGGAATATTTTCTGTCCCGCGCACTTCCAGGCGAAATAGCAGCCGGAAATAAACGCGCACCAGCCATTGCAAAAATCTAAAAATCGCTCGCTTCACGGCGCCTAACAGGATCAAAATCTTGTTCAATCGATGACAGGGCCAGTTACATTTCAGATGAACTCCGAACGCCCGGAATCATTTTCTTTTCCAGCGCGCCGAGGATAAAATCCACCTGCTGCTCGATCGTCATGCTGGTGGTATCGAGCAGCACCGCATCCTCTGCCGGACGCAGAGGCGCGACGTCACGTTTGGCGTCTTTTTCATCGCGCATTTCGATTTCCCGGCGCAACGTTTCAACCTCTTTATGAATGCCCTGCGCTAGTAATTCTTTGTGCCGCCGGCGCGTGCGCTCGTCGAGCGAGGCCGACATAAAAATTTTCAAATCGGCATGGGGAAAAACCACGGTGCCGATGTCGCGACCTTCCATCACTACGCCGCCGACATTGCCGATCTCACGCTGGCGCTTGACCATGATCGCGCGCACTTTGGGATTGCCGGAAATCGGCGCGATCGCGTTGGTCACCTGCGGCGCGCGAATTTTGGCGGTCACCTCTTGGCCATTTAGAAAAACACGATCTCCGTCCGGATCGGGCTTGATGCTGAGGTGCATCTCTTCCGCATGCCGGAGCACGGCTTCGTGATTGTCCGGCGAAATATTCGCCTCCAAAACGTTGAGCGTGAGCGCGCGATAAAACGCGCCGGTATCCAAATAGGTGAAACGCAGCCGCTTCGCCACCATGCGCGCGGTGGTGCTTTTACCCGAGCCGGCCGGCCCATCAATGGCGATGATCGGCTGCCGCTCGCTTGGCCCTTTTTGATCAAAGAACGAAACAACGGATTTGCCGCCTTGCTCCATCATACCTATCCAGTTCGTGTGGCAATCAACGACTTCCCTATCCCGTCATATTTCTCACGGCACGCGCGACGTCCGTGGCCAAAGTGCTGCCGCTAGTGATACATATTTTCTTCTCATCAGCAAACAAACGATTTTTCAAAAGTTTTGATGCCAAAAATTCAATCCTTCATCCGCGAGCCCTTTTCCTCGTTCGAAAAAATCCAGCCCACGATTTTGCCGGCGTCGATCAGCTCGTCATCCAGCCAATAATGCCGGTCGCGGTCGAATTGCGAGCTGGTGTCGTCTGCGGGAATGGCTTGAATTTCTTCATAAATCTTCTCGGCCCGGCGCTGCCACGCACGCAGGTTTTTGACGCGCAGATCGACCCAGCCGTCGTGCACCCAGTGCTCGAGATTTTCCGGCGTCATCGGCAAACGATCGCTGCCTTTGAAAGGAGGAATTTTTATCTCCGGGCCGCGCAACAAGCTTTTTCCATCCTGCAACAAAATCGGAATGCCGATTGAAATGATTTCCGCGCGCAGCTTGCGGTTCGACAAAATCAATTCTTGCGTTTGTTGCGCCAGGGTCTCGGCATGGCAGTCGCGCAAATTTTCCAGCGAGCCGCAAGTCAGGCGCAACAAATGCGCCTCATACAACAGCTTCGAAAGCCGCGGCGGGCCGAGCAGCTCGAACGCCACGCTCGCGCAGCCGTACTGCTTGACCAATTCCTTCATGCGCGTGAGCACGGTGTTGCGCATCAAGCCCGCGCGATACGTCGGCCCCATCACCGCGTTGTCGAGCGCGTTGATGACGTCGTGGCCGGTGTTGCCGCCTTTGATTTCGTAAATCACATTCTTCGCGATTTCCTCGGGCGTGACCAATTCCATCTGGCCGGAATCGGAAATCGCGGTAAATTCACCTTGCGAAAAAATACCGTTCTCGCCGGTGTCGACAAACACCGATTGCAAAACTTCACCGGGAAGCGCCTGCCAGTTTTGTTGCGCGCTTTCGTTTTGCAACGAGAAAACTTGATTCAGCACAACCGCGCGTTCCGGCGGGCAATCGAACAATGGAATCGGCCGGCCGTCGCGATGAATCGGGCCGTAGGCGATTTTCTTCCACGCAATGGCAGCGGTCGGCTTGATCTCCTTTGTAATCGGAGCATCGGGCGTGCGCGCCATGAGAAACAGCAGCATTGAATGTGCGCCCGCGATCGCAGACTTGCTCAACAACACGCGCGAAGGCTTTTCTTCCGAATGGGTGTAGGGAATGTTCAAACCCATGCCGCCGGTGCCGCTGGTGCCGATTTTGCAATACACCTCCGTGCGGAAGCGCCGCATGGTTTCGTAAAAAATCTGCACGTGCCGGATCAACTGGGGAATATACAACGTGCACAGCAATTTTTCAACTTCAGAAATAAAACCGGCATCATATTTCTGCTGCGCTTTAAGCCGGTTGATTTGCGGCTGGAGGCGATAGTACGTCGCGAACACGTCTTGATATGCCAGCGCCGTAGCGGAATTGACGCAATCCACAATGAGCTGCGGCCGGTATTTTTCCAAAATTTGGTACAGCCACGAGCGGGTGAGCACCTCTTCGCTCATCTCATCGAGCACATCTGCGGCGAGCATATTCCGCAGGGTCTCGTTTTCCAAAATCTCCGGACGCGCTTTGCCTTGCAGCGCGTCGCGCACGAAGATGTTGCCCCAGCACGGCGTGAAGCGCAGAACAGAGTGTGATTCTTCGCGCAAGCGTGTCACGGCTTCGCGCGCTTCGCGTTCGCTCAACGAGGCGACGATGATTTCATCCGGCGCTTCGCGTATCAGCATTCGGCAAACGGCCGAGCCGACCAAGCCCCAGCCCCCGAGAACCAGCACGCGCTTATTGCGAATTTCCATCGACCCTACTTACCGCCCGAAGGGGTTACAGCCCGCAAGGGCCTTACGGCCTGCTGGAGCTGTGTGATTTCCTTTTCGTTCAAATAACGCCAGTCACCGAGGCGCAGGCCGCCGAGCGCCAATGGGCCCAAACGAATGCGCTGCAAATTTTTGACGCGACAGCCCAGCGCCTCGAACATGCGCCGCACCTGGCGATTGCGGCCCTCGAGGATCGTCACTTCGCCCAAACAGCGATCACCCTTCAAAAATTTCAGTTCACCTTGGGCCGGCCTAAATTCATCTATCTTGATGCCTTCCAGAAATTTTTTGATCACATTCGGGGCTGCGGCTTGATGCAAGAGCACACGATACACTTTCGGCACTTTGTAGCGCGGATGCATGAGGTGAAATGCCAGCTCGCCGTCATTCGTCAATAACAACAAACCTTCGCTGTCGCGATCCAAACGGCCAACTGGAAATAAGCGCACCGGTGTGCGCACCAGTTGGAGCACCGTGGCCCGGCCTCTTTCATCGCTCGCCGTGGTCACATAACCCGCCGGTTTATTCAGCATGACGTAAGTGGGCAAATCTACCGCGCGCACGCGCTCGCCGCGTACTTTAATTTCATCACGGCCCGGATCGATTTGCGCGCCGAGCGTGCGCATGATTTTGCCATTGAGGGCGACTTCGCCGGATGAAATTAACACATCTGCGTGCCGCCGCGAGCACACGCCGGAGAGGGCGAGGTAACGATTGAGGCGCATTTATAAAATTCACTACAGTTATTTTTCAACTATTGCTTCACGGTAAATTCATCGCCCGACGAGTTTCTGCCACGCGTTTTTAATCCAACCCACTGCCTTTTTGAAAAAAACCATGGCACCGCTTTCAAATTCTCTTGCCGGCTGCGCCCCGTTTTCAGGCGGGGCTGGAACGAAAAAAGGTGGCGTTTCATTTTGCACACCGGCAGCTTCCTCGCGCGCATTCATGAAGCGCGGCTGCTCTTGCGGAACCATTTCCAAGTCCGGCGCAAATTCTGCCTGCAACGGCGCGGCTTGAACCGCTTCGGCCTGCTCGATTTCTACAATGTGAACCACCGGCGCATTTGAAACGGCTTCCGTCATCTCTGCAAAGTTAACAATCACGGGTTCCGAAGCCCGATTCTGCTCTGCAACCATCGGAGAAGCCGGCTCGTTGTTTTCCGGCGCAGCCGTTTCATCAGAAATAGAAAAACTTGGAATCGAGGCCGCTAAAGTTTCCAAATCGACAATGTGCACTTCCGGCGCAGGCGATTCGTTTGAAAGAGAAAGGCGCGCCATCTCCTCCGGCCACGAAGAGGCTTTTTCCGCGATCGCCGGCCGATCACCTGCTAAAAAAAAATCTTTGCCGGGTTCAGCCCGAAACGTGTAATTCTCTGAAGCAAGAGCGCTTTCATCGCTTAACGCAGAAGAAGAGGCCGCTGATAATTCCGGCGCAGCGGTTTTTTTTCCTTCGCCATTTTCCGAAGAAGTATTTTCATCATCTGAAACGTTTTTCTGCTTTTGTTCCTCGAAAAATTCGGCGGCATCAGCTTCCGGGTCTTCCACTAAAATTGCGTCGACTTCCGTTTCCGCAGCATCTTCCGCTGCAACAGTTTCGTCTGGTGCAATAGCCTCTTCTGTTTGAAAAATTTCGTCGCGCGCGATTGGTTCTTCCGATACTAAAATTGCGTCGTCTTCCGGTTCTACAGCATCTTCCGATTCAACAGTTTCGTCTGCTGCAATAGTTTCTTCTGTTTGAAGAATTTCGTCGAGTGGAGTTGGTTCTTCCGCCGCTAAAATTGCATCGTCTTCCGTTTCAGTAGTTTCGTCCGGTGCAATAGCTTCTTCTATTTGAAAAATTTCATCGCGCGCGCTTGGTTCTTCCGCCGCTAAAATCGCGTCGTCTTCCGGTTCTAAAAAAGCAGCGGCTGCTTTAAATTTTTCGCCGAGGTTTGGCTGTGCCGCAGGCACGGTCTCTTCAGACTCCATTCCCTCCACATTCAGCTCCATCGGCAGTTCAAGCTGCTTTTCATCGCTCAACGCTTGCAGCACTTCTTCGGGCATGCCTTCCTTGCCGATCAATTCTTCGATTTCGCGCGGCTTGGGCAAATCGACCAGATCGTTGACGCCGAAGTATTGCAAAAATTCCGGCGTGGTATTGTAGAGCAGAGGCCGGCCCACGCCTTCGGAGCGCCCGCTGATGGTAATGAGCTTTTTCTCCAGCAAGGTGCCAATCACACCGTCGGAATTGACGCCGCGAATTTGCGCGACATCGACGCGGCTGATGGGCTGCTTGAAGGCGACGATCGCCAGAGTTTCCAAAGCCGCTTGCGACAGGCGCATTTTATTGCGGCCGAGAAAAAGCTTTCTAATCCAACTATGCAGTTCCGGCCGCGTCGTCACTTGATAACCACCGGCAATTTGCCGGATGAAAAACGCCCGGCCGCTGCCGGAATAATCGCGATTCAAATCTTCCACAATCCGATCTAAATCGAAACCGTTCAGCTCTTCGGGCAAGGTTTCGCGAATGCGCTCGGCGGTGAGCGGCGCATCCGCGGCAAAAATCAAAGCTTCGACCACGCGTTTCAGTTCTTGTTGTTCCATCAAACTTTTTGAATCCAAATTTCTCCAAACGGTGAAGATTGCGTGGCGGTGATGGCGCCACGGCGCATCATTTCCAGCAATGCGAGAAACGTCACAATCACATAAACCTTGCTCGGCAGCTTTTGCAGCATGGAGACGAACAACAATTGCCGGTTGACTTGCAGCTCCTGCAAAATGTAATCGATTTGATCCTCGACGCTCACCGGAATCTGCTCGATGCGATGCTGCCCTTCTTTGGGAATGCGCATCAGCACGCGCTTGAATGCCGCCATCAAATCGAACAACGAGACCTGGCCGGCAAGCTCGGAATAATCCGGCGGCTCGTCGCTAAAATCATAATCGCGATACCCCAGGCCGAAATAGTCGCGTTCACGAAATTCAAATTGGCCGAGCTGCAACGCGACTTCTTTGTATTGCTGATATTCCAACAACCGGCGCACCAATTCCTGGCGCGGGTCTTCTTCGTCTTCTTCCTGCTCTTCCGGATTTTTAGGCAGCAGCATTTGCGCTTTGATGCGAATCAGCGTTGCCGCAACCAAAATGAAATCGCCTGCGCCTTCGAGATCGAGCAGGGTGAGAATCTCGAGGTATTCAAGATACTGCCGCGTGACGTCGGCGATGGGAATGTCGTAAATGTCGACTTCCTCTTTTTTGATCAAAAAGAGCAACAGGTCGAGCGGACCTTCGAACATTCTGAGTTTGACGCGATAGGGCATGTAATATCTCAGTTCACAATTCATCATTCACAATTGACCATCCACCATTCTCAATTGACCATTACGCTTTAACCCTTCATAATTGCTATTTTCAATTGTCAATTGTGAATTGCTAATTGTGAATGGTCAACGATTAATGGTCAATGATCCCCAGCTTCATCGTTTGCCGCACTTCGGCCATCGTTTTTTGCGCTTCGGCCTGCGCGACTTGCTCGCCGTGCGCGAGAATGTTTTCGACTTCACCGGGATGCGTGTTATAATAAGCGCGCTTTTCCTGCATGGGCACCAGAAATTCCGCAATGCGTGTGGCACAACGATTCTTGCAATCCACACAACCCAATTGGCCGCTTTCACAACCCGCGCGCACCTCGCCGACTTCCGCGGGATTGAATTTATTGTGATACGTGAACACCAAACAAATGTCCGGACGCCCCGGATCGCCTTTGCGGATTTTCTGCGGATCGGTCACGGCTTTGCGCATTTTCGCTTGCACTTCTGTCGGCGGGTCCGAAAGCAAAATCGTATTGCCGAGCGACTTGCTCATTTTCGTCTGGCCGTCAAGCCCGGGCAAGCGCGCAAATTTCGTGAGGCGAACTTCGGGCTCGGGGAAAACCGGTGCAAAAGTGTTATTGAATTTTCGCGCAATCTCGCGCGTGATTTCAACGTGCGGCGCTTGATCTTCGCCCACCGGCACGAGGTCGCCTTTATAAAGGAGAATATCCGCGGCCTGCAACACGGGATAACCCAAATGGCCGTAAATCAGCGTGTCGAGATTCAGATCGCGCGCCTGCTCTTTCAACGTCGGGTTGCGCTCGAGGCGTTCTTTGGTGATGAGCATGCTGAAGATCAAAAACAACTCCGCATGTTCTTTGATTTGCGATTGGCGAAAAATGGGGCTGTGTTGTGGATGAATGCCCGCTGCCAGCCAATCCTTCACCATGTCGAGGGTATTTTGATACAACTCGGAAGTATCGAGGGTGGTTGTAAGCGAATGGTAATCGGCGATGAGATGAAAATTTTGAAACTCGTTTTGAAGTTGTACCCAATTTTCAAGCGCGCCAACATAATGGCCGAGGTGAAGCTTGCCCGTCGGGCGCATGCCACTGAGAATACGTTTTTTGTTCATCAAGATAGAAAAAATCCAATCAAAGAATTGTCGTCATAAAAAATATGCCTACTTTTATGACGGGTTAGTGAGCTACATGTACAACGTCCTGCAAAAATACCGCTAGCGGAAACAATCAATGCACTTTCTGTTTTTCTATATATTTCACGCCTTCGATGCTTTTGAAATCATCGTCCTGGGTCCAAAGCGTTGCGCCGTGAGCAACGGCCGTTGCTGAAATGATGCTGTCGGCCATGGGCAATCCAAACTCGAGCGATATCTTTGCAGCGCGGATGGCCAAGGGTGAATCTAACACGACGACCCGCCCTTGCAACATATAAGCAGCGGCTTGGAGCGCATCACCTTCTCCACGTTGTTGACAAACGCGCTTGAAAACTTCGTAAACAATAATTGCCGGGACGATAAGCTCTTGCGTATTCTCAATGGCCGGCGCGAAAAAATCGGCATTCGGGTCATCCACGAAGTATTCCAGCCAGCCTGAAGAATCGACGACATTCACGCTCGGTCAGATTCGCGTTGAATCGTTGTATCAATGCCCTTCAAGAAGCCACGTGTCTTTTTGATGGGCACAAGTGGAATGAGTTCGATGCGGTTTTGATACAACATGATTTGAACTTTTTGTCCCGCCTTAATTCCAAGCGATCGCCTCGCACTCGGCGGAATGACAACTTGAAATTTTGGTGAAATCGTTACGGTCTCCATGGCACACCTCGTTTATTCTATCCTCTTTGCGTTTAAAACATAAAATGCGCCTCGTGCTTCATACCACGCCGGAGACGCACCATTCTTCTCCGGTCAAGTCATGGGCGCTCCCGAACCGGAGTGCATCGAACTTGGCTACCCTAATTCATGAACAAGTAAGGTTTCCAGCGCTCATCCACGACTCCCACAAAATGTTGCATGAAGAAAATATGCGTTGGCCGTTGCGGCTTGCGGAACAGCGGCATTTTCGCCTCTTCGGGCGTGCGATTGCCTTTGCGATTATTGCACCACACGCAGGCGCACACCAAATTTTCCCAGGAATCCTCGCCCCCGCGTTTTTTGGGCAAAACGTGATCGACGGTCAGCGGCTTGTGCGGTGAACCGCAATATTGGCACCGGCAGTTGTCGCGCTTGATGATGTTTTTGCGCGACAATACCACGCGCTTGCGCGGAATGTTGATAAAAGCAATCAAACGCACGATGCTGGGAAAGGGAATAGCGTTCCGCACCGAACGCACTTCCCAAATCGGATGGCGCTCGATAATCTCGGCCTTGCCCAGGTAAATCAAAATGACGGCCTTTTTGGCGGTGATGACACTCATCGGCTCGTAGTTTTGGTTGAGGATGAGCACATTGCGATTCAATGAAGCCATAACACACCGCGACCAAATACGCTGAAGTTTTGACTCAAAATGTAAACGAAAAGCCCGCAAGAGTCAAGAAATTTCTCGGCGCAAATAATCATCGTTTTAGGTGAAAAGCGCAAATTTCCGCTTGTAGCGTGACGTCGTCATTGCGAGCCGGCTTTATCGGCGAAGCAATCTCATCTCATGAAATGCCACAGCGCAAGAGATTGCTTCGGCACAAAGACCCCTCGCAGTGATTGAGACCATGCCCTAGCGCAAAGAGATTGCTTCGGCCAAAAAGACGCCTCGCAATGACTGAAACAATGCCGACCCCTCGCCATGATTCTGATTTGGTAATTCAGCTTGCGAAGAGCGCTGCACTTTTGTTAATTGGCATCGGAGGATTATGACAATGACATTGCCCATTGAAAACGCCGCTTTGGAAATTGCCTGCCGTTTGTCCGGATTGGAGGCCAAATGGTTGCAGCCTTTCGAAGCACAAGATCCATTCAACGGCGAGCTGCCGCTGCGCGGATTTATTTCACAAAAGCCGGATCAGCGCTATGGCGCGCTGGCAATCACGCACGTGGGCGAAGCGGAAGCGCTGCAGCTCATTTACGCCACGCCCAAGCTGCACTATCCCTTCGGCAAAGACGGGTCTTTTCATTTTCCGCCGGTCAAAAAAATCGACATCTATGAAAAGTTAGACGGCACCAACGTGCTCGGTTATCGTTATCACGATGCGCAGGGCCGGGAATATCTCACGTATAAATTGCGTTTGTCGCCGGTGCTGCGCAACAGCCGCTGGGGGCCGTTTCTGGATATGTGGCGCGAGCTGCTGCAACGCTATCCGCAAATGCCGCAACTGCTCACTGCCAATGGCTGCCAGATCAGCTTCGAAATGTATGGCAGCCGCAATACGCATTTAATGTTGTATGAAAACGAGCTCGCGGTGGCGGTGTTATTCGGCGTGCGCAACGATGCCATTGCCGTGCCGCTTTCCCGGCTCGATCTCATGGGCGTGCCGGGCGCGCCTTTAATCGTCACGCTTGCCGCCGGGGAAGATCCGGTGACGAAGTATGCCGCCGTTCGCGCCGAGATGGAAACGCGCAACCGGCCTGTGGAAGACGAAAAAATCACCGGCATGGAAGGAACCGTGTGGTATTTGGAAGAACCCGCCGGTCGCATCACTTTGTGGAAATGCAAGCCCGAATCCGTCGAGGCGATTCATTGGGCCATCGGCATCAACAAAAAAGCGGTGCTGGCCACTTGCTGGAATTTTTTGGAGACCGCGGAGGATCTGAATTATGAAACGTTGCAGCCTTTGCTGTTGGAAGAATATCAACCAGACGATATCGAAAATTTCCGGCCGCACATTGAAGAGTGCATCCGGCAAGTGCTGGCCGAATTCGAATTTAAGGAACGGGCGCTGGCGGAATATGATCGCCTCGGCCTCTCGATTCATGCCGACAAAGCCGGCGTGATGCGCGCTCTCTCACAGCAGTTTCAACGTGCAGAGATGAAGAAGGTGTTTACGATGATCATTCGGAATCGCTGATCACCTGCGCTGTCATTCAGGAGGAATCCTTTTACGCGCCAGGAAGAAAGCTGGTTTGGGATTTGTACCGAGTGCTAAAAAAGTTTCCTTCTGAATGACAGATTAGAGAGGGCAAATATTTTAGGCGAATTAGAGAATCAAAGTCAGAATAAAATTCTGAAAACTTCTTTACTGATTCATGGTCAAATTTAACACGGAGCAAACAGAGTGAACGGAGAAAACATTCCATTCAAATTTTTTTTTCTCAGTGCACTCTGTTTTCTCCGTGTTTGATTTTTTTGATTCATGCTGCCGCGAAGCGGCTTCAGTTGGCGACGCAGTTGACAACTAGTGTAGTCTGTTAAGAACCCCACGCAGGAATAAAGGACATGCATCTCTCCCCCGAAGCGGCGCGTGTGCTCGGCTGTTTGATTGAAAAAAGCCAGGCCACGCCGGAATATTATCCCATGACGTTGAATGCATTGGCGGCGGCATGCAATCAAAAAAATAGCCGCGATCCGGTGGTGGAATATTCCAGCGAAGAAGTGGAAGACGCACTCGGCCAACTGCGCGATCGGGGCTTGTGTGCTTTCGTTTCCGGCGAGGGCCGGGTGCTGAAATACGCGCATCGCTGCGGCGACAGCGGAATGGGATTAGCGCAGGCGCAACAGGCCGCGTTGAGCCTCATGCTGCTGCGCGGGCCGCAAACCTTCGGCGAAATTAAAAATCGTTCGGGCCGGCAATACGAATTTTCGAGTTTAGAAGAAGTGCAGGAAGTCATCGACGCACTCAACCAACGTGAGCCTCCGCTCGCCGAACAAGCGCCGCGACAAACCGGGCAGAAGGAAGTGCGCTATCGGCATTTGTTTTTTGAAAATGCCGAAGCAACAGCGCCGGCTACGGTCGCAACTTCTTCACTGCGGATTGAAGTGGAAACGCTGAAGCATTTGGTGAGAACTATGCAGGAAAGAATAGAGAAGCTTGAGGCGGAGCTGCGCCAAATCAAAGCCGACTTATATTAAAGAGGCACGGCAAAAATCGCCCTTGACATTTGAAATATTCTTCTGCATATACACGCCGCGAGATCGGCAATCTCCCCTTCCTTCGAAACTTCCTCCTCCTCCTCCTCCTCCTCCGATTCCGGCGTGCTGATCTTTCGTCAAACCACCTATGCTTCGAACCCGCTGCTCGAGGGAACGATGCTCTAGATTTTGAACGATATTCTACCTACTCCACAACCCCTAAAGCCACACGATCAAGTTCGTGCGGAGTTCGTAACCCCACGGACCGGATAGACGCGGCGTAAGAAAATTTCGGCCTTCCACCTTCCACCTTCCACCTTATGCTGCATGCTCACGCTGCGTAAGACAGAACGAAGGTAGCTCTGGTTTTGTGACTCATTTGCTGACCGCACAGAAATTTAGAGCCTACAAATTTCGAAAACCCGTCCCATCTTACGTTGCATGATCACGCAGCTTTTACCGATTTTTTTTCCGGCAGCCTAAAAGCAGTTAAGGAAAGGAGAAGTGAGCAATGTTCAATAATTGTTATAAATGCAGCAAGGAGAAACCGAAGTTCGCCAGGTTAAGAGGATGGGGTGTGTAGTGCACCCCATTTTTTGGACACAAAAAAGCTGATTCTTAATGTACTTTCACCTCCGATTTGTTTTTTTGTTCCAATGGTTTTCGAATTCGATCGGCGTCAAATAACCTAAAGCCGAATGAAT
>Ga0247727_10005732_pt1 | contig 24896 bp, 26 predicted proteins | sample WisWelCaveWW1625_FD_202498 | JGI IMG/M metagenome (GOLD analysis project Ga0247727, IMG submission 202498) | Biofilm microbial communities from Wishing Well Cave, Virginia, United States - WW16-25 | ecosystem: Environmental > Aquatic > Deep subsurface > Groundwater > Cave microbial mat | place...
TTCTGGCCGGCTGATTGAAAAATAGATTGGAGACGTCGATCCTGGTGCCAGGCACGGCGGGCGCGTCCACGATGGAGCCGCCTGCTCCTGCGCCCAGGGTGAGCTGTGATCCCACCGTATCCTGCCTAGTCGCGGTCGTCACCAGCACATGGGAGACGGATGCAATGCTCGGTAACGCCTCGCCGCGAAAACCCATCGTCGTCACCGAGGCGAGATCTCGATCGGACCGGAGCTTGCTGGTGGCATGCCGCTCGAAGGCACGGGAAAGATCGGCACGGTTGATCCCCTCTCCATCATCCGTGACTCGAATGAGGGTCAGTCCACCATCTTTCACATCGATCGTGATATGCAGACCCCCTGCATCGAGACTGTTTTCCAGTAATTCTTTGACGACGGCGGCAGGGCGCTCGACGACCTCGCCGGCCGCGATGCGGCTGACTACGTCGTCTGGAAGGACATGGATCTTGGCGGAGCAACTGGCGGCGGGCATGAAACTAGACTCCAGGGAACGTCGGGAACAAGGGAGTCACCACGAGCAGGATGCTGAAAAAGTCCGCCAGCGGCGTTCTCGCTTCGCTCAGAAGCTCAACGTACCGAAGCGTACGCCTCGCCTCTTCGCTCGCTGCGGCCTTGCTGGACGGCCTTTTTGAGCATCCTGCGCAGTGTTTTCCTCTAGTCCTAAGCGTGCAGGCGATTGAATTTCCACCGTGCCACAATAGTTTTTCCGCAGACTCCTAGCCGTCTCGATGGACGTCCGATCATCGAATTTCGGCCAGCTTGTTCTTCGCCAGCTTCGCCTCGTCCGACGTGGGAAACTCTTCGATGACCCGTTTGAGATTCTTCTTCGACTTGGCGAGATCTCCGGTTTCTCCCGCCGCAAGCCCTGATTTGAAGAGCGCCGCCGGCACCTTCTCGTTTCCCGGATACTCCACCGAGAGGTACTCGAACGATTGCATCGCGCGCACGTAATCTTTCTGCTGATAGGAGGACTCTCCCAACCAGTAGTAGGCATTCGGCGTCAGCGACGTGCCAGGAAAGTCTTTCACAAATCGCTGAAAGCCCGCTACGGCAAGATCGTATTTCCCGTTGAGATAGTCGTTGTACGCCAGATTGAACGCCGACGTCGGGGTAATCGTGGGAACGCCGGGCATCATCGTCGGCACATCTGCAGAGGAGGCCGGCTTCTGTGGTTTGGAGGGACGAGCGGGGTCGACTTGAGATGGCTCCATCTTGGGCACGACCGGAATACCCAATGCCTCGTCGGGTTTGGCCGACCGGCCCTCTAACTTTTGGATCCGTGCAGACAGTTCATCGAACTTCGAATCGAGCTTCGGCCTGGCGGATTCGCTATCCTTCACCCGCTCCAGCGACTCCATACGTCGCTGCAGCGCATCTAGCCGCTTTTGATCTTGTTCCTGAGACTTCGACACTGTTGCCAAGTGATCACGCAATTCTACAAAATCCGCGTGGTTGGCACATCCGGCGAGCCACAGCATCGCCCCGGCCATGAAAACGACCAACCCCTTTGAACCTGTTTTCTTACGCATCACGGTTATCGCGACTCCTTCAACTGGGATAGTTTATCGGACGCTTTCCCTGCCTCTGGACTCCGTGGATACAACGTCACCACCTGTTTGAAGGCCGAAGAAGCGCGCTGCTTATCTTTCATCGCCAGGTACGCATACCCTTTCTTCAAGATCGCCGCTGGTACTTTCTCGCTATGGGGGAAATCCAGTTCGACGCGGTCATACGAATCGATCGCCTGCCTATAATCCTTCTTGCCGTAGTGCGATTCACCGAGCCAATAGCGCGCGTTTGGAGATAGCTCCGAGTCCTCATGGTCACGCAAAAATGTGGCGAACCCCTGCCGGGCTCCATCCAAGTCCCCATCACGAAACAGTGCCAGTAGACGTTCGTACTCGACTTTATCGGAGCGCTCTCCGCTCTGGCTGACTTGCGGGCGCGGCGACTCCACGGACTCGATTGCCGACGTCACCGCTTCAGCCGATTGTCCCGCTTCAGCTTGCGCAGGGAGCGAAGCCGACGGGGTTTCCTGCTCAACTTTTGGGGGTTCAGATGAAGGCACCGCCGCCGAGCGATGGGCCGGTTTCGTGGTTGACTGACGTGCCCCTCCCTTGCTTCCCCCTCGTACATGCGCATCCTGCATGACCTGATCAACGGCCTTGGAGAGGGCATCCAGACGGCGGTCCTGCTCATCGAAGCGGGCAGCAAACTTCTGCGCGACAGATGCGACACTCTTATTGACCTCGCCCAAGTGACCGGTCACCGTCTTGTTCATCTCATTGATATGGGTGGCCGACGCTTTGCTCGCCTGCTCTTCTTCGCTCACCCGCTCGCTCAATCCTGTCAGCGAATCCCGGAATGCCGTTAGGGACTGACTGAATTGTGCGAATTTTGCCGACAACTGTTCGGCCCGAGCCTGGTTATCCGCCAGCACTTTATGCTGCTCCTCCAGACGTGCGTCGAGACTCTTGGCAAGTCCGCTGTTCGTCTTCTGCACGACCTCGATGATCTCCCTTCGCATCACCTCCATCTGTCGGCTCACGTCGTCAAGGCGAGTGTTCACGTCCATGCGGAGCTGATCGCGATCCTGCTTATTTTTGACATCTTGAGCATTGAGGCTCTCGCGCACCTGGTTGTAGCGAGTTGTGCTTTCCGCCTCCAGCTTGCCGGCCAACTGTTCGAGCCGCTTGGTTTGTTGCTCAAGTTGCGCAGCGCGCTGCTTGAGATCTTCCTGCTTGGCCTGGAGTTCCTGAGCTTGGTGCAACGCCCGCTCCAGTTCGCCACGCACCTGCGGCAACTCTTGCTCCCGGAGCACCGAAATCTCCTGACTCTGTCGCGCACGGGTCTGTGCCGACTCATCGCTCGACTGCTTGATGCGCTGCTGAAGATTTTTTTCCGTCTGTTTGAGATCAGCTTGTTGGGCAAGGCAGCCGGTCGACAACAAGGCACAGATTACACAGATCGTCGTCCAGGTTCCCTTTGTATCCGATTGGTTCCACATTGTTCCACCCACGTTGATAAAGGAATCCCCTGCTCTCTCTTCGCGGACAACGGAGTCACAACCGCCGCGACAAAAATCACGTCGCCTACTTCCCGGTCTTCACCACAAGATGTCCTCGCCGATTCTGCTGGTAGCACGACTCCGCATGTTCAATGCAGGCCGGCCGCTCTTTCCCATACGACACCACGGACAGGCGATTGGCACCAACACCGAGTTCGACCAGATAGTTCCGGGCGGCTTTCGCCCGTTTTTCACCGAGTACGAGGTTGTAGGCGGCAGTCCCGCGCTCGTCACAATGCCCTTCGACCTTGACCAACGCGCTCGGGTTGGACTTCATCCACTCGGCATCGTTATTCAACGCTTGACGCCCATCCTCGGAAATCGTCCAGCTATCGTAGCCGAACAACACATCTCGAAAGCCCGCTGCGGCTGAGGCGGCCTGCTCGGCCCTAATCTCAGCCATTTGTCGTCCGGCACTGCTGGAGGGATCCACCTTCGCCAGCATCGTGCCATTGCCCACCCGCTCCTCTGATGGGTTCTTGTCGAGGCCCCGAAGCTCGCCGCCACCCGACTGAACGCCGGTGTCCGGGAAGCTGCCGACACCGGACTTGGAACTATCTGAACTCCCCCCCTTCGCCATCCCTTGAGCGGGCTGGGAGTCGCCGCCAGATTGTACGGATTTTTTGGAGCAGCCAGGCATACTGATTAATGCCAGGCTCATCACCAGCATCACGCTGCATGTACAGAGTGTCTTGTTCATATTTCTTTCTCCTTTTCCTAGGTGAGTCATCTCGATCATTGGCCTTCGTTCATCCAGTACAGTCAAAATGTCATCCTCACGATGCCGGAGACCAGGAGGGTGCACTGTTGTGCGTCCCCACGAAGGTGAGCCGTTCGATGTCCTTCCCATCGGCGTCAATCATATAGATGTGGCTCTTTCCATCGGCCGTCGAACTGAACACCAGATGCCGGCCATCCGGCGACCAGGAGGGTGAATCATCGACACCCGGTCCTGTCGTCAACTGCATTCGCTTCTGTCCGTCCGGCGAGATGACACACAGCTTATACTCTTTATGCGTCCGGCACACATAGGCGATCCAATTCCCGCGCGGCGACCACACTGGCGCCGCATTGTAATCGCCTTCAAACGTCAGACGGCGCACGTTCGACCCTTCTGAACCCATCAGGAACAGCTGCGGCCCGCCACCCCGATCTGACACAAACACCAGCTCTCTCCCGTTCGGAGACCAGGAGGGAGACAAGTCGCCGGACGGGTTTACTGTCAATCGTTGGATAGCCTTCGTCCTTGTATCCAACCGATAGAGTTCGGAATTGCCTTCGTGACTGGAGGCAAACGCCAGGAAGTTTCCATCAGGGGACAGTGCCGGAGTGATGTTCAACCCCCCCAGGGAAATCACCGTCCATCGCTTGCCCGTTGCCAACTCGATCATGTCGATGTCCTGCGTATTGCGATTGCGATAGGCGGTGAAGATGAGGAATCGGCGATCCGGAGACCATTGGGGCATGAGGTTCAGGAATCCATCGGCGGTGAGTTGGCGCGCATCGTAGCCATCATAATCCATCACGAACAACTCGCGGGCGGTCCCCTGTTCAGCCACATACGCGATCTTTGTCCGCGCGATACCCGGCTCGCCCGTGTAACGAAACACCAGTTCGTCGGCAAAGCGGTGCGCCATCAGCCGCACAACCGAGGGCGATCCCGCGTAACGCTTCCCCCCCACAAGTTCATCGCTGCCGCTGTCATAGACGAAACCTTCCATGTTCACATCGGCGTCTTTGTTCCCCACTTTCAGGCCCGCTTTTCCCCAGACCAAGACCGAAACACCCTTCTCAGCCGCCTGTTTGAATACGACCTTGGAACCGGCCCCCATTCCATTGCCGATATCGGGTGTTTGAATCCCAAGACTGGACAAATCCACTAGGTCGAAGACCAAGGAGCGTTTCACATCCTTTTTGAGAACTTCTTCGATCCTCCCCCCCAACCAGTCGGGGCCTCCCGCGTTTTGTATTCCCGCAACACCCAGGGAAATTTTTTGGAAGTCGGGACGGGTGGCTTCGAGGAACACATCCGCCGCCCCAGATTCAAGAGTGCCGACAACTCCTGCTAGCAGCAGCACTCCTCCAAACCAGGCGCTGATCAATTTCACCTGTGTCATCCGACCGACTCTCCGACTCGAAATACCATTTCTACATCTTTGTAACTGTCTGCCATTTCGGCAGGAAACACGGGCAGGATTCGTGGCCGCAGCACAGCGCGCTGGCCCGCCATATCAAAATAGGCATTCCCGGACGACTGTTGCACGACCACGTCTTTGATCGTCCCATCCCGTTGAAGCCGAAACTTGACGATCATCGTATAGGTTTGTCCCGTCATATCGATCGGAGGCGGCTCCCACTGGCTACTAATAATAGACTGTACGCGAGCCCAGTAGGGATTCGACCCAGCCGTACCGGAAATCTTCAGGGTCGTCTCGGGGGTCTTTTTTACCTCTTGCTGGGGCGTCGGCTTGACTGACGCTTCGCTCGGTTTCACCTCTTTCGGGATGTCCAGCTTGGCCGCAGGCTGAAACTGTTTTATCTTTTTCAGCTCTTCCTCTAACTCACGATTCTGATCGTCGCTTAGCGTAGACCGCTGCGGAATCTTCGCGACCTGGTCTTGCGCCACATCCGGGACACGTGGGATATCGAGCACCTTCGCCGCCTGTTGGGGCTGAGCCACCGATTTTGTTGCTGGGCTCAAATCTCCAAACTTCGGCGCATCCGGCGGAAGCTGAAGATCCTGCAACATGTCCCTTTTTTTCTCGCCCATTGGAGGCTCGGCAGAAGGGGCTGCACTGGGGACCACCTCCTTGACTAATGGCGCCGGTGCCGGTTTCGAGTCTGAAACTTTTGCTGACTCGACCGGCCTCGCCGACTCGGTTTGCCTCACGGGCGTCGCTAGACTGACCAGCGACACTTCCACAGACGTCAATGGCCGTTCACCCTGTTTCGGAAGCCGAAGTCCCACCGCCACAAGCAAGACGACCATATGAAGGACGAGAGACAGCATGAGCGTGCGTTTGAGTCGAGCGGACAGCCTGGATTGATCGTCCTGATCGAACCACGAACCTGACAGGACCGACGCCTGAGTTGCCATAACAACCAGCCCCCTCGCGAACGTTGCGTCAACTTTTTCGTGGCGGGAGACGCGGAATTTGTGACGCTCCCACACGCTCCGGCCCAATGGGCTCCGTCACCATTCCGATCTTCTCGATCCCGGCTTTCTTGACGCCGTCCATAACTTGCACCACGACGCCGTAGGGCACATCGCGATCCGCCCTGAGATAGAGTGACACATCGGGATGGTCCCGTTTCAAAAACTTCAATTTCTGTTCCAGCTGGGCCACTCCGACCGGATCTTTGTCGAGATACAGTCGTTGATCCTTTTCAATTGTGAGCACCGTACGCATTTCCGGTTTGATGGAATTCGTGGCAGAAGTCGGCAGCTTAATGTCCATCCCTCGATAGAGCATCGGCGCGGTAACCATGAAAATCACCAAGAGGACGAGGACCACATCGACGAGGGGGATGACGTTGATTTCTGCCAGAAACCGGCGGTGACGGGACTCTAGGGTCATCCTTGAACTCCGACCGGAACTGGTTTCGTTTTCGATGCAGGGGGTGAGAGGGACGCCAAGATCTCGATAGTGACTGAATCCAAGCGAAATGCAGTGCGGCGAATCCGAGTAAGGAAGTAATTATAGGCAATCACCGCTGGGATGGCGGTGAACAGACCCGCTGCCGTCGCAACGAGGGCCTCCGCCACGCCGGGAGCGACAGCAGAAATACTGGCAGTCCCTTGGGTGCCGATCTCACGAAACGCATCGATAATTCCCATCACGGTCCCGAGTAGTCCGATAAACGGAGTAATGTTTCCCGTCGTGGCAAGGAACGGGAGATAACTCTCAAGACGAGAGAGCTGGCTTTGTGCGAGATGAGACGCCGTCCGCTCCACCACGTGTCGATCAACTGGTCCGGAGCCGCCGCCATCCCTCCCCTCGACTGAGCCTGATCCCACACGCTCCATGACCCCTTCGAACACGTATGCGCTGGGACTCCCTTCGATTCGACGAGCTTGCCGATACAGCTCGTCGAGATCTCGTGCTTTCACGAGGAGCGCCAGGAACCGCTTGTCCTCTCGATCTGCCACTCGAAACACCCGCCATTTGAAAAAAATAATGGCCCACGAGACGACTGAGAAGATGAACAGGACCAAGAGCACAATTTTAGAAACCGAGCCGAGCGAACCCACTAGTCCGATGAGACCTGTCTGAAACATTCGGAAACACCCTTTCCAGGCTCTAGAAAGTACTCACAGCCCTGCCTACGGAGTCTAGCAAACACAGAGGAAAATGGCGGGGCCGACGGGATTTGAACCCGCGACCTCCAGATTGACAATCTGGCGTCCTAACCAGCTGAACGACGGCCCCTCGAAACTCTACTTATAGCGGAGAATGTGAAAGACAAGACTATATCTAGCGGTTGGTCCCGTCTAAAATTTCCTGATTTCTGTTCAATGATCTGTCCTGCTCCCCTTGAGCCAGTTTTCGCCCTGGTAGGCGGAACAGGGATCGAACCTGTGACCTCTGCCTTGTAAGGGCAGCGCTCTCCCAACTGAGCTATCCGCCCGATTTCCTTAGCAACCTTGGCGATGCTACCAACTCCACTTGCCCTTGTCAATCGAATCTCGCACTCTTCTTGCAGATTTCGGCTGCTACGCACTCCGCTCAGATAAATCGCGTCTCTTCGGTTATGTTTTTTGCCCCCGGCGCCGGCCTACCCGAGGAAAATATCTGTCATGCACCCGCTTCAGGCGTCCCCGCTCAATATGTGTGTAGATCTGCGTTGTCGCAATATTCGCATGGCCGAGCATAACTTGAACAGACCGAAGATCCGCACCTCCTTCGAGCAGATGCGTCGCAAACGAATGCCGGAGCATGTGAGGTGAAATGACCTGTGTAATCCCCGCTCGCCGCGCACGGCGTCGCAGCAACTTCCAAAAGGCTTGCCGCGTCAACGGCCCACCCCGTTTCGAAACGAACACATACCGTGAAACCCGTCCCTTGAGAAGCCGTGGCCGCGCCTCTTTCACATACTGCTTCAGCAGCTGTCGGGCCCCCTCGCCCATCGGCACGAGACGCTGCTTTGCGCCCTTGCCCGTGACCCGGAGATACCCGACATCAAAATTAATCTGCGCGACTTCAGACATCACCAATTCCGATATGCGAAGCCCCGTCGCATAGAGCAACTCCACCATCGCGCGGTCACGCAGGTCTTCAGGGGTCGGGACTGCCGCCAGGTCCAACAATGTGATGACGTCTTGCTGCGACAGCGTTTTGGGCAGTCGAACGCCTCTCGATATTGGGGCCAGGCCAATAGTTGGATTCTCCTCAATCATCCGTTCCCGCATCAGAAACCGGAGCCAGCCACGAATAGCCGAGAGGCAACGGACAGAGGAGGCGCGAGACAACCGTGACTCGTGCATGGAACGGAGAAATCCCGTCAACGTCTCCGGCGTAAGAGGCCCGATCGGCACGACACCGGTTCGATGCAAGTAGGAGTGGAATTTACTCAAGTCACGTCGGTAGGCTTCGACCGTATTAACGGAGAGACCACCCTCCACTCGGAGATGGCTTAAATATCGTTCGGCCAGCGGGTCTAGCATCATCTGTGCGATGATAGCCAATCGCTCGGATGAACACAACGAACCCTGTGGGGTTTACCTTGACACCCCCACAGGGTTTCCGATAGTAGTCACGTGCGAGTGACATAGCCGTCAGACCGCCAGGAGCTCATGGCCCGCCCGTTGATATCTCTATCTTCACATCGCACGTACATCCTTTCGGTACGCTGGTGCCGTGCGCTCACATTGGCCTGGAGCATGCTCTGGCCAGTCACTGGGTTCGAGTTCAATCCCCTCGTCTATGCAGAAACAGGGCCCGCTGGCCCGGCAAACCATCCCGCGCTCAACCAGGCGAAGCGCCTGATCAACGCAGATAAGGCCGAAGAAGCCATCACCATACTCCGTCGTTTTCTGGCAACCTCTCCGAAGCCCGACCTGCTCGACGACACCTATTTACTCCTCGGCGCAGCCCTGCACGGCGCAAAGCAAGATGGGGACGCCTTAAAATACTTGCTGCAGCTGCAAACCGAGTTCCCCAACTCAGAGGTGACGGACCGAGGCAAGCTGATGCAGGCCCGAGTCCATGCGGCGATGGGCAACCTCGACCTTGCCCTGCCGATCTTGACGGGCCTGCGCAATCTTTCAAAAGATGACGGCACGAAACGCGAAGCCCTGCAGCTGAGCGGCGATTTCTACGCGCAAAAAAAAGACGCGGCCCGTGCCATTCAGGCGTGGCTCGATGAAGTGGCCTTGGGAACCGAAGACCAAGCGGAAGACGTGCGGACCCGCATTCGCGAGCTGGCCAGCGAGACGTCCGACAAGAAAGCCCTCGAACAAATCCGAGACACCTTTCCGCGCAGCTTTCCTGGCGATCTCGCATCCCTCCGACTCATCGACCTCTACGTAGACCGTGGAGAAGAACACCAGGCCATCCGACAAATACAGAAATTTCTTGTGAATTTCCCGATCCACCAGCAAGCAGCGAAAACCTCGGAACTCCTCGCCACACTCCAAGCCAAACTCAAATCCAACCAGTTTTTCATCGCCGCCGTCCTGCCGCTTTCAGGAAAACTCGCCCCCTTTGCCAGTGAAGTCCTCAGCGGAATTCAGCTGGCCGTCGAAGGCAATAGAGACCGGGCAGGGAGCGCATCGGTCGGGCTTATCGTCAAAGATTTCGAATCCGATTACGCCTCGTTTTTGGACGACTTCTCCGATCTGCTGAACACCGATCGCCCTCTCGCCGTGATCGGCCCGCTCCTCTCGAAAAATCTGCCGGTCATGGCTGAACTCGCCGAGCGAGCGCACATTCCCCTGATCACGCCGGCGGCGACCTTCCCCAACGTCAGACGACTCGGCAATTATGTGTTCAGCACAGCGCTGACCTATCAGCTTCAAGCCAAACGTATCGCGGCCTATGCCATCAAGGAGCAAGGCTTCCGCCGATTCTGTATCCTGCATCCCGACACCATGTATGGCCGCGAGTTGGCCCGGCTCTTCGCCCAAGAAGTGCGCCAACACGAGGGGGAAGTGATCGCAATTGAATCCTACAAAGAGGGTGAAGCCGACGTGAGTGCGCAGCTCAAACGCATGAAGGAAGAAGACCTCAAGAGGTATGGCTTGTCCGTGCCGATTGATGAGACTAAACTGACCGGGAAGCTGACAAAGCTGGACAAGAAAGTTTTCTATACGCCGGGCTTCGACGCGATCTTCATTCCAGGCCGCGCCGCCGACGCCGGCCTCATTACAGCCCAGCTCAATTTCCACGACATGAAAGTTCCTTTCCTGGGCGCGAATGGATGGAACTCGCCCGACTTTGCCCGCACGGACGATTCGTCGATCGACGGAGCCGTGTTCGTCGACGGCTTCTTTGTGGACAGCCCTGCCCCGACCGTGCAGGGTTTTGTCGACCGATACAAAAAACGGTTTCAAACCAACCCGACACTCTTTGCGATGCAGGGCTACGATGCCGCGAAATTGGTACTGGATGCGGTTCGAAAAGGCGCCTCCTCGGGCGAAACCGTCCACGACCAGTTCCTGACACAGCCGGACCTCTCTTCCCTCGCGGGACCGGCGGCGTTTGGACCGGACGGGACATTGAATCGTCCGCTCTTCCTCATGCAGATCAAACGAGGCCGATTCCTTCAGGTGAACTAACCCGCATTATTCATGAACACTTCTGCTACAATTGCCGATCCGCTGCTACGACGAGCCTTCGGCCGGCGGGCTGGCCCCTCGGGCCATCGACGTACTGCACGAGTACGCCTCAGGTGCTCCGGGCTCCGCGCGCCGGTCTCATATCCCCTCCCTCACCCTCCCCCATACTATGGGGGAGGGATGGGTGGGGGACGCGATGAACCGTCATGAATAATGCGGGCTAGAAAGCCGACCGCATGAACTCCTTAGCGCAGATCCTCCATACGATTTCCTACATGGGGCTCCCGCTCCTCTTCGCAATGGTGTTGCACGAATACGCCCATGGCTGGGTCGCCTATCGGTGCGGCGACCCGACCGCCAAACTCCAGGGTCGGCTCACCATGAACCCGCTGGCACACATCGATCCGTTCGGAACCGTCATCCTGCCGCTGCTCTGCCTGGTTATGCCGGGAGGATTCTTTCTCGGTTGGGCCAAGCCGGTCCCGATCGATCCACGCCGCATGCGCCAACCACGTCGCGACATGGCACTCGTCGCAGCGGCGGGACCGGCCATGAATCTCGCGCTGGCCATCGGCAGTGCTCTCCTCTTCGCGCTTCTGTTGTCGATCGATCCCACGATCGGGAGCTACTGGTCCAAATCAGACGATACCCCTCCCTCAGACACGTGGCACCAAATGTTCCTCCTGCCGATCGCCGTGATGTCGGTCTACTCCGTCTTGATTAACGTGCTCTTGATGCTGTTCAACCTGCTGCCGATCCCCCCATTGGATGGCGGGAGAATTCTCACGAGTCTTCTCCCGCACACCGCGGCGATGGCGCTCATGCGTGTGGAACGCTACGGCATGTTCATCCTGGTAGCGCTGATTGTATTCGATCCACAGATCCACGTGATCCATGCCATCACGAGCACCTTGACCCACAGTCTGTCCAATTCAATTCTCTCCACCGCCGTCGGTCTCGGAACAGGAAACACGCCATGACCACACCCAGGAAACGAGTCCTCAGCGGCATGCAGCCGAGCGGGCTGCTCCATCTCGGCAACTATCTCGGCGCCTTGGAGAATTGGAAAGGCCTTCAGAACGAGTTCGAGTGCTATTTCTTCGTCGCGGACTGGCACGCACTCTCGACGAACTATGCCGATACCGGCCGCGTCCGAGAGTTCGTCCACGAGTTGTTGATCGACTGGCTTGCCGCGGGCATCGATCCCGCGAAAGCCACGGTGTTCGTGCAATCGCGTATCCCGGAACATGCCGTCTTGCATCTCTTGTTCTCCATGATAATTCCTGTTGCCTGGCTGGAACGGAATCCGACCTATAAGGAAAAACAGGAAGAAATGAAGGAACGCGATCTGAGCACGTACGGATTTCTCGGCTATCCGGTCCTCCAAGCCGCGGATATCCTCATCTACAAGCCAGATTTCGTGCCGGTAGGGAAAGACCAGCTGCCGCACCTCGAGCTCACCAGGGAACTAGCCCGCCGGTTCAATAGCCTATACAAGCCGGTGTTCCCTGAACCGCTGGAGCAGCTCACCAAGTTTCCGAAAGTGCTCGGCACAGATGGCCGGAAGATGAGCAAGAGCTACGGCAACACGATCAACCTATCCGACCCCGAACCAGTCGTGCGACAGAAACTCAAAACAATGGTCACCGATCCTGCCCGAGTCCGCCGCCACGACCCCGGAAATCCGGACCTCTGTCCCGTGTATGATCTTCACAAAATCTTTTCATTGCCGATGATTCAGGAACAGATTAATACCGAATGCCGGACAGCTGCCATCGGCTGTATCGATTGCAAGAAACTCGTCGCCGATCGAATCGTCGGACGCATGACGCCGATGTGGGACGCGCGCGCGCGCCTGACCAAAGATCCCGCGCGCCTGAACGACATCGTGACAGAGGGCAGCCGCCGGGCCGGCGAGGTCGCCAAAGCGACGCTCCACGACGTAACCGAGGCGATGAAGATCTAGCCCGCATTATTCATGCCGCGAGTAGACGTACAATGACTGCTCTGACGTTGGCATTCATCCTACTGGCAGCGAGCTGGAGCACCGCATGGGCAGCCGATCCACCCTGCGACAAGTACCCCGTTGCCAAACAAACCAAATGTGCGGAGATCTGGAAGGCGCTGAACCAGGAAGACGGGCCCGTGATCGCGCAATTCGGGCTGGACCAGCTGAAGCGGCGCGAGGAAGGTAAAATCAACGCCGAGCAACACCTCGGAGAAAACATGGCCTTCATCAAGCAGTCCACCGAAAAGCGCCTTGAACGGCTCCGCGCTCGGATGGAGAAAGAATAGCCCCTCACAAGTCTTCCGCCTTCGATTGCCCCAACACACGCCCAGCCGAGTTCAGCAAATCCCGTCCCACGATGATCGGCGCCTTGAAATGAACGGCGAGCGCGATCGAATCCGACGACCTGCTATCGAACGTCTTCACCTGATCCTGCACCGCAACGGTCAACGCACCGTAATAGGTGCCACCTTTCAGTGTGATGACGGTTTGCAACACTTTCCCGCCATAGGCATCCAAGATCGTATGCATTAAATCGTGAGTGAAGGGGCGAGAGAGTTTCTCGCCGTTCAACGCGCCTTGAATCGACAGCGCGACCGTGAGATCGACGAAAATCGGGATGGCCTTGCCTTCGGCCAGCAAGAGCACCACAGTGCCGTGATCGGATATGCGGACCTGTACATCGGCAATCGTGACCTGCTCCGAAGTTACCGGTGAAGGTTCGCCTGCTTGTGCAGCCGGCAGCGCGAGCACACCGAGAAAACAGAGAGAGAAGACGAACTGCTTACATGTCGTCATGGTCACACCTCCTGCAGCGAGCTGTCATGCTGCGGAAAACTATGTCGGTGCGCGAGAACTTCGGTGGCCCACAGGTACGCCACAACAGAAGAATACTTCCGCAGGATGCTCAAAAAGTTCAGACTTCTCAACCCGCCCAACCCTGGCGCGCCAAGACGCGCCTTACCCGAGCAAGGCCGCAGGCGACCAATCATTAAGGGGTGGCTGGGATGATCCCAACTGCGCGCGTCCAACGAGGGCCTTCTGAGGCCGCGCGTTGCGCGAGCAGGGGGATCGTCCCAGCTACCCAACATCCTTTTTCAGCATCCTGTTAGACACGGACAAACTGATTCGTCTCCTTCTCCAACCCGATTTCGGTCTCCGATCCATGCCCCGTCACCACAATCGTGGCATCCTCCAAGGTGTACAACCGCTCTCGAATGGATTGCTCGATGGCTTCGAAGTCTCCGCCCCAGAGATCGGTGCGCCCGATGCTGCCGCGAAAGAGTGTGTCGCCGGCCAAGACCACGTTGCCGACCGGGAAATGAAAACTCATGGACCCGGGGGTGTGGCCGGGCGTATGGAGTGCGACAGCGGAGACCTGGCCGACCAACAGTTTCTCTTCATCCTTGAGCCAGTAGTCGGGCATCGGAACAGGCACGTAGGCGACGCCGAACATCCGGCACTGCATTTCGAGATTCTTCCACAGCTCAAGATCATTCTGATGCAGACAAATCGTCGCCCCCGTTACCTTCTTCATTTCGCCGGAGGCGAGAAAATGGTCGAAGTGGGCATGGGTGTGGAGGATATGCGTGACCGTCAGTCCCAGTTGCTGCACCTCGTGGAGAATTCGCTCGTGCGCTCCACCGGGATCGACGACGATTGCCTGTTTCGTCACTGGATCGCCGATGATCGAACAATTGCAACCAAGGGGCGGGACGGAAAAGGTTTTTCGAATCATGATGGACATAATGAACGCATGCTACCGTCCAAGCCCATCAGGGCGCAAGCAGCGGCCCTCCTTCTGGTTCTACCTAGCCCGCATTATTCATGACGGTTCGTCGCGAAATCGCTGAGCCGCGTCGCGAGACCGGCGCGCGGAGCCGTGAGGACCCAATGCGTACTCGTGCAGTACGGTGAGGGTCCGAGGGGCGAGCCCGTCGGCCGAAGGCTCGTCGTAGCAGCGGATCGGCGATTGCAGCAGAAGCGCTCATGAATCATGCGGGCTAAGACTGAATGGTCCAAACGACTTCCGTATCGAACAACGTCCAGCTTCGTCCTTGACGGCGACACCACACGAGGAATCCCGCTCCGGTGCCGTCTGGACGTAGAGCTTCGATATACATCAGCGCATGATCGTTGCGGAGGTTTCGTGCCACGCGAGAGAAGGCCAAACGATCCAGGACCGACGGTGCTTGAACTGATCTCGCACGAGCCCAGGGGACTAGCTCCGACGTCTGCGACGGTGCCTGTCCCGCTGCTCCTCTGACGGGGACAGGCGCAAAAAAGAAGGGCGCCAGTCCCCAACCGTACGGTGAGAGGGAAACCTCCGGCTCCTCGATCGTGTCCCCTATGGCGAACCGGTAGCTGACACCAAAGTGAAATCGTCCTTCGAGCCGGCTTGGCTGCTGGTTGACCGAGATGAACTCTCGAATCAGGTCCGCCGGCAGTTCGCCATCGAAATATCCCTGTTCCTGAAAGGCTCCGATCGTCGTCGGTCCCTTTTGATCTGGAGAGAGGCGGAACCGCGTCATTCGTTCGATTACGACCAACTGAGTTGCTGACGTGAGAAACTTTCTCGTGACCACCTGGTCGTACAAGGCATAGTCTTCCGCAGAAATGGCATCGGCCTTCTGATCTGATTCCGCAACCGCTCCCGACTGACCGAGAAGAACACCCATGAGCAGCACAGCTAGCCCGCATAATTCACGACGGTTCGTCGCGAAATCGCTGAGCCGCGTCGCGAGACCGGCGCGCGGAGCCGTGAGGACCCAATGCGTACTCGTGCAGTACGGTGAGGGTCCGAGGGGCGAGCCCGTCGGCCGAAGGTTCGTCGCAGCAGCGAATCGGCGATTGCAGCAGAAGCGCTCATGAATCATGCGGGCTAGGATCAGAACCGTCAGGCGAATCATCATAGTTCGAGCATAGCTTCCGATACGAAGAATGGTCAATTCATGTAATCCAGCGTGGACAAGTTGGAGCGAAGCGTGGATAATCCCAAAAATTGATGGAGGGACGTGACGTGCACGACAAGACTCAGTCGAGCCAGTGGCCTTTGTTGATCGGAGCGATCGCGCTCTGTTTCTCGGCCAGTAGTTGCAAGCCTGACGACTCTCCGTTCAAAGCGGAAAATGAGTCGCTCCGCAAGCAACTGGCCAAGCAGGAGTCTGTGGTTACCTCGTTGCAGGACGGGAACAAGGTCATGCACCAACAGATCGATCTGCTGAACCAGGAGCTGCGCGACACGAAGAAATCGGCTGAGAGCGCCAAGGCCGACGCCAAAGCCGCCACCGACAGTCTGGCGGCACAAGTAGCCCAGACAAAAAAGCTGAGTGTCGACGTCCAAAAAACCGCAGCGGCTCAAGCGGCGCAGAGTTTCCACGTCGAGGAAAAAGGGACCCAAACTGAAGACATCCCCCGCCCCTTGAGCAGCGTCGCCAAGGTTGCGGAGGATGCCCTCAGCCGCAATGGGTACCACCTTAAAGTGAGTATCAAGACCGATCAGAAGGCGGTCTATGTGACGGAGCGGAAAGTCTCCCCCCCTGCCTCGCTTGAAGTCGCCGGCTCACGGAATCAATACGTGCTGTCGCTTCATGCGCTCCCCTCGAATGTCACCCGGCTCAGCGTCAAGGCCGACTTCGAAAAACTGGCCCAGGGTGGACGCATCCTCAGCGTGAGCGCGGAGGAGGTCGCGGAAATTGAACGGAGCCTCATCCGGGAAATCGACAAGGCCCTGGCCTCTCCCAGCAAGACTTGATGCGGCGTTATCGCGCATGGCCTGTAACCGCGCTCTCTCTTCTTATCATCATGGGAAACGCACAAGACGCGGGGGCTGGACCGAAGCCTTCACCGGAACTGGCCCGCCATGTGACCGTGATTGCCTCGCTGGCCCAGCCGTCACCGATGGTTACCGTCCCGGCCGGTCCATTTTTGCTCGGCAGCAAACGAGTGGATGACGATCCCTATGGAAACTGGACGCTGTTCGACGATACGGAATTGCCTCAACATCGAGTCTGGCTGGATACCTACGAGATGGATCGCGATGAAGTGAGCCTCGGGGAATACCTGGCATTCTTACAACAATGGAAGCTCCATCCATCGGACGAGCTGCAGAAACTGATCTGGCACGTGATCACGATCCACTCCGTCTCTGACCAGACCTTGAGCCGGTGGCCTGCGTTCTATCTCACGTGGGCTGAGGCGAAAGATCTGTGCGTGGCAAAGAGCAAACGGCTTCCGACGGAGGCTGAATGGGAGAAAGCGGCGCGAGGATCCGAAGGCGGCCTATTCCCCTGGGGTACAACCGCCCCTGACCCCGCACTTGCCATGTTCGGCCAGCACCACGTCCATGAGATCCCTATTCTCGCGGCAGTGGATTCGCATGAGGCCGGCAAGAGCCCCTATGGCCTCCACCATATGGCGGGAAACGTTGCCGAGTGGGTGCAGGACTGGTTCGGTTCTGACTACTACGCCTACATGCCGGAACGGAATCCCCCTGGACCGGCGAACGGACGCTACAAGAGCGTTCGCGGCGGCTCATGGAGGAGCAATCCGATCATGCTCCGAACGGCGACCCGTGGCGGCTCAGCACCGGACCAACGTTCAGCTACGATCGGCTTTCGCTGCGCGAAATGAACCTCCACGCAGCAGCCTACTCCGCCTTCGTAGCCACTTCGGCTACGAAGGCCGGTAGCTGCGGGGTATGCGGCGAAGGAGAATCATCAACTTCCACTGCCCCATAGCCCGCAGCAAAGCTCCCTTTCCTTGGTGAGGCGCGAGCCTCGTGCTAGCATTTCTCTCCTATGGGTCTGTCAACCAGCGTACACGATCTCCGCACCCTCATTCGCTCCTGCCACCCGCTGATCGTCATCGAGACGGTGGAAGAGGAGCGGGTACTAGCGTTGCTGCAATCAGTGGCTGCCCAGGAGCGAATGCCGCTGTTCGAATGGTCCGTCACCAGAGGACTCACCCGTACCGACGACGCACCGACACTCAGTAGAATGACAGCCACACCTCTGGCTGTCCTCCAACATCTGCAAGGCCTGACAGTCGAAGCGGTCTTCTGGCTCAAGGACCTCGTGCCACACCTACAAGATCCAGCAGTTGCCCGCCAACTCCGAGAAATCGCGGCAATCTACGATCGCTCGCGTTCCACCTGTGTGCTTACCGGCCAACCTATTACCCTGCCGCTCGATATCGAAAAGATCGTCGTCCGGCTCGATCTGCAACTGCCGGATCGAGACGAACTGCGGTCCATGCTCCAGAGCGTCGTGCAATCGCTCGGCCCCAGAACCTCGTTCCGTCGCCCACGGTCGACCACCGTCGTGCAAAGCATCCTCAGCTCCATCAGCAACTCCAATGCGGCAGACCAAGGCCCTTCGGCTAACGAGCGTGACGCCATTCTCCGCGCCTTGCAGGGACTGACCCTCCATCAGGCCAGGCAAGTCATCACGCAATGCATCGTCGAAGACGGCACACTCTCCGCCGATGACGTGCAGAAGATTCTGAAGCGCAAGGTGCAGGCAATCAAAGATGGGGGCCTGCTTGAATACTATCCGCTCGAAGACAACCGGTTCGAGTTAGGGGGATTTGTCAATCTGAAATCCTGGCTGGAACGTGCGAAAGTAGGTTTTACCGCAGAAGCCAAGGCGCTCAATCTCACGCCCCCCAGAGGAATCATGCTTGTAGGCGTGCCAGGCTGCGGTAAATCGCTGGCCGCTAAGGCCATTGCGCGGGAATGGCAGCTCCCACTCTTAAAACTCGACGCGGGCCGGTTGTTCGACAAATTCGTCGGTGAGTCGGAGAAGAACTTCCGCAAGGCGATCGAGATGGCCGAGTCGCTTTCTCCCATCGTCCTCTGGATTGATGAAATCGAGAAGGCGATGGCCGCGGGGGGCGGAAGCGGCGAGGCCGATGCAGGGTTGAGCCGCCGGCTATTCGGCGCATTTCTCACATGGCTCCAGGAGAAGAAACAAGAGGTCTTCGTCGTGGCCACCGCCAACAATCTTTCGTTGCTTCCCCCCGAACTCCTGCGCAAAGGCCGATTCGATGAAATCTTTTTTGTGGACCTGCCGGACGACGGCGAACGGGAATCCATCTGGAAGATTCACCTGGGTCTTCGGAAGCAGGACGTGAAAAGGTTCGACCTGCTCAAGATCGTCAGCGCCAGCGACGGCTTCAGCGGTTCGGAAATCGAACAGGCTGTGGTCGCAGCCCTTTATCGCGCACTCCACCAAAAAACACCGCTGACGACCGATCTTTTGATTGAAGAATTGACCAACACTGTGCCACTCTCCGTCACTCGGCGTGAAGACATCGATCAGCTCCGGGAGACGGCCCAAGGTCGGTTTGTCAACGTACGGTGAGGCCGATGCGATCCCTCTTCATCATGGCCACTATCGCAATCGTGACGCTCGTGGGCTGTACCACGCCATCGGTCGAACGCCCTCGTGCATCACCACAGGAGGCGCGCCCCTGTTGTCGATCATTCGACCTCACGCCGAGCCGGACCGCAATTGTGCGGACAGCGGCCAAGCTCGTGGGCGCCACAACGATTGAGAGCAGGGGCCGGCACATCGCTTACGACTGCGCTAGGGTGACCCGCGCGGTTTTTCTCAAACATGGAATCGATCTCTACGGCGGCAGCGCGAACGATCCTGAAGCAAATGGCGTCCGCCTCATCCATGCGCACATACAACAACAGGGCACGTTTCACCATGGGCCGGTCGTCCATCCCGGCGACCTTGTGTTTTTCGACAACACATGGGACTACAACGGAGATGGCAAGGTGAACGACCCGCTGACACACGTCGGGATCGTCGAACGGCAGAGGCCGGATGGCACCGTAATCTTCATCAGTCGCGTGGCCGGCGCCGTTGAACGCTACCACATGAATCTCGCCCTGCCCCACGTCCACAAAACCACCGATGGCCGAATCCTCAACGACTATCTTCGCCGCAAAGCTGTCATCGACCCAGCCAATACCGGGTACCTCACGGGAGAGCTGTTTGCGCAGTTCGCCACTCGGGTGAGGCACTAGCAGTATGCTGAAAAACTATGTTGGCACGTGTGGCACAACAGGAGCGCACTCCCGCACGATAGCCGAGCAAGACTTGCGCGGCGGACGAGTCGGACGAGGGCCGAGGGCCGAGGGCCGAGGTTTTCGGAACTTCGAACTTCGGATAGCGCCTTTCGCGGCGGAAAGCGACGGCAAGGTCCCGATGACAAAAGAAGGAACCTGTTGCTCGTGCGGTAAAGCCACAGTCGTGATCTATTTCAAGGGATAGCACAGCCCTCGCGCATCGGCGTGGCGACTCCCATTGTGCGAAGACCCTGCTACACTTACCCTATGGCGACGTCGTCACCATCCAGCCGGGCTACCCACGCCGATCCCCTGCGCCGCACCATGCTGGAGGTACACCAGAAACTCTTGTCTCTCTATAGTGCATTGATTGCAGCGGAACAACTCACCTACGAACGCATCCATGGCCGCATCGGCTCGACGGACGAGCTCATCCAGTTGGTGCTCAACGATCCCTGGTTCACATGGCTCTGCCCCGTGTTGGATCTGCTGCTCCGGATCGATCAACTCCTGGACGACGACGCATTTGACATCACCCATGAAAACGTCGAACACCTTGTGGCCGAGGCGCGCACCTTGACCCGCCCGTCTATCGAGGGCGACGGATTCGAGCGCGCCTACTACGAGGCCCTCAATCGAGCCCCTGATGTGGTGCTCGCCCATTTCCACGTCACCCGCGTCTTGCTGGCAGAAGCCGCGTAACTCCATCCAGTGCAAGCCACTCGGCCTCTTATCTGCCCCCTTATCTTCACACGACACTACCAGGCCCCAGCGAGTGGACAACTGAACTTTGAACGATGAACGCGGAACGCTGAAGTGACCATCGTTTCCTTGTTCATAGTTCATCGCTCACCGTTCAGCGTTTCCCGGCTGGCGGTCTTTTCCTACAGCCGGCTAAAGCACACGACTGAATATGCCGATATTCACGCATAGATAGGTATCGACCTCACGACTGAGTTCCAGCCCGCACTATTTATGACGGTTCGTCGCGAAATCGCATAGAAGCCAGGCGAGGGGCAAGTGGCACGAGGCGGAGGAAAGACACTCCTTCTGGTCGCCCCTAGCCTCTGGCCCCGTGCCTCTCGCCCGAACATTGGCGATTGCAGCAGAAGTGATCATGAATAATGCGGGCTAGGTCACCATTTTTTCAATAACCTGCTAAAGTTATTATATGGCGTCTGTATCGCAGAAGACCTCGAGCAAGAAATCCTGCTCTCTCCGCAGGAGACTCCTCGACATGCGGGGCAGCCTCTTGAGTCTCCATAAGGCCCTCATCCTAGCAGAGCAAGTAACCTACGAACGCGTCAATGGCCGTGTCGCGTCAACCAGCGAACTGCTGCGATTGGTGTTGAACGATCCTTGGTTTACCTGGCTTCACCCCTTATCTCAGCTGGTGGTTCGTATCGATGAGCTCTTGGATGACGAGTCTGAGCTATCGCTTGTTGAGGTGGAGCACTTTCTGATGGAAGCTCGAGCCCTCATCCGTCCTTCGGAGGAAGGAGACGGTTTCGAACGGAGTTACTACGAAGCCCTTCAGCGGGAGCCCGACGTCATCTTCGCCCACGTCGAAGTCAAAAAACTTCTCACCAAGGTCGCCGCGTAATCTCTCCAACAATCCAAAAAACACGAAAGCGACCGGCTCACGAAGAACCGGCCGCCCTGTGAAGTTACCGAAATACGTGGTGTCGCGAAAAGACTGTTACTCCTTGCCTTTGGCTTTTGCCTTCCCCTGCTTGCTATGGCCCTTGGCTTTGCCCTTACCCTTCTTGTCCTTCTTCTCCTCGGCCTTCGGCGCTTCCATAGCCGGCGCCGGAGCCGTGACCGCGGGAGCTGGTTCCGGGGCTGGGGCGGGCGTTTGGGCGAACACGCTGGTGAATGCCAATAGGACTGCGGCTGCCGTTAATATCGATACTGTTCTGATCATGTCGATCCTCCAGTGATTGGTTGTCTGTGTTGTGGAGGGGCCCACCCCACCGCTTATCATGCGCTTCTCACGCAAGGCGGATGCCACGAACAGGCCCGACTTTTACCATACTTTGCGAACAATTGCTCGGTTATCCTGAGAGTCTCGTCTCGACCACCCCGGCTGCCTGTGGCAGAACAGCAGATTCTGCAGCCATCCTGCCACAGGTCTACGACACAACTACAGCCGCTCTTCGTCGAGCTCAATGACATCGGCCCAGGTGTGCACGGACGGAAGAGAGGCAACTGGCATACCACGTTTGGTGGCGATACCTTGAAGGCGTCCCTGGAACCTTTGCCGCGCCGCATCGTCTTTTGGACCGGAGGACAGAAGGCCCTGGCTCCATTGCGCGATTTCTTGGTCAGACGGTTTTCGACTGTTGGCCTTCACCCAGGCGAGCAATTGCTCATCTGTCCCATCAGCCAACACCCGCTCTTCGAAGGCCTTCGGATCGATCTGCAGAAAATCGATCAGGTACTTATCGAACCCGATCGTGATGTAGTTGTAGTCCTGAATCTTCCCTGCGTTCCGCAGACGAATCTTATCGATAAACCGCCTCAAATGGGCGATGCCACCGAGGAGGGATTTTGGACTGCGGGGATAAGTTTGTTGCGTCATTCAGTTTTCTCCAGAGTTGTGATTGCTCAAAACATACAGAGAAGGACGAGAGAAGTCTAGGATGGTTAATACACCTGACGCGCGCCAGCATGCCGCCGCTGCTCCCCACCTCTCGGAACGTTCCTTCAGGGCTCGGCCGAGCGGACCACTCATATTAGCAAACCGCTTGACTGGGCACCCCTACTGCACAGAGTCTTAGACTTCATGCACCTTCGATTACGAACACGCATGTCTCTTCGCAGCACGAAGAGATCCCCTCCTAGCGATTTAGGTATCTGCCTTGAGAAACGTCATCGATGATACATGCCTTGCTAAATTATCGAGGTCCGGAAATAAATAAGCCGAATTAATACCTAATCTATTTAAAATAAATCTCAAGCTTTTCTTGGCAGCGGATGGCACCTCAAATCTCAGGAGGTATTCGTTACATCCAGCAAGGTTGTTGATCGGAGTATTCGTCGCGTGAATTGTAAATGTTGACTCCTGCACCAAATGGCGAACATCAAACTGATCCGTTGGAACACCTACCGTTACCTTTGCCTTCTTGAACTGAGGGGAGATAAATGCCTCGTTGCAAAGTCCCTTAACAAATTCACTCTGAGGCGAAACCAGGCTCTCACTGCCAAACTGTTGCTTATTAAGCCTCGCAGGCCGAAGTGCCCATACTGCGCCACTTTCATCGTCGAATTGAGGCTCACATACGGAAAAATATAGCCCTACTAAAGCCGATTTGCTCCAATCTAGCAATCTAGTCGGAAGCCCGTAGTGCTGCATCAAAAACAGCCACGATGACCAATCGTCAGAATCAGGGCACCGAATATACCTTGATCGAGCAGAGTGAAGAAAAGTGAGTGCGAAATTGTGCTCATCATTTTCTCGGCCTAATCTATATACTTTGGGGACAAGGTCCCATTCCGCTACAGAATGACCGCGCCACCAAATATCAGACTCTTCGCCAAACTTTGATACGGCAACGAGAACCGCTTTCTCTAATGATCCAACATCTGTAATTTTACCTGGTTCTGCCATAGCAACCCTCATCATAAGAATGGAACAATACCCGATGACTGGAGAGTGAAATGAGGCTACTTTTCGTCAGACAAAATGTCAACGTACATATGTATATATGCCAGGAAGTACTAGGCACCGAGTAGGCCGTTCAAAAAGCTTTCCAGCTAGGCCGCAGCGAGCGAGAGCCCGAGGCGTACGGGGTTCTAGGTACGTTGAGGGTTTGAGCGAAGCGAGAACGATGCTTGGTGAAAGGCGCGTCTAGGCGCGCCGGGGTGGGTGGGTGAGAAGAAGCTTTTTCAACGGCCTGTTCTGGCAGACTTGCCGGCTTGGAGATACTGATGTATCCCCGCCGCCATTTTGCGCCCTTCGGCGATGGCCCAAACTATGAGCGAGGCGCCGCGTTTGGCGTCGCCACCTGCAAAGACTCCGTCGAGGTTGGTCATGAAGTTTTCGTCCACAGCCACTGCGCCACGTGCGTCGTACTTCACGCCGAGGCTGTCGAGCAGCCCGTTTTTGACCGGACCGGTGAAACCCATCGCGAGCAGGACCAGGTCCGTATCCATCTCGAAGTCGCTGTTGGGAATCGGCGTGAACTTGCCGTTCTCGAACTTCACCCGATTGGCGTGGAGCTTCGTCACCTGGCCGTTGTGGCCGGTGAATTTGGTGGTCGAGACGCTCCATTGCCGATCGCAGCCTTCTTCGTGCGCATGAGACGTGCGGAGTTGCATCGGCCAAAGCGGCCAGGGAGTCGAGCCGGCTCGCTCCGGCGGCGGTTCCGGCAGCAATTCGAATTGATGGACTTCGCTGCAGTCATGCCGGTGCGTCGTGCCCAAACAGTCCGATCCCGTATCGCCGCCGCCGATGATGACAACGCGCTTGCCCTTTGCCGTAATCGGTTCATCCGTGATCGTGTCGCCGGCGTTCCGCTTGTTCTGCTGTGTGAGGTAGTCCATCGCCAAGTGGATGCCCTTGAGTTCCCGCCCAGGAATCGGCAGCTCGCGAGCCTGCTCGGCGCCAAGCGTGAGGCCGACCGCATCGAACTCGAGCCGGAGTTCTTCGCCCGAAATATCCTTACCGACATTGACGTTGGTCTTGAAGATGACGCCTTCCGCCTGCATCTGTTCCAACCGGCGGTCAATGACCCATTTTTCCATCTTGAAGTCGGGAATGCCGTAGCGCAACAGGCCGCCGATCCGGTCGGCTTTCTCGAACAGCGTCACGGTGTGACCCGCGCGGGTCAGTTGCTGCGCAGCGGCGAGACCGGCCGGTCCTGAGCCGACGATGGCCACCGTCTTGCCGGTCTTTCCCGTCGGCAGGATCGGTTGCACGAGTCCTTCGTTGAAGCCTCGATCGATG
>Ga0247727_10005733_pt1 | contig 24889 bp, 27 predicted proteins | sample WisWelCaveWW1625_FD_202498 | JGI IMG/M metagenome (GOLD analysis project Ga0247727, IMG submission 202498) | Biofilm microbial communities from Wishing Well Cave, Virginia, United States - WW16-25 | ecosystem: Environmental > Aquatic > Deep subsurface > Groundwater > Cave microbial mat | place...
CATCCGCTTGCAGGGGACGCCAAAGTTCCCCCGAAAACGTTGAGGCTGAAGAGCTTCCCGGCCTGTCCGTGGAGTTCACGTAGACTTGCATCTGCAACCAGGGAGGCCGGCATGAAACCGAAATGGGCGGCGGCGCTGCAAAAGGACATGCACGAACTTGCCGCGGGCATGGGCAATCTGCTGGTCGATTCCTTCCACTACCTCGCCCTGTTCGCCATCGGCGGCACCATCGTCTGGTCCGCGGTGGCCGCCTTCATCGGCATGGCGGCCAAGGGCCACGCCGCGATCGACGACATACTGCTGCTGTTCATCTACCTGGAGCTGGGAGCGATGGTCGGCATCTACTTCAAGACCAACCACATGCCGGTGCGCTTCCTGATCTACGTCGCCATGACCGCGCTCACGCGGCTGCTCATCTCCGACGTGCAGGCGCACCACCGGCCGGACATGGGCGTGGTGTACGTCACCGGAGCGATCCTGCTGCTGGCGGTGGCGACGCTCATCGTGCGCTACGGCTCGTCGAAGTTCCCCGCCGGATTGGGGGACGACGCGGCAAGGAAGTAGCGCACGGTGCGCGGAATTCTTGCGGCATCGGTCGTTTGCATCGCCGCCTCGGCCTGCGCGCCCACGCCGCTGCGGCACGGCGACGCCCTCGCGCAGCGACTCGCGGCCCCGCACCGGACCCCCGCCAACGTGGCGCGCGATCCCCACCGCCATCCGCTCGAGACGCTCGCCTTCTTCGGCATCAGGCAGGACAGCGTCGTGGTCGAGATCCTGCCTGGCAGCGCCGGCTACTACCTGGAGCTCCTCGCGCCGCACCTGAAGGACCAGGGCCGCTATATCGCCGCGAGCCGCGACGCGGCGGCGGCGCCCCAGTACCTGGCCGACCACCAGAAGCTCCTTGCCCGCCTCGAAGCCGAGCCCAGCCTGTACGGCAAGGTCCAGGTCACCCGGTTCAACGCCGGCCTGCACGACATCGCCCCGCCGGCAAGCGCCGACTTCGTCCTCACTTTCCGCAACCTGCACAACTGGGTCGAGCGCCGCGAGGTGGAAGGCGCTGCGCGCCTTCCACAGGGCGCTCAAGCCGGGCGGCGTGCTCGGCGTGGTGGACCACCGCGGCCGCACCGACCAATCACAGGAAGCGCAGATGAAATCCGGCTACCTGCGCCAGGACCATGCCATCGCGCTGATCGAGCAGGCCGGCTTCCGGCTCGCCGGGATATCGGAAGTGAACGCCAACCCGAAGGACAGCAAGGACCACCCGGCAGGCGTGTGGACGCTGCCGCCGACCTACCGCCTGAAGGACCAGGACCGCGCGAAATACCAGGCGATCGGCGAGAGCGACCGCTTCACGCTCAGGTTCGTGAAGCAGTGAGCTCATGCTGACGCTTGACGATGTGCGCTCTGTCCCGCTGTTCTCATCGCTCGCGCAGGCCGAACTCGAGCGCCTCGCGCAGACCTCCGCCGACCTGCACCTCGGCGCCGGGGAATACGCCGCGCATGAAGGCGGGGAGGAGCGCGCGCTGTTCGCGGTCCTCACCGGGAAGATGGAGGTCGTCAAGTTGTTCGACGGGGTCGAGCGCACCCTGGGCTGGCGCCTCCCGGGCACCATTTTCGGCGAACTGCCGATCGCCCTCGGCACGCCGCTCTTCGGGGGGTATCGGGCCGCGGAACCCTCGCGCGTCATGCGCGTGGAGGTCCGGGAGTATTACGCGATCGCGGCGGCATCGCCCGAGATTGCCCTGAAGGTCGCCGCGCTGGCGCGCGAGCGCATCGGCGGCATGCAGGGCATCTCGGCCGAGGCGCCCAAGCCGCGCGTCACCATGGTCGGTCACCGCTGGGACACCGCCTGCGGAGAATTGCGCCGCTTCCTCGAGCGCAACCAGATCAGCTTCGACTGGATGGCGCCCGACGCACCCGAACTGCCGGCACGCTGGCCGGGGCCCCGCCCGGCGGATGGCGATTACCCTGTGCTGCGGCTGGCCGACGGCAAGGTGATCAGCCGACCGGCAGCGCGCGACCTCGCCCGGCTCCTTGGCCTTCAAACCAGCGCACGCCTGGCCGAATACGACACCATGATCATCGGCGGCGGGCCGGCGGGCCTCGCGGCGGCAGTGTACGGCGCCTCCGAAGGACTGCGCACCGTGGTGGTGGAGCGAGAGGCGCCCGGAGGCCAGGCCGGGACGTCTTCGCGCATCGAGAACTATCTCGGCTTTCCCAACGGGGTCTCGGGCGACGAACTCGCGAGTCGGGCACTCAAGCAGGCGCGGCGGCTCGGGGCGGAAATCCTGGTCACGCGCTCTGTCGCCCGCATCGATCCGGCGGCGCGCCTGGCAAGCCTCGATGGCGGCGAGGTGGTGCGCTCGCGCACCATCATCCTTGCCACCGGCGTCACCTGGCGCCGCCTCGCGATCGATGGCTTCGACCGGCTCATCGGCAAGGGCATCTACTACGGCGCGGCGCGCAGCGAGGCGAGCGCCGCCCATGGGCTCGACGTGCATCTCATCGGTGCCGGAAACTCGGCCGGTCAGGCCGCCTTGCATTTTGCCAATCACGCACGCATGGTGACGCTCGTCGTCCGAGGCGATTCCCTGGAGAAGAGCATGTCCCGCTACCTGATCGAACAGCTTGGCGGGAAATCGAACGTGGCGGTCCAGTTGCGCTCGGAAGTCGTCGCCGCCCACGGCGACACCCACCTGACCGCGATCGACATACGCGATGGCGCAAGCGCGATGGTGCGCCGACAAGACTGCGGCGGCCTTTTCGTGTTCATCGGAGCCGACGCAGAGACCGGCTGGCTGCCGGCGGGCATCGCACGCGATGCGCACGGTTACGTCCTCACCGGTGACGACGTGGTGAAGGCCGGGCGCTGGTCGCACAGCCGCGACCCCTACCTGCTCGAATCGAGCGCCCCCGGCATATTCGCCTGCGGCGATGTGCGCTTGAGCCCGGTCAAACGGGTTGCCTCCGCGGTCGGGGAGGGCAGCATGGCGATCGCTTTCGTCCACAGATATCTGCAGCAGGACGCGCGGTAGCATCCTGTTCGGAGCTTCGCGGTGGCCTAACGGCGCGAGCGTGAAGCAGACACAGAAGGCGACACCCGCAGACCCTCGGCGAGGGCAGCCGATGCGAGCTGGCGATCGAGGCACACGAAGCCCGAGTCATCGGCGCTCCCCGCGAGGCTCAGGTCCGCGGCAGCCAGCTGGAGCGCGTCGGCCGCCTTGAGAGGGTATTTGACGGCCAACGCTTCGGCGTTGTCCCGGATCGTGGCGGAGGGATCGATTTCCGTCCAGGCCGCGGCGAGATTCGCCAGCACCGACCGGGCCGAGACGACGCCGCTATCGGACAACGCCCGCTCGCGGCCGAGACGGTAGAGCGCGGCCACGCACTCCAGCCGCGTACCCCACCACACCCACATCGAGGTGTCTTCGGCAAGAATCCGCCCAACCGCCTTGCTGCCGGGCTGCTCGACCAGAAGCGCGACAACGGCCGAGGAATCCCAGAAATTCAATACCTGCCCCTCTGTTCCGACACGATCCGCACGGCGTCGACGCTGCGGAGCAATTTCACGGGCTTGGGGAGCTTCTTGAGCAGACCGGACCCGCGCCGGATAACGCCCAGGCGCTCGAGTTCCGCCAGCCGGCCCTCGGCCTGCTGCTTGGTCCCCGGCCCCGGCGGCACGAGCCACGCGACCGGGCGGCTGCGATCGGTGATCAACACCGTTTCGCCTCGGCGCACCATGTCGATGTAGGCCGACAGACGGTTCTTCGCTTCGGAGATCGAGGCGGTTTTCATCTGGCTATTATAGCCACATCGGCCGCTCCGTTCCTGTAGCAGTGCGGCTAGCGGTAGAAGGCATGCCGCCCGATGCGGGCGACCAGCGTCTTTTCCCTGGACCACTCGGGCCGGATGTGCGTCGCGTGGAAGTGCAGCACGCCCGGCAACGCTGCCGGCACGCGCCTGTAATAGACCGACTCGGCCGCCTCCTGCGCCCGGCGCCAGGCCTCGCCCTGCGGCGCGGGCAGCGCGTCGAATTCGGTCCAGGAGAACGCGCCGACATAGCGCCGGCGGATGGGGTCCCAGTTCTTCTGGTACACCACCGCGCACAGGGTGCCCGGGTAGAGCCGCGACGCGGCGCGGTTCATGGTGACTTCCGCCACTGCGCGCATGCCGGCAGCCGGCTCGCCGCGCGCCTCGAAGTAGACGTTGCGCGCGAGGCAGTCGAGATTCTCGCGCTCGGTCGCGCCCGCCGCCGCGCGCCGCCCCTCCTCGCGCCCGACCTGCATCCGCATTCCGGCGCCGAGCCCAGCGAGCACCAGGACGACGAGGCCCACCGCCGCCCAGGCCGTCCTGTCCGCGGTATGCCAGCGGCGCAGCAGGGCGCGCCGCCAGTGCGCCACCGTCCAGTACGCGCTCGAGAGCATGGCGGCCTCGCCTACCGGATGCGGTAGATCTCCTGGTCGAAATTCCCCAGCCAAACGCTCAGGTCCACGCGCTTCGCCTTGAGCTGCGAAGTCAGCACCGCCCGCTCCGCGCCCTTTTCCCAGAGGATCTTGTAGATCCCGCGCGTCTCGCCGCCGCGCCGCTCGATCGTCTCGCGCGTCTCGGCCAGCGGCTTGCCGTAGCGCGACTTGAGGAACCCCGTCACGCGCTCCAGATTGCGCTCGTCAAACCGCAGGTCGAAGGCCTGCACGCGGTCGGCCTTGAGGTAGAACGTGATGCGCGCCTGCGCCCCGCCGAATACGATCCTGGCGTCGTCGCAGCGCCGCTCGGCCGCCTGCGACTTCCACTCCAGCGCCCGGCAGCGCGCGCTGGGGAAAGCCCGCCGCACGTCCACCTCGGGCGCGCCCAGTGCAACGCCATTGGCGTCAAAGCTCCAGGCGGGAAGCGCGGCGAGCAGCAGGATCAGCGCAATTTTTTCCATCGGAAGCAGTCCATCGTGTGGTCGTTCACCATCCCCACCGCCTGCATGAAAGCATACAGGATGGTCGAGCCGACGAATTTGAATCCGCGCTGCTTGAGATCCCTGGACAGCGCGTCCGAGATCTCCGTTCGCGCCGGCACCTCGCGCAGGCTGCGTCGCCGGTTGACGACGGGCTTGCCGGCGACGAAACCCCAGACGTAGCGCGAAAAACTGCCGTAATCCTTCTGCACGGCGAGGAAGGCCTTTGCGTTGAGCACCGAGGCTTTGATCTTGGCGCGGTTCCTGACGATGCCCGCATTCGCAAGCAGCGCGCGCTTCTTCTTCGCGTCGAAACGCGCCACCTTGTTCGGATCGAAACCGAGGTAAGCCTTGCGATAGGCGGCGCGTTTCCTGAGGATGGTGTCCCACGAGAGCCCCGCCTGCGCGCCTTCCAGGATCAGGAACTCGAACAGCTTGCGCTCGTTCCTCACCGGCACGCCCCACTCGCGGTCGTGGTAGGCGACCGCCAGAGGATTCCTTGCCCAGGTGCAGCGCTTCACGCCGCCCGCTTCACGCCCGCCTTGGGATCGTCCTTCACTTCGTGGCTCGCCGGGCGTGCGCGCAACTTGAGGTCGGTCTGCTCCGCACGCTCGCGCGCCGCGTTGCGGACCGCCTGGTCGCGCCCCGGCAGGTACTGCTGCGGCCAGCTCTGCCCGAGGTGCTGGTACCAGGCTGAGGCCTGCAGCGTGAAGTAGGGATTCGCCAGGTGCGGCCGCGCGAGCGCAACAAGGTCCGCCTTGCCGGCGGCGAGCAGCGTGTTCACCTGGTCGGGCGTGGTGACCGCACCCACTGTCATGGTGGCGATGCCGACCTCGTTCCTCACCCAATCGGCGTAGGACGCCTGGTACATGCGCCCGTACACCGGCTTTTGCTGCGGCACGGTCTGGCCGGTCGAGCAATCGATGAGGTCGCAACCGGCCTCCTTCAGCATCGTCGACAGCGCCACCAGGTCCTCGCCCGATAGCCCGCCGGGCGCCCAGTCGGTAGCCGAGATGCGCGCCGACATGGGTTTCTCCTCCGGCCAGGCTGCGCGGCAAGCGCGGAACACTTCCAGCGGGTAGCGCATGCGATTGCCGATCGCACCGCCGTACTCATCGTTGCGCAGGTTGGTGAGCGGCGAGATGAAGCTGGCGAGCAGGTAGCCGTGCGCCATGTGCAGTTCCAGCATGTCGAAGCCGGCCTCGTTCGCATATTTCGTCGAGCGCACGAATTCGTCCCGGATCCGGTCCATGTCCTTGCGCGTCATCTCGCGCGGCGGCTGCGACTCGCCCGCGTGATAGGCAATGGGCGACGCCGACACGAGCGGCCAGTTGCCCTCGGCGAGCGGATGGTCCATGCGCTCCCAGCCGAGCTGGGTCGAGCCCTTGCGCCCGCAGTGGCCGAGCTGCATGCACAGCTTCGCCTTCGAGTTGGCGTGGCAGAAATCCACGATTCGCTTGAACGCGTCGCGCTGTTGTACGTTCCACAGCCCGGTGCACCCCGGCGAGATACGCGCCTCGGGCGACGGGCAGGTCATCTCGACGTACACCAGGCCCGCGCCGCCGACCGCGCGGCTCCCGAGGTGCACGAAGTGCCAGTCGGTGGGCATCCCGTCCAGCGCCGAGTACTGGTCCATCGGCGACACCACCACGCGGTTCGCGAGCAGCATGCCGCGCAGGCGAAACGGCGTGAACATCGGCACCGGCGGGTGTTTCTCATCGACCTCGTAGCCCTGCGCGCGCGCCTGTGCCGCGAACCAGCGGTGCATGTTCTGCACGAACGCGGGATCGCGCAGCTCGAGGTTTTCCCAGGTGATCTGCTTGGAGCGCGACATCACGCCGAAGGCGAACTGCTCCGGCGCCATGCCCCAGTAGCGCTGCAGGTGCTCGAACCAGGCGAGCGAGACGTTGGCCGCGTGCTGGGTCTTCTCCACTTCCTCGCGGCGTGCGGTGTCGTAGTGCGCCAGGGCCTTGCCGACCTCGCCTTCCTTCTTCAACGCCTCGAATAGCGCGATGGCGTCCTCCATCGCAAGCTTGGTGCCCGAGCCGATGGAGAAATGCGCCGTCGCCTTGGCATCCCCCACCAGCACCGCATTGCCCTTCACCCAGGTCTTGTTGACGATGGTGGGGAAATTGCGCCAGACCGAGCGATTAGCGATGAGCGGATGGCCGTCCAGCTCCTCGGCGAACACGCGCTCGAGCACCGGCAGCATTTCGGCCTCGCCCATCCGGTCGAAGCCGAAATTCTTCCAGGTCTGCTGGTCCGTCTCGATCACCCAGGTCGAGCGGCCTTCCTCGTACTGGTAGCAGTGCGCGAGGATGATGCCCTCGGGCGTCTCGCGGAAGAAGTACTTGAAGGCATCCAGCGGCTTGGTGGAGCCGAGCCAGGTGAACTTGTTCGGCCGCAGGTCGGTGCTGGGCTGAAAGTGGTCCTTGTGCTTGTCGCGGATCTTCGAATTGCTGCCGTCGGCGACCACCACCAGGTCGGAGTCGCCGAACTGCTCCAGGCCCTCGACCTCGGTCTGGAAGCGGATCTGCACGCCGAGCTCGCGGCAGCGGTCCTGCAGGATGGCGAGCAGCGCGTTGCGCGAGCAGCCGCAAAAGCCGTTGCCCTTCGAGCGCAGCGTGCGGCCCTTGACCACCACGTCCACGCCGCCCCAGTAGGCGAAGCGGCGGCGGATGCGCTCGTAGCTGGCCAGGTCATAGGCCTTGAAGGTATCCAGCGTCTGGTCGGAGAACACCACGCCGAAGCCGAAGGTGTCGTCCGGGCGGTTCCTCTCGTACGCCGTGACTTCCCAGCGCGGCCAGGCCTTCTTCGCCAGCATCGCGAAGTACAGTCCGCCTGGGCCGCCGCCCACGATGGATATTTTCATTCACGCCCCCGCATCAGGGATCACGGCGGTGGCTTCGATCTCCAGCCGCGCCGCGTCCTCCACCAGGCCGCTCACCTGCAGCACCGCCATCACCGGGTAGTGCCTGCCGATCAGCTCGCGGTAGGCGGCGCCGACATCCTTCAGCGCGCCGAGGTACTCCTGCTTGTCGAGCACGTACCAGGTGAGGCGCACCAGGTGCTCGGGCCTGCCGCCCGCCTCGGCCAGCACCTCGAGGATGTTCTTCAGCGTCTGGCGGAACTGGCCGGCGAAGGCTTTCTCCCGCCACTCGCCCTGCCCGGTGGTGCCGACCTGGCCGGCGATGTACACCGTCCGGCCGCCCTGCACCGCGATGCCGTTGGAAAAGCCCTTGGGGCGCGCCCAGGAAGGGGGTTGCAGGATCTGCATCATGGCGGTGTCCTCAGCTTGAAGCGCTGCAGCTTCCCGGTCTCGGTGCGCGGCAGCGCATCCACGAACTCGATCGCGCGCGGGTACTTGTAGGGCGCGATGGCCTGCTTGACGTGCTCCTGCAGCGCGGCGGCCATCGGCGTGCCCTTCGCGTAGCCCGGCTTCAGCACCACATAGGCCTTGACGATGGTGCCGCGCTCCTCATCGGGTGCGCCGACCACGCCGCACTCGGCCACCGCTGCGTGTGCGAGCAACGCGCCTTCCACCTCCGGCCCGGCGATGTTGTAGCCGGCCGAGATGATCATGTCGTCGGTGCGCGCCTGGTAGTAGAAGTAGCCGTCCTGGTCCATCAGGTACGCATCGCCGGTGATGTTCCAGCCGTCCTGCACGTAGTTCTTCTGCCGGTCGTCCGCGAGGTAGCGGCAGCCGGTGGGCCCCTTCACCGCGAGGCGACCCACCACGCCCGGCTTGCAGGGTCGCCCGTCGTCGTCGAGCACCGTGGCGCGGTAGCCGGGAATGGCGTAGCCGGTGGCGCCGCGGCGCACGCGCTCGGGCGTGTGCGAGATGAAGATGTGGATCATCTCGGTGGAACCGATGCCGTCGATGATTTCGATGCCGGTGGCCTGCTTGAACAGCTGCCGCGTGGCATCGGGCAGAGCCTCGCCCGCCGAGACGCACTTCCTGAGCGAGCCCAGGTTGTAATTCTTCGCCATGCCGGCCATCGCACGGTACATGGTGGGCGCGGTGAAGCACACGGTCCCCTGGTGGCGCTGGATGGTCTCGAGCAGCGATTCGGGCGTGAGCTTCTCCACCAGCACGGTGGAGGCGCCCGCGCGCATGGGGAAAGCGAGCATGCCGCCCAGCCCGAAGGTGAAGGCGAGCGGCGGCGTGCCGCAGAACACGTCGTCCCTCGCCACCTGCAGGCAGGAGCGCGGGAAGGCGTCGCACATCGCCATCACGTCGCGGTGGAAATGCATCGTGCCCTTGGGCCTGCCGGTGGTGCCGGAGGTGAAGGCGATCAGCGCCACGTCCTCGGCGGCGGTGTCCACGTTGTGGAAGGTGAGCGGCTGGCGCGGGCACAGCGCGTCGAGCGAGTCGGGCGCGTCGTCCCCCCAGTACTTCAGGCTGCGCAGCGTAGGGCAACCGGGCAACGCAGCCCGCAGGTCGGCCGCAAGCCGCTGGTCGCACAGGGCGTGGCTGGCCTCGGCCTTGGTGACGATGTCGGTGAGTTCCTTCGCGCGCAGCAGCGGCATGGTCGCCACGCACACGCCGCCCGCCTTCATCACGGCGAACCAGCAGGCGGCCATCATCGGGTTGTTGGGCCCGCGCAGCAGCACGCGGTTGCCGGGCTTCAGGCCCATCTCGCGCACCAGCACGTTGGCGATGCGGTTCGCCTGCGCGTAGAGCTCGGTGTAGCTGCAGTTGCCGTCTGGCGAGCGGATCACCGGGCGATGGCCGTGGCCCTTGCTCACCATCTTGTCGAGCAGCTCGGTGGCGCAGTTCAGAGCCGCGGGGTAGCGCAGCTCCGGCCGTTCGAACAGCAGCTCCGGCCACTGCGAGCGCGGCGGCAGGTTGTCGCGCGCGAAGCTATCGACGTGCGCCGTCGGGGGCATGGGGCCGCAGCCAGTAGAAAGTGAAATCGATCTCCTCGGGCCGGGCGACGCGCCGCGGCTGCGATGCGAACCAGGACCAGAACTCCTTCGCCAGCGCGGCATCGGCGATGACCAGGTCGCCCGATCCTGCGCGCTCGCGCAGCAGCGCCTCGATCGCGCCGATCGGCTCCGGGCCGAACTTGGTCAGGCCGACGCGGCCGCCGTGCTTCTCGTACAGCGCCCTGTTCGTCTTGAAGCCGATGATCCACTGGCTCCACACCCGCTTGCGCGACTCCGCCTGCGCTTCGGTTACCGGGCGATCGGCGTCCGGACGGCTCTGCCGGCGCTGGAACTCCTCGTTCCATTTGCCGTAGGCCGCCAGGTCCTCATCCGTGGCCTGCAGCTTCTGCTCGACGACGAAATGCTCGAGCGCCGCCTTCATCGCGCGCTGGCGCAATGCCGCCGCCGCGGCCGGACGCGAGGCGGCGTCGCTCAAGCCGATGTCCTTGGCAGACAGCGGGACTGCGAACACGCGCGCCACTTCCAACGCGGCCTGCGCCGCGGCCAGGCCCGGCGCCAGCGCCAGCGCCAGCAGCAGGAACAGCCACCTCACTTCAGCAGCTCCCGCGCGATGATCACTTTCTGCACCTCGGTCGCGCCCTCGTAGATGCGCAACGCGCGCACTTCGCGGTAGAGTCGCTCCACTGGATGGCCGCGCATCACGCCGAGGCCGCCCAGGATCTGCACTGCTTCGTCGATCACCCGCTGCGCGGCCTCCGTGGCCTGCATCTTGGCCATCGCCGCCTCGCGCGTGACGCGTTGCTTCTTCACGTCCCTGAGCCAGGCAGCCCGGTAGGTCAGCAGCGCGCCCGCCTCGATGGCGGTGGCCATGTCGGCGAGCTTGGCCTGCGTCATCTGCAGGTCGGCGAGGCGCTGGCCGAACATTCTGCGCTCCTTCGCGCGCGCAAGCGCCTCGTCGAGCGCGCGGCGCGCGAAACCCAGCGCCGCCGCTGCCACCGTGGTACGGAAAATGTCGAGGTTCCTCATCGCCAGCTTGAAGCCCTGGCCGGCCGCGCCGAGCAGTTGCGCCTTCGCGCTTTTCAGCTTCACGGTCGCCATCGGGTGCGGCGCGACGATCTCGATGCGCTCCGAGGCATCGACCTCGGAAGCGTCCACGACGAAAGCGCTGATGCCTTCCTCGGCCTTGGCGAAGACGACGTAGAAGTCGGCGATGCCGCCGTTGGAGATCCAGGTCTTGCTGCCGTCCAGCAACCATTCGGTGCCGCTGCGGCGGGCGGTCGTCGACATCGCTTGGACATCCGATCCCGCCTCGGGTTCGGAAAGGGCGAAGGCGGCGATGGCCTCGCCCGCCGCGACGCGCGGCAGGTAGCGCTGCTTCTGCGCCGGATTGCCCGCCAGCACAATCGGGCCGCTGCCCAGGCCCTGCATGACGAAGGAGAAGTCGGCGAGGCCGGCGTGGTAGGCCAGGGTTTCCCTGATCAAGGCAATGCTTCTTACATCAGGTGCGTCGCTCACGCAGTACTTCAGGTAACCGGCGGCACCCAGTTCCCTGACCAGTCTCCTGCACACAGCATCAGCGTCGTCGCCATGCGCGTAGCCGAGGTTTTGGGACGCCCAGGTGTCCACCGCCCGCGATAAGGCCGCGTGCGGTGGATCGAAGAAAGGCCAATGCAAATGCGAAAAGCGGTCCATCAATCGCCCTGAAACTCCGGTTTGCGCTTCGCGGCAAAGGCCTCGTAGGCCCTTTGGAAGTCTTTTGTCTGCATGCAGATCGCTTGTGCTTGCGCTTCCATTTCGATCGCCTCGTCCAGGCCCGCGTTCCATTCCTGGTGCAGCATCTTCTTGGTCACGCCGTGCGCGAAGCTCGGGCCCGCGGCGAGCGAGTGCGCCATTTCCATCGCCACCGGCAGCACCGGGTCGGCGAGGCGGTTGAAGAAACCCCAGGCGAGGCCCTCCTGCGCAGACATCGAACGTCCGCTGTATAGGAGTTCGGCAGCTCGCCCCTGCCCGATCACCCTCGGCAGCATGGCGCAGGCGCCCATGTCGGCGCCGGCGAGCCCGACGCGGGTGAACAGGAACGCCGTCTTGGCATCCGGCTTGGCGTAGCGCAGGTCGGAAAACAGCGCCAGCAGCGCGCCCGCCCCCGCGCACACACCTTCCACCGCCGCCACGATGGGCTGCGGGCAGGAGCGCATCGCCTTCACCACGCCGCCGGTCAGGCGCGTGAATTCGAGCAGTTGCGGCATCTGCATTTTCGTCAGCGGGCCGATGATCTCGTGCACGTCGCCGCCCGAGCAGAAGTTGCCGCCGGCACCCGTCAGCACCACGGCCTTGAGCGCGCTTTCGTGCTGCAGTCCCTGGAACAGCTGCCTCAACTCGGCATACGACTCAAACGTCAAGGGGTTCTTCTTCTCGGGGCGATTGAGGGTGAGCACGCCCACCTTGCCTTCGAGCCGCCACAGGAAGTGCTTGGGCCGGATCATGCGGATTTCTCCAGGGTGGCCTGTTTCAAGCGGGCGAGCAGCTGCATCAGCGCGTCGCTGTCGCGCCGGCCGAGGCCGGCGAGCAGTTCCACTACCCACTCCTCGTGGGCGCGCGCCATTTCGGCGAAGGCCCTGTCGCCGGCGCGCGTCAGGCGCACGCGCCAGGCGCGCCGGTCGCTGGGCTCGTCGAGGCGCTCGACCAGGCCCTCCTTCACCAGCTGGTCGACAATGCCGGTGACGTTGCCGCTGGTCACCATCATGCGGCGCGACAGCTCGTTCATCTTGAGGCCCTCGGGGTGCCGCTCGAGCTGCGACATCAGGTCGAAGCGCGGCAGGGTGATGCCGAAGCGCCCGCGCAGCCGCGAGCGCACGTGCCGCTCGATCAGCTGCGAGCAGGTGAGCAGCCGCAGCCACAGCTTGAGCGCGCGGTGGTCGCCCGCCGTAGCGCGCGTTTCCAGGTCCATGAGGCTTGAATTGCTCAAGCCTAAAGTATCTGCCTGGCGGCGGCGCTTGGCAAGTGTCACAAGAAGGCGCGCCACAGGAAACCGGCGCCACCGATTACGACTACGGCCTCCATCAGCAGCGTGTGCACTTTGAGCGGGATGCGCGCCATCAGCCAGCGCGCGACGAAGGCGCCCGGCGCGGTGGCGAGGCCGATCAGCAGCCCGGCCGCCGCGAGTTGCGCGTCCAGGCGCGCCACGCCGCCGAACAGGGCCACCTTGGCAAGGCCCATGACCACGGAGACGATGGCGTCGGTGGCAATGAGCGCCGCGCCCTGCACCCCCGCCGCCATCAGCGTGGAGATCAGCAGCAGCCCGGCGCCGGTCATCGCGCCGTTGACGAAGCCGAACCCCGCGCCGGCGGCGGCGACGCCGCGGCTGCCCAGCCGCCAGCCGGCGCGCGCAAGGAACCTTCGCAGCGGCACGCTGGCGATGAAGAAACTGCCGAGCAGCAGCGCCACCCAGCGCGCCTCGAGCAGCGTATAGCCGTAGGCCCCCGCCACGCAGGCCGGCAGGCCGTAGAGCAGGATGCGCCGCGCGTGCGGCCAATGGATGTCGCGCCAGAACGCCGCCACACGGCTGCCGTTGTTGAGGATCATCGCCACCGCCATCACCGGCACGACGTTGGCCACGCCCACCGCCGGCGCGAGGAAGATCGGCAGCACCAGGCCGGTGCCGTAGCCCGCCAGGCCGCCGAGGATCGAGGCGGCGAAGGCCACGGCGCCGATCAGGACGAATTGCGCGGCGCCGAGGTCCGCGAGCTGGAACTCCCCGCTCAATCCGGCACGCGCTCTTGCAGGAACTGCAGCACCGCGACCTCGTCGCGGCGCAGCGCGCCGCCCGGCTTCGCGCGGCGCCTGGCCCGCTTTGCCGCCGCCGGCGGCCAGGGCACCGTGTGGCCCAACTGGTAGGCGTCCAGCAGCGCGGGATGCAGGTAGTACTTGCGGCAGACGGCGCGCGTGTTGCCCAGGCGCTCGGCCACGGCGTCGATGACGCGGATGATGTTGCGGTCGGCCTCGCGCCGGCTCGCCGCGGCGCCCATGGCGCGCAGTTCCACCGCCGCCAGCATGGTGCCGCCCCAGGTGCGGAAATCCTTGGCGGTGACGTCGCGCTCGCTGATCTCGCGCAGGTAGGCATTGACGTCGTCCGAGGACACCGACTGGCGCTTCTTATCCGCGTCCAGGTACTGGAACATCTCCTGCCCGGGGAGGTCCTGGCAGCGCTGGATGATGCGCGCAAGGCGCGGGTCGGCGACCGAGATGGAGTGCTCGACGCCGCTCTTGCCCCGGAAGCTGAATCGCAGCCGGTCGCCTTCCACCTGCACGTGCCGGCGGCGCAGCGTGGTGAGGCCGTAGGAGCGGTTCTCGCGCGCGTACTCGTCGTTGCCGACGCGGATCAGCGTGCGGTCGAGCAGCCGCACCACGGTGGCGAGCAGCTGCTTGCGGCCGAGGTCCTCGCCGCGCAGATCGCGCTCCACCTGCTCGCGCAGGAAGGGCAGCGCCTCGCTGAACTCCAGCATGCGGCGAAACTTGGAGTGGTCGCGCGCCTCGCGGTAAGACAGGTGGTAGCGGTACTGCTTGCGGCCGCGCGCGTCGCGCGCGGTGGCCTGGATGTGGCCGCCCGGGTCGGGGCAGATCCACACCTCGCTCCAGGCTGGCGGGATGGCGAGTGTGTTGAGGCGCTTGCGGGTCGCCGCGTCGGCGATGCGCGCACCGTCGGGCGCGTAGTAGGCCCAGCCGGTGCCCGAGCGCTTGCGCGTGATCCCGGCGAAGCCATCGGTGACGTAGCGCAGCCCGGCGCCGGCGGCGGCCTTGCGGTGCTCGCGGGAGCGCGGCGAGGTCATTGCCGCAACCCTGCTCGCTCAGGCCTTGCGCAGGAAATCGAAATCGCAGCCGTGCTCCGCCTGGAGCACGTGGTCCATGTACAGCTTGGCGTAGCCGCGAGCGGGAACTGCAACCGGCGGCTGCCAGGCAGCCTTGCGCTTCGCCAATTCGTCCGCCTTCACCAGCAGTTCGATGCGGCGCGCCTTCACCGACAGCCGGATGCGATCGCCGTTCCTCACCAGCGCGAGCGGCCCGCCCGCCGCCGCTTCCGGCGACACGTGCAGCACGATGGTGCCGTAGGCGGTGCCGCTCATGCGCGCATCGGAAATGCGCACCATATCCTTCAGCCCCGCGCGCGCGAGCTTCGCGGGAATCGGCAGGTAACCGGCCTCCGGCATCGCGTAGCCGGATTTCGGGCCCGCGTTCTGCAGCAGCATGAAGTCCTCGGGCGTTACGTCGAGCGCCGGGTCGTCCACGCGCGCGGCGAGGTCGTCGAGCGAGGTGAACACCACGGCGCGTCCCTCTCTTTCGAATAGCTTCGGGTCGGCCGCCGAGCGCTTGAGGATCGCGCCATTCGGCGCGAGCGACCCGAACAGGGCCACCAGCCCGCCCTCCTTCGCCAGCGGTTCGGCGAACGGCCGCACCACAGCGCGATCCACCCAGGCGCCTTCCTCGTGCGCGAGGCGCTCGCCGAGCGTCTCGCCGGTGACCGACATGCAATCATGGTGCAGCAGTGGTTTCAGCTCGCGCAGCACCGCGCCCACTCCGCCCGCGGCGTAGAGGTCCGACATATAGAACTGGCCGGTGGGTTTCAGGTCTACCAGCACCGGCGTGGAGACGGAGAGCTCGTTCAACCGGTGCAGGTCGACCTTCACGCCAGCGCGCCCGGCGATCGCGGTCAGGTGCACGATGGCGTTAGTCGAGCCGCCGATCGCCAGCAGCACGCGCAGCGCGTTTTCCACCGATTTCGCGGTGATCACTTGCGAGGGTCGGATCGGGTTTTTCACCAGTTCCACCGCGCGGCGGCCACTCGCCTCGCCGGCGCGCAGGCGATCGGCGTGCACCGCGGGGATCGCCGCGCTGCCCGGCAGCGCCATGCCCAGCGCCTCGGCGATCGAGGCCATGGTCGAAGCCGTGCCCATCACCGCGCAGGTGCCGGCGGTGGTGGCGAGGTTGCCCTCCACCTCATCGATGCCCGCCTCGTCCACCTTGCCCGCGCGGTGCAGGGCCCAGAAGCGGCGGCAATCGGTGCAGGCGCCCAGCCGCTCGCCGCGAAAGGACGTCGGCATCATCGGTCCGGCGAGCAGCTGCACCGCCGGCACGTCGGCGCTCAGCGCGCCCATCAGTTGCGCCGGCACAGTCTTGTCGCAACCGCCCACCAGCACCACCGCGTCCATCGGCTGCGCGCGGATCATCTCCTCGACGTCGATGGACATGAGGTTCCTGAACATCATCGAGGTGGGATGGAGGAACACCTCGCCCAGCGACACGGTGGGAAAGTCGATGGGAAGCCCCCCTGCGGCGAGCACCCCGCGCTTCACCGCTTCGATCAGCTCGGGGAAATGGCGGTGGCAGTTGTTGAAGCCGCTTTTCGAATCGGCGATGCCGACCACCGGGCGCGCGAGCATCTCGCCCGAGTAACCCATGCTCTTGGCGAACGAGCGGCGCAGGTACAGCGAAAACCCGGCGTCGCCGTAATTGGTGAGGCCCCGGGCGATGCCGCGCGGTGTTTCCTCCGCCATGCAGCCTCAGCCCTGGACCACCGGCTCGACGTAGATTTCGACGCGCCGGTTCGCCTGGCGCCCGCCCTCCGAGCTGTTGCTCGCCACCGGCTGGGCCTCGCCTTTGCCGGCGCTGGCGAGGCGCATGGCATCGACCCGCCTGGACTCCAGGTACTGCGCTACCGACAGCGCACGGCGCTCGGAGAGCTTCTGGTTGTAATCGTTCGTGCCGACGTTGTCGGTGTGCCCCACGATGGTCAGCGTGGTCTTCTGGTAGCGCACCACCACGTCGGCGAGCTTGTCCATCGTGCTGTGGAATCCCGCCTTGACGGCCGACGAATCCGTCTCGAACGCGGTCTGGTTCGTCATGGTTATGCGCACCACGTTGTTCGGCAGCTTCTCGACCCGCGCCTGACCGGACTGGATCTCCTGGGCAAGGTTTTTCTCGAGGTCGCGCTTCTGGCTGTCCATGTAGCTCCCCACGGCCGCGCCGGCCAGCCCGCCGCCGACGGCGCCGACCACCGCGCCCCTGCTGCGGTTCTTCTTGTAGGCCATCGCGCCCACCACCGCTCCGCCCACCGCGCCGATCAGGACGCCACTTTCGGTGTGGGTGAACGACCGATTGCCCTCGGTAGCGCAGCCGGCCAGCGCAAGGCAGACCGCCGGAACGCATAAACGCCGCCAAGCCATTGATTTATCTATGTTGGGAAGCATCCCATGTTCTCCTGCAAAGAAATTGTGGTTGCTTTCCCACCCGCTGGCTCGGTACTTTGGCGCCGGAAGGAGGGACGACAAGCTGGAAGCGCTCGCACAACAGGGCGAAGGCCTGCTCGACAGTATCGCCGATTTCTGCCGCCGCACCGGCGTGGCCGAGTCCACCTTCGGCCGCCGCGCGGTGAACGACGGCAAGTTCGTGGCGCGCCTGCGCGACGGCGCGCGCATCACGCCCGAGACGCTGGCGCGCGTGAGCAGCTTCCTGGCAAGCCGCGGCGCCACCGCGCCCGAGGCGCCGCGCGAACTGATGCCGCTGCTGCGCGTCGCACCGCGGCCGGCGGCGAGCGCCTCCCACGACGGCGCGCCCTCGCGCAACTTCCGCTTCTTCGACAACCGGCAGAAGTACCTGCTGTTCGTCAACACCTGCAGCGAGAAGGAAGTGATCGCACGCCGGGTCGGGATGGAGCTCGCCAGCATCCACCCGCGGCCGCCCGCGTTGCGCGTGTTCGACGCCGGCATGGGCGACGGCACGGTGCTGACCCGGGTCATGCGCGAGATGCATCGGCGCTTCTGCACCGTGCCGTTCTACCTGGTCGGCAAGGAGATCAGCCTGGAGGACGTGCGTCTGTCGCTGGCCAAGATGGCCGACCGCCTGTTCGAGCACCCGGCCACCGTGCTGGTGGTGACCAACATGTACTACAGCGAGGCGCCTTGGCTCACGCCCAAGGCGCTCGCGGCGGCGACTTCGCTCCTGTGGCACGAAGTGGCGCTTGCCGGCGCCACGGCGCACGAATTCAGCGAGCAGATCGCGGCGCTCGAACCCTTCCTGTCGAAAAACTGGCAGGCGCGCCACAGCCCCACCAGCGGAAACCCGGTGTACGAGCGCCCGGTAGCGCTGGTGCTGTACCGGGAGGATTTTCGCTTCCTGCTGAACGACGTGATCCCGCAGCAGGGCCGCGCACGCGCCGACTACGACCTGGTGATCGCCTCGCAGCCCTACCGGGCGCGCGTGCCCGCCACGTTCAAGGCGCAGCGCGTGATCGCGCCGCTGGTGCGCGCCCTCGGCGCCGGCGGGCGCCTGCTCGGCATCCACTCCTGCGGCAACGACCCGGGCCTGGAGATCGTGCGCAAGCTGTGGCCGGAGGAGAATCCGTTCCAGACCGGGCGCCACGACCTTCTGCGCGCGGTACGCGGCGAACTCGGCAAGGAGGCGAAGCGCTACAACTTCAACGCCTATGCTGATACGCGCGCGGTGTTCCGCTTCGACATGCACACCCTGCCCACGGAAGTCTCCTCCAGCATCGGCACCTCGACGCTGTTCGCGGCCTGGAACGCGGCGGTGTACGTGGCGCAGATCGACGACGAGCGCCTGGGCAAGGTGATCGGCGAGCGCAAGTACCTCGACGCCACGCGCGAGGTGTTGCAGGCGCACGGCGGCCTGTGGTTCCTGGACGAATCCTATGTCGTCTCCCGCAAGCGCGCTTGAAGCCTCCGCCGCGAACGAGGTCGACCTGGTCGCGGCCGGCTCGATCGAGATGGGCGCGCACCGCCCGCAGGACGCGAGCGCCATCGCCGCGCTGCTGCCCGCCGGAACGCCGGTCTACGTCAACCACCTTCCGCGCCACAGCCTCGCGGACTCGCTCGCTTCGCTGATCGCCGTGCGCGCGGCGGGGCTGGAGCCGGTGCCGCACATTGCCGCGCGGCGCATCGCAAGCCGCGCGGAATTGGAGGCCTTTCTCAAGCGCGCAGTACAGGAGGCCGGCGTACAGAAGGCGCTGATCCTCGGTGGCGACGAACTCACGGAACTGGGTCCCTACGACGACGGCGCGGCGCTGATCCGAACGGGTTTGCTCAAGGAGTGCGGACTGCGCGAGATCGGCCTGCCAGGCTACCCCGAAGGGCACCCGCGCATACCGCAGATGGCGCTGGAGATGTCCTTCGCCGAAAAACTGTCGCTCGCTGCCGGGCACGGTCTGGCCGCCTACGTGGTCACGCAGTTCAGTTTCGCGCCGGCGCGCATCCTCGAGTACTGCTCGACACTCGCGCGCAGCGCGCCCGGCGTGCCGGTCTACGTCGGCCTCGCCGGGCCCACCTCTCCCGGCTCGTTGTTGCGCTTCGCGCAGCGCTGCGGGGTCAGCGCCTCCTTGCGCGCCTTGCAGGCGCAGGGCCTGAACGCGGTGCGCCTGGTGACGCATACCGATCCCGTCGCGCAGCTCGCGCCGCTCGCGCGCTACTGCAGCTCCCACGCCTCGGGGTGCAACGTGGTGGGCATCCACCTGTACAGCTTTGGCGGCGTCACCGCGGCCGCGGGCTGGATGAACCGCTTCATCTCCTCGCGCGGCAGCGGCTAGACTTCGCGGGGAGCCCATCCCCGGAGGAGAACGCCATGGCCGCACCGAAGTCCCCGCCGTCCACCATCGGCACCGTGAAGGACGTGGTGCCCAAGCTCGCGGAATTGACCGAGCAGGTGCTGTTCGGCGATGTCTGGGCGCGCCCGGGCCTGTCCAAGCGCGACCGCAGTCTCGCCACGGTGGCGGCGCTCATCGCCCTGTACCGGCCCGACCAGCTGAAGGGCCACATCTGGCGCGCGCTCGACAACGGCGTGACGCGCGAGGAACTCGCGGAGCTCTTCACCCACCTCGCCTTCTACGCGGGCTGGGCGAACGGCATCAGCGCGGCGCAGGTCGCCAAGCAGGTGTACGAGGAGCGCGGCGCATGAGAATCTGCTTCGTCGGCCTGGGAGCGATGGGCGCGCCGATGGCGGAAAATCTCGGACGCGCGGGACACGGGCTGAAGGTGAACGACCTGCGCAAGGCCCAGGTCGCGGGTGCGACCTGGGCCGACTCGCCAGCGGCCGCGGCCGCGAACGCAGAGATCGTTTTCACTTCGCTTCCTGGTCCCGCCGAAGTCGAGGCGGTGGCCGCCCAGCTGCGCGATGCGCTGAGCCGCGGCACGGCCTGGTTCGACCTGACGACGAACTCTCCCACCTGCGTGCGCCGCCTGCACGGCGAGCTGCTCGCGCGCGGCGTGCAGCTGCTGGATGCGCCGGTGAGCGGCGGCCCGCAGGGCGCGAAGAGCGGCAAGCTCGCGCTGTGGGTCGGCGGCGACCAGGCCACCTACGAGCGCCACCTGGCTGTGCTGCGCGCGATCGGCGACCAATCGTTCTACGTAGGGCCGATCGGCGCCGGCTCGGTGGCCAAGCTCGCGCACAACTGCGCCAGCTTCACCGTGCAGACCGCGCTCGCCGAGATCTTCACGCTGGGCGTCAAGGCCGGGGTCGAGCCGCTCACGCTGTTCAAGGCGCTGCGCCAGGGCGCCACGGGTCGCAAGCGTACCTTCGATCGCCTCGCCGAGCAGTTCCTGCCCGGCAAGTACGACCCGCCCGGATTCGCGCTGCGCCTTGCGCACAAGGACCTCGGCCTCGCGCTCGAGCTTGCGCGCGAAGTCGGCGTGCCGATGCAGGTTGCGCAGTTGGCGATGTCGGAGTTCGACGAGGCGCTGCGCCGCGGCTGGGGCGAGCGCGACTCGCGCGCGACGATGCTGCTGCAGGAGGAACGCGCGGGCGTCGCCCCGCGCGTTCCGGCGGAGCAGCTGAAACAGGTGCTCGACTAGCCCCAGATCGCGCGCGCGGCCTCGACGCAGAGCGTGAGGCGCATGAACTTTTCCCAGTAGGAGATGCGGCGGAATTCGCCGTCGTTCACCACCTGCAGCCCGCAGTCCTCCTGCAGCTGCACCACGTCGCGGATCGCTTCGTCCTGCGCGGCGCGGATTGCACTATCGTTCATGCGCCCCTCGGCATGCTGGCGGAACGCGTCGCGCAGCTTGCGCGGGCGCAGCAGGCTGCCGATGTGGTCGGCGCGGAAGGGCGGGCGGCCGTTGGGAGTGATCTGAATGATCGCTTAAAGTACTATAGAAAAAGGGGGAAATCGATGGGCTTGCATTCGCGCCTTCGCTTCGCGCCGGCCGAAGTCCGGGTCGAGAAGCGCGCCGACGGCACGACGGTGCTGCGATCGCCGCAACCGCTCGTTCCCTATGCGCGCGCGGTCGGCGACTGGCTGGTGCACTGGTACGAGCGCGCGCCCGGGCGCACCTTCATCGCCGAGCGCAAGGGCAACGGCTGGCGGCGCGTCAGCTACCGCGATGCGCTGTCGGATGCGCGGCGCATCGGCCAGGCGCTGCTCAACCTGAAGCTGGACGCGACGAAGCCGGTAGCGATCCTTTCCGACAATGGCGTCGACCACGCGCTGCTCGCGCTGGGCGCGATGCACGTCGGTGTTCCGGTAGCGCCGATTTCTCCCGCCTACTCGCTGATGTCGAAGGATTTCGCCAAGCTGAAGTACATCTTCGATCTGCTGAAGCCCGGCCTGGTGTTCACAGCCGAGCCCGAGAAGTTCGCGCCCGCGCTCGCCGCGATCGGCGCGACCTCGACACCGGTGTCAAGGCTGCTGGAGACTAACCCCGGCTCCACGCTTGAAGTGGCGTTCTCGCGCCTCACGCCGGACACCGTGGCGAAGATTCTGTTCACCTCGGGTTCGACAGGCACTCCCAAGGGCGTGATCAATACGCACCGCATGCTCTGCGCCAACCAGCAGATGCTGGCGCAGGTCTGGCCGTTCCTCGAAGACAAGGTGCAGACCATCGTCGACTGGCTGCCCTGGAACCATACCTTCGGCGGCAACTTCTGCTTCAACCTGGTGCTGAGGAACGGCGGATCCCTCTACATCGACGGCGGCAAGCCGGCGCCCGGCCCGATCGAAGTCACGGCCAGGAACCTGGCCGAGATCTCGCCCACCCTGTACTTCAACGTGCCGCGCGGCTTCGACCTGCTGTTGCCGATGCTCGAGAGCGACGCGGCGCTGCGGCGCAATTTCTTTCGCGAACTGGACATGCTGTTCTACGCTGGCGCCGCGCTGCCGCAGAATCTATGGGAGCGGCTGGAAAAGCTTGCCATCGCGGAAAAGGGCGGCGAGCTCGCCATGATCTCTTCCTGGGGCTCCACCGAAACCGCGCCCTCGGCGGCGGCGGTGCACTATCCGATCGAGCGCGCGGGCGTGATCGGCCTGCCCAATCCCGGCTGCGAACTGAAGCTGGTGCCCGCCGCGGGAAAGCTCGAAGTGCGCGTCAAGGGCCCCAACGTGACCCCGGGCTACTACCGGCGCGTCGACCTCACCAAGGCTGCATTCGACCAGGAGGGCTACTACTGCATCGGCGACGCGATGAAATTCGCCGACCCGGCGGCGCCCGAAAAGGGCCTGGTGTTCGATGGTCGTGTCGCCGAAGATTTCAAGCTCGCTACGGGGACCTGGGTGCATGTAGGCGCGATCCGGGTAAAGCTGATTGCGGCGGGCAACCCGCTGATCCAGGACGCGGTGATCACCGGCCACGACCGCGACGAGATCGGCGCCCTGGTATTCCTGAATCCGGGAGCGGCGAAAGACATGCCGGCTGAAGCAATACGAGACAGGCTTGCACAAGCCTTGAAGGAACTCGCAAGAGAAGGCGGGAGCTCGACCCACCCCACACGATTGCTCGTCATGGTGGAGCCGCCGCAGATCGACGGCAACGAGATCACGGACAAGGGCTATATCAACCAGCGCGCGGTACTGGAGCGACGCACGGCACTGGTCGACAAGCTCTACGTGGTTCCCGCCGCGCCGGAAATCGTCAGGTAAATTCGGCGCGCAGGATTCTTGCCGCCTCCACCATCGCCTTCATCTTTCCGAAGGCGACCTCTCTCGGCAGGTACTTCATGCCGCAATCCGGGGCGAGGATCACGTTCTCCTTCTGCACGTAGGGCAGCGCGCGCTTGATCCGCGCGACCACGGTCTGCGGAGTCTCGACCGTCATGTCGTTCAGGTCGATGCAGCCGACCATGATTTTCTTGTCCGGCAGTCTTGCAAGCACCGCGCAGTCCAGGTTCGGCTGCGCCGCTTCGATTGAAACCTGCTGGCAGGTGCAAGAGGCGAACTCGGGCAGGAACGAATAGCCCGAGGGCTTCTGGTGGATCACTGCGGCATAGCCGAAGCAGATGTGCACCGCGGTCGTTCCCTTGATCCCTTCGAGCGCGCGGTTGAGCGCCTTGAGGCCGTACTGGCGCGCCTTCTCCGGCCGCGCCTGCATCCAGGGTTCGTCGATCTGCACCACGTCGGCGCCCGCGGCAAAGAGGTCGCGGATCTCCTCGTTCACCGCCGCCGCGTAGTCCAGCGCCGCCTCTTCCCCGGTCTTGTAGCAGTCGTTCTGCGCCTGCTCGCTCATGGTGAACGGGCCGGGAACGGTGATCTTGACCCGCTTGCGGGTGTGCCTCTTCAGGAACAGCAGGTCGTCCACTTCGACCGGGCGGGTGCGCCGGATCCTGCCGGCGATGCGCGGCAGCGTGATCGGGTGTCCCGAACGATCGAGTCCCTGGCCGGGATTGTCGATGTCGACGCCTTCCAGCGCCGTGGCGAAGCGGTTCGAGTAGCTCTCGCGGCGGATCTCGCCGTCGGTGACGATGTCCAGGCCCGCCTCCTCCTGCGCCCGGATCGCGAGCACCGTCGCATCGTCCTGCGCCTGCGCCAACCATGGCTCGGGCACGCGCCACAATTCCTTCGCCCGTAGCCGGGGCGGAAAGCGCCCGGCAAGCTTTTCACGGTCGATCAGCCAGTCGGGCTGCGGGTAACTGCCGACCAGGGTCGTGGGAAACAGCATGGGTCGCCCCTCCCTTTGACATATGATATCTGGACTTCCAGCCAGAGCCCCGTCACTTATCCCCACGAGGAGCAAGCCCATGAAAGTCCATCGCTGTCTGGTCGCATTTGCGTGCACCACCGCCGCCGCATTCGCCCCGCTTCACGCAGCCGCGCAGGAAGTCACCCTGCGCGTGGTCTCGGCCTTCGCCGAGAACACCACCTATGTCAAGAACCTCGAGCCGATGATGAACAAGCTCAACGCCGAGGGCAAAGGCGTGCTGCAGCTGAACTTCATCGGCGGCCCGAAAGCGATGCCGCCGTTCGAGGTCGGCAACGCCGTGCGCACCGGCGTGGTGGACATCGGCATGAGCACCGGCGCGTTCTACACCAACATCATGCCGGAAGCGGACGCGCTCAAGCTGACCCAGCTCCCCGCGACGGAGCTGCGCAAGAACGGCGCCGTCGACCTGATCAACAAGGTGTGGAACGAGAAGGCCAACATGCAGTACCTCGGCCGCGTCATCGATTTCACGCCCTTCCACCTCTACCTCACCAAGAAGATCGACAAACCGGACCTCACCGGCTTGAAGCTCCGCATCACGCCGGTGTACCGCGACTTCTTCCAGTCGCTGGGGGCGACGGTGGTGCAGACCGCGCCGGGCGAGGTGTACACGGCGCTCGAGCGCGGCGTGGTGGACGGCTACGGCTGGCCGATCAACGGCATCTTCGACTTCAACTGGCAGGAGAAGACCAAGTTCCGCGTCGATCCCGGCTTCTACAGCGCCGAAGTATCGCTGGTGATGAACCTGGACAAGTGGAAAGCGCTGTCGCAGGCGCAAAGGGACTTCCTGATGCGCCACGTCATCGCGCACGAGGCCGACGCGGTCTCATGGAAGAAAGTCAACGAAGACGACATCAAGCGCCAGGCGCAGGCCGGCATCCAGACCATCACCTTCGACCCGGCGACTGCCAAGCAGTATCGCGATAAAGCCTATGACGTGGCGTGGACCAACCTCATCAAGGCGAGCCCCCAGTACGGCCCGCAGATGAGGCAGCTGTTCAGCCGCTGATGCGGCGTCTTGCCGAGGTTTACGGTCGCCTGCTGGCGGGCCTGGCGCTCGCCGGCTGCGCGGTGTTGTTCCTGATGA
>Ga0247727_10005734_pt1 | contig 24889 bp, 23 predicted proteins | sample WisWelCaveWW1625_FD_202498 | JGI IMG/M metagenome (GOLD analysis project Ga0247727, IMG submission 202498) | Biofilm microbial communities from Wishing Well Cave, Virginia, United States - WW16-25 | ecosystem: Environmental > Aquatic > Deep subsurface > Groundwater > Cave microbial mat | place...
GACTGCGGTGTGGACAACGGCATAGTCTCTTGCGGCAATGGCGTGCAGCACAACCTGAGCAATGGCGATACAGTCGTCTCAGCGCAGCAAGGCACAGGCAGGCCTCCGCTACTGGTCATCCCGACAGAGGACGGCGGATTCAAGGAGACAACGTACAATGAGTCGAACATCGGAGTGGCAGTCCTGCTGTACCAGACAGGGCCGACGAATTACAGGTCAGTGCTCGCCTCGCCAGAGCTCATCAAGGGCATGTTTGTGCGCATGTACTTCATCGACGGCCACGGCCTGAAGCACTTCACGATACTCAACAGGCAGCAGCACCTCACAGGCGGAGAAGTCATAGTCTACAAGGTCAACTGGACAGGCACCGCAAAGCCCAAAGTGTTCGGAGGATTTGAGAACATAAGGCAGGCAAAGGAACAAGAGGCTGCCAAGGCTGCTGCAGAACGCGAAGGCAAGGCAGCGCAAGGCAACACAGTAAGCGTGTATTACACAGGCGAAACGCTTGACGGCACTGTCTTTGACAGCTCGATAAAGGACTGGAAGAACAAGGACATCACTATCAACAGCTCATTCGACGACTTTGAGCTCAGCCCGCCATTGACATTCACAATCGGCTCAGGACAGGTGATAGGCGGCTTTGACGCAGCAGTCCGCGGCATGCGCGTCGGCGACGAACAGGTCGTCCAGATCCTGCCAGACGCAGCCTACGGCACAGACCCAAAAGCGCACAAGCTCGGAAACCAGACACTGAAGTTCAAGATAAGGATGATAAAGATAGAGTGATGTTCTTATCCATAATATTAATAAACCCTCTTCGCGCATTTAGCGACGATGGAGAATGTCTGGATAGTCGTCGCTGCTTACAATGAGGAGAAGAACATCCCTCGCGTCGTGAGCGGGCTTCTGAAGGCAGGATACAATGACATTGTTGTCGTTGACGACGGCAGCAAGGACAACACCTGCGAGGCTGCTGTCAAGGCTGGCGCGACTGCGCTGCAGCACGTGGTCAACCGCGGACAAGGAGCAGCCCTGAAGACAGGCATCGATTATGCTTTGGAGCAAGGGGCTGACATCATCGTGACGTTTGATGCAGACGGCCAGCACCGCATCGAAGACTTGCCTGCGATAATCAAGCCGGTTGTGATGGATGTCTCAGACATCACATTCGGCTCACGCTTCATCAAGAAGACGAAAGTGCCATTGATGAGGAGGGTGCTGCTCAAAGGAAGCGTGCTCGTGCTGCTGCTCTTCTACGGAATAAAGATGACCGACGCCCACAACGGCTTCAGGGCAATGTCAAGACGCGCAGCAGAGCAGATCAACATCACAGCTGACCGGATGGCACACGCATCAGAATTCGTTGAAGAGACAAGGCGGCTCGGCCTCAGGTACAAGGAAATACCTATTACCGTAAAATACACAGACGAGACATTGAGGAGAGGCCATGGCTCATTCAGGCAGGCACTGAACATCCTGTACACGATGATAGTCAAGAGGTTTTTCCTGAGGTGAATGGAATGGAACTGTCAGCATTGCAGATCATAGCGATCCTGTTCGCATTGTTCGCCTGGAGCCGCGCCCTTCTGAGGCTGAAAGACAGGAAGATATCTGGATTGGAATTCGGTTTCTGGACAGTGGTCTGGGCTGGCGTGATAGCCACCATGCTGCTGCCAAAGACAGCGGAATTCATCGCGCTGTCATTGGGCGTGGAAAGGCCGGTAGATCTCGCGGTCTTCGTGAGCATACTCCTGCTCTTCTATCTTGTCTTCCGCCTGTATGTGAAGCTCGAACAGCAGGGACAAGAGATGACAAAGATCGCGCGAAGCATCGCCATAAGGCACCCGAGAAAGAAATAAGGGTTCTCAAAGGGAAACTTTAAATTCAGTCTTAGGAATACCGCTGCCTTGAGCATGATAATCAAGGGGCAACAGGTCGCTGAGCTGGCGTTTCTCATCATTATTTTCGGAACCCTCCTGTACATCGGAGCAGGCAGCGTCTTCCAGCACGAGCTCAAGCACGACAAGCCAGTGCAGTTCGGCGCCACAGACGGGTATGTGTACGCCAAGGTCACAAGGGGCGTCTATGACCTTGGCCATTTCCGCACTCACCCTGACTACGCATCATTGTGGTATAACGACTCTGTCGCATACCACCCGCCTCTCTTCCCTGTCCTTGCCGCAGGGTTCGCGCACACGAGCGGGCTGACGCCTGTGGACTCGATAGCCCTGCTGATGCCCTTGTTCGCGCTGTTCAGCGCATTCATCCTCTACTGGATGATACGCTCCTGGAACCAGAAAGTCGCATACATATCTGCAGCACTTTTCATCTTCCTGTACATAAACAAGTTCGTGATAGGCTATGTCTGGGGTCAAGTGCTATATTATATAGGCACATTCTTCCTCGTAGCCTCGATATATCTCGCAGGAAAGACAGAGCTCAAGCACTGGTGGCTGCCTGCAGGCATACTGATAGCGAGCATAATCAACGGACACCTGCCAGCAGCGGCTTTCTTTTACGGATTCGTCGTGTTCCTCGTGGCGGTGAAATTCGCATTCAGGAAGCTGACAAAGCAGGAGCTGATGTGGTGGCTCAAGAACATCCTGCTCGCGACAATCGTGGCGCTTGTGCTGTCCATAAATTATCTTGCCATATTCAACAGCGCATACTATGACCCCGAAAGCCAGCTGAAATTCACAAAACCGATCAAGCCAGAGGACTTCCCATCGATCAGGGTGCCAACTGTCTATGACCTGACCACGCCTGTCTTTTACTTAATACTCGCAGGGGTCGCGCTGAGCTTCCTTATCGCGCGAAACAATCTTCCCCACGCCTTAATCGCCGGCGGATTCATGTTCCTTGTCGGACTGTCCAATTATCTTGGAATTTCCGCGCTGTTCTTGCGCGCATTCCAGACCAGATTCATGTGGCCTGCGTATATCGCCGTCTTTTTCGGAATACCGATATACTTTGTCACGAGAAAATTCATAAAGAAAACAGCCATATTCGCCCTCTTGGGACTTGTGATATTCGGATTTTTACTCTACAAATACTACCATCCTGTGCAGTCAGGCATAATCGATGACCAGCAATGGGCAGGAGTCAAATGGGTGGAACAGAACACCCCTGAGACAGCGAGGATGCTGTATTTCTATGGCGACGGACAGGACCAATGGGTCAGGTATGTCAAGCGCGACGTGCATCTTGTGACGACCGATGCCCTGGTCAAGGTGGCGCAAGAGGGCAAACCAAGCCGCATCATGATGATAGAGCCTTTCCCGATCAATGATGCGCGCCTGATGTACAGGACTGGCTTCTTCAGTTTCGTCAGGCGCGCAGAGGTGGAAAACATCACTGTGCAGACAGGGCCATTTGACGTGTGCGGCTTTGACTATTATGTCATGGACAGGCAGAGCGCATACGCGCCGGCGCTGATACAGGTAAATGTCTTCTTCGCTAACACCTTCCTGAACCACAACATGACCCTGGTCCACCAGACAGACAGGCTTGTGGTCCTGAAGAACAACAACAAGGGAGGTGAATGCCTTGCATGACTCCCAATCGCTGAAGCGCGAACTGCTGTGCCTCGCGATAGGATACGTAGTGCTGGCAGTCATCTTCAAGATAAGCTTTGCGCAAAGCAGCATTCTGGAAAACCTCAGGGTGGCTGCGAGCCTTTACTGGATGTTCGTGCTGCCAGGCTATGCCCTCTCGCTGTGCTCAAAACAGGATTTTGCCAACAGGCTGATAATCGGCATAATCGTGCAGGCAGGAGTCATCGGCCACCTAAGCTATTTCGCAGGACTGGCAGGCTGGCACATAGCAACGCACGGGCTTGTCCTGCCTCTTGTCAGCATAGGGATAGGAATTTTCTTGTGGAAAAGAAGTCCTGCAAAACCAGAGCCTGCGTGATCAGGCTTTCTGAGGATGCTGTTCAGGACCGGCTTTCCTGTACAGGATCGCGGCTGCAACGACGATGATGATGACAATAATCACATTCGCCCTGGAAAGCCTGAAACCAAATGCATTCACCCCATACATCAGGCTCGGAATCACTGCTGCGCTCACGACCATGCCAAGAATCATACGCTCAAGCGCAGAATAATTGAAGTTCAGCATCACGCAGTAGCCTGGAAGGATGAGATAGGAAAAGAACGCGAAGCCCAATGCGAGCATGGTCCAGAAGCCTGTCGGCGTCATAAATGCGCCGGCAAAAGCCAGGACCAACAGTATCAAGGCTGCGTATCCAAGCGGCTTCAGTTCTTCTTTTGTCGGCAGTTTCATGGTCGTGCTGTCTTGTTTATCTTCAGGATCGCCATCCTGTTGTTGTTCCACGCGATAGTGTGGCCGCGCTCAATGCTCTGGTTCAGGAAAAACGCGGCACAGGGATCAAGCTGCGTGCCCTTGTATTCCACGACAGCATAGTCGAAGAACCTGAGGGGCACGTATGATATCGTCATGTTGTACTTGAACGCTGCCCGCGATTCAGGATCGTCGAACGGCTTGACATACGTGAAAGTGTCCCAGCCAACACGTTCCTTGAGGTAAGCAGGCTCGCCTGCGGCATAGGCGAATTCGCCATTGCCCCAATGGCCTGCGTACACAGGAGTCCAGTTCCCGCTGCACAGGCGCTCGAAGTTGTACTGCATCGATTCAGGATTAGGCAGGACGATGCCTTCGCTGAACGGCCGCTCGCCGAGCATCGCGAATTCGTGGAAAAAGCCGTTCAGGTAAAACACCCTGCTTTCCTGCGGGGTCTTATCGCGGATCCACGCGATGCTCGCCCATTTCTCATCATCCACAAAAGCGCCACGGTCAATCGCTTCCAGCTCAGCATAAGTCTTTGGAGCAGACACGAAGACAAGCCCTCCGATAAGGACCAGGAACAGCACTGCTGAGAAAGGCTTCACCAGCCTGTGCGATGTCACGACCGAATAGGCGAGATACAACCCGACTGCAGGGAATATCACCAAGAGCGAGAGGCTGTTGAACAATTGCCGTCCAGCGCGGTTCGCATCCATGCCGACATAGTTGCTCAGCCCTATCGCAAGGGCATAGAATACAAGCGCGAGCGCCAACAATTGATAAGTGTTCCATTGGCGCTTGAACGCCTTGCCGCACAAATACACGAGTCCCAAAGCGCCGAAGATGTTGAGGAATGGCGAGAACCTCGGGTCAGGCCAATACCCAGGATAAGGCGAGGGCTTGCCGAGATGCACAAGTTCCTGGAATTTCTCCACAAACCCGCCTGCGAGATGGCCTTGCTTTGTGATGGGATAAAAATACAGGAAGTACGGAGTGAAAACAAGGACCACCACTGCCGCTATGACAAAGAACTGCTTGTTCCATCCCTGCTTCCAAAGGAAGAAAAGCCAGAGGGCTCCGAACAACGGGGCGTACAGGAACAATTCGACATAATGCGAAAGCCATTGCGTGACAGCAAAAAAACCTATGATGATGCCGGCAAGGACAGTCTGGCGCGTGCCAAGCTCCTTCTGGAAGAAACTGAGCAAGAAGAAGGCGATCGCAGGCACGAACAGGAAAGCATACTGGTCATAAAGGAATCCTATGTAGATCTGGAAAAGCCATTTTGCCTGCGGGAATGCGACAAGGGCAAGGGCAAGAAGGCCAATCTTCCACCCAAAAGCCCTGCGGATCAGGACAAAAGCAGCGAGCGCAAGAAGCACTGATGCCACGTGCGTCAGGAGAATCGTGGTCTGGTATGGCGACAGGTTGGTGAGCTTTGTGAAAGTCGTGATGAACAGGAAGAAATGGACCGGCTGGACTGTCAGCGATTTCACGCCCATCACGCGATACGGCGGATTGTAGTGCGCATCTTCAGTATCATGCATGTATTTCGTGTAGCTCGTGTCTGCGAACAGGTCGAAAGACGTGATGATGGGCGGCATGTCCTTGTCAAGATCGCCCTGGCTGAACGGGAAAAAGCGCACTACCAGGCCGCCAACCGCGAGAAAGACAACCAACAGCACGACAAGCGCTTCTTGTGAAAGTTTCATATTCCCCCGACGGGACTGAAGGATGAGGTTATTTAAAAGTTTCTACTTCTCACGTCCTGAAGCTTTTTAAACACCCTGCCTGTGGCTTTTGCCGGTGGTCAACATCGCGATAAGCATAGTGATTCCTGTATACAACGAAACGATGAACGTGCAGCCGCTCTACCGAGAGCTGGTCACTGTGCTTGACCATATGCGCGTGCCGTTCGAGATCATATTTGTCGATGACGCCAGCAGGGACGGCTCCTTGCAGCAGCTCATCCAGCTCAACCTCCATGACAGGCGCGTCAGGGTGATAGCCCTCAGGAGGAATTATGGCCAGACTGCAGCTCTTGACGCAGGCATAAAGCACGCCAGGCACGATCTAGTGGTCACGATGGACTCTGACCTGCAGAACGACCCGCACGACATACCACGCCTTCTCGCCAAGCTCAACGAGGGCTATGACCTCGTGACCGGCTGGCGACACAAGAGGCACGATTCCCTGCTCAAGCACGTGATGTCACGCATCGCGCACGCGATGCGCTCACGCGTGATACAGGAGAGGATACACGATTCCGGCTGCACGCTGAAGATATTCAGGAAGGAATGTTTCAAGGATTTCACGCTATACGGAGAAATGCACCGCTACATACCGGCGCTGATGAGCCTGCGCGGGTTCAGGGTGGCAGAGATAAAGGTCAACCACCGCGCGCGCAGGGCAGGAAAGACAAAGTACAACATGTGGCGGGTATTCAAGGGATTCTTTGACATGCTCTTCATCAAGTTCTGGGCAGACTACTCGACCAGGCCGCTGCATTTCTTCGGAATGATCGCGCTCATGCAGTTCTTCCTGTCAGGGATCATATTCGCAGAGCAGATAATCAAGGCATTCGTGGTGCAGTCACTTGACCTTGGCCCGCTGTTCGTGCTCGCAGTGATGCTGCTGATCACCGGCCTGCTCACGTTCTTGTTCGGCTTCCTGGCAGAGATACTTGTCAGGACATACTATCAGGACAAGCCGAATTATTCAATAGCAAAGATCTACGGATAAGGTGCCCTATGTGCGGAATTGCTGGCATTGCATGGGATGACAGGCAGCTCGCGAGACGTATGGCTAGGCTGGTGCAGCACAGAGGACCTGATTCCTCTGGCACATACAACGACAGGCACTGCACCCTTGCCCACCAGCGCCTCGCCATAATCGACCTATCTGAACGCGCCAAGCAACCCATGACAGGCGAGGACAGAACTGTCTGGGTGGCGTTCGTTGGAGAGATATACAACTGGAAAGACCTCAGGCAGAAGCTGGAGACAGCAGGCCACAGGTTCAACTCAGATTCTGACACAGAAACAATCGTGCACGGATACGAACAGCACGGCGATGGAATATTCAGGATGCTCGAGGGCGATTTCGCGCTAGCGATATATGACGCGAAAAAGAAAAAGCTCACACTGGCACGTGACAGGGTCGGGGTCAAGCCCTTGTATTACGCCTTTGTCAAGGGCAGGCTCGCATTCGCATCAGAGATAAAGGCACTGCTCGCGGTCCCAGGAGTGAAACGCGAGGTCAACAGCATGGTCTTTGACCGCTACCTGATGCTGCGCTATCCTTTCGGCCGCGAGACGATGTTCGATGGCATAAACCGCGTGCTCCCTGGCGAGATGATAGTCCACGACTGCGCGAGCAGGCGGACAAGCCGGAAGAGATACTGGAGCATCGCCTGGCAGCCAGAAGAGAAATCAGAGCCGGTCATGGTGGCTGAGCTGCGCAAGGCATTGAAGGAATCTGTCGAAAGGCAATTGATGAGCGATGTGCCGCTCGGCGCATACCTCAGCGGCGGAATCGATTCTGGCTCAGTGGTCTCGCTGATGTCCCGCATCTCAGACAGCCCTGTGAAGACCTTCTCTGTGGGATTCGGCTCAGAGGACTCTGACGAACTCAAGCACGCGCGGCTGGTCAGCGATTACTGGGGCACTGATCACAAGGAGATAATAATAAGCAAGGACACGATCAAGCTCCTGCCTGAGATAATATGGCACACTGACGAGCCCATAGCAGACCCTGCCATGATCCCTGTGTACGTGCTCTCGCGCGAGGCGAAGAAGGACGTGACAGTGGTGCTCACAGGCGATGGCGGCGATGAGCTGTTCGCAGGGTATGAACAATACAAGTTCCTGCGCCTGGCACAACGAGCAAGGAAAATCCCAGGCCTGAGAGGGGTTATGCGCGCAGGACTCGCCTTGACCAATCCGAAACTCCTGAACAGCGTATTCAGGTATGCAGGCGCGCTTGGAAGCCGCGGCACAGAGCGCGCGCGGCGCCTGCTCGCCACTGACAATCCTGCAGAGCAGTATCTCGCGATAACCGCCATCTCTGAAGCAAGCGACCGCTCAGCGCTCGCAGGCGTCAGGCAGACAGCAGAGAATGACGTCAAGGCGCATTTCACAAACGGCAACGTGATCGATGACGCGCTCAAGTTCGAGTTCGAGGTCCAGCTGCCTGAGAACATGCTCATGAAGTCAGACAAGATGATAATGGCGCACGCTGTGGAGCCAAGAGTGCCGCTGCTCGATGCCAAAGTCATCGATGTGGCCAGAAGGATACCATTCTCGTGGAAATTACGCGGCCGAACCGAGAAATACATCTTCCGCAAGGCAATCGCGCCCTGGGTGCCCAAAGAGACCGTGAAAAGAAAGAAGCAGAGGTTTTACGTGCCTATCGACCACTGGCTGAAAGAATCTGCGCCTGTCCTTGACAGGGTATTCTCACCATCCATGATGCGCCACGGCCTGCTTGACAGGCACGCCGTGCAGAAGATCCGCGACAATTACAGGCAGGCGCCATTATTCTATGCCAGGCAGCTCTGGACACTGCTCACTTTCCAGCTCTGGTATGAACGCTTTATCCTCTAAGCTTTTAAACCCGCAATCTGGCAGAAATATCATGTACCGCACAAGCCCGGTCATCCAACCGTTCCTGTTCATCATCGATGCCATCGGATACCTGTTTTTCTTCTGGCTGAAATTCCGCAGGCTGAAGGAGCCCAAGCGCATACTGCTGATACGGCTTGAGCACGTCGGAGATGTCCTGATGGCAACCCCTGCATTCAGGTCATTGAGAAGAAGATTCCCGAATGCGCGCATAGATGTGCTTGTCAGGGATTTCACAGCACCAATACTGAAAGGCAACAGCAGCATCGACCGCATAATAACATGGAATGCGCCATGGCTTTCCAAGCTCGGCAAGAAAGCGCCCTGGAGCAGCGTGACCAGGATGGTGCGCGCATTGCGCAAAGAACACTATGACCTCGCAATCGATTTCCACGGAGACATCAGGAACATATTGCTGGCAAGCGCTGTCGCGCGCTACCGCATAGGTTTTGGCGTGCGCGGCCTTGGATTCCTGTTGAACAAGACAGTGCCTTACAGGGGTCATACCATAGGCAGGAATCTCAGGCTGGCCAAAGCGCTTGGCGCTGACACGAGAGACCCTTCGATGGAACTGCACGTGAGCGCCGCTGACGAGCGCTTCGCGCAATCAAATCTCAAAAGCGGCAGATGGGCGTGCATCGCGCCTGGTGCTGGCCGCGCAGAAAAAAACTGGCTGCCTGAACGCTGGGCAGCTGTCGCTGACAAGCTGATCGAGCGTTATGATATGAGGATTGTGCTCACCGGCAGCGAGCGAGAGGCTGCCCTTGTCGCGAGCATCACGAGCCAGATGCGCAACCCTGCCGTTGACCTGTCAGGCAAGACAAGCCTGTCCCAGCTCGCAGCAGTGGTCAAGCGCTGCTCGCTGGTGGTCTGCCCTGATTCAGGAACAATGCACATCGCCCGCGCCCTGGAAGTGCCTGTTGTCGGGTTGTTCACCATAGAGGATCCGCGCGAATGGGGCTATGACGAGCCGCGCTACCAGCATCTCAAGGGAAAGGATATCACTGTCGATGGCGTCCTGAGCAAGATACAGCAGGTATACCACAACATTTAAAAGCAGATTTCCCAGTTTTATTGACGTGGAAGAAAACGTTCAGGGTGAAAAGGCAGGCCTTTGGTCGCGCATAAGCTGGCAGGCGAAACTTGCCTTCACCGCGGTCATAATCTATTGCATCATCGCATTCTCGCTATACGCCCGCCTCAAGCACCTTCCAGGGCCATATTACGGAGGAGACCTGTACGCTCATTACGGATTCGCGCTCAATTATATCGCGAATGGCTTCTGGACAGACCCTTACTTTGTAGGACATTACGCGTTCTATCCCTGGCTTGGAAATTACCTGTTCATAGCGCTCAGCCTTCTGCCAGGGATCACTCTGATGCAGGCAGAGAACTTTGTGCCGATAATCATGATAGCCCTTTCAGCATTAGCATTCTGGTTCTTGGGGATACAGGTTTTCAAGAACAAGACGCTTGCGCTTGCGCTCGTGCTTGTTGCCATCGCATTCAAAGGATTTCCAGGCGGAGCGCCGAACAACCTGCCATGGATGATAACAATACCATTCTGGTTCGCGTTCTGGCTCAAGGCAGAAGAGACAGGAAAACTGCGCGACAAGGCGCTCGCAGGGCTCTTTATGGGATTGACAAGCCTGTCGCATGTGGCATTCTTTCTCTCAGGACTCTCGATATTCATCTTCACGATATTGGTCGAAACATTGCTCAAACCGCAAAAAAAGCAGGCATTGCTAAATGCATTTTCACTCTACGGCCCAATGATCCTGGTAGGGCTTGTTGTATCAATGCCATTCTACGGCCCGATCATAGTCAAATACCACGCAAAGACGCTCAATCCGTTGTTCCAGTACAACGGGCCTGACATAAGCGCGCTCGGAATACCGTGGCTGGCAGGAGAAATATGGCGGTCAATGATAAACTTCAGGTCAATAGCCCTTGGCGCGCTTTCGGTGCTGACAGTCCTGGGATTCATCGCCTGCATGCTTAACTTTCGCAAGAAACTTCCCAGGTACGCGCTATTATGGTTTGCCGCAGGCGCACTGGTGCCAATGCACCACCTGATAACACGTCCATTGCTTGACAGATGGGTGCTGCCGGGGCATTTGTTCGGTGCAGGGCTTGCGACGCTCCTGTTCGCGGTGTTCGGAATAGGCACGATACAGAAACTCATATCACAAAGATGGCCTGACAGGAATTCTCAGAAAATCATTATCGCAGGAGTACTGGTGCTCTTTGCCGCGATGGCAGTCCTGAGATATGAATCATACCGCAATGACCATTGGGTGCAGTTTGGGGAAAAACTCGACCCGGCAACACAAGCCTGGCTGTCGCTGGGCAAATGGGCGCAGGAGAAAACAGGGCAGAATGCGGTCTTCCTGACATATCCTGAAACCTGCTTTGCGATGAACGGGGTGAGCGGGCGGAAATGCGTGCTTGTCAGGAGGACGCACGCGAATTACTTTGTCGATGTCGAGCAGAGATACGCAGACGGCGTAGTGATGCTATATGGAAACTCAAAACAGGTCACAGACAGGCTCATTGATGAGTATGACGTTGAGTATGTGCTTATCGACACGATGATGGTACAGCAGCCTGTGATGGTTGATCAAAGATTTGAGTCCTATCTCGCTGAGAACAACGTGAGCTTTGCAAAAGTCAGGGAAAGAAAAGACCCTGCGGATCCAAACGCAAGGGTGTTTGACCTGCTCGCAGTGCCAGCACAGTCGATCAACCAGCACCTGCAGTCGCGATTGCTTGCCGATGCAGAATTCAAGGTCAACGACCAGACATATCTGCAGGCGCTGAAAGTCCAGAGTCCATAATCTTTAAAAGCAGTTTGCAGGTCTGCTTCTCCAGATGGCCAAGACGCTGACGTTTCTCATCACAGGGGGAGCAGGTTTTCTCGGGCACAACCTCGCCAGGTTCCTGCTTGGCAAAGGGCATGCTGTCCGCACGATAGACCTCATACCTTTTGATTATCCTGACATCAAGGGCGTTAAGCACACGATCGGAGATATCAGGAACAAGGACGCATTGCGCAGGGCAGCTGCCGGCTGTGATATCATAATCCACGCTGCCGCAGGACTGCCATTATGGAAACCAGCCCAGATAAGGTCTGTGAACATCCACGGCGCAAAAGCAGTGTTCGAGGTCGCAGAAGAGCTCGGCATTGAGCGCGTGGTGCACATCTCGACCACTGCAGTGTATGGAATCCCTGACCACCACCCGTTATACGAGCACGACAGACTGGAAGGAGTCGGTCCTTATGGCGAGAGCAAGGTGATCGCAGAGAGAATCGCAGAATCATACCGCAACCGCATTTGCGTGCCCATCCTCAGGCCGAAATCATTCATCGGCAAAGGCAGGCTAGGCGTGTTTGACGTCCTGTTCGACTGGATAAGACGAGGTAAGAACATACCGCTTGTTGGCTGGGGAAACAACCTCTACCAGCTGCTGCACGTCGAAGACCTGAATGAAGCCATACTGCTCGCAGCCACAAAACCTGCGAAGACCGCAAACACGACATTCAACATCGGCGCTGAAAAGTTCAGCACGATGAAAAGGGATTATCAGGCATTATTGAATCATGCCGGGCATGGCAAGCGCGTGATAGGTACGCCACCATGGCTCGTGATAAACATCCTGCGCGTGCTTGAAGCATTAAGGATATCGCCATTGTACAAATGGGTGTATGAGACAGCAGACAAGGACTCATTCGTGAGCATTGAGAAAGCGGAAAAAGTGCTTGGCTGGAAGCCGAGATACAGCAATGTGGACGCCCTGATCGAAAGCTATACGTGGTATATGCAGCATTACAGGGAATACCAGGGCAAGTCAGGAGTCACGCACAGGATGCCATGGAAGCAAGGCATACTGTCCATAATCAGGGCGTTTTTCTGAGAACATTTTTATAGGCTACTGCACCAAATTCGTGCATGGATACCAAGGAAACGCTCATTGATAAGATACGGCAAGCATCTATCTCAGACAAGGACGACGAGGTCATTGCGCTTTGTGAGGTGTATGCGGCAACGTATTGTGATAAGGATGAACGTCTTGCGCTTGGCACGCAAACACTTACATGGCAGAACGTTGTTGAAGAAATGAAGAAAAAGACAAAGTTTGGTGTCAGTTATCTTAACGCTGTCAAAGACTGTTATAAGGAACAAAAAGCTTAGTGCGGGCTCGCCATCTCTTTCGCGTATTTCGCGTTAGGGCCGTGCCATGTCTCCCAGATAGCTTCCCTGAATGGCGTGTATTTGACATTGAATTCCTTGTCCCATGGGTCTACCTGAAACATGTCGCCGGCTGTCAGCGCCTTCATCTGGTCTGGAGTAAAGACAGTCTTGCGGGTGACGAGACTGTAAGTCCTCAGCATCAGCCCAAAGAGCGGAAGCGGAAGAGGCAGGAACAAGCGCGTCCATCCTCTTGTTTTCGCGATGATCCTGAGCAGGTCTATGTAAGGAATCCTCTCCTTGCCGATGACGTCGTATGTCTTGTTCCCGGGCTTGCGCCTGGTCAGGGCAACGATAACCCTGCACAAGTCATTGACATACAAAGGCTGCCTGATGTATTTTCCATCGCCTGGCACAGGGACAACAGGCATCTTCTCCATGAAGCGCGTGATCCAACCCAAATGCTTTGAATCAAAACAGCCATACATCAATGGAGGCCTCAGGATTGTATGAGGAATCCTGCTGGCCTTGACCAGTTGCTCTCCGGCACGCTTGGTCCTTGTGTAATCATCTTCTGCGACTGAAACCACCACAGAACTGCTGATATGTATCAGGTTCCTTATCTTGTGCTTCTTGCACAATGCGATGATGTTTTTCACGCCTTCGACATTGCTCTGCACGAACTTGCTTGAGGCATCTGCAGCGATCTGGGCGTGCATCTGGATGACCATTGATGCGCCCTTGAATGCATCCTGCCACTCGCCAGGCTGGCTCACGTCTGCCTGGATGCATTCAACCGAAGGATTCAGGCGTCGCAGGAGCCCGATGTTCCTGTTCCGGTCGATAGCGACCACCCGATGGCCTTCCCTGACAAGCATCGGCACAAGGTTCTGCCCGACCAGCCCTGCAGCGCCTGTCACTATGATTCTCATTTGAAATCCTCCAAGATATATTCCGCAACCTTCTCTCCGCTTTCCAAAGCGACATTCATGTTCCTTATCTTGGGGAAGGTGACCTGGATGCCTGCGTTGTAGAATCCAGGCACAGGAGTGCGATAGCCTGGCGCGTACTTGGCATAGTCCTTGTCATAGATCGGCTCTGCGTATTTCTCGCGGAAGACAAATGCCCAGTTGAGCTGCATCTCTGGGAAGTAGCGCTTGAGAACCCCGAGATAAATGTCCTTGAGCTCTTCATCAGGCTTCGGCATGTCTTCTGCAGAACCGCCATACCTGATGACCCAGGAGACCTTGCTCTTGTACTTATCAACAAGCACGGAGTGCTGATATAGCACGTGCACGCGTTCGCCGATGAAATTGACCCAGTAATTCTCAGGGTCAAGGAATTCCTTTGTCGCGAACAGCACTCCGACCACAGGGGTGTACCTGAGCTTCCTGATGCTATCCACATAACCGTTAGGCAATCCTTTCGCAAACCTGATCAGTTCAGGCACAGGGATAGTGTTGATCAGGACATCGTAGACTTCTGAGTGTTCTTTGCCACCGACAGTGTACGTGATTACCTTTTTTTGCACGTCAAGGCCTGTGATAGACGCCTTTTGGAATATCTTGGCGCCTTTCTTGAGCACGTCGCGTTCAAGCCCGTCAATCATGCCTTGGATCCCATGCATCGGATACGTGAACAGGTCATTGAATTCCCGCTCCTTCATCCTGTGCGCGAACTGCTTCATCGCGATCTGGCTCAGCGGGATGTTGAACTTGTTCCGTCCATACAGCTGATAATACATCTTCTGCGTGACAGACCTGCCAACTGCCTTGTTGAGATAGGTCTCTGCATCAAGATCATCAGGCAGCTTGTCAGGATTGAGCAGGTATGAGACATATATCCCGAAGAGGCCAAAACGGATCTTCTCCATCAGATTCAGGTAGCTGAACTTGAGGTATTTCAGCGGCTTGTTTATGTTATACACCCTGCTGTTTAGCGCGACTGCCAGGTTGATGCGCTTCCACGTGTTGTCGCCCATCAGACCATAACGCCTGAGATATTCGAGAGTCTTAGTGTTGGTGCGCACTATATGGTGGTTGAACCGCGGAATGAGGTCGCCATCTACCTCAAAGCTGCTCGCGAGACCTCCCATGAACGGCGCCTTCTCGAGAATTGTGACCTCTGCCTTGCCGGAATCAAGCAGCTTGTCTGCTGCTGCGAGACCTGCAAGACCACCACCCAAAACCATTACGCGCATTGTAAGAAACTAACGGCAGAGACTTATAAATGCTCTGCATCACTTGTTCATAGTGCATATTTGGCGAAAAATGCGAAGCGCGGCTCTGCAAGAAGAAGCTTTGCCATGAACTTCGATGGATATTCGCGAGGATATGTATATAATATACGCTGTACGCGCGGATTGTTCATCCAGCGGATCAGCCTGGTGTAATCGGAATTCGTGAACCTGTTCAGCATTCTCCTGAGCTTGTTGTGTATCCAGAGCTCTTTTCTCAGCCTCTTGACGTTCTTCGAATAACTGGTTCCCTTTTCCAGGCTCTCTGCCAATATCCTGCTGCTCAGCATTCCGGTGATTATCCCGCCGCCAGTCGTGTCCTTGACAAGGCCTGCTGCATCGCCGACAAGATATGTGTCGCCTTTCTCTATGACGCTGCGCGGATTGTAGATCGGGATAGGCGCGCCCTGCCTGTCAATGATATCTCCGCCGACCAGTTTCATCAATCGCTGGAAGCATTGCGCGCAATTCTTGTCATTCGTGACAGCAACGCCCACGCGTGACAGGCTGTCGTTCTCAGGCACGCTCCACGCGAAAAAACCTGGGGCCAGATAATCGCCGAACCAGGTGGTGAACACCTTTGGATCGAATTTCGCCTTCACAGTCGCTTGCATTCCCACCCAGAACGGATTATTGTTGCCGATGCCGGTGGTGCTGGCGACCTTGCTCAATGGCCCGTCAGCGCCGATGAGAATATCAGTATCGCGCTTGATTGCCTGTCCGTCAGTCCGTAATGATAGCGTGTCGCCCTCTCGCCCGACATAACGATGACCGAGCTCAATCTTCGCGCCTGCATCGCGCGCCTTGTCCGCGACAAAGTTGTCAAACTTTATGCGGCAGATGACGTACTCGCGCAAAGGGATTGTCGTTTTCTGGTTATCCGGACCGATTATCTCAACGCCTTCGAGCTCGTTCACCATGTAGCTCTTGTCGTATTCGATGACATCGAACAATGCCTTTGTCACGATGCCTGTGCAAGCGACTGGCTTGCCTATCTCCTTGTCAGCCTCGTAAATCGTGACATCATGGCCCTGTTTCGCGAGAAGATAGCCTGCATAGCTGCCTGACGGCCCAGCCCCCACGATACTGACACGCATGCTCTTGCCGAGAGCAACCGGTGTTAAAAAGCTTGTGGACAATTAGTTTACTCCTATCAAGGAGTAACAGATACGAAGCTTTATAAAAGGGCGACAATTGCCAAACCGCAACAGCAAATCATATACAGGGGCAACATGGGAATAATAAGGAAAATCGGTTCTATCGCTCTGCTTGTAGGAGCATTGGCTTCTGGCAGCTCTTCGAAAGCTGATACAGCAAAGATAGCCCTGCAGAGCTATGCGCGACCCGCAATCACCATGAAGGCAGAGCCCTTGAATTACCCAGAGCCAAGCAAATACCAGCCTGTGCCGATGGCCTATGAAAAACATGCCGCGGCTGACAATTCTGATCCTCCTGAAGATGACGATTCTCATCTTGACACGCTACTCGCGCTCGATGATGACATCCTGCCAGAACTGCCTATAGGCATCTCGCTGCAGGGCAAGCCAAGGAAAGATGATGCTGACGAGAACCTGGAGGCACTCAACCGCAGCGCAAAAGGGATTGAAGAGGCCCGCGAACGTTACATGCATAAGAGGCGCGTGATGTCGCTGTCTGAGAAACACTCTGCAGAACCAGAAGACGACAGCGCATTCCCGCTCGAGTTCATCGGCAAGGCAAGCCTGTTCGGTTCAAAGGATATGTGGCGCGGCGCTGCAAATGAGAAGATAATCCTCGGCGACCAGTACGGCATCATGGCGTACGGGCAACAGGCATTGCAGCAGCAGAAGCTCACAGACGGCGATCTGCCTGGACACATCCAGCGATATGGGCTGAGCGGATTCCTCTACGTGCCGCTCGAGGATGCTGTGGCATTCGCAGAGCTCGGCGGCGAATGGGAAGGCCGCGATTTCAAGTTCAAGCCAGACAATGGCAATGATTTCAAGTTCGGCAACAGGACAGCCTATGTCTTCGGCAAGCTGGGCTATGCCAAGGGCGGCGTCTTCAACCAAGACGAAGATGCTTTCGACCAAAGCCAGACAAAGATACTGGTCACTGCTGCCCACGGAAACGGCGACATGACCGGCGACATCGAAGGCAATCACAAGGTCACGCGCGCCACGGCGAACCTGCAGCAGATGCTTGTTCCGCGCCTGTACTTCGTGGCTGGTGGCGGATACCAGCGCGAGAACCTCGGAGACAACTGGGTGAACAAGATCGCCTCAGCAGAAGCAGGACTAAGGTATGATTTCCTCAACGAGAACGGAATATTCGAGGTCAAGGGCACTTATCGCGACATGGAGTCGATAGTGAACGACATCGCGAGCCGCAGCAGGCACCTTGGCGGTCAGGGCGCAGCCGGATTTGTCCTCTTCCCCTGGCTCAAGGCACGCGTCGTTGGCGGATTCGAAGGCAAGGACGGCGATGTCGATGGAATGGGCGGCTATGGGCTGATAGAGCTCCTGCCGCACTTCAGCAACAAGAAGTGATAAGCTTTAAAAATACCTACTCAATGGTAGCTACAAATCAGGGGGTCATTCACATGGAAAACAAACCAACACGACGTCAATTTTTGCGATACACAGGAGCCACTGGCACAGGCATGGCACTCGGCGGATGCTTTGCCGGCGGAACCAGCGCGCTGAGGAATGCAAATGAATTCATCGAAGAGTTCAACAAGGTACACAGGAAGATGCTCAGCCACGCGGATCTTGCCGCTGCCGCACGTCACTACAAGAGCGTGTGCGAGGCAGTGGGTTATCCTTACGGGCCAGAGCAATCAGCGCTTCTCGAAATAATGAAGCATGGTCTGAATGGCGAAGGCGCAGTCTACATAGCGGTCAACGGATACAAGAGCCGCGACGGCAAGGACAAGAACGAGAGCTGGGAATACAAGACCAAGGTAAAGCTCGAGGACATTGCGAAGGGCCTGACTGCAACTGATGCTGAAGCCAAGGCATTGCCATTCAGCAGGACAGAGGCAGTGAACCTCATCGCAGGAGTCAAGCCTTCCTATGAAGGATTGCCGACCTCAGGAAGCGCATTGCACGTCAAGGACATGCCAAAGCGCGGCTATGTCATGCTGCACGACACCAAGCGCATCGAGACCATGCTCGGCTCAGGCGAATTCGCGCCTCTCGCAGAGGGCATAGCGCCTTACACACAGGACAAGCACAACAGGATGCTCAAGACAAACACAGTGGACGGACGCTACAACCGCGACTATCCTGGCGCAGTCCAGCTTGTCATGACAAAACTGCCTGGCTTCACAGCGAGACTGCAGCCGGACAAGAAATAATTTTTAAATCATAACTCTCCACAATGAAAGCGAGCACATGGAACTTGGCGATATTTTCTGTCATCTTCGCGACAGTCCTCGCGCTCGCGCCGCTCATCTCAGCTTCTGTCGGGTTTGACAACTTCGGTTCTGTGGGCTTCGACAATTTCGGTTCTGTGGGCTTTGATAATTTCGGAAGCGTCGGCTTCGACAATTTCGGTTCTGTGGGCTTTGACAATTTCGGTTCTGTGGGCTTTGATGACAGCGCTGGAGCAGGGACTGGCTCAAGCGATGGCAGCACAGGGACGAGTTTCGGTCCATTCGATGACAACTTCCAGCCTTTTGATGACATCCCAGGCAATCCTGGCGGTCCTGACGTGATCGTCCCTGGAGATGGCGGCGGATTCCCGATATGCACAGTCGACTGCGAGCCTGGACCTGGCCCAACACCTGGCCCGGGCGATGATGACGATGAAGGCGATGACGACCGCCTGAAGATATTCATACACCAAATATTCCTTGACGATCCTTTCAGCCAGGAACCTGGCAATCTTGTGCACTTGAGAATCACATTCGAGAATGACGGCAACAAGGATATGGATGATACGAAGGTGATAGTCGTTGTACCTGATTTCGCAGCCCGCGACACAGTAGGTCCCTTTGACCTCGATGTGGGCAAGCAAGTCACCAAGACATTGCTCCTGGAATTGCCTGAGGACGTGCAGCCAGGAACATACCCTGTCAGGCTGTATATACATAACCTGCGCACCCAAAGGGCTGTGCACAGGGAGATTGAAATAGTTGACTACTCATAAATAGTATTTCACTACTAAGCAATAGGTAATAACCGCAAGCTTTATAAATGGGGCGTGTCTACCTCGCCCAGAACAACGGGGGTAACAATAACGATGAAAGCGTTCAAAATCGCACTTATGCTCGTGCTGGCCATGGCTATGGTCGGCACTGCCTTCGCCTTGCCAATCACAGTGGACAAGGTCGAAGTCGATGACGTTGAATTGCAGCCTGACGCGGTGAACCGTTTTGACGTTCTCCGCGGCGACAAGATAGAAGTCGAGGTCGTTTTCACGGCGACTTCAGATATCGATGATATGGAAATCCAGGCCTTCTTCAGCGGCGACGAACACAATGACGTCGCTCCTGCGTATGACGCGACCCCAACATTTGACGCAGATTCCGGTGTCACCTACCGCAAGAAGCTCAGCATCAATCTCCACAATTTCTTCGAAGAGGACGACTACAAGCTCCGCCTGGTCTTCTCTGACCGCAACGGCCAGGAGCTTGTCCAAAGATACAGCATCAAGATCGACGTTCCAAGGCACGGCATGATGATCCGTGACGTGATATTCAACCCCTCAGGCCACGTGAAGGCAGGAAGCGCCTTGCTCACTGTCGTGCGCGTGCGCAACATGGGCGAGAGGGAAGAGGAAGACATCAAGGTCAGTGTCAGCATACCACAGCTCGGAGTCTCTGCAAGCGACTACATCGATGAAGTCGAGAACAATGATGACGAGGAAGAGACTGAAGAGCTTTACTTGAGGATACCCAAGTGCGCCAAGGCTGGCGTCTACGACGTCGAAGTCGAGGTCGGCTTTGACGACGGCTTCCGCAAGGAACGCAAGACCGGCCAGATAGAAGTCCTCGCTGACGAAACGTGCGAGGACGGCGCTGTCGCAGGCGTCAAGGGCAAGACGACAATCTCTGTCGGAAGCCAGCTCGAGAACCTGCCACAGGGCGGCACTGCGATATTCCCATTGACAATCACAAACTCTGCCCGCCAGAGCCGCTCATACACAGTCAGCGTTGACGCAGCCGAATGGGCTGATGTCAAGATCTCGCCGACCAGCACAATGGTGCTTGAGGGCGGAAAGAGCCAGACAGTGTATGTCTTTGTCACAGCCGACAAGAAGGCACCTGTCGGAGCGCAGATCCTGAGCGCGACGGTCAGCTCGAGTGGCCAGCAGCTCGAGGACATAGCGTTGACAGCAAACGTCAGCAGGAGCGGCAAGGGCGTGTTCAGGAGCATCCTCGAATGGGGATTGATAATCCTGGTCGTGCTGCTCATCATACTGGGACTGATAATCGGCTTCAGCCGCATCCGCGGCGATGATGAAGAGCCGGCAGCCCAGCAACCACAGGCTTATTACTAAGCTTGTGCTGTTTTCCCTTTTTCTCCAGGGTCTTGCCTTTAACCATATGGCACCACTGGAGTGAACAAAATGGCACAGAATGACAAGGTGTGGGCATGGGTGATGCTTCTCCTGCTCTCAATATCTTCTGTCGCAGCCATCGAAGACTTCACTGCCACAGGCACTGCACGCATACTAGGGACTGCCTGCAGCCCTGCAGACGGCGAAGTCATCGTCACGAACATCGGTGACGTGCCGAGCGCCTATGAGCTGATAGCCGAGGGCGATGCGAAAGACTGGGTCTTGTTCGTGCCTGAGGCATTCACGCTGAATCCAGGCCAGAGCATGACCATCCAGGAGTTCTTTGCGATACCGTGCGACGCAGAAGACCAGTTCCTTGACGTCACGATAGCCACAGCCGACCTCGAGCTTGCCCTCACCCAGGACATCATCGTCCAGCCGCCGAACAACCTGGTGCTCGTTCCGCAGGTATACAGCCAGACCGTCCTGCCATGCGACCCTGCTGACTATTCATTCGTGCTCCACAATCCTGCTGACTTCGCAGAGACTTACTCGCTCAAGGTCATCGACTCGCCTGAGACAGTCTCGCTGAGCGACGACAAGATCACCCTGCCGCCTGGCACAAATGAGACGATCGCGGTCACCATCAATCCCAAGGACTGCGCGATGTCAGGCGACTTCATCCCAGTCCTGGTAGTGAGCACCGAGAAAAGCAGGATAGCAGCAGAGCTCGAGATGTTCCTGCGCATAAATGATTCTGACATCCCTGAGATCGCCCAAGGCGTAGACCGTATCAGGGCAGGATTCGCAGCGCAGGAAGCGGGCTTTGAGATAGAGAATACCGGCGACAGGATAACCACCTATTACCTGAGCATAGAAGGCCCTAACTGGGTCTCTGTGCAGCCAGAGCAGATAACCGTGGATCCAAGGGACAGCGAAAAGGCCAAGCTTGTCCTGCAGCCGACCGAAAGCACGCCGCAGGGCAAGCACACTGTGACGCTCACCGCAGAGGTGGAAGCCACAGGCAAGGAATACACCAAGGACTTCACGATAATCCTGAAGAAGCCGAGCTTCGCAGACAAGCTGCTCGCTGAGTATCGGCCGTTCACAATCGGCGGAATAGTCGTCCTTGTCGTGCTCATAATCCTGATATTCTATGGCGTAAGGAAATACAACTCACCTGAAGCGCAGGCAAGGCGCGCAGAACGCGCTGCTGAACGCGAACGCAGGCGACAGGAACGCATCGCGCTGAAGGAACAGCGCCGCAAGGAACGCGAGGAAGAGAAGCAGCGCAAGGGAGAGGAGAAGCGCGAACAGGAAGAGCGCGAGGCAAAAGAAGCTGAGCAGCGCGAAAGAGAACTCGAACGCGAGCGCATGAAAGCCCAGCGCGCTTCAGAAAAGCAGATCCGCAGGGAGAACCTCGTAATACCAAAGGACAGCATAATCGCGGGAATAAAGACGACCACAAAGAGGTTCTGGAAGCTCGCACTGCTGGTTTTGGTAATCGTGCTTGTCCTTTTGGGCATCGCTTATCAGGATGTCCTGGCGAAGAACAGCCAGGCAGCACTGACAGGAATAATCGTCTTGCTTGCCATACTCATACTCCACAGGATCAGACGGCGCAGGGTCGCGAGAGGAAGATGGAAGCTTGCTCTTGCAGGCAAGGCGCACGTGCTTGACACCCGGTGGCGCAAAGGACTCACGCAATTGTCATTCAAGCTCAACAATGTAGTGGAGAAGCTGACGGTCACTGTGCGCAAGCGCAGGCCGACAGCGGCATCTCCGTCTGAGCACACATACCAGACATTCACCATCACGCCGAACGTCGAAGGCGACATGGTCTCTGAAGCGCGGTTCAAGTTCTGCGTCAAGCGCTCCTGGCTGCTCAGGCACAGCATAACACCAAGCTCGGTCAGGCTGCTGCAGCTAGTGAACGACCGCTGGCAGAGCCATTCTGCAGAACCAGTCAGCACTGACAACAAGCATGTCTACTATGTCGCCAAGGCAGACAGCTTTGGCGAGTTCGCGATAGTCGGAAAGGCAAGCGCACGAAAGGCAGGCCGGGAAAGCAAGTACTCGCTGCGCAAGCTGGGGCTGACTGTGTTCGGCATCCTGGCAGTCATCGCGCTCATCGCATTGGTCGTGCTGCTGCCGCCAAAGACAACCACGCCTACTGTCGGCATCCCGACCCAGGTATGGAAGCATGACACGCAGCACACGCTCGACCTTGGGCAATATTTCAAGGACCCAGACAATGATCCATTGACATTCACTGCAACGCGCACAGAGCACATCGACATAAGCATAGTCGGCGACAAGGCAGTCCTCACGCCCGAATACGGCTGGTCTGGCAACGAACGCGCTGTCTTCATCGCAGACGACGGCAAGGGCGGAATAGTCAAGAGCAATCCCACACAGCTTGTTGTCGAGCCTCCGGTCATCCCAACCAGCTGGAAGCGCTATGCCAAGCCAGTACTCACTATCGCAGTCATCCTGCTCATCATAATCGGAGCAGTACTCTTCAGGAAACCGCTGAAGAAGGCAGTAGGGCTGGAATAATCCACAATGAAAAACATCACTGTGTTCTTCTATGTTATGCTAGGACTGCTGATAATGCTCAGCGGAATCTACATCGCGCTTCTCTATTCTGAAGCAGCAGAAGCGGTCGAATCAGGGCACCCTGAGAACAGCCCACTGCCAGTGAAATATCACGTCTGGGCCACCTGCCCTAGCTGTAGCGACAACGTGCTGGAAAGCGATGACTGTGAGAGCTTCCTCGAACAGATCAGGGATCATCCTGATTTCCTAAAGGCAGCAGCGTCAGTCGGCTTTGACATCACCAGGATGAACAGGATTGAGAAAAAGCTCGAGCTTAATGTGCTCACTTCTCAGAAAGAGATAAAATGCTATTACTATTCTCCAGCGTAATGATGTTCTAACGCTATCGTGATGCTTCCTTTCGGGCCTGCGACATACTTGTGATTCGGGGTCTCTGACGGCGTGGAGAATATCTCGTGCGGCTCTCCTTTCTTCAGGATGATTACGCGGCTGATTTCACCTGTACCGTCATAAATGAAAAAAGACCCGGCGCCGTACTGCAATACGTGCGTTTCTTCCATGTTCTCCCCTGCGTGATTATGGACAGGGCTCTCGGCATTAGGCCCTAGCACGACATAGAATTGCGTCCAACCATTACCCAGGTCAATCTTTTGCGAGAAATGCCGTCCAGGCGATACTTCTTCGAATTTCAGCCCTCGCAAGAATACCATCTCTGAGCTCTCGATCATCTCCTCAAGGACGGTCATGCCACTTCCTTCTTTACCCAATCAGAGAATTCCTTGTTCGCCTTTATCGGAATCGTGATGATGCAAGGCACGTCATAAGGATGCATCTTCTTCACTGCTTTCTCAAGCGACTTGACCTTTGCTTTTGTGGTCTTTGCGAAGAGCACTGCTTCCTTTGCCTTCGCAATCTTGCCTTTCCACCAATAAAGGCTTGTGACACCGCTGTGTATGTTCGCGCAGGCAATCAGTCTCTTTTTCAGGAGCTTCTTGGCGATGTCTTTCGCCACCTCTTTCGATGGTGCAGTGATGTAGACGAGGATGAGGCTCATGATTTCACCTGCCTTCTCCGGACATACATCATCGTGGCAAATGACCAATTCGTCATCACGAGGGAAGCTGGATAAAGCCAAGTAGCAAGCGTCAATGTTTCCAGCGCAAAGATGCTGATGAAAAACTTGAGCCCATTTAGCCCGAAAGTGATTGGCGTATCCTCGCGGGGCTTGTGATACCCTTTCCTGAATGTCGGTATGAACGCGATGGCGTCTGTGAGCGTGATCAAGACAGCTGCTGCGACAGGATTTTCCGCAAGCTGCCAGAATGCCAGAGATACGAACGCGCCAAGAAGGCACATCCAGTCAATAAAATGAAAGTGCTTCTGGTTCTTGAACAGGGCGAGCACGAATATCACAAGGCACAGGATTGCAGTGACTCCAGTGACCCATGTTCCTGCGCCTCCTCCTTCTGACACCTGGATGCCGAACGCCACAC
>Ga0247727_10005735_pt1 | contig 24885 bp, 21 predicted proteins | sample WisWelCaveWW1625_FD_202498 | JGI IMG/M metagenome (GOLD analysis project Ga0247727, IMG submission 202498) | Biofilm microbial communities from Wishing Well Cave, Virginia, United States - WW16-25 | ecosystem: Environmental > Aquatic > Deep subsurface > Groundwater > Cave microbial mat | place...
GAGTTTGTGATCGAAAATGTCGAGCATAGGCGCATCGAGGCCCACTTCGCCACGCGCGAAGGCCCCGCGATTGCCCGGGCCTTCGAGGCCGAGCTGGCGACTCTTGGCTTACACCCGGCGAGCTAGACGGTAAGGACCCGAAGTACGATGGCTCGGAAGTATCGAATCGTTCAGAAGTACGGCGGAACCTCCGTGGGCTCGCCGGATCGCATTCGTGCGGTCGCTGCACGCGTGAAGGAAGCTCGCGACGGCGGAGCCGATGTGGCCGTCGTCGTCTCCGCGATGTCGGGCGAGACGAACCGCCTCCTCGCGCTCGCTCACGAGATCACTGCCGACCCCGACCGCCGCGAAGTCGACGTGCTGCTCGCCACCGGCGAGCAGGTCGCGACCGCGCTCTTGAGCCTCGCGCTCCACGACGTCGGTGTGCCGGCCATCTCTTTCCAAGGTCATCAAGTGAAGGTGATGACGGATTCGGCTCACGGTCACGCGCGGATCAAGTTCATCGACGACTCGCGGGTGCAGCGCGCTTTCGAGCGCGGCCAAGTCGTCGTGATCGCCGGCTTTCAGGGCATCGACGCCGAGCACAACATCACCACGCTCGGCCGCGGCGGCTCGGACACGACGGCGGTGGCGATTGCGGCAGCGCTCAAGGCCGACGTCTGCGAGATCTACACCGACGTGGACGGCGTCTACACGACCGACCCGCGCATCTGTCCCGATGCTTTGAAGCTAGAGCGGTTCAGCCACGAGGAAATGCTGGAAAGCGCCAGCGTCGGAGCCAAAGTCTTGCAGATCCGATCCGTAGAATGTGCCATGCGTCACGGCGTCGCCGTGCACGTGCGCTCGAGCTTCAACCACAACGAGGGAACGTGGGTCGTCCCCGAGGAGACCAGCATGGAGGATGTCGTCGTCACCAACGTGGCCTGCGAGAAAGAGCAGGCGAAAATCACGCTCTCGGGCGTGCCCGACGTGCCCGGCCTCGCGGCCCAAATCTTCGGTCCGCTCGCGAAGGCCGGAGTCGTCGTCGACATGATCGTGCAAAACGTCAGCACCGACGAAGGCGCGGGCGGCAAGCGCACGGATTTGACCTTCACGGTGTCGGTCGCCGACCGACAGCGCGCGGTCTCGACCGTCGAGAAAGTGTGCGAGCGAATCGGCGCTAGGAAGGTCACGTCCAGCGCCGACGTCGGGAAAGTCTCCGTCGTCGGCCTCGGAATGCGTAGCCATGCCGGCGTCGCCGCCGACATGTTCGACGTGCTCGCCCACGCCGGCATCAACATCCAGATGATCTCGACCTCCGAGATCAAGATCTCGGTCATCATCGACAAAGTGGACGTGGAGCGCGCCGTGCAGGCTCTTCATCAGAAGTTCATCACCGGCGCCGTCGCGGGCAGCGCCACGGGCGGCGCCTGATCGGCATCTCATGAAACGCGTCGCGATCTACGACACGACGCTGCGAGACGGCAGCCAGGGCGAGGGCGTGAGCTTCACCGTGCGCGACAAGCTCGCGGTGACCGCGAAGCTCGACGAGCTCGGCGTCGCCTACATCGAGGGCGGCTGGCCCGGCTCCAATCCGCGGGACGCCGAGTATTTTCTCGAGGTGAAGAAGCTCTCGTTCGCGCACGCGAAGCTCGCGGCTTTCGGCTCGACGGCACGCCCTGGAAAGACACCTGAGCGCGACGAAAGCGTGCAAGCGCTCCTTGCCGCCGAGACTCCGGTGGTGACGATCGTGGCCAAGACCTGGAAGAGGCAGGTAATCGACGCGCTACGCATCGAGCCGGAAGAGAATCTCGCGCTCATCGACGCGACGGTGCGCTACCTTGCCGGTCGAGTGGACGAAGTCGTGCTCGACGCCGAGCACTTCTTCGACGGCTACGCCTCCGACCCGGACTACGCGCTCGAGTGCCTTCGAGTCGCGGCGCGAGCCGGCGTTTCCATCCTTTGCCTCTGTGACACGCGGGGCGGCAGCTTGCCGGCCGCCGTTGCAGACGGCGTCCGTGCCGCCTCAGGCGCCGGCGCTCCAGTCGGCATCCACTGCCACGACGACGGCGGACTCGCCGTGGCGAACTCGCTCGTCGCCGTCGAAGCCGGTGCCGTCCACGTACAAGGCACCATCAACGGTTTCGGGGAGCGTTGCGGCAACGCGAACCTCTGCGCCATCATCCCGAATCTCCAGCTGAAGATGGGTCGATCCTGCGTCACGGACGCTCAGCTCGAGCGCCTCGCCGAGGTTGCGAGCTTCGTTTGCGAGGCAGCCAACGTCGAGCCGGACCGGCATCAAGCCTATGTCGGCACCTCGGCTTTCGCCCACAAGGGCGGTCTCCACGTCTCGGCGATTCAACGCGATAGCAGTACCTACGAGCACATCGATCCGTCTCTCGTCGGCAACCGCCAGCGGGTGCTCGTCTCCGACCTCTCGGGACGAAGCAATCTCGTCTACAAGGCACGCGAGTTCGGCCTCGACCTCTCGGACCGTACCGACGAGCTCGCCTTGCTGCTGACGGAAGTAAAGGAGCTCGAGCGCAGCGGCTTCCAGTTCGAAGGTGCCGATGCGTCGCTCGAGCTGTTGCTGCGGAAGAGTCTGAAAACGAAAGAGAAATTCTTTCGGCTGATCGCCTTTCGAGTGGTCGACGAGAAGCGCGACGAAGACCGCCACAGCGCCTCGGAAGCGACCGTCATGATCGAGGGGCCCGACGGCACGGTCGAGCACACGGCCGCGAGCGGGGACGGTCCCGTCAACGCGCTCGATCTCGCGCTGCGCAAAGCTTTGACGAAGTTCTACCCCGAGCTCGCCCAAGTGGAGCTCCACGACTACAAGGTCCGTGTTCTCGCCAACGAAACGGGAACCGGCAGTCTCGTGCGCGTGCTGATCGAGTCGGGCGACGGGACCGCACGCTGGGGCACGGTTGGCGTCTCTCACAACGTGATCGAAGCGAGCTGGCAGGCTCTCGTCGATAGCTTCGTCTTCAAGCTGCACAAGGACCGAGCGAATGGTGCCCCGGGCGCCGAGCAAGCCGGCGGCGGCCACCGTTCGGCCTGAAATGCGCGCGTACTTCGACTACAACGCGAGCTCGTTTCCGTATCCCGAGGTCGTCGAGGCGATGACGCGCACCCTCGCGGAGGGCGCGGGCAATCCGTCCAGCATGCACGGCGAAGGCCGACGCGCGCGCCGCTCCATCGAAGACGCCCGCGACCAAGTTGCAGCGTTGCTCGGCACGAGCTCGCGACGTGTTCTCTTCACTTCCGGCGCAACGGAGGCGAACAACACCGCACTCCGCGGTTTCGCGGCCGGATCACCGGCGAGCACGATTGCCACGACGACGATCGAGCACCACTCGATCGTAGCGACCGTGACGGCGTTGGAGGCGAGTGGCACGCGTGTCGTCCGCGTCGGTGTCGATCGGAGCGGGCGCCCGGACCTCGAAGCACTGGGCCGCGCTTCTAAGGCAGCGCCGACTCTCCTCAGCATCGCGGCGGCGAACGGAGAGAGCGGTCACATCATCGACTTGGATGCCGTACGCGCCGTGCTCGCCCCGAGAACTTTGCTTCACGTCGATGCAGCGCAGGCAGTAGGTCGGATTCCCGTGCTCGTTGCCGACCGCATCGATCTCCTCTCTCTCTCCGCGCATAAGTTCGGCGGACCGACGGGCGTCGGTGCTCTGGTGATCCCCGAGGATCTCCGGTGGCGATCTTTGCTCACGGGCGGACCGCAAGAGCGGAGTATCCGCGCGGGGACCGAGAACGTGGCGGGCATCGTCGGGCTCGGCGTCGCCGCGACAATCTCCGCGACTCGAATGAAAGGCGAAGCCGAGCGTTGCCGGCGACTGCGGGACGGCCTTTGGCAGACGCTCGCCGATCGGACAGACGGGCTCCTCCGCATCACTCCGGACGACGGCTTACCGAATACTCTGACGATCGCCGTCGATCGTCTCGGCTCCGACGTCATCGTGGCCGGCCTCGACCTCGCAGGCTTCGCGGTATCTACAGGGTCGGCCTGCGCGGCCGGGGCACCCGAGCCCTCCCACGTGATGAAGGCCCTCGGGGTAGAAGGTCGCTACGCCTCCGGCGTAGTCCGCATCAGCATGGGCCACGGCACCACCGACGCAGCCGTAGTCGGCCTTGCCGACGCCTTCGTTGAAGTCGTAGGCCGCGCGCGGAAAGCTGCCTAGTCTGTCATGAGCCGGTTTCCGTCCAGTAGGAGCGACATGAGCAACATCGAGCATTCCGGCGAGCCGCCGCCGCAGAGTCGCATCGTCGTCGCGATGAGCGGGGGCGTGGACAGCTCGGTGGCCGCCGTTCTGCTCGCCGAGCAGGGTCACGACGTGATCGGCATCTCTCTCCGGCTGGCCGGCGAATCAGTCGAGCCGGGTCGATCGAGCGGTTGCTGCAGCATCGACGACTTCCGAGACGCTGCGCGTGTCGCAGACCGCGTTGGCATCCCGCACTACGTGCTCGACATGCGCGAGCCGTTTCGGCGAAACGTGATCGAGCCTTTCGTCGACGCCTACATCACCGGACGCACGCCGAGCCCTTGCATTCTTTGCAATCGCGAGATCAAGCTCGGGCTCCTCCATACTCGTGCGCGTGAGCTCGGTGCATCCTTCGTCGCCACCGGTCACTACGCCGTGCGAACGTATCGCGACGGCCGCTATCGTCTGCTCCGCGGACGCGACGCGGCGAAAGACCAAAGCTATTTCCTCTTCGAGATGACGCAGGCCGACCTCGCCGCAACGCTCTTTCCGATCGGCGAGCTCGAGAAGAGCGAAGTGCGTCGCATCGCGGTCGCTCACGGCTTGCCGGTAGCCGACAAGCCCGAGAGCCAGGAGATCTGCTTCGTGCCCGACGGCCGCTACGCGGATTTCGTCGAGCGCGTGGCCGGGGAGCGCTTGCGCGCCGGCTCCATTCGCGACGAAGCGGGCAACGTGATCGGCAGCCACGACGGTGTGCATCGCTTCACCGTTGGGCAGCGACGTGGGCTCGGTATCGCCGCGGCGGAGCCTCTCTATGTAGCCGGAATCGACGCCGACACTGGAACTGTCGTGGCCGCGACGCGAGAACGCCTTGCGAAGTGGGGCTTCGTCGCCGACGGCGTGCGCTGGACCGCTGGCTTCCCCGAGCCAGCCGGCGCCGAAGTCGAGGTGCGCATTCGTCATCGTCATCGTCCCGTGCCGGCGCGAGTCCATCCCGCGGGCGACGGCTGTATCGAAGTCCGCTTCGAGAGGCCCGAGGCCGCCGTCACACCGGGTCAAGCAGCGGTTCTCTACCGCGGTGACGAAGTGATCGGCGGGGGCTGGATTCGCGAAGCGTTGGCTGAGCGCGCGCTGACGGGAGAGTCCGCTACGGGCGCTGGTCTTGGCTGAATCCCGTCAACACCCCGGCGAAGGCCAAGCGGATCCGCTCGACAGACTCGAAGCCGCGATCGGCCATCGTTTTGCCGATCGTGATCTGCTCGAGCAGGCGCTCGTCCATAGCTCCGCTCGCGAAGAGTGGGGGATGCGTGACAATCAAGTCTTGGAGTTTCTCGGTGACGCAGTGCTCGGCCTCGCAGTGAGCGACCTCGCATCCGCTGCCGACCCGAAGCGAGACGAAGGCGATCTCACGCGACTCCGCGCATCCCTCGTCAACGCGACGAGCCTCGCCGAGATCGCGCGCGGCCTCGATCTCGGCGCGTGGGTACGCCTCGGCAAGGGCGAAGAGCGAAGCGGCGGACGCGACAAAGAGCGAATTCTCGCCGCCTGCTACGAAGCCATCATCGGCGCGGTATTTCACGACAGCGGTTATCCGGCGGTGTGTGCCCTCGTGGGATCGCATTTCGGGACCGCGATCGTCACCGGCACGGCACCGTGGGATTTCAAGACCGCGCTCCAAGAGCGCACCCAGCAGCAAGGGCAGGGCACACCGTCCTATCGATTGCTCAGTCAAAGCGGCCCTGCGCACGAACGCCGCTTCGAAGTGGAGGTCGTGCTCGGCGGCGAGTCCCTCGGCACCGGCAGCGGCGCGAGCCTGAAAGAAGCCGAGCAGATCGCGGCGAGAAAAGCACTCAGCGACCTCGAGCAGCGCCCCGTGACGCAACCGGAGCGACGACGATGACACGCGCCGGCACCGTATGCCTCGCCGGCGCTCCGAACACGGGGAAGTCGACGCTGCTGAATCGCATTCTCGGCCGTCAGCTGAGCATCGCGAGCAGCAAGCCTCAGACCACACGCGTTCAGGTGCTCGGAGTGCACGTGGAAGGGGACACGCAGATCGTCTTCACCGACACTCCCGGCATTCACGCGCCGAGAGGCGAGATGCACGCGCGCATGGTGGACAGCGCACGTCGCGGCGTTCGCGACGCGGACCTCGTTTGTTGGGTGGTTGCCGCCGATCGCGGGACGAATCCGGCAGACATCGAAGAGCTGCGGAACATTTCGGACCGGCCGGTCGTGGCAGTGATCAACAAGTGCGACCGTGTCGCCCGTCCTCAAGTATTGCCGATCATCGCCGCAATTTCGGAAGCCGACCCGGACGCCGAGATCGTGCCCTTGAGCGCTCTCACCGGCGAGAACCTGGCGACTCTGCTTCGCGTGCTCGTCGAGCGGATGCCCGAAGGCGAGTGGCTCTATCCGGCCGACGCTCTCACCGATCGCCCGACGCGTTTCTTTGTAGCCGAGCTCGTCCGCGAGCAAGTTTTCATCCAGCTCCAGCAAGAGCTGCCGTATCGAGCCGCCGTTCTCGTCGATGCGTTCGAGGAGCGTGGCAACGGTGACACCTACGTGGCGGCTACGATCTACGTGGACGCCGAGTCGGCTCGGAAGATCGTCATTGGGAAGCAAGGAGCACGCATCAAATCGATCGGAATCGCGGCACGGAAATCCATCGAGACTTTTGTCGAACGACGCGTCTACTTGGACCTCCACGTACGCGTCAAGAAAGACTGGCAGAGCGATCGTCGCTTTTTAGAGGAGCTCGGCCTCTCGTGAACGAAGCGCGTTCTCGTGAGGCTGCGGTCGCCACCGTCGCCATCGTAGGACGAACGAACGTCGGCAAGTCCACCTTGTTCAACCGCCTCGTCGGTCGACGCCGCTCGATCACTCTCGATACGCCGGGTGTGACGCGGGATCCGATCGCCGAGGAAGTCGTCATCGACGGGCGCCGCCTTCGCATCGTCGATACCGGCGGCCTCGGAGGCGAAGCGGAACTGAAGCTCGCCGACCAGGTGCACGCCCACACACTTCGTTCCGTCGCGGATGCCGACCTCATCGTCGTCGTGTTCGATGCTCGCGCGGGCGTGACGCCGATCGACCGCGAGACGGTCGACCTGCTCACGCGGTTGAAGATGCCGCTGCTCTTCGTCGCCAACAAGTGCGACGGGGCCGCCGTGGAAGAAGCGAGCATCGAGTTCTGCGCGCTCGGCATCGACCCACCTCTTCCCGTGTCCGCGGAGCACGGCATCGGCACCGGCGAGCTGAAGGACGCGATTCTAGCGGCCCTCGACCGCGCTCATCCCGCGGCTGCCGGCGACGTCACGAGCACGGCCCCGATGGACGCGGCCTGTCGCATCGCGATCGTAGGCCGCCCGAACGTCGGCAAGTCTTCGCTGCTCAACGCGCTGGCCGGCTCCGAGCGCTCCCTCGTAGACGAGATTCCCGGCACCACCCGCGACGTGGTCGACATGGCGATCGAGCGCAACGGCCGGCGCTACGTGCTGCTCGACACCGCCGGCATGCGGCGACCGGCTCGAATCGTCGCGAGCATCGAAAGGTTGAGTGTGGGCCGGAGCATCGAGGCCGTTCGGCGCTGCGACGTCACCTTGCTTCTCATCGAGCCTACCGAAGGCATGACGGACCAAGAGGCGCGCATCGCGCAGCTCGCCTTGAAAGAAGGCCGCGCGCTCGTAGTCGTGCTCAACAAGATCGATCTGCTCACGTCGCGGCCGGATCGCACCGAGTGGCGCGACACGATGTTCGCGCGCTACCCGACGCTCGGAATCGCCGAGTTCGAGATGATCTCTGCGCTCGAGTCGAAGGGTCTCGACCGGCTCTTCGAGGCCGTCGATCGTGCGAAGCAAGCGCACAATCTCGAAATCCAGACGGCGACCTTGAACCGCGTGTTGGCCGAGATTCACTCGCGCCGGGAGCCGCCGGTATTGGGACGCGGCAGGCTCAAGATCCTCTACGCGGCGCAGACCGGCCGCCGGCCGCCGGCGATCACGTTCTTCGTCAACCGCGAGGGAGTTCCTACCGAATATCAGCGCTTCATCGAGGCAAGCTTGAGGGACGCGCTACCGCTGCGGGGGACGCCGATCCGGCTCCGCTTCAAACGGCGGGCGTCTCACGGACCGGATCGTCGATAGTCTTTCGCGAGCGCCGCGTAGTTCTCGATCGTCTCGCGCATCCACGTACGCTCGGCGTCTTTCACGTCGCGCACCACGCGGGCAGGTTGACCCATGACGAGCTTGCCGGCGGGGACGACCATGCCCGGCGGAACGAGAGACATGGCACCGACGAGAGCGCCTTCGCCGATCACCGCTTTGTCGAGCACGATCGAGCCGATACCGATCAAGGCGCCGGCGTGCACTTCGGCACCATGCACGATCGCGCGATGCCCGAGCGTGACCTCGTCGTGAATGATGGTTGGGCAGGCGTCTCGGGTGACGTGGATGGTGCAGTGGTCCTGGATGTTGGTCCGCGAGCCGATCCGGACGTAGCTCACGTCACCGCGAATCACCGTCTGGAACCACACCGAGGCGTCCGCGCCGAGCTCGACGTCGCCAATGACGTCGGCATCGTCGGCGATCCAAGCGCTCGGGTGAACGCGCGGGTGTTTGCCCAAGTAATCCCGGAGCATCCGACGCGTTTTGCGCGTGCGGCGTGTTCTTGCAAACCCCTCGGTTCGTTGGAATAAGGCTCCATGGAACGCCTGGATACGCTTCCGGTCGGTCTAACCTTCGACGACGTCATCCTCGTACCGCGCGATTCCGCCGTCTTGCCGAGCGGGACCGACGTGCGCGCTCGACTGACGCGCGGCATCGAGCTCAAGATCCCTCTCGTCAGCGCCGCGATGGACACGGTGACCGAGGCGCGCATGGCCATTGCCATGGCGCAGCAGGGCGGCATCGGCATCATGCAGCGGAATCTCCCGCCTGCGGATCAAGCGGCGGAAGTGGAGCGGGTCAAGAAGAGCGAGAGCGGCATGATCACCGACCCGATCACGGTCGAGCCCGACATGCCGCTTCGAGCCGCGCTCGACGTCATGAAGCGGCACGGGATCTCGGGGCTACCGGTGACGAAGACCTCGCGGCTCGTGGGCATCCTCACGCACCGAGATGTCCGCTTCGAGCGGGATCTCGACCGCAAAGTCGCCGAAGTCATGACGAGCGAACGCCTCGTCACCGCGAGGCTCGGCATCACCCTCGACGAAGCGACTCAGATTCTCCATCGGCATCGCATCGAGAAGCTGCTCGTCGTCGACGACGACGGCAGACTCCGCGGGCTCATCACCGTCAAAGACATCCAAAAGCGCCTCGAGTATCCCCAGGCCAGCAAGGACGATCGTGGACGCCTCCTCGTCGGCGCGGCGGTAGGGGTCGGTTTCGACAGGCGAGATCGCGTGGCGCGTCTCGTCGAAGCCGGTGTAGACGTGGTCTGCGTCGATACGGCTCACGGTCATTCGAAAAACGTCATCGACACCGTGCGAGAGATCAAGGTCGCCTTTCCTAAGCTCGAGGTCATGGCCGGCAACGTCGGCACGGCCGATGGCACCAAGGCCTTGATCGACGCAGGCGTCGACAGCGTCAAGGTAGGGATGGGCGTCGGATCGATCTGCACCACCCGCATCATCTCGGGCGTCGGAATGCCCCAGCTCACTGCTATTCAAGAATGCACGGAGGTAGCGAACCGGGCCGGGGTTCCCGTCATCGGCGACGGCGGGATTCGCTTCAGCGGCGACATCACCAAAGCGATCGCGGCCGGAGCGTCGACGGTGATGATCGGGAGCCTGCTCGCAGGCACGGAAGAGAGCCCGGGTGAGACGGTTCTCTACCAAGGCCGCACCTACAAGATGTATCGCGGCATGGGCTCCCTCGAAGCCATGCGCGGCGGTCAGAGCCGCGACCGTTACTTCCAGCATGATCAAGACGACGTGAAGCTCGTACCCGAGGGCATCGAGGGCAGGGTGCCCTACAAAGGCGATGTGGCCTCGACCATCCACCAGCTCGTCGGCGGGCTACGCGCCGGCATGGGCTACCTAGGCGCGGCGGATCTCGCCGAGCTCCGGGAGCGCGCACGCTTCATTCGCGTGTCGCCAGCAGGGCTTGCCGAAGGTCACGTTCACGACGTGATCATGACGAAGGAGCCGCCCAACTACCGAAGGGACTGACCCGAGCGGCATGATCGTCATCCTGGACTTCGGAAGTCAGTACACACAGCTGATCGCGCGCCGCATCCGAGAGGCGCGGGTGTACTGCGAGATTCATCCGTTCAATCTGAGCGTGGATGCGCTTCGCCGCCTCGCGCCCGACGCCGTCGTGCTCTCCGGCGGGCCCGCGAGCGTGTACGACGAGGGTGCACCGCTTCCTTCGCCGGGCGTGCTCGACCTCGAGGTGCCGTATCTCGGCATCTGCTATGGCATGGGTGCGCTAGCTCTCGCCGATGATGGCGTGATGGAGCGCTCGGACCGTCGCGAGTACGGTCGCGCCGAGCTGACACCGCTCGACGCCGCGCGCGCCGACGTCATCTTCTCCGGGCTCGGGAACGGCAGCGCCGGACAAGTCTGGATGAGCCACGGCGACCGGCTGGAACGCATGCCGAAAGGCTGGGAAGCCATCGGACGAAGCGAGAACTCTCCCTACGCTGCGATACGGCATCGCGACGGGCGCCGTTACGGCCTCCAGTTTCATCCCGAAGTCGTGCACTCGGTCAACGGGCGTAAGCTCTTAGAAAACTTCTTGTTTCGAGTCTGTCGCTCGCGCGCCGACTGGACCATGCAGAGCTTCGTCACGGACGCCGTCGAGCGCATTCGCGCTCAAGTCGGCAAGCGCCAGGTGCTCTGCGGGCTCTCCGGCGGCGTCGACTCGACCGTCACCGCCGCACTGATCGAGAAAGCCGTGCCGGGCCAGCTCACCTGCGTGTTCGTCGACAACGGGCTCCTTCGAAAGAACGAGGCCGAGGAAGTGAAGTCGAAGCTCGGGCCTTACTTCGGCAAAGACTTCGTTCACGTGGACGCGTCCAAGCGTTTTCTTTACGCGCTCGCCGGCGTTTCCGATCCGGAGAAGAAGAGAAAGATCATCGGCGGTACCTTCATCGAAGTCTTCGACGAGGCCGCGCACGCGGCGGAACGAACGAAGCCGCCGGCCGAGCTGCTCGCTCAAGGCACACTCTACCCCGACGTCATCGAGTCGGTCTCCGTCAAAGGCCCTTCGGCAACCATCAAAAGCCACCACAACGTAGGCGGCTTGCCCGCACACATGAAGCTCGAGCTGCTCGAGCCCCTCCGCGAGCTCTTCAAAGACGAAGTGAGGGCGGCCGGTGCGGTGCTCGAGCTGCCTCGCGAGATTCTTTGGCGGCACCCGTTTCCGGGGCCCGGCCTCGCCGTGCGCGTGCTCGGGCCCGTCGTTCCCGAGGACCTCGTGATGCTCCGCGAAGCCGACGCCGTCTTCATCGACGAGATTCGCCGCGCCGGCCTCTACGATCAGATCTGGCAAGCGTTCGCGGTATTGCTGCCGATTCGAACCGTGGGAGTGCAGGGCGACTACCGAACCTATGACCGCGTGATCGCGCTCCGCGCCATCACGAGCGAAGACGGCATGACCGCCGACTGGTTTCGGTTTCCGCCCGAAGTCCTCGCCCGCGCCTCGTCACGCATCGCCAACGAAGTGCGCGGCGTGAATCGTGTGGTCTATGACGTCTCGTCGAAGCCGCCCGCCACCGTCGAGTGGGAGTAGAAACGTCAGTCTAGCGTCGTCGCGCAGCGATTCGCCCGCCCCGTCCTTCCGCTAAGAGGACACGTGCTATTCCGTGCGAACTCGCCTGGGGGTATCGAGGCGCGCGAGAGCGAAATCTCTGGATTGGCGCTGGGGAGTTTGCGCACTCGACTAGCCGACGGAGGAAGCTAGGGCCTAGCCCGTTCTCCCCTGAAGTTGCGAACAGTCGATCGCCTCGAACGTTCGCACTCGGTACCACGTAAGGCATAAAGAAACGACGCGGCAGCGTCGTTCCGGATGAGCTACGCCCACCTCCATCTTCACACGCACTTCAGTCTCCTCGACGGGGCGAACAAGATCGGCGATCTCATGAAGCGCGTGGCTCGACTCGGCATGCCCGCGGCAGCCATGACGGATCACGGCAACATGTTCGGCGCCGTCGAGTTCTACAAGAGTGCGGTCGCCAATAGCGTGAAGCCCGTGCTCGGCTGCGAGGTCTACGTCGCGCCGCGGAGCCGAAAAGACAAGAGCACTGCCGTCGTATCCGACGACTACGAGCGTGGCGGCAACTACCATCTCATTCTGCTCGCCGCCGACATCGAAGGGTACCGGAACTTGAGCCGGATGGTGTCGCAGAGCTACATCGACGGCTTCTACTACAAGCCGCGCATCGACAAGGAGCTGCTCCGCGAGTTCCACCAAGGCATCATCTGTCTCAGCGGCTGCCTCGGCGGGGAGGTTGCCAACGCCGTGCTGGCCGATCGTTACGACGTCGCACGGCGCGTGATCGAGGAGTACTCGACCCTCTTCGGCGATCGCTACTACCTCGAGATGCAGGACAACCATCTGCCCGAGCAAGCGAAGGTGAACGACTTTCTACGGCAGGTCGCGCCTGAAGTCGGTGTGCCGCTAGTTGCGACCAACGACTGCCACTATCTCGAGGAAGGGGACCACGAGGCCCACGAAGTGCTGCTCTGCGTTCAGACGGGAAAGCGCCTCGCGGACGAGAACCGCTGGCGCTTCGACACGAACCAGCTCTACGTCAAAGACGCCCGCCACATGCTGGAGGCGTTCAAGGACTGCGAAGCGGCGATCCACACGTCGGTAGAGATCGCAGACCGCTGCAACGTCGAGCTCAGCTTCGGCAAGCACCAGTTTCCGGTCTACGAAGCGCCGAGCGGGCGCAACCTGGAAGAGTATCTCCGCGAGTGTGCGCGAGTCGGCCTCGACGAGAGACTCGAGAAGCTGCTCTCGCAAGACCCGAAGCTCGACGTCGAGCTCTACCGCGCCCGGCTCGAAACGGAGCTCGCAACGATCATCTCGACGGGTTTCGCCGGTTACTTCCTCATCGTGGCCGACTTCGTGAACTACGCGAAAGACCAAGGCATACCCGTCGGCCCCGGTCGCGGCTCGGCTGCCGGCTCCCTCGTCTCCTACTCGCTACGCATCACGGACATCGACCCCATTCGGTACACCTTGCTGTTCGAGCGCTTTCTCAATCCCGAGCGCGTGACCATGCCCGATATCGACGTGGACTTCTGCTACGAGCGCCGCGACGACGTCGTTCGCTACGTGCGCGAAAAATACGGACGCGACCGCGTCGCCAACATCATCACGTTCGGGACGTTGAAGGGGAAGGCCGCGATCCGTGACGTCGGACGCGTTCTCGACTTCTCGTTCGCCGAGACCGATCGCATCTGCAAGCTCTATCCTGCCCCGAAGCAGGGCAGGGACTTCACGCTCGCGCAGGCTCTCGAGATGGAGCCGAAGCTCCGAGAGCTTCGTGACAGCGGCGAGCGCGAAGAGAGGCTCTTCCGCTACGCGTCCAAGCTCGAGGGGCTCGCACGGCACGTCTCGAAGCACGCCGCCGGCATCGTCATCTCGGACACGCCGCTGGTCGAGCAAGTGCCGCTCTTCATCGACAAAGACGGAACGGTGATGACGCAGTTTTCCGGGCCCGACATCGAGGCGCTCGGTCTGATCAAGTTCGACTTCCTCGGCTTGAAGACGCTGACCTTGATCGCGGATACCGTCCGCCGCATCGAGCAGACGACCGGCCAGAAGATCGACATCACGACCCTACCTCTCGACGCTGCCGCCGCTTACCGGCTGGTCGCCCAAGCGGACACCGTCGGCATCTTCCAAATGGAAAGCAGCGGCATGCAGAATCTGCTGACGCAGATCAAGCCGTCCTGCTTCGAAGACTTGATCGCCGTGCTCGCCCTCTTTCGGCCGGGCCCTCTCGACAGCGGCATGGTCGACATCTACATCAAGCGGCGCGACGGAAAGGAGCCGGTACGTTTTCCCGACGAGAAGCTTCGCGGAATTCTCGCGGAAACCTACGGCGTCATCGTCTACCAAGAGCAGGTCATGCAGATCGCGCAGGTGCTTTCGGGCTTCACGCTCGGGCAGGCCGACAACCTTCGACGCGTGATGGGCAAGAAGAAGGTGGAGGCGATGGCCGCCGAGAAGCAGGGCTTCCTCGACGGAGCGGTCGCACTGCACCACGACCGCGCTCGCGTCGAAGAGATCTTTCAGCAGATCGAGACCTTCGCCGCCTACGGCTTCAACAAGTCTCACTCTGCCGCCTACGCGCTAGTTTCCTACCAGACCGCTTGGCTGAAGGCTTTCTACCCGCGCGAGTTCCTCGCAGCGTTGCTGACGATGGAGATGGGCCAGACCGACAAGGTCTACAAGAATCTCGCCGACGCGAGACGCCACGGCATCCACGTCCTACCGCCCGACGTCAACACCAGCCACGCCGACTTCACCGTTTGTGACGAGGGAATCCGCTTCGGCCTCGCCGCCGTCAAAGGGGTGGGGGAGAAGGCGATCGAAGCCGTCGTGGAAGTGCGACGCGAAGGACCTTTTGGATCGCTGGCGGATTTTTGCGCGCGCACGTCCGGAAGCTCGCAGATTCACCGCCGGATGATCGAGAGTCTCATTCGCTGCGGAGCGTTCGACAGCTTCGGCATCGAGCGCTCGCGCCTCATGGCGGGGCTCGACGCGGCGCTCGCGTGGGCGGTACGTGTGAGCGACGATCGTGCGGCCGGGCAGTTCGGTCTCTTCGCGCTCGACACGACGACGAGCTCACCCGAGCCCGAGTACCCGGACGTTCCCGCTTGGGAGCCCGCGCTCAGACTCGAAGCCGAGCACGAGTGCGTGGGCTTCTACATCTCGGGCCATCCTCTCGACGGCTACCTCGCCGACCTGACCTTGCTCGGAGTGACCTCGACCCAGGACCTCGACATCCGCATGAACGAGCACACGGTGAAGCTGGCGGGCGTGGTCAACACGGTACGGAGAAAGAACAGCAAGAAGGGCGAGCGCTACGCGACGTTCAACTTGGAGGATCGAGAAGGCATTCTCGAAGTGATCGCGTGGCCGAATTGCTACAAGGCCTGCGAGGCCGCGATTCTCGCTCGCGAGCCCGTGCTCGTCACCGGCAGAGTGGAGTTCGGCGAGCGACGCGCACCGGCGGCGCCTCAGCCCGACAACGAAGACGGTAGCGCAGCGTTCGCGATGACACCTCAGCTCATCGCCGAAGAGGTCGTTCTCCTGTCCGAGGCGCGTCGCAAGCACGCGCGCATCGTGGACTTGGAGGTCCGCAGCGACGCCATCGACTCGGCTCGCCTCGAGCTGTTGAGAAGCACATTGCGACGTCACCCTGGCCGTTGCCGGCCTTATCTCAAGGTGGTCAGAACCGGCGCGACGGAAACGTTCATCGAGCTCCCGGGCGACTTGAATGTAGACCCCACCAATCGCTTTCTCCGTGACGTCGAGGATCTCCTCGGTCCAGGCGCTGCCTGCATACGGTGAGGCCGAGCGTCTCCCCAGAGCGGGCGATTCTCGTCTGGAGCGGGGCGGATCGACGCGAGTGCGACGAGTCGCTGACCGAGCTCAAGCTGCTCGCCGAAAGCGCTGGCCTCGAGATCGTCGAGACCCTCGCCCAAGAGGTTCGGCGCGCATCACCGGCGACGCGGATCGGTCGCGGAAAAGTCGCCGATCTCGTCGCGTGCCTGGCCGAGACTTCAGCGGACGTCGTCGTGTTCGACGATCCACTCACACCTGCGCAGCGCCGAAATCTGGAAGGTGAGTGCAAGGTCAAGGTCGTCGACCGTAGCCAGCTCATTCTCGACATCTTCGCCGCGCGCGCTTCGACTCGCGCCGGCAAGCTGCAAGTGGAGCTCGCTCAGCTCGAGTACTTGCTGCCGCGACTCACGCGCCAGTGGACCCACCTCTCGCGAATTCGCGGTGGCGTCGGCACGCGCGGCCCCGGTGAAACCCAGCTCGAAGTGGACCGTCGCCAAGTCCGTGAGCGGATCACGCGGCTCAAGCGACGCCTCGAAGCGATCGATCGCACGCGACGTCTGAACCGCCGCGAGCGCGAAGCCGTTCCGTTCCCGACCGTCGCTCTCGTCGGCTACACGAACGCGGGAAAGTCGTGCCTCATGAATCGCCTGACGGGAGCGGAGGTGTACGTCGCAGACCGCCTCTTCGCGACCCTCGACTCGACGGTGCGACGCCTCGAGCTGCCCTCGGGCGCGGCCGCGATGCTCGCCGACACGGTCGGATTCGTCGCGAAGCTCCCTCACGAGCTGGTCGAAGCGTTCAAGGGAACACTCGAGCAAGTGGTCGACGCCGACCTCTTGCTCCACGTCGTCGACGCATCGCACCCGGCGCGCGCGGAGAGGCTCGAAACGGTGCGAGGCGTTCTGAAGGAGATCGGCGCGGCCGAACGCCCGACCATCGTCGTCTACAACAAATGGGACCTCGTCAAGACGGAAACGCTTTCGATCGACGGCATGGACGGAATCCCCGTTTCCGCGACTACAGGCGAAGGCTGTGAGCGCTTGATCGCCGCCATCGAGGAAGCGCTCGGCGAGCGCGACGAGGAAGTCGTCGTCCGCCTTCCCCACGGGGACGGGCGCACGCGTGCTTGGCTGTATCGGAACGCGCGTGTAGTAAACGAGCGCGACGAAGGCGAAGGCGTGAGCATCGTCGCCCGGTTGAGCGCTAAGGCTGCCGGTCGCCTCCGCCGCATGCTCTAAGAACGTGCTAAACATTCCAAACACCATCACGCTGCTCCGTATCGTCGCGGTGCCGTTTTTCTTGTCGCTACTCGTGGATGGCGCGTATCGCGCCGCGTTCCTCGTCTTCGTCGCGGCAGGGCTGTCGGATGGTATCGATGGGGCGATCGCGCGGCTCACGAACGCACGCACGGAGCTCGGCGCTCACTTGGACCCGCTCGCAGACAAGCTGCTGCTCGTAAGCTCCTTCGTAGCCCTCGGCGTCCTCGGCTTCGTGCCCACGCAGCTCATGATCACCGTGATCATGCGCGACATCGTGATCCTCGGGGGCTACGTGACCACCGCCGTCGTCACCGGGCGACCGATGGAGATGCGCCCGTCGCTCTGGGGGAAGCTCACGACGTTTCTTCAGATCTCGTCGGTGACGATCGTATTGATGCAAAAGGCCGAGCTGGTCTCGATCAGCTCGGTCACCCTCGGCGTGCTCTTCGGGGTGACGGCGGCAGCGTGCTTCGTATCGGGCGCCGGCTACGTCATCGACGGGATCAAGTGGTACAACCAAGTCACCGCCGAGGCTCAGTCGAAACCGACGGCATGACCTTCCTGAATGGCGCCCGGCAGGGCGCCTCGTCGACGTGAAAATAGGCCACGGCGCCGTCCCGCCGGAGCAGCACGATCGACGACGAGCGGGTCCCATAGCCTTCGGCGTGCACACAAACGCGCGCGAAGGGATCCGCGCCGCTCGCGTCGGCCGATCCCGCGTGGTCCCGCAACACCTCCGCGAGCGCTTCGACGATCTCTGGCTCGTCTCGGTCGGCAACGAGCACCGGTGCCACTCGGTCGAATCCGGAATGCGCGCTCGCGAGGCGGGGGCAACGCGGGTCGTTCACGTCGAGGTTCGTCAGCACCGATAGCCCGCTGCGGAGCTCGGTCTCGTGACAGCCGTCGCGGTTGTCCACGACGACGCCGCGTTCCCGATCGACCAGCAGAAGGTTGAACGGATCGAAGGCTTCGAGGCGTCGCGCGCGGAGCTCAGTGAGCGCTCCCCCGACCGAGCGGTGTACGAGCGCGGCGAGGCAGAGGGCGCCGCGCGACACGGGGGCGGCGACCCCCGGAGGCCTTCGCGGAAAACTTTGCGAAGGATTTCGTGCACCACCGCTTTGCGTAGCGGTCCGCCGGTTCAAAAGGCCGGCCGCCAGGAACGCGCCGTCTACCCTGCAGCCGAACCAAGTGCCGCCGGCGCGGAGGTCACGACCGGCGACGATGCCGGGATCTTCGGCAAGCGGCGCAGGTGAGAGGGAAGGGCGCCCCATGAACTCGTCGCGGTTCGCGGCGATCACGAGCGGGTAGCGCTCGGAGACGTCACGAAAGATGGCGAGAGTGCACATTGTCTTGCGCAAGCCTGCGTGTTAGCTTCGTTTTCGGCCGGATCACCCGCGCTTTTTTCGCCAGGAGACCCCGACTTGAACCCGACCACATCGTACTCGTCCGTCGACGACGTCCGGCGCCGGCTCGCCGAGCAGAAGTACATCTGCGACAACAACATCGCCACCGTCGTCTTTCTCGCGAGCCGCCTCGGCAAGCCCTTGCTCGTCGAAGGACCCGCCGGCGTAGGCAAGACCGAGCTGGCCAAAGTGGTAGCCGGAAGCCTCGAGGCTCGGCTCATCCGCCTCCAGTGCTACGAGGGCCTCGACGAAGCGAAAGCCCTCTACGAGTGGGAATACGCGAAGCAGCTGCTCTACACCCAGATTCTGAAAGACAAGATCGGCGAGGTGACCCAGGGCGCGACGACGCTCGCGGAAGCCGTCGATCGCCTCACCGCCGAAGACGACGTGTTCTTCTCGAATCGCTTCGTGCTGCCGCGCCCGCTCCTCCAGGCCATTCAGTCGACGGAGCAGGTCGTGCTCCTGATCGACGAGATCGACAAGGCGGACGCGGAGTTTGAAGCCTTCCTGCTCGAGATTCTCAGCGACTTTCAGGTGACGATTCCCGAGATCGGGACCATCCTGGCCAAACGCATCCCCATCGTCGTGCTGACGAGCAACAACGCGCGCGAGATGTCCGACGCCTTGAAGCGCCGTTGCATGCACCTCTACATCGATTTTCCCTCCCGAGAGCTCGAGCACGAGATCGTCCGGCTCAAGGTCCCCGAAGTAGGAGCCGCTCTCATGGACGAGGTGGTCGGCCTGGTCCACGCCATCCGAGCTCTCGATCTCAAGAAGGCCCCGAGCATCTCGGAGACTCTCGACTGGGCGCGTGCGCTCGTGGTGATGAATGTCGCGAGTCTCGAGGAGGCTGTGGTCAAGGATACGCTCGCTACGATCTGCAAATACGAAGGCGATCTGCGCAAAGCCGAGAAAGAGCTCACCACCTACGTGCAGCGGAAGCGCACGGAGCGTGAGAAAGTCGAATCCGCAGCCGCGCCGGCGGGTACCGACACGAAGGACGTGCTGCACTGACACCGTTCGAGCGGCTCGCCGGATGGAAGCCAAGGTTCTAGAGTTCGCTGCGCTTCTAAGACGCAACGGCATCCGCGTCTCGACCGCCGAGACCCTCGACGCACTTCGCGCCGCCGGCCTCGCGGGGCTTCGCGAGCGCCAGCTCTTCAAGAGTGCGCTCCGTGCAACGATGGTGAAGCGCGCGCCCGATCTTGCCTCGTTCGACTCTCTATTCGATCTCTACTTCTCAGGCCTCGGCGACATGGTCGAAGAAGTCGGCGCCGAATCTTCGGCCGGAATGACCGGTGCGGAGATGCAAGACCTCCTCGAGCGTCTCGCGCGGCTGATGCAGAACATGGACCCGCCCGTCTCGGACCTCGCCGAGGCGTTGTTCACGCAGGACACCGCGACGCTCGAGCGCATGCTCCGCGAGATCGCCGGCAGCGAAGCCACGCAACCCCCGGACTCGCCGACGAACGTTCCGTCGATGGTGCGGCGCATGATGGACCGGCTCGGTGCCGGCTCTCTCGCCGACGAGATGGACCGGCTTATCGCGGCCATGCGGGAAGCCGGCGCCTCGGACGATGAGATCGACCAGCTCCGCGAGTACCTGGAGCGCCGCTTGGAAGATCTCGGCAAAATGCTGAAACGCCTGGCCGAGATGGAAGGCCAGCAGCATCAGCGACCCGAAGAGAAAGAGAAGGAGAGGGAGCGTCTGCTCGACAAGAGCTTCTACTACCTCTCCGCGACCGAGATTCGGCAAATGCGGGAAGCTGTCTCCCAGCTCGCGCGAAAGCTCAGAAATCTAATGTCCGTCCGGCGGAAGCACACGAAGCGCGGTCGCCTCGACGTGAAGAAGACGATTCGCGCATCTCTCGAGTTCGGAGGCGTTCCGTTCCGCATCCGCTACGAAGACAAGCGAAAAGAGCGCCCCCAGGTCGTCATCCTCTGCGACGTGTCGGACTCGGTCCGCAACGTGTCGCGCTTCATGCTCCAGTTCGTCCACTCGCTACAAGACATGTACTCGCGGGTGCGGAGCTACGTGTTCGTCTCCGAGATAGCGGAAGTGACGCGCTTGTTCTCGGACAACGACATCCAGACCGCGATCAACGAAGCGATCAACGGGAACGTCGTCAACGTCTATGCCCACTCGGACTTCGGCCGCGCGTTCAAGGATTTCCACGGAGGAAACTTGGACGTCATCGACGGTCGAACTACGGTCATCATCCTCGGCGACGCCCGCAACAACTACAACGCCCCGAACGAATGGGTGCTTCGCGACGTGCACGAACGTGCAAAGCAGGTGATCTGGCTCAACCCGGAGAATCGGTCGACATGGGGTTTCGGCGACAGCGAGATGTCGCGCTACGCGCCGTTTTGCGACGTCGTCGAGGAATGCCGGAACCTGCGCCAGCTCTACCGGGTCGTCGACCATTTGGTCCTCGTTTGAGCGGGCCCCTGACGATTCGTGTTTGACGCCCTCCGGGAGGCGGGTCAGAATCCAGCGTGTCCGCCATGGCGCGCGAAGGTTTCGTGAAGATGACGGTTGGAGGGCTGACCCTCGACCCCGTCACGAAGACCCCCATCGTCGTCCTCAAGGACGATGCGGACAACATCAATCTGCCGATCTGGATCGGGCTCCTCGAGGCCACGTCGATGGCCACCGAGCTCGAAGGCGTCAAAATGGCGCGACCGATGACCCACGACCTTCTCCGAAACATGCTCGACAAGCTCGGCGCCACGGTCGAAGCGATCGAAGTCACCGAGCTCCGTGAGAATACCTTCTTCGCCGTAATTCGATTGAGCATTCACGGCACGCCTCTCGCCATCGACTCGCGTCCCAGCGACGCGATTTCCCTCGCGCTGCGTACGGGCAGTCCGATTTACGTTGCTCGTCAAGTGCTCGAGGCATCGAGCGTGCCGAGCGCGACGGACAAGGCGGAAGGCGAGGAGCCGGCCGCGGCCCAGGACCTTTCCGACGTCGCGCCCGAGGAGTGGTCGGAAATCCTCGAGCGTCTCGATCCGGACGACTTCAAATACAAAATGTGAGCGGGGCGGATGTCAGAAACCCACATCGATCGTAAAGACCTCAAGTCACCCGATGCTTTTTTTCTCGGCGTCGGCTCCGTCAATCGCTTCCTTCAAGAGAAACGCGGCGTCGCCATCGGCGGCGTACTCGCGGTGGTGCTACTTTTCGCTGGCGCTGTCGCCTGGCGGGCCCAGAGCCGGCGCTCGGCCGAGAACGCGGCCGCGGCCTTCCTTCGAGCGACGGACGCAGTCGAAGAGAATAGCTTCGAGTCGGCTCGAAGCGCCCTCGGCGCAGTCGCAGCAGAAAGGCGAGAGCCCTACGGATCGCTGGCCTCGCTCTATCTTGCCGAGCTCGACCTCAAAGCAGGCAACGCCGACGCGGCTGCTGCCGCCTACGGCGTGGCCGCGAAGGAGCTGAGTCGCGACTATCTGAAGCAAGCCGCTCTCGTCGGACGAGCATTCGCGCTCGAGACCGCCGGCAAGCCGGCAGACGCCGCGAAAGCCTACGCCGAAGCTTCGAGCGTGGCGTCGACGTACAAAGAGTCGGCGCTTCGTGCGCAGCTGCGAACCGCCAAGAGCGCCGGCGATCCAGAGCTCGTGAAAGCCGCGTTGAAGGGTCTCGTCGAGGGATACCCCGAAGGCGCGGATGCCGACGCGCTCTCTTCCGAGCTCGCCTCGCTCGGAGGTTGACGCTGGCTCGCGGGCGTTGGATCTAGCTCGTGGCGTGGAACTCTCGCGCGGCTTCGTGGAAGGGCGCGCCCACGACCCACTACGGGGCATCGGTTTATCCCTTGAAAAGCCTCGCACGAGCGTGAAACGATCGACGACGCCGACGCGAACGATCTGACGAGGTCGAGACCCGAGAGCTCGCGGCGTATCGGAGGCTTCTCATGTTTCGTATCGTATCGCTCTCCGTCTTTGCGATGAGCCTCGTACTGGCGGGTACCGCTCACGCCGATCCGCTGGACGTCAATCGCCTGCTGTTCTGCCAAAGGCAGATCGCGAACCAGGGTGCGCGGTTCGCGAAGACGACCATTCGCAACGCGCTCCGGTGCACGAACGAGATCGTCGAGTGTCAGATCAACTGCGAAGAAGAAGTGTACGGCCCGTCGTGCGAGACGAACCCGCCGCCTTGCTGTGATCCCGACGATACCGGCTCGAACGCCGACTTCGCGGCCTGCATGACCGACGCGGAAGAGCGTTGCGTCGAGCTCGAAGAGAAGACGGCGGATGCGGAAGTCCGTAAGGGCACCGGCATCACCTCGGCCTGCGACGATCTATCCACAGACGAGCTCTGCGGGGGCCAAACGCCGGGCCTCAACTTCGCGACCATGAACGCGGGCTGCGCCGCTTTAATCCCGGGCTACGAGTGCAGTCTCCAAGGCATCGTCGACTGTGTCGGTGGCCCCCTCGAGCAAGCGCTGAGCGAGCAGATTGCCGCGCTGCTCGATCCACGCTCTGCGGAAGCGCTAGCGGCCGCACCGGCCCTCGACGCCGTTGTGTTGACGGGGGTTTCGCGGACTCGAAAGGTCAAAGAAACGTTGCCTGCCGGCAAGGTTGACGTGTGGTCTATCGACGGCGCGGCCGACGACTTGATCGAGGTACGACTGAAGACCGCGGACGACGCCGGGGGCATGTCGAATCTGGAGGCGGTGCTAACGTATCTCGCGCAGGACGGCACCACTCCGGTCGGCAACACGAACGTCACTGCCGTGCCTTGCCTCCCCAGTACCTGCGGCGCCACTTGCCCGGCGTTCAAGCGGAGATTTCCCTTCACCGGAACCTTCTACCTGGCCGTGAGCGCGAACCAGGCGAACGGCTGTGGTGCAGGCGGCTACCAGCTCGTCGTCACTACCCTCGGCGGCCAAACTCCGATCCTGGCGTTCGACGACGTCGATCCGTAGCGGTGCCCGTAACGACGGCGCCTTGCTCCCGGACCTCGTTCACGTTCCGGGCCGAAGACGCATCACCAGCGAGGGTGCCGCATAGGGAACCAAAAGGCCGGTCCAATACTTCGCGGCAATCGCGGCTGCGACATCCTTCTGCCGCTCCTGCGCCGGATCCGCCCGGATGCCGCCGAACTCGCTCCCCGCGACGCGCACCGAGACGAAGGGAGCGCGCGTGTTCGCGCGCAGGCGCTCCGCCGCACGCTTACCGAGATTGATGTAGACGTCGCCGTCGATGACCACCAGCCACACGGTCGACCAGTACTCTTCTCCGTCGGGGCTCACTGTCATGAACTCGAGCGTCGACTCGTCTCGGAAGAGTTGCCCATCCCAGTCGGCGGCGAATCCGTCTCCACCGATCAACCAGACGAACACCAGAACGAGAGCCCACGTCCTCATGGTTTGGATCCTCAGCGCGGAGCCTGCGCCGGTGCGGGCGGTGGAATCTGCGTGCGCAGCATGGAATCGAACGCGCGGTCGGGCAGCCAGCGCCGTAACCCCATGAAGACCCGTGCCCCTAGCGTGACTGGGTAGCGGGTCTTCGGTCGCCGCACCGTGATCGCCTTCTGTATGACCCGCGCGACGTCGTCCGCAACACCGCCGAGCGCGTCGGGCTTGCCGGCGTAGGACTTCCGGATCCCGTGTGCGAGCTTGCGACGAAACTCGCCGTAGGCCGACCCCTCCGAACCCAGCGCGTCCACCCGCGCGGCAGCGGTGTCGCCGAATTGCGTCATGATCGCACCGGGCTCGACGACGATGACGTCGATACCGAAGTCGCGAACTTCGAACCGAAGTGCATCGCTCATGGCTTCCACGGCGAACTTCGTGGCGTGATAGAAGGCTCCGCCGGGAAGGACCAAGCGTCCGCCCATGGAACTGAGGTTGACGATCTTCCCCCAACGCTGCGCTCGCATCCCCGGGAGCACTAGCTGCGTCAGCCGAATCAGGCCGAAAACGTTGGTCTCGAACTGCCGCCGCACCTCGGCCATCGGGACCTCTTCGAATGGGCCCTCTGATCCGTAGCCCGCGTTGTTGACGAGCACTCCGACCGTGCCTTCAGCGTCGATCACATGCGCCACGGCGGCCCGGATCGAGTCGTCGTCGCAGACGTCGAGCTGCAGGAGTCGGCAGCCGAGCGCTTCCAAGTCGGCGATCGTCTCGAGCTTGCGGGCGGTCGCATAGACGCGACCGCCCGCTTCCGCGAGTCGTCGAGCGGTTGCTCGGCCGATCCCGGTCGAACAGCCGGTGATGAGTACCACCTTCGAAACGTCGTTGTTCATGAGTCTCTCTCCTGGCACGGTTCCCGCGGCGGAAGGGCATCCTAACCGTCTTCTCCGTTTTCGGCCGTGCCGGCACAAGATGGAATGGGAGCTACAACGCAACGTCCGATAAGATACATTATGTCAACTCGGGCTGTAGCCCCCATATAGAAATGTCCGGTTTCTCCCATTTAGAAATGTCAGGTTTCGGGCCACACGAGTGGCATGACGGAGCACGTGACATTGAGCCGCAAAGAGCTGGACCGGTTGCAGATCATGACC
>Ga0247727_10005736_pt1 | contig 24884 bp, 27 predicted proteins | sample WisWelCaveWW1625_FD_202498 | JGI IMG/M metagenome (GOLD analysis project Ga0247727, IMG submission 202498) | Biofilm microbial communities from Wishing Well Cave, Virginia, United States - WW16-25 | ecosystem: Environmental > Aquatic > Deep subsurface > Groundwater > Cave microbial mat | place...
GCACGTTCACCCGTTGGTCGCGGACGGATTTGCATCTTGATAAGACGTTATATGATGACTTAAGGTGACCGTCGATGCCATCCGAGCGAGGGAGATCGGCAGTGGGCGCAAACCGAGCCGCGCAGGCGGTTCTCAGCCGTTCGAGTCCCGAACCGCTCTATCGGCAGCTTGCCGGCCATCTCGAGGACGAGATTCGAAGCGGGCGGCTGAAGCCGGGGGATCGCTTGGAGTCCGAGGGGCTGCTGACCCATCGCTTTCGCGTGAGCCGCATCACGCTGCGCCAGGCGGTCGCGGAGCTTGTTCGCAAGCAGCTACTGGTGCGCAAGCAGGGCAAGGGCACCTTCGTGACCGCCCCGGCGGTGCGGCACGATCTGCGGCGCTCCCACGGCCTCCTCGGCTCGCTGTTCTCGCAGGCACAGGGCGCGAGCGCGCGCCTGCTGCGGTACGAGCCGCAGGTTCCCCCCGCAGAGATCGCGGCTGCGCTCGGCCTCGGGCCGGAGCGGCCGGCGCTGAGGCTCGATCGGCTGTACCTGATCGATGGCCGGCCGGTGGCCTTGGCGCAGGCCTGGCTGGCTGCCGAGGTCGGCACGCTGGCACGCGCCACGGCCAAGCTCATGTCGACCGAGGACATGATGCGGCAGGTCGGCATCGTGATTGCCTCGTCGGAAGTGACGATGCGGGCCGAGGCGGCGGGAGCCATGGTTGGCCGGGCGTTGCACATCTCCCCGCGCGCGCCCGTGTTGGTGCTGCGCCGCAGAACGCTGGACAGCGACGGGATGGTCAAGGAAGCGGGCCGCGTGTGGTTCTGCTCGGACGCCTACGAGTTCGTCTGCCCGACCGGGCGACCGGTTGGCGCCGAGGGCCTGTTCGACATTCGCAACGTTGCCGAGAAGGCTTGAGCGGCCGGCATAGGCCGCTCTCGCGGGCACGAGTAGAGTAGGGAGAACCCAGATGCAGGCATTCCGCACCTTCGTGGCGCTGGCGGCGCTCGCCGCCGGGCTGCAGAGCACCGAAGCGCAGACGCCGCAGGACTGGCCCAACCGGCCGGTGCGCGTCATCGTGCCGTTCGCGGCGGGGGGCTCGACCGACGTCGCGGCGCGCCTCATCGGGGACTATCTCTCGCGGACGGCGGGCCAGCAGTTCTATGTGGAAAACCGTGCCGGCGCCAATGGCGTCATAGGCATGGACGCGGCAGCCAAGAGCGACCCGGACGGCTACACCGTCCTCGTCACCGCCGATGCGGTTGCGAGCAACCCGCACGTCTACAAGGTGGGCCACGATCCATTGAAGGACCTCGTGCCCGTCATCCAGCTGTCGCGCCAGCCCGTGGTGCTGGCCGTGCATCCCTCGCTGGGCGTCAGCACCTTGGACGAACTGGTGGCGTTGGTGAAACGGGAGCCGGGCCTGCGCTATGCGACGGGCAGCGGCCAAGGCTCGCCGCAGCATATGGTCGTGCAATGGTTCGCCAAGCTCGCCGGCATTGAGCTCGAGCAGGTGGCCTATCGTGGCGGCGGTGCCGCAATCAACGACCTCATCGCCGGCCACGTGAAGCTGGGGTCGCTCGGGTCGACGCCGCTCATGCCACACTACAAGGCCGGCGCCTTGCGGCTGCTTGCTCAGACCACCGCGGCGCGCTCGCAGAGCCTGCCGGAGGTGCCGACCTTCGAGGAAGGGGGCTTCAAGGGGCTCGTTCTCGACCAATGGCTCGGTGTCCTGGTCCCGGCGGGAACGCCGCCGGCGATCGTCGCGCGCCTCAACACCGATATCGGCAAAGCGCTCGCCGATCCGGCGATCCGCGCGAACCTTGTGCAATCGGCGCAGGAGCCGATCGGCGGCACCGCCGAGGCGTTCGGGGTCCGCATACGCGACGATTTCGAGAAGTATGGACGGCTGGTCCAGCAGTTGAACATCAAGGTGGCAAGGTAGCGCTCGGAACCCCCATCTCCTACCCTATGGTCTGAGTTCTGTTTGGGATCAAATCCCTCCGTGCCAGGAGCGGCCGTCTGGCGAATGGGAAGCGGACGCGAGGGCGTCTGGCCAAACGTTGGCCCGGCCACGAAACTCTGCTTTGGTGGGCCGTGGTTCAATGGAGGAGAAATGACGACCACGCCGACTGTTGCCGCAGTTCTGGCCCGAGACCTCGCTGCGTACGGCGCCCGCCGCTGCTTCGGCCTGCTCGGCACCGCCAACTTCAAGATCTCCCATGCCCTCGTCCAATCCGGTGTCGAGCTCATTTCCGCCCGCCACGAATGCAATGCCGCGAGCATGGCCGACGCCTACGCCAAGGCGACGCAGGAGCTCACCCTGGTCAGCCTGCATTCGGGGCCCGGCCTCACCAACGCGCTCACCGGCATCGGCGAGGCCGCCAAAAGCCGCACGCCGCTGCTGGTGCTGGCGGGAGACGTGCCCACCGGCGCGATCAAATCGAACTTCTACATCGATCAGACCGAGATGGTTCGCTCGGTCGGCGCCGTCCCGGAGCGCGTCCACACGGCCGCCTCTGCGCGCGCGGACACCCTGCGCGCCGTCACCCGGGCCCTGCGCGACCGCCAGACCGTCGTCCTGAGCCTGCCGACCGACGTGCAGGACACAACGCTTGCCGGCAATGCACCGCCGCTTGTTCTGCCGCCTGCTCCGGGGCCCCCGCACCCCGATCCGGCGAGCGTGCGCCGCCTGGCCGATGCGCTGAGCCACGCGGAACGGCCGCTCATCCTCGCCGGCCGCGGCGCGGTGATTTCAGGCGCCGAGGACGCCCTGAGCGCGCTGGCCGACCGCACCGGGGCGCTGCTGGCCACCTCGGTATGCGGGCACGGATTGTTTGCCGCCAACCCCTGGTCGGCCGGCATCAGCGGCGGGTTTTCTTCACCAGCTGCGGACGAGTTGATCTCGGAAGCCGACCTCATCGTCGCCTTCGGCGCCAGCCTGACGGATTGGACCACGAAACGGGGCAAGCTGATCGCCCCCGGCGCCATCGTTGCCCAGATCGACATCGAAGCGACGAAACTCGGATACCAGCGGCCGATCCAGCACGCCGTGCATGCCGACGCCCGCGTGACGGCAGAGGCATTGCTTGCGGAGCTCGGACGGAGCGCAAGTGACCCGCGGCCGGGCTGGCGCACCGAAAACATCGCCAAGCGGCTCCGGGAAGGCGACAATCACCACGCGCCCTACGAGGACGCGTCCACCCCGCAGTTCATCGACCCGCGCACGCTCAGCAAGGCCGTCGATGCCATCCTGCCGATGCAGCGCGTGGTGGCGTCGGACTCGGGCCATTTCTGCGGCTGGGTCCCGCGCTACCTGCGCGTACCCAATGCGCGGGCCTCCTGCCTCAGTCATTCCTTCCAGTCCGTGGGGCTGGGCCTCGCCTCGGTGATCGGGCTGGCGGTCGCCAATCCCGGCTCACTCGCCGTGCTCGGCACCGGCGACGGCGGCCTCCTGATGTCGATAGCGGATCTGGAGACCGCCGTCCGCCTGAAGCTCAGGCTGTGCATCCTGGTCTACAACGACAGCTCCTACGCGGCGGAAGTGCACCTCTATCGGCGCCGCGGCTACAGCATCGACATCGTGCAGTTCCCCGATACCGATTTCGCCGCCATCACCCGCGGTCACGGCGCCAGAGCCGCAACCGTGCGAACGCTCGACGATCTGGTGCCGCTTCGCGCCTGGGTGGGCGAAGGGGCCCCCGGCGTCTTCGTCATCGACGGCAAGATCAACCCCGACCTGGAGGCCGACTGGCACGCCGAGCATTTTCCGTGATCGCCTACTGGGCGGCAAGTCAAACGGAGGCGCTCAAAACGACCTGAGCTCGGGCATTTGGCGCCTCGAGAATTGATCGGCGAGCTCGGGCGGCGTCGTTCCAGCGCCGGGGGCGAACGGGTTTCGTACAAGGTCCATTTCAAGCGAGTTTATGCAAGTATATGAAGTTTTCCATATACATGCCTAAACTTACACATTGACTGAATTGCAAGACGTCCGTTGGGCGCCTCCGATCGAGCTTACCCAGGCACGTTGGCAATCACCTCACGGGCGCACTCTAGCTTGCGAGGTGGTCGGCGTCGGCTGCACCCAGGCGGTCAGGCCAGTCCCCAGGCCCGGGCGATGCGTTGCGCGGCCTGCTGCAAACGCGGCACGGCCGCCTCACAGGCCTCGAATGTCACGCGCGGCAGGGGTCCGTGCAGGGTCAGCGCGGCAACCACGCGCTCGCGCGCATCCTTGATCGGCACCGCTACGGCTACGATGCCCTCGAAGTTCTCCTGGTCGTTCGTGCCGTAGCCTCGAACCCGAACCTTTTCCAGGTCCGCCTCGAGGTCGGCGACGCGCGTGATGGATCGCGAGGTGCGCGCGACCAGCTTTCGGCTCCGCAGCAGGCGCGCGCACAACTCGGGATCGAGATGGGCGAGCAGCACCTTGCCCCCGGCGATGCAATGTGCGGGCGTCCGATTGCCTATCTCGAGATGGATGCGAAGTGGCCACTCGCACTCGATGCGGTCGACATAAATGTAGTCGAGCCCCTCCAGCACGCCGATGTTGCAGGTCTCCCCCAGTTCGTCGACGAGCTCTTGCAGAACCGCCTTCACCGGCGCCCAGTTGTTGGCCCCCAGCGCCGCCAGGGAGAGCTGGACAAGGCGCGGGCCCACCGAAAAGCGTTCGCGTACCGGATCGCGAAGCAACAACCCGCTGTCCCGCAGCTGGCCCAGCACGCGATGCACGGTCTGCCGCGGCAGCCCGAGCCTGGCGGCAAGGTCCGGCAAGCCGACCCCCTGTGGGTGATCGGCCACAGCCTGTAGCACAGCCAAGGCCTTGCCCAGCACGTTCAACCGCTGGTCGTCCTTGGTGCGCCTTTGCAAGCGGGGTTCTGGAATGTTCCAGCCTCGTCGTTGTGCGGACAATGTCGAGAGTGCCAGACTAGCATAGTATCGATAACAGCCGCCACGGAATCCAGGCATTGGGCGGTGGAATGGCGGAAAAGTTGCGTTGCCGAAAAGGACCGCGGCATCGCTTCGAGGATCTGTCATCCCCGCGACGTCCCTCGCATTCGGCTTGCGGCCGATAATCGAGTGGGGGCACAGTGACTATCTGTCAGTCGCTTCAATTTCGTAGATTGGGTCGGGCGCGGCGCGAACGCCGATCGCCCCGATTGCGGTGTGCACCCCCCGTGTGGGCGCGTCGCCGCCGCCGAGTTGCATTGCACAATGATCACACCTGCGCGAGCATGGAGTGTTTGCCGCGGCTGCGGCGTTAACTAGGCCGTAGCCTGTTGACGTACCACATCACCTCGAGGGAAATGTCCAGATGTTCATGCGCACTGCCAGCGCGGCAGCGATTGCCGCCACCATCGCCGCGGGAGCGAGCCTCGCCCAAACTCCGGCCGCCCCGCCAGCCCGGCCCCCGATCGAGACCACCAAGGTCGAGGGCACCGACAACGTCTACATCTTTCGCAACGTCAACCACCAGGCAATGTTCGTCGTGACGCCAGCCGGTGTCATCGCCACTGATCCCGTCGCCTACGGCCGGCCGACCGGCGGACAGACTTATGTCGATGAAATCAAGAAGGTCACCAGCCAGCCCATCAAGTATCTGATCTACAGCCACCACCATTTCGATCATATCGCCGGCGGCAAGGCCTTCAAGGATGCCGGCGCCACGGTCATCGCGCACCTGCGGGCCAAGGAGCGGCTTGCTCAGATCAACGACCCGCACACGGTGATGCCGGACGAGACGGTCGGCAACGAGGGCAGGACCATCACGCTCGGCGGCACCACGCTGGAGCTCAAGTATGTCGGCCTCAATCATTCCGACTCGACCTTGGTGATGCGGCTGCCGAAGGAGAAGATCATCTTCGTCGTCGACCTCATGCCGGTTGCAACGGTGCCTGGCCGCGGCATGATCGACTTCTATCCGCTGGAGTCGGAGGACTCGATCGCCAAGATCATTGCGATGGATTGGGAGCGCCTGATCCCCGGCCATCCCGGCCCCGGCGGCCGGCTCGGCACCAAGGAGGATGCCAGGAACCTCCTCACCTTCCTCCAGGACGCATCGAGCGAGGTGAAGAAGGCCGCGCGCGAGGGCAAGTGCTGGGACACGGTGGAGAAAGAGCTGAAGCTGCCGAAGTACGAAAGCTGGCCCGGATATCAGAACAATCTGCCGTTCGTGCTGCGGCGCTACTGCGGCCTCTGGGGCCGCGGCACCTGAAGTGCGCCGCGCGCAGCGAGCGAGGCGGGCGTGTGTGGGCGACTGCCCACACCGCACCCGCACGCTTGGTCTGCTGAGTCCGCGCGGTGTAGTGCCACCGCAGGGCTGGACGAAAGGTCGGCCCCTGTGCCAGCCTGGGCGCGCTCAAAAATCGATGCCGCGCGCCTTCGCCTCGCGAACGCGCAGGACGAAACACGGGGGACGACCAAGATGCTGCAGCGTGCTGGCAGGAGTTTGAGGGGCGGCTTGCTTGCCGCCGGTGTTGGCCTAGCGGCCTTGGCCATGCCGCGCGCCGAGGCGCAGGAGCTTGTTTACGGCTCCTGGGTTCCGGCCAGCGACTTTCTCAACAGCACGGCCCTGCCGACCGCATTCAAGCAGATCGAGGCGGAGACCAAGGGCGCCATCAAGTGGAAGCTGATACCGGGCGGCCAGATCTCCGACGGCAAGGCGACCTTCTCGGCCGTGAAGGATGGCCTCATGCAGGCCGGCCTCGGAATCCCGACCTACGTGCCCAATCTGCTGCCGTCCAATGCCATGCTCTACAGCACGGTGATACCGGGCGACGACGTCGTCGCCGCGACCGGCGCCGGCAGCGAGGCCCTCCTCCTCAATTGTCCATCCTGTCTCGATGAGTACAAGAAGACCAATGCCATTCCCTTGAGCCCCTACTCGGGCGCGGCGTCGGTCTTCATGTGTACGAAGCCGATCAAGTCGGTCGAGGAGCTCAAGGGCAAGCGCATCCGCGGGCTGGGCGCCGCCGTCGAGCTGATCAACCTCGCTGGTGGAACGCCCGTCGGTGCAACGCTCACCGAAGCGGTCACCCTGCTGCAGCGCGGCGGCCTCGATTGCATCTACGGCGTGCCGGAGTGGCTCAAGACCTACGGCTTCGGCGACGTCGCCAAGTATGTCGTCGACTATCCGCTGGGCGTGCTTTCCCCGGTCATCGCCTTCATGGTGAGCCGCGACGCGTTTCACAAGCTGACGCCCGAGCAGAAAGTTGCCCACCTTCGCGCGGCCGCGCGGCTCACGGCCGTGCATTCGATCGGCAACTTCATTGTCAGGAACGAGGAGTCCTACAAGGAGGTGCTCACCAGCAAGGGCGTGCAGAAGGTCGCCGTCGGCAAGGACTTCGACGAGCTGATGGCGAAGTACAAGGCCGGCGAGCGCGAGCGCAACGTCAAGGTCGCCAGGGGCTTCGGCGTCGCCGACCCGGAGGCCATCCTCGACGCCTACGCCAGGGCGACGCAGAAGTGGCAGAAGCTGTCCAAGGACATCGGCCGCGACCCCGACAAGTTCACCGACGCGCTCTGGCGCGAGGTCTACTCCAAGCTCGATCCCGCGAAATTGTAGAAATTGTAGGTTGGGTTAGCGCGAAGCGCGTAACCCAACACGTCACCAAGCCAACGTTGTGCTTGTCGCGTTGGGTTACGGGCCTTCGGCCCTAACCCAACCTAAGGCTCGCAGGATTTGCCACGCGCACCGCCGCAGGCTGCATCCAGCGAGGTTAGCCGGGTGCCAACCGGGCAGGTCCGATCACGAGCGGGTGCCCGGCATCTCATCGATGCGCTGACAAGGTGTGCGAATCGCACCCTACAACCTGTGCTAGACGTCCGTCTCGCGCCGTGCCAATCTATCCGTAGCGGGAGCGATGCCGTGCCTGGAGCTCTCGCCACCGACAAGACTGCGTTCGGGGAGGACGGGAGGATGATGCATCGTGCTCGCTGGAGATGGGGCTGCGCCGTGCTGGCGGCAGCTATCGGACTTGCTACGGGAGCGGAAGGCCTGCCTCGCGCCGCGGCTCAGCAGGAGTTGCTCTACGGCTCGTGGCTACCGGCCATGGAGGGTCTCAACAGCCGCAGTCTTCCCTTGATCTTCAAGCAGATCGAGGATGAGACCAAGGGCGCGATCAAATGGAAGCTGGTGGCGGGCGGCCAGATCGCCGACGCCAAGACCACGTTCTCGGCCGTGCGCGACGGGCTGATGCAGGCCGGCCTCGGCATCCCCGTCTACGCGCCAAACCTGGTGCCGTCCAATGCGTTGCTTTTCAGCACGCTGATTCCCGGCGAGGACGTGGTCGCAACCACCGGCGCGGGCAGCGAGGTGCTGCTGCTCCAGTGCCCGTCCTGCCTCGAGGAGTACAAGAGGACCACCAACGCCATTCCGCTGGGAGCGACCGCCGTCGCGGCGTCCGTCTTGATGTGCACCAAGCCGGTGCGGACCGTGCAGGACCTCAAGGGCAAGCGTGTGCGAATCGTGGGGGCGGGGGTGGAGCTCATAAAGCTCGCCGGCGCCATACCCATCGGCGTGACGCTCACCGAGACCGTTGGCCTGCTCCAGCGCGGCGGCGTCGATTGCGCCAACGGTGCTCCGGATTGGCTCAAGAGCCTCGGCTACGGCGAGTTCACCAAGTACGTGGTGGACTATCCGCTGGGCATGATCGGGCCGTCCCATCCGCTCATGATCAGCCGCGACGCCTTCCACAAGATGAAACCTGAGCAAAAGGTGGTGCACCTGCGCGCATCGGCGAGGCTCGCCGCGGTTCATACGATCGGCAATTTCATCCTCAAGAACGAGGAGTCCTAGGCCTACGCGATCGCCAAAATGGGCGTGCAGAAGGTAGCCGTCGGCAAGGACTTCGACGAGCTGATGGCCCAGTACAAGGCCATCGAGCGCGAGCGCAACGTCAAGGTCGCCAAGGGCTTCGGCGTGGCGGAGCCGGAGGTCATCCTCGACGCCTACACCAAGGCCATCGAGAAGTGGCAACGCCTCTCCAAGGACATCGGCCGCGACACCGACAAGTTCACCGACGCGCTCTGGCGGGAGGTCTACTCCAAGCTCGATCCGGCGAAACTGTGAATTCCTGCAAGCCCGCCAACAGCCGAAAGGCGCCTATTTCAGGCAAACCGAGACGCATGAGCCATCCCGGTGCTTGTCACCGGGATCCATCTATCCGCTTGCTCCGGCGCTTGTAGTTGGCTGGATACCGGGGACAAGCCCCGGTATGACAACCGCATGAACGACACCCAAACATACGACTATGTCATCGTCGGCGCCGGGTCGGCCGGCTGCCTCCTCGCCAATCGGCTCACGGCGGACCGGCGCACGCGCGTGCTGCTGCTCGAAGCCGGAGGCCACGATGACTGGATCTGGTTCCACATCCCGATCGGCTACGTCTTCTCCATCTTCAACCCGCGCGCCGACTGGTGCTACCGCACCGAAGCCGAGCCGGCGCTGGCCGGGCGCAGCATCCCCTATCCGCGCGGCAAGGTGGTGGGCGGCTCCTCGGCCATCAACGGCATGATCTACATGCGGGGCGCCGCCGCCGACTTCGACCAATGGCGCCAGCTCGGCCTCGCCGGCTGGGGCTGGGACGGCGTGCTGCCCTACTTCAAGGCGCACGAGGACTACTTCGGCGGCGCCGACGAGGCGCACGGCGCAGGCGGGGAGCTGCGCGTCGATCCGCCGAGGGTCGGCTGGCCCGTGCTCGATGCGGTGAAGCGCGCGGCCATCGAGGCCGGCATCCGGCCGACCGAGGATTTCAACCGCGGCGAGATCGAGGGGATCGGGCCGCTGCACGTCAACCAGCGCCGGGGCGTGCGCTTCCAGTCGGCCAAGGCGTTCCTGCGCCAGGCGCTGGCCCGGCCCAACCTCACCCTGGAGACCGGCGTGCTGGCGGAGCGCGTCCGGCTCGACGCCGGCCGCGCCGTCGGGGTCGACTACCGGGTCGACGGCACGCGCCATGCCGCCAACGCGAGGGCCGAGGTGATCCTGGCCGCCGGGTCGATCGGCTCGCCGCAGCTTCTCATGCTGTCGGGGATCGGTCCCGGCGCACATCTCACGCAGCACGGCATCGGGGTCCAGCTCGACCGGCCGGGCGTCGGCGGCAACCTGCACGACCACATGCAGGTGCCGCTGCGCTTCACGGTCGAGGGCCTCGCCACGCTCAACGAGCGCTACCACTCGCCGCTGCACAAGGCATTGATGGCCGCGGAGTACGCCCTCCTCCGGCGCGGGCCGCTGACCATGGCGCCGTCGCAGCTTGGCATTTTCACGCGCTCGTCGCCGGACGCGGACCGCGCCGACATCGCCTACGTGGTGGTGCCCTATACGCGCAGCAACACCGCCACGCAGATACCTGACCGGAAACCCGGCGTAACCCTCAGCTTCTACGATTGCCGTCCGACCAGCCGGGGCGATCTCCGCCTGAAGTCGGCCGACCCGGCGGCCGCTCCCGCGATCCGGCCCAACTACCTCGCCACCGGTCGCGACCAGAGCGTCGCCGCCAACGGCATCCGGGTGACGCGCGGCATCATGCGCCAGCCGTCGATGCGCCGCTATAACCCGCGGGAGTTCTCGCCCGGCGACACGGGCGCGGACGACGACGCCAGCCTGCTGGCGGCGGTGGCCGGCGTCGGCAACACGGTGTTCCACCCCGTCGGCACCTGCAAGATGGGCCGCCCCACCGATCCGATGGCCGTGGTGGACGAGCGCCTGCGCCTGATCGGCGTCGGCAAATTGCGCGTCATCGACGCCTCGATCATGCCGGAGATCACCTCGGGCAACACCAACGCCCCCACCATGATGATCGCCGAGAAAGGCGCCGCCATGGTGCTCGAAGATGCCCGCTGAGTAGGGGTCAGACCCCTCGCGCCCAAGCGAGGTCTTTCTGCTTCGACGTCGGAGGCGAGGGGGCTGACCCCCGTCCGGCTTCGCCCTCGACTTCCGGGATGATGAGGTGGATACATTGGTCGCCGGCATGATGTGGCTCTCGCCAGGGAGATGATCGCAATGCTCAAGGTCTATGGGCGCGCCAATTCGATCAACGTGCGCAAGGTGCTGTGGATCCTGGGGGAGCTTGGCCTCCCCTACGAGCGCGAGGACTGGGGGCGCGGCTTCCGGCCGACGGCGGACCCGGTGTTCCGCCAGATCAATCCCGTCGGCGTCGTGCCGGTGATCGACGACCCCGGATCGGGGTCCGGGGCAGGCTTCAGGCTCAGGGAGAGCAACACCATCGTGCGCTACCTGGCCGACAAGCACGGCCGCGCCGACCTCTACCCTAAGGATCTGCAGGAGCGGGCCACGGTGGAGTCCTGGATGGACTGGGCCTCGACCGAGTTCGCCAACGGCATGCGCCCGGTGTTTCACGGCCTCGTCGTCAAGAACCCCGCCTTCGCCGGCATGGTCGAGGGTGCCGCGAAGGAGTGGGCGGGGCAGATGCAGGTGCTCGACGACCACCTCTCCAACAGCGGCCCCTATGTCATGGGCCAGGCCTTTACCGTCGGCGACATCCCGGTCGGCCTGGTCGTCAACCGCTGGTACTCGATCGACTTCCAGAAGCCCGAGTTCAAGGCGGTCTCGGCCTACTATGACCGGCTTGCCCAGCGTCAGCCCTACCAGGCGCATGGCCGCAACGGCACACCTTGAAACAGGGATTAGGGATTGGGGATTAGGTTCCCGGGTTGCCACACGTGTGCCTAATCCCTAGTCCCTAATCCCTGAAACCTGGAAAGGAGGCGATTTGCATCTCGTGTCGCGTTCCGGCTGGCGGATCGGCTGCAGCCTCGGCCTCGGCTTTTGTGCTCTGATCGCGCGTGCCGAGGGGCAGGAGTTCTGTGTGGCCTGCACGGAGCCGCCGGCTGTCTATCGCTGCGTGATCGAGGGAGCGCGCCCAGGCGGGCGCCACCCGCTGCAGATGCTCTGCGTCATTGCCATGACGAAGGAGGGCCGGCACGCCGCCTGCAGCGTGAAGGGCGGCACCGTGTTCGACTGCAACGGCCCGGTCAAGCGGGTGCCGTGGGCGGCCTATAATGCCGCCGCAGCCGAGCCGGTACCGGACGCGCCGCCGGCAGCCAAGACCTCCGCCGAGCCGCCGCGGACCGTGGAGGAGATGGTCAAGCGCGCCAATAGCCAGGGCGTCGAGGGCGCCAGCAGGACGTGGCGGTGCATCTCGTCGTTCTTCACGCGTTGCGGGCAGTAGCGGCGCGCACGCCGGCCGATCGCAGCCGCCCTTCCGCTGACAGGTGTGCCCAGCTCGCGTATCACGGTCGAGCCTTCATTCATCATTGCGCCAGGTAGAATTTCAAGAAGCCGGCCGCGGATGATAGGGAGGGTGCCGGCATCGAGGCCATACACCGTGAGCCACATCCTCGCGCTTCCCGTTCTCGCGGTCAGCCTCTTCCTCGCCATCCTGCTCCTCGTTCAAATCGGCCGGGCGATCGGTCGGCGACAGCCTCCAGCTCAGACGGATCCGGGATTTGGGGTCATAGCGGCGGCGGTATTCGGCCTAATGGGCCTTCTTGTTGCGTTCACATTCTCGGGTGCGGCATCGCGGTTCGATACACGCCGCCAGCTCATCGTCCAGGAGGTGAACGCGATCGGGACGGCATACCTGCGGCTCAAGCTGCTGCCGCCGCAAGCACAGGCCGAGCTGCGCAGCGATTTCCGAAAGTATGTCGAGGCGCGAACGGCAATTTACCGCAAGCTGCCGGATGTCGAAGCCGCCAAGCTCGAGCTGGCGCGCTCGAAGGTGCTGCAGGATGCGATCTGGGAAAAAGCCGTTGCCGTTTCCAAGGCGGCTGAGGGGCAGCAGGCCGCCTTGCTGCTGCTTCCGGCTTTGAACCAAATGATCGATATCACCACCACGCGGACGGTGGCGCTGCAGACGCACGCCCCAGCCATGGTTCTCTGGCTGCTCTGCGGGGTCGCGTTCGCGGGCGCGCTGCTGGCCGGCCACGCGATAGCCGGGGTCAAAGCACACAGTTGGGTTGACGTGCTCCTCTTCGCGGCGGTGCTGGCGGCCACAATCTATGTCATCGTCGATCTGGAGTATCCGCACGCCGGGCTTATTCGCATCGAGGCTGTAGAGCGGCTGATGGCCGATCTCTTGGACAGCATGAAATGACGGCGAACCCGCCCTAAGGTCGCGGCGGCCTCAAGGTATCAGCTGATGGCGCAGCGCTTCCGCCACGGCGTGGAGGCGATCCTTCACGCCAAGCTTGGTTTGTGCCTTCTTGATATGGCTGCGGACGGTTTCCTCCCCCAGTTCGAGCAGCTGCGCGATCTTTTTCGTCCGGTGGCCGTTCGATGCCAGCCGCAGCACGGACAGCTCCCTCGGTGTCAGCGTCACCTGTTTGCCGATCCTCTTGGGGTCAGGCCCAACGATTTGCTCCAAGCGAATGGCCGCGAAATTTGCGGCCATGAAGAGAAGCGCGCGCAGCTGCGGCGAGAGGCTGTTGGAAAGCACTTTCCGCGACCAGTAGACCACGACCCATCGCGCTCCAACCGGGCAAGTGAGGCCGTCGCGTATCCCGTATTTCAGCCCCAGCTCGTAGGCCCAGCGGTCGATGCCGATCGGCTCGAACATTCTGAGGCATTCGCTCCAGGTAAAGGGCGCCAGGGCATGCCGCGCCATCGTTATCACCGGCGCGTAGGCTTTCTGGCTCAAGACGTAGTATTCGTCCCACCAGCCCTCGGGAACGGACTTGTGGAGAAAGACGTTCTCGCCGACCTTGAGCGCCTCCCGGTCGCGCAGATTGACCCCAAATCGCTTCGCAGCCATCACCATCAGCGTCGTGTCTTCCACGATCGCTTCGTCCAGAGCATCGAGCACGCTCGCCGGCGAATTGTACTGCCCAACTTTGGCGGTGTACTCGATCAGGTTGCCCCGCATGATCTGTTCGATTCGCGCGGAGTCGCTCCTCTGGAAGACGATCGGTTTGACCTGACCCAGCATGCTTTCCTCCTGTCTCGGTGAGAGAGGCAACGGCGGCTGCTGCCGCGAAACGGACACCGAGCGGCGCATATGGTTGTCCTCTGGAGCCCTCCCTGGGCTGGCCATGCCACGATGCGGCCTAAGCTGAGCGGTGGGCTATGCGGGTTTTCGGCAGTTTCCGACAGGGAAAACCCGGATTGGGGCGGGCTTCACGCGGGGAGCGGACCGCCCTCGCTTCAAACGGGAGGAATCGAGCGGAAGGGGATCGGGTCAGTTGAACCAGAAGGCGTACGCCAGGAACTGGCCGCCAAACACCCGTTGCGCCTGCGTCCAGGCCCGCCCTTCGGCGATCGGCCCGTCCTCCAGGTAGGGCAGCACGCCGTGTCCGGTGAACCAGAGCACGAGATCGAATGGCCGCGGCTCGGTCAGCACCCGCCTGACATTGATGCCGCGAGTGAACCTGGGGTGGGGTGCCAGCGCGCGGCCATCGAGCACCGCCTCGAACTCGTCGAGCATGGCGAGCCACGATGTGATCATCCCTTCCGTCACGGGCATGTCGAGCACGCCCTTCTGGTGTGGCCCGGGCAGCCACTCGTTGTCGTTGTCGGTCTCGGCGCGGACGGCCGCCCAAGTCTTGCGGCTGAGCGCTATGACGCTTTTCAACCGTGTGTGGATGCTGGTCATGCGTTGCGGCTCGGCCAAATCCCAGCGCACGAGGTGGATGAAGGCGACGAAGTCGAAGATCGACCCCATGTCGTTGCCGCGGCCCGGCATGGTCGGCTCCGCAAACATCCGGCTGAAAGGCAACCCCGCACGCGGAAAGAACATGTGGAAGGTCGAGTCGAAGGTGGCCCGGAAGTCGTACGCCAGGAAAAACTCGGCGGAGACGGCCATCATGTGGGCGTAGCCGCGCAGCCAATAGACGTCGGCCAGATCGAAGCTCACGGGGAGCCTCTCACTGCCACGCGCCAGCACCGAGAGTCCCGCGATCATGCTCGAGAGCGATTCGCGCGGGTCGGCTAGGCCGTCGGCGTTGAGATCGAGGCGGATGCGCGCGATGTCGACGCTGAGCTTCACCGGGCTGTCCCCGACGCGAGCGAGTTCGCTCTCCACCGCATCAAGGTCCTGCACCAAGCTGGCAAGGATTGCCCGGAACCCGTCGTAGGTGAGCGGCTCGGGGTTCGCATTGAAGGCCAGCGGCAAACCGAAGAGCGGCAGCAGGGCGTTGCGCGGCGTCTGCAGGCCGTGCCGGTACATGCTCTGGCCGAACCGTTCCACCGCGCGCACCAGCAGCACGCCCCCCAGCGCGAAGCGGGCTTCGGCGTTGGCTGGCTCTTCGCCCGCGACTTGGCGCAGGGCCCGTTCGCCCGCCTCCAAGGTGCCGGCATACAAATGGTCCTCGATCAGGGCAGCCACACGCGATGCGGACTGCGCGTGCGCGTGCGTCGCCACTCCCAGGAGGACTATGGCGACACACAAGCCGCCTGTACGGATACAACGCACCGGTGACCTCCACGCGGTCCTTTTCACAGCTTTCTTAGCCGTCAAATTTGTCGACGTCGCGACCTTATCGCCGTAGTTCAGGCGCATGCGCCACCTCGCGCGTGCGCCGCCGAGGATGCCCAAAAACACGTGCTCTGACCCGGCACGTTCGACCTTGAGCCGTAGGCTGGGCCGCGCAGGCCCCTTCAGCCGATCCGCCAAAGAGGGGCTGCCGCAACGCCCAAAAGGGGCGCGCCGCAGCCTTGCTTTGGCCCCAACTCGCCTGCAATCTTGCCACGCTGCGTCGTAGGGGCTGACAATGAACCGACTGATTGTCCTGATGCTGTGCTTGGCAGCTGCGGGCAGCATTGCGGGCTACACGCACTACACCCGCGACACCGGCGAACCGGCGGCAGTCTACACGGTTCCGCAGCGCGCGCCCGAGCCCGTGGCCAAACCGCCCGCCGCGGCGGCGCCAAAGGCCGTCGAGCTACCGCCGGGCGACCGCGCCGCTTTGGCGCGTGCACTGCAGCGCGAATTGAGGCGGGTCGGCTGCTACAGCGGCGAAGTCACGGGCGTGTGGACCACCTCGAGCCGCATGGCGATGAAGGCCTTCACCGATCGTGTCAACGCCACGCTGCCGATCGACGCGCCCGATCAGGTTCTGCTGAGCCTGGTGCAAGGCCACCAGGACAGGGCCTGCGGGACGGCGTGTCCGGCCGGGCAGACCGCCACCGAGGGCGGCTCGTGCACGCCCAACGCCGTGCTTGCCAAGGCTGCCAAACACCCTGCACCGGCGGACGCCACACCGAGCGCGCCGGCGGATAAAGCCAACGCTGCGCTGCCTATTGCAGGGGCCGCGACGGCGCTGGCTGCCATGCCCCGGCCCGAGGCGAAGGCAACTGCGACCGACGGCACCCGCCTGGCAGCGGTCAAACCGCAAGAGACCCCGGCAACCGACAAGAAGGCGCTTGGCGGGCGTGTCGCGCCGCACGGCGGGCCGGTGCCGCCCGAGGGCGTGCGCGAGCGGCGCACCCGGCGGTCCGGTCAGACCGCGGCTTCGCCCCCGCCCAAATTTGTGCGAAATTTTCTCAAGGCCCTTGGCTTGAAGTAGGCCCCTGTTCTCGGCTGGCGCCGCGCGCATCGAGATGGAAATGCGCGTGCCCGCCCCGCTTCAGTCCCCAAGACTGCGTCATGCCGGGAGGCGCGCGAAGCGGCAAAAAGAATCTGTGGGTGTTTTAGTCGCGAGGTGTTTTCAGATGTGCCAATCGTCCGGGGACGTGTCACCTTTTTGGGCTTCGGCGCTGCTCCCGACTTTCCGGCACGCCGACGATGGGGGACCGGCCCTTGTATACCCGAGCGGCTACTAGATCCGGCCCGCCGCTCTGGGCTTTGCAACAGGTGCAGCGTGTCGGTGCAGCGGACGAAGTCGCTCCAAGCACGGTCCCTCGCGAAGGGCGTGCGCGTGGGCGCGACCAGTCGCCTGGTGGCGCCCCCCGGCATGAGGCCATTCCACTTTCACACGCACCAGACGCAAGCGGACATATTTATTTCCAGGAACATCGCCGAACAGGGGACTTGGGAACCGATCGAGACAGCGGTCGTATGCCGGCTATTGCCTCTTTTCCGGACGTTCGTTGACCTCGGCGCCAATATCGGTTGGTACACGGCAATTGCGCAGCGTGTGATGAAGTTGCGTTCGCGGGTCTATGCCTTCGAGCCCGAACCAAGCAATTTCGCGTTGCTGAAAGCGAACAGCTCCTCGCACCGGTGGCCTTGGCCCAGGACCACAATCGTGCAAGCCGCCGTGAGCGATCACGTTGGTCGGCTTGATCTTCATCTATCCGAATCCAACCCAGGCGACCATCGTATCTATCCATCCGAGGCGGCCCGCTCCTGCCTGAGCGTGCCGGTCACATCCCTGGACGCTTTCTTTGCCAACAAGCCTTTGCCTCCCTTCCTGCTGAAAGCGGATACGCAGGGGAGCGAGCCCCGCATCCTGCGCGGAGGCGGATGCACGCTATCGGAAAATCTGGCAGCGTCCGTGCTTATTCTGGAGTTCTGGCCTCACGGGATGGCGGCGTCTGGCGAAGACGTGGGTGCGTTCCTCGTTGAACTTGCAAAGCTGCCGCACCGGCCCCTTCTTATCGACAATGCGGGCGGGAAGTTGCGCTCGGTCGCTTGGGAGGGGCTTGCCGCACGATGCGAGCAAGACCTCGCCCCCTCCACCCAAGCGTTTGTGGACCTCGTTCTGCTGCCAGCAGAATCGGACGCCTATCGTGCGGTCGAAGACCTAATCGATCCTCATCAGTGAGCCTCGGCATGCCAGGCATGCCATCGGACTCCTCGCCGTCTAGTATTTTGGCCAGACCAGCGACAACACGAGAACCGCACCGAGCCCGATAAGGGCGTTCAGCCCCGTAAGGACCGGACCCACATAGACGTGATAGCTGAGCGCGCCCAGGGTAATAACGGCGCCCCACAGCATAACGTTGAACAGCCAGCTTGAGAACGAATTCAACATCGCATCCTCCCTGCGTCTCTTCCCGCGCCGGAGAGCATAGCATTGTCGCAGGCTGCCCAGAGGAGGCTGTCTAGCAAGTGCGAAGGGCGGTCTGCGGACCCAGCCCGCGCCGATGAGCCTCGGATCAAGTCTTTCCCGCGATCTTCAGCGCAAAAGCGAAATCGAGCGCCACTTCCTTGAGCTGCTCGAAGCGCCCCGACGCTCCTCCGTGACCGGCTTCCATGTTGGTCTTGAGCAGGATCAGGCTGTCGCCGGTGTTGCGAGCCCTGAGCCGCGCAATCCATTTCGCCGGCTCCCAGTAGGTTACGCGCGGATCGGCGAGCCCCGCGTAGGCAAAAATGTGCGGATAGGGCTTCGCCGCCACGTTGTCGTAGGGCGAGTACGAGCGAATGATGGCGAAGTCCTCCCTGGAGGTAAGCGGGTTGCCCCACTCGGGCCATTCCGGCGGCGTGAGCGGCAGGCTGGCATCCAGCATGGTGTTGAGCACGTCGACGAAGGGCACGTCGGCGACGATGCCGAGGAACAGGTCGGGCGCCATGTTGGCCACGACGCCCATTAGCATGCCGCCGGCCGAACCGCCGTTGCCAACGATGCGGCCCCGCCGCGTGTAGCCCTCGCGCGCCAGATATTCGCCGGCAGCGATGAAGTCCGTGAAGGTATTGAGCTTCTTCTCGCGCTTGCCCTCGGTGTACCAGCGATAGCCCTTGTCCTTGCCGCCGCGGACATGGGCGATGGCGATAGTGAAGCCGCGGTCGACGAGCGAAAACCACACGGTCGAGAATGCAGCCGGGATCGTAATACCGTAGGAGCCATAACCGTAGAGGAGGAGCGGTGCCGAGCCGTCGCGCGGCATGCCCTTTCTGTGCAGCAGCGAGATTGGCACCGTCTGCCCATCTGCAGCGGGTGCGAGCAGCCGCCGGGTGACGTAGTCGGCCGGGTTGTGGCCGCTCGGTACCTCCTGCGTCTTGCGCAGGACGCGGGTGCGGGTCTCCATGTCATAGTCGAACACCTGCGCCGGTGTGGTCATCGACGAGTAGGTGAAGCGCAGCGTGGTGGTGTCGAACTCGTAGCCCGCCGACATGCCGAGCGAATAGGCCTCTTCGTCGAAGGCGATGGCATGCTCGCCGCCGTCGCTCAGCTGGCGCAGGACGATGCGCGGTAGTCCGTCCTCGCGCTCCAGGCGGACGAGGTGGCCGGCGAAGGCGACGATGTCCAGGATCAGGCGGCCCGGCTTATGGGGGAGGATCTCGCGCCAGTTCGAGGTCCGCGGATCCGCCACGGGTGCCTCGCAAATGCGGAAATCTTCGGCCCCGCCGGAATTGGTCAGAACGAACAGCCGGTCCCGATGATGATCGACCGAGTACTCATGGCCGTGCTGGCGCGCCGCTAAGAGGCGGGCGGGGCTCTCCGGCTCCTCCGCATCGATGAGATAGACCTCACTGGTCTGGTGGTCGTGGGCGTTGATGGCAATGAACTTGCCGGACTGAGTCTGATCGACAACGACGTAAAAGCCCTTGTCCATTTCCTCATAGACGAGAGCGTCCATTTCCGCGGAGGTGCCGACGCGGTGCCGGTAGACGAACAGGGGACGATGGTCGTCGTCCAGGCGGACGTAAAACAACGTCTTGCTGTCTCGCGCCCACACCAGGGAGCCGCGCGTATCGGCAATGACGTCCGGCAGGTCGCGTCCCGTCGCCAGGTCGCGAATGCGCACCGTGAAGAGCTCGGAACCCTTGTCGTCGACGGCGTAGGCCAGGAACCGGTGATCGGGGCTGTGGGCGGCAGAGCCGAGTTGCCAGTAGGCCTTACCGTCCGCCTCCTTGTTGCCGTCGACCAGGATCTCCTCAGGCCCCCCGCCGCGCGGGCGCCGGCTGAACCTTGGATACTGGCCGCCGGTGACGTAGCTCGTGAAGTACGCGAACGTTCCGTCCGGAGCCGGAACCGAGCTGTCATCTTCCTTGATCCGAGCTCTCATCTCGGCGAACAGCTCAGCCTGCAACTGCGTGGTGTCCTCCAGCGCCGCCTGCGTAAACGCGTTCTCGGCCTCCAGGTAGGTGCGGATGGCAGGGTCGAGGGTGCTGGGGTCGCGCATGACCTCCTGCCAGTTCTCAGCGCGCAGCCACGCGTATTCGTCGGCCAGCTCGACGCCGTGGTGAACCGAGAATTTCGGCCGCCGCTCAGCCACGGGGGGCTGCGGACGGACGACGGGGCGATTGAGACCATGCATATCAAGAACCCTTGGTGAACAGATTCCGGGCCTCGGCTTCGATTGCGCCAGCAACCGAAGTCCGGCACTTCCGCTGAACTTGTCTAGGTAAGGTCAGCCGTCCTCTGGCTTGAACTTGAGCGCGGCACCATTGACGCAATAGCGCAGGCCTGTCGTTGCGCGTGCGCCGTCGGGGAAGACGTGGCCAAGGTGGCCCTCGCAGCGGGCACAGCGTACAGCGGCTTGGCTCTTGGGCATGCGCGGGCCTTTTGCGATGTGCCGCCTAGGTAGGGGCGCGCGGCGGCCCCATTATGGCGACAGCGACTGCGCGGCGCGACTTCAAGTCTTCGTGTCTGCCGGTTGCATAGCCGGATACCGCCGCCGCGCAAGCTGGCGCCGGGACACTATTGTAAAAATGCGTCCCGGCGGCATCCTGTAAGGCATAGGCAATGTTAATCCACCAAGGAACGGTAGACGAAGCAAATAGTCTGCCACCCAGGCGGGTGTTTTTTTGACATCAATCGCGAGAATCTTGTCCTATATTGAGCAATTCTATTGTATGCGTAGCACGAATAGTGTAGAAGTTCACACAAGTACGGCGTGATCCGTCAACGCGGGTGTCCCACGGATGGACAGGATGTATTGGCCGACGACGGGTGGCCGGGAATTTGTTCAGGGCCTGTAAAGGGGAAGTGCCGGCGGAGCTGAAATAATGGATCAAGTGGATAAAGACAATCTTATCGCGTTAACAGCTGATATTATATCGGCATATGTCAGCAACAACACGGTGGGTCGGGAAGATCTTCCAGTAATAATTGCGGACGTGCACGAAGCCCTGAGCAAGGCGTCGCAACGAACCGGCAATCCAGAGCGCGAAGAATTGAAACCGGCCGTCCATCCCAAGAAATCTATTCACGACGACTACATTATTTGCCTGGAAGATGGGAAGAAATTCAAGTCATTAAAGCGTCATCTGCGCACCCATTACAATCTATCTCCAGAGGAATACAGGGATAAGTGGGGCCTAGCCCATGACTATCCTATGGTCGCGCCGAATTATGCTGCGGCCAGGAGCCAGCTGGCCAAGCAGATGGGGCTTGGCACGCGCAAGGAGAAATAGCTGGTCCCACCGGTTCAGCGCCAGACAAAGCCAACTGCCGCGAGCGCCAAGCCGGCGAGCATCAGCACCACTGCTACCACGTGCATCGCCTGCGCCAAAACGTGCCCGAGTGCGGTGCGAGCGGTTCGGGTCGCCTTCCCCGTCCATGTCGGCTGCGATCGGATCTCCTGCAGCTTGGCCTCGAGAGCGGTTGGCTTCTCGGCCGTGCGTCTCCCCAGCGCCAAGTGCCAGGCCGATTCCACGGCAGCGTCCTTGAGATCGTAGCGGGCAGTCAACCAACGGATGAGGATGCCGGCCAACAACAGACCGGCGCCCGCCAGCATCAGCATCCACCTGCTCCGAACATGTTGGAGTTCCACCGAGGTCTGGTCGATACCCTGTGGATGTCAGCATGAGCGGCAATAGCGGTGTCGGCAAGGCAAGTTATCAAAGGCCATGAGCAAGGCGCCGATTCGCATAATTGGCATTGACCCGGGCTTGCGGCGCACCGGCTGGGGCGTCGTCGACTCTGACGGCGTACGGCTCGCATTTGTGGCCAGCGGCCTCGTCACGTCCGACAGCGAGGGTGAGCTGGCCTATCGTCTGCGCGAGCTCTACGAGGGCGTTTGCGGCGTCATCGCCAACTTCAGGCCACAGGAGGCCGCCGTCGAGGAGACCTTCGTCAACAAGGATGCGCGGTCGGCTCTGAAGCTCGGCCATGCCCGTGGCGTGGTCCTTCTTGCCCCGGCTCTCAACGGCCTGCGGGTTGCGGAATACCCGCCCAACGTCATCAAGAAGACGGTGACCGGCACGGGTCACGGCGAGAAGCGCCAGGTTGCCGCCATGGTCGGCTTCCTGCTGCCCAAGGCCAGGTTCGAGAACGCGGACGAGGCCGATGCGCTGGCGATTGCCATATGCCATGCCAGCCACCGCTCGAGCCCGCAGGTGATGGCCAGGCTGGGCGACACGGCGCTCAAGCCATGATCGGCAAGCTCAAGGGCATCGTCGATGCTGTCGGTGAGGCGCATGCCATCGTCGACGTCCAAGGCGTGGGTTACGAGGTGCAGGCGTCTGCCCGCACCCTGCGTGCCTTGCAGCTTGGCCAGGAGGTGAGCCTCGCCATCGAGACGCATGTGCGCGAGGACGCCATCCGCCTGTTCGGCTTCACCAGCGAGGTGGAGCGCGCCTGGTTCCGAGCGCTGCAGACCATCCAGGGGGTCGGCACCAAGGTCGCGCTCGCCGTGCTCGGCACGCTCTCGCCGCAGGACCTCGCCAACGCCATCGCCTTGCAGAACTGGGCAGCAGTCGAGCAGTCGCCCGGGGTGGGCAAGAAGCTGGCGCAGCGCATCGTTGCCGAGCTCAAGGACAAGGCGCCGGCCTTGTCGGTTGCGGGCCTCAATGTGCCGGCGGCGCTCGCGGGCAGGGCCGCCGCCCCGCCGCGCGGCGACGCGGCCGCAGAAGCGATTTCGGCGCTGACCAACCTCGGCTATCAGCCCGGCCAGGCCAGCCAGGCGGTGGCGGCGGCCATGGCCGAGCTCGGCGAGGCTGCCGATACACCCAAGCTCATCCGCCGCGGCCTCAAGGAGCTGGGAAGGTAGGCCGGTCCGGCGCGCCGCTCAGCGCCACTTCGAGACGGTACACGCGCAGCAACTCGACATGGCGGGCCAGGTCATAGGTCCAGTGTCCGGCGATACCGCGCCGGCGCTCGGCCCGCAGCGCTCGCCGGAGCTTGGCAAGGATGCGCCGCTGCCCGTGTGGGCTCGCATCGTCCAGCTCGTGGGGCCACAGCGGCAGGACGCGGGGAAGCTCTGCGCGGCGGTCGTAGGCCCGCGGCGATCCGGCCCCCGGCCGCTGCCGAGAGCAGCCCTGGCGCCGCCTTGGTCGCGCGCACGGTTGCGGCCGGCTGTCTTTTGCGCGCGGCATGCTGATGTTGCCACTCATGGGCCCATAGTGTGGCACGGGATAGCTGGGCGGAGATTGCACGGCCTCCCGTGCGTGAACGGGTTGCGGTCCGGGGCGGCTATTTTCCCGCGGTTCACCACGTCGCCAGGCTGCGGTGGCGGAAGACAGCCGCTTCGGTATGATCCGCCCGCTGCCTGTTCACGACTTCAACGTCTCAACCCCGTGACGGACCTGGAAGCCACATGTCGGGCAGCAACTACGCGGACCTGCGTCCGCGATCCTGGCGGCAATTCCGCCGCCGCGCGCCGTTTCTCACCGATCAGCATCTGCGCCGCATCCTCGAAGACACGGTTGCACCGGCATTTGCCGTTGCCCGTGCCAATCTGTGGGCCAGGACGCGCGGAAGCCCGCCCGAGGCCCTGGCCCGGCAGGTTGCCATGTACATGGCCCACGTCGGCTATGGCCTGAGCTTCGCCGAGATCGCCCGCCTGTTTGCGCGCAATCGCAAGACCGTGGCCCACGCCTGCACCCTCGTCGAGGACCGGCGCGATGACGCGCCGTTCGATCGCTCCCTCGATCTGCTCGAGGGCGTCATGCGCCTGCTGTCCCCGCGCCAAGCCTGAGATCGAGTCTCGCGATGACAACGGCAAGGCGCCATGGCGGGCAGCGCACCGCCCATCCTCCCGCGCCCGCTCGCGGGTATGAGACGGCGCTGCAGTGGCTGCGCGGCCGCAAGGACAAGGACGGGCGGCCGCTGGTAGCGGATGCGCAATTCCACGCCGGCGAGAAGCTCGCCGCCGACTTCCACCATGCCCAGCTGATGCCTCGGACCACGGCCAGCTGGTCGGCGGCCGCACCGAGCGTGCGCACGCGCCGCTCGGCGCCCGGCGTGGGCGTCGAGATGAGCGACACCGTGGTGGCGGCGCGGCAGCGCTTCAACCGCGCGCTGGAGGCGGTGGGGCCGGAGCTTGCCGGCATACTGGTCGACGTGTGCTGCTACGATATCGGGCTGGAGGCCGCCGGGCACACGGCAGGCTGGCCGCGCCGCGCCGCCAAGGTGGTGCTCGACTTGGCGCTGACGCGGCTGGCGCGGCACTACGGGCTCATTGCGCCCGAGCGCCCGGCAGCGAGCCGCCTGCGCCACTGGGGCGACGCCGACTACCGGCCCACCATCGAGGGGTGGCGCTGAGGTCTAGGCAGAGTTTCCCAGCCGGGCCAACGCTTGGCCTCACGTCTGCTTTGCTCACGCCGACGCATTTCGCTGAGAATCAGGGCCGGCCTGGGGGCCGCAAACGAGCTCGCGGAAGAGGTTTCGCGCGATTTCGCCCGCGTAGCCTTCAAGCATGCCGAGGATCATGGATTTCGAGCGGCCTTTGTAAACGACTTCGAGATCACCGCCGCCGCGTAGCACGTAGTAGCCGCGATGTCTCCTACCGCCGCACGTCGTGGAGATGCGTTTCCGCACGTCCTGCGCAGCGACATGGTTGTGGAGTGAGCGCTCGGCGCTCATTGGCTCTTCTCCCGTCTGATCCTGAGTAGGTCTCGCTGGCCTTTGTGCGCCGCTTCGACCGCAACGCGAAACTGCGAAATGCTGGTGCCGGTCTCCTCGGAGATGCCGCGGACTTCGCGCCTTAATTCCGCAACTGTGTCGGCTGCATGCTTTAGACCGAAGTTCCCGGCGAGAAACCGAGGCTGCCCCTCGAAATGCTGAGTCGCGACAGTCGATTGCGAGTCTCGGCTGAGTTTTCGTTCATAGGATTTGTACACA
>Ga0247727_10005737_pt1 | contig 24883 bp, 37 predicted proteins | sample WisWelCaveWW1625_FD_202498 | JGI IMG/M metagenome (GOLD analysis project Ga0247727, IMG submission 202498) | Biofilm microbial communities from Wishing Well Cave, Virginia, United States - WW16-25 | ecosystem: Environmental > Aquatic > Deep subsurface > Groundwater > Cave microbial mat | place...
TAGCCAGTTGATCCCGATCCGTGAATTCTCCCGATCCGATGTTCTCATCCTCACCTGCGACGTCCACGAGCAGCGCGTAATCCCGACCCGGCTCGGGCGCCCGCTGCCGCGCGTGCGTCCCGCGCATGAGCGCCTGGCGGGCATCGGGAAACAGGCCGCCTTCATGGTCGATCTCCTCCAGGTAATACTGCGTCTTGATCAGCGGATGACTCCGACCGAGCCGATCCACCTGATTCGCCACGTGCGCCGCGTACGCCGGAACCACCCGCGCCACCACATCCGCCGGATACTCGAACACCCGCCGCACCCCGTCTTTGGCTTGCTGGCGCAGCGCGGCTTGTTTTACGTGAAACAAGAGCGTGCTCGTCGTCCACGCCGTCCCCCACAAAACGGTTGTGGCGTTTGTGGAGGCCTTCATCGGCTCGAAGTCCTTGTCCCACTTCGCCGCCTTGATGTCCTGCGCCTCGTCGCCCTCCAGCAGCAACGAGGCCGTCGCCCCCACCACAGAGGCTTTCGGCTCCGCGCTGAAAAACATCGCCCGCGCCTCGCCGACCTCGACGACGTAGCCCGACCTATGCTTCACTCTCCCAGCGTGCCAGGGGGTCTTGAGACGATCCTTCAGCCTCTGCAGCGAGTTCAACGTCTGCGGCTTGAACGTCGGACTGGCCTTCACAATCTGCCCGCCAACGCGCTGGAAGATCGTCAGCAGATACGCCTCGATCTGCGCGCTCAGCTCGTTCTTGCCCGCCTGCCTCGACATCTCGACGACAAAAGTCAGACCCTCGCCAGCGACCACGCTCCTTACGATGGCCGCGCCCGCCTCGAGCTGATACGCGCGCAATTCGCGCCGCGTGACGTAACGGCTGTACGCGCCGATGCTGGACAGCGCGTGCCGGGTTGCCTGTACGAGCGGATCGATTGGATCTCCCGTGCATCCCTAGCGCCCTCTAGGTGTCGTGTTCTATTTCCGCTATCGCCTGCCGCGCCATCTTCAACTCCAACTCCAACTCGTCAATCCGCCGCGCCAGCGTCGGCACAATCCCCGCCCTTCTCTTCTCCTCACGCAATTCCGCTTCCTTCTCGCCGAGTTCCCTCTGCTGCGCCGCGACCAGCGCCGCGAACCCGTTCACCAGCGCCAGCGCCGCCTGCGCCTCCGCCTGTTTCGCCTCCGCCACCTGCTTCGGCCGCGCACTACGCGCCGCGTAGATCGCCCCGGCCAGGATAATCAATTGCAGCGCCACGGGAATGTAAGGAGTCAACTCAATCATCCGTGTCCATCCGTGTCATCCGTGGTTACAGACGCACCCCAAGCTCCTGACTCATCATGTCCAGCACTTGATTCAGCGCCCCCGTCAGCTCGCGATTCGTATCCCCCTGCCCGCGATACGCGATCAGCCGGCCGAGCGTCGCCGTATTCTGCCGAAACAGATCGAACGCCGCCAGCTTGCGCGCCTCCACATCCGGGTCGTCGTTCCCGTTCAGCCGGCGCAGATACGCGCCGAGGTCTTGTTGTTTGGCGTACAACTCAAGGATCAGATCGTCGAGAGTGGGAATCGGCGAGGGGGCCGGCGACACCTGTGCACCTGACACCTGTGCACCTGACACCTGTACACCGGCCCCGTCTGGAGGAGAAGCGGCAGCGTGGGCGCCGCTGCCGCCATCAGCATCGAGGTGAGACCGCGACCGGCGGGCGTAGAAACCGTGTCGGCGGGCGTTTTGATTCCCCGCCGGCGCACCCCGTTTGCTGTTTTGAGAAGAAGGCATGGCCGACCCTTGGGCCGCCCATGCCCACGATGATCATAGAACACCTGTACCGCACCGTCAATTACAAACCTATTACAAGACCGTGCCAGCACGCACAAAAGGCACGAACCGAACCAAACCTTAACAATTCAAGACGCCCCGAAAACCCGGAAACAAAAAGCCGAGCGAAGGAATCTATTCTCCGCTCGGCCCAGGGAAGGCGGCCGCCCGCCGACACTTCCATTGTAGAACGCCCGTTCAAATCCGTCAATTCACCTCATCCGCTGTTAGAAAGCTGCCGCCACAACTCCCCCCGCGTCCGATCCCGGCTGTACGCCCAGCACACCAGCCGCGTCACATCATTCGCCAGGTCCCGATCCCACAGCGTGCAGTGCCCCGTCACCGGAGCCCCTGACACCGGAGCCCCTGACACCAGATACACACACGTCCCGCAACACTGCGGCTGCGGCCGATCGAGCACCAACAGGCGCACGCGGCTACTCCGATCGCTCCTCGTACACGACGGGAGAGGAGCCGGGGGTGAGGGCTGGCATGTCCGCAGAAATGACCTCGAACCGATCCCCGTCCACCCGGCAGCCGACAATCAAGATTGCCAGAAGTCCCCCGGTCGTGTTGGCCGCGCGCACCGTCAGCCCGGCGCTCTGGCAATAGTTGATGGCACTTGCCAGCATGTCAAGCGCCGCCTGGGGCGTGAGTTCTGGCAACTCGCGCCCTTTCCTTGTTGCGCTCATATGCCACTCTCCTTTCAGGCATTCTGGCAAATAACTCGCTGGCACGCCCGCCCGGCCGGCTCTGGCGGCTTTTGCCAGACCCCCGGCGCCAGTGCCAGCGCCGGCCGCGGTGGGTGATCTCATTCCGCCAGCGCGTGCGGAGGGCTGGCAACGGCTCGGCGGTTGCCAGCAACGCCGGCCCCTCGCTGCTGGCAATCCACGCCTCGATCAGGTTGTGCGCTTCTTCGTCGCTTTTGGGGCGGACGTCGGCCCCTCAACCGCCATCTCCACATCCGGCGACTTGCCCGCATTCGCGTTGTTCGTGCTCGGACGATATCCGGCCATGAAGCCCGCGACCATCTCCGCCTGCCGGTGCGCCGCCGCCTCCGGCACCGCGCCCGCCGCCACCTGAGCCGCGTTCTGGCGCAGGTGATCCGCCAACTGCCACTCGAGCTCGTCCGAAAGCGCCCGCTGCGCGTCCCGGATCGACTGTCTCGGATCGAACAGGTGTGCCAGCACGATCGCCGCCACATTCGAAATGACGATCGCCGGCACGACAAACACCGCCACCGTCTCGACCGCACCCGCATACTGCTCGCCGCCGGCCACCAGCAGCGTATCCCCGATAACCGCCGCCGTGATCCCGATCAGGCACACGACGACCATCAGCATGCCAATCGTGCGCTGCGCGCCGCCGCGCGCAGTGCGCGTCGTCCAGAACAGCCAGGCAATCAGCCCCACGTCCAGACCGAACAACGCCGCCACCCCCAGGATCATCATCTCCGGCGGCAGCGTCGACGTCACCAGGTGCACGCTGCGCGCCGCCGTGAAAATCAGCAGCGCCCCAGCCACGATCCACAACAAGATCGCTCCCCCGTTATCCCGACTCAGCTTCTCCATCTCGATTTCCTCCTGTCAGAGATTGATACACCACTGCGCCGACGACCACCATGATCGCCAGCGCCCGCACGATAGGATGCGCCGCCGGCAGCAGCACGCCCGCCATCCACGCGAGCGCGCCGGCCAGCAGCAGCCCGCCAAAGCCCGCGCCAATCCGCGCCACGAACCCTACCGGCACCACCAGCAGCACACCCGCTGGCAGCAGCGCCGGCACATCACCGCCGAAACTCGCCCACACCGGCCCGAACGAGACCGCCACACCGGCCACACACGCGACCACACACGCCACCCGCACCAGCACGAACGCAAACGGCTTGATCGCCTGGAACGCAACCGACAGCGCGGCCAGGCCGAGCGCCAGCACGACCGCCGCCGCACCGATCACCGCCACCCCCAGCGCGGCCAGGCCGAGCGCCAGCGCCGCCAGCGCCGCCGCCGCAAACACCACCGCCCGCACCAGCGCATCCAACGCCATCCCCACCAACGCACCCATCCGTGTCTATCCGTGTCATCCGTGGTTAAAAACACACCGGCCTGGCAACGCCCAACCGCCAGGCCGGTGCAGGGCTTGCGCGCCATGATACACTTACGCAAGCCCACACGCCGGTCTCGTCGGCGTCTCGGGTCAGGCCGGCGAGGTGTTCCCGCACCCCGCCGGCCGCATCCGTGAAGTCAGTTCAGTAGCGATCCCACTTCATCGCCTCGCTTTCAGACTCTTGCTCGACGAACTGCTCCAGATAGTCCGCCATCTGCAGCGCGAGCGTGTCCGAAAGGTGAATGACCCGCGAGCCTTCCGGCACGTCCACCGCCTCGCCATACCTGTACGCCGACCGCAGCATCCGCACGATCTCCGCCAGACTCCACTCAGCCATGTGACTCCTCCTATCCGTCGAATTCACCCGATCCGCTGTTTCAAAACAACTTCGGCTGCTCCGCAACCGGCCAGATCAACAGCCACACGTGATCCAGCGTCTCGTGCTCCACCTTCTGATGCCGCCCCGGCTCAGGGATGCCACCGGTCGCCCGCTGCAAGGCCAGCACGATCCGATCTACCTCGTCTTCCGTCGCCCATCGCTTCGGATGCGCCACACGCAGCACGTGTGTCCCCGCGCCCAGGGTGTGACTGATCGCCAGCCCCCCCAGGTACAGATTGCCCGAGCGCGGCTGAACCAATAGCGCCTCCAGGATTTGCGCAATCGCGCCCAGCTTCTCGTCACTCATCATCATCGTCCCTCTCGCTTTCCAACGCCTCGATCCGCCTCAACACACCCGCGAACCGAGAGCGCCATGCACTCCAGTCCGTTCCCCCTCGAGCTGGTTCAACCGGCGTCATCGGCGCCGTCTCATCCCCCTCGATCTTCGCTGCCACGAAGCGCCCCACCGCGTTGATCGTCCGACCGCGCGGACTCTCCGCATACACCCACCAGGCCAGGATCTGCAGCTCGACCCAGCGCGCAGAATCCCCCCGGTTGAGGGCCACGCCCACCACCTGCCGGGCGCGCGCCCGCGTCACCCCGCCCACCTCGTTGTACAGCACGTCGGCCAGCCGCTCCAGGTCTGACGCGGAATTTTTCCTCGTCAGATCGGGGGGTAGTAGTGGTTCCCTCACTAGCTCTGCGGTCTCTTCAATTAGACTACTACTACTACTACCGCTGAGGCGGAATTTTTCCGCCTCAACATAATCTTCCAGGCCCGGCAAGGACAACTGCCGTGCCTTGTCAGTCAGCACCCACCGCGGATGCCGGCCAGGACCCAGCGCGGCCGTGTACCCGTCGCTCTCCATCGCCCGCAGCGCATCGCTAACACTGTCCCGGTGACACCCGATCTCCCCCGCGATGTCCACCGCCAGCAGCGGCCCCACCGAGCCGGCCAGCACCAGCCACACATGCAGCCGCAAACCCCGATTATCCCGCACCAGTTGCTTGATCCGGTAGTCCATAGTTGCACTCTTGACGCCTGTGCTATACTATGGACAGCAGTTTGTCGCTGCTCGTTGTGTCGGTGGGCGCGCTTCCGGGGGAGGAAGCGCGTCCGTTTTGTCTCGCGCTCATGGTTTCTTCCTTTTGGCTTTTGCCCCTTTGGATTTTGGCGTTTGGGGTTTGGAGTTCGCGCTCGGCGCGCTGTCCCAGCCGCGCGGCAACTTGACGCGCGCCGCCTTGGCCAATGCCGTCACCTTCTGCGTCGCCGCGTCCACGGACGGCACACTCCACGGCGCAAGCCCCACGTGCTTCTTGAGCAGCGCACCCGCGATCAATGCGCCGCGCTCGTCGACGCTAGCTTTCTTCCAGGCCCGATCCTTCTCGCCACTCGTGCGCCCCGACAGGTCAAACCGAAACTCACGGTACAACAACTCCTGCAGCACAACCGGAATCACCGGCGCAAACGCCGGCGCCGCGTTCGACAGCAGCGTCCGCACCTGCTTCGCCCGCTCGCGCTTCGCCGCCTCCTGTGCCTTGGCCCGCTTCTCCCACGCCTCGAGCACGCGATGCTCCGGCTTAGGCTTCGCCTCCGGCGCAGCGGTCCTCATGGCCTTGCGCAGCGCCGGCAGATCCGTACTGCCGATGCTCACGAAGTCCGAGCCGGACACGGTAGACCTGTAGTGCGTCCGGTCCGTATCGGTCGCCGGCACGGTCCGCAACGATTCGTGCTTCGTCGCCAGCATACGCCGCGCTTTTTCCACCTTCCCCCAGTTGCGGCCGTCGAATACAACGCTGACCTTCTCCCCCTTCTGCGCCACCGAGATACCGTGCTCCTTGGCCACGCGCTGCGCTTCGACTTCCGACCAGGCGACCAGCTTCAGCTTGTAGCACTGCTTACGCACACACCCGCGATCCTGTTTATCTTGCGAATCGCAGCGCACGTTGAACGGGCAGCCCGTGCACGCTGGGACCGTCGGCACGTGCTGATTGCCCGTCTCGATGGGCTGACGCGGCCAGTCCAATGACTTCCAGGGCACCCAACGCAGGTGGTACCCATGCCCATCGACGTAGTGCTCGAGCTGAGCGTACAGCTCTCCATCCCGCTCATCCGGCTCCGCCTTCGCGATAGCCTTCGCCGCCGCGATCGCCGCCTTCGCGTCCACCTGCGCCAGGCTCTTGAGCGCCCGCGCGATGCGCTCCGGCAGCAAGCCCTGCTGCATCAGCTCGCGCATCTCCGCCGGTAACCTGAGCAGGCCCAGCAGATTCGAGACTGCGCCTTGCGTCCGCAGATTGAATAGCTTGCCCGCCTCGACCTGGCTCCCCCCAAACTGCTCGATGTACGCGTGCAGCGTCAGCGCCTTCTCGATTGCACTGGGATCCAGACGGTCCGCGTTCTCGGCAACCATCGCCTCAAACATTGCCCGATCATCGGCCTCTTGGATGAATACCGGGATCGACTCGCCCGGCCGGAAAACCAGCCAGGCCGCCAGCCGGCGATGGCCGAAGTGCTGCTGATACCGGCCGTTCCCCTCCGGATGCGAGCGCACCCGAAACGGCTGCAGCAGCCCGCGCTCGCGCACGTCCTCCAGATCAACCAACTGCTCCGGCGTGAACGCCACGCGCGACGCCGGCTGAAACGGATTCGCATCGATCAGCAGGGGATCGACCAGCATCAATCGTTCTTCGTCCATGGTTTCCTCCTCGCCAGGGCGCGACCACGCGACCACTCGACCGCTTCGCGCGACCACTCGACCATATGACCACGCCCTTGACACCCGTGCTATACTGTACTCAACGTGTGGCCCACGCTAGTGGGTCTGTTCGGCGGGCGCGTGCTCTTGGGCGAGAGCACGCGCCTTTCGCGCCTTGTCAACGCCTCTTGGCCGAGGCACGTACTCCGGCGGCGCGTTCAGCGCCACCAGCTTGCTTTCCTCGACGAGCGCCTGACCCCGCAGACCACTCGTGCCCGGACACGACACACCCACGATCCACTTGCCCGTAAACGTGTTGCTTACGTCGACCACCGGCCCGGTGATTCTGCCCACGAACTCGGGATCGCCGAGCAGGCCGACAGCCTGATTCGGACTGAATCCTCTGTGCTGCATGACGTTCCCTCCTTTCCTGCAACCACACCCGCTCACGGGTCCAGAATCGCAACCAGGCCCGCGAGTGCTCGATCTGCGCAAGCGGCGCGCACTCCTGCACCAGCCCGCGCAGACTCCGATACATATTCCGCCAGATCGTCCTGGCGTAATCCAACTCCAACTCCAAACTCACTTGCGCTCACCTCCTTTCTCCTTATTGCCTGACACCTGCAACCGGACGACCTCCACCTCATCCCGAAGCGTCAGCAGCATATGAGCCACCGCCTCCGTCCGGGTGTGCCCAGTCGCCTTCAATTCCCCGTAGCTGGCAATCCACCAGCTGCGAAAGCGCCTCACCTTCAATCCTATTGCCTTCTTTCCACTCACGTGCTAATCTCCTGTTGCCGGCTGCAGGACCAACCCCGCAGCCGGCTTCGCAGAACGCCACCGACGGGGGCGGCGCGCACTGCCAACCGCAGGCACGGCATCCCCATGCCGTGACAAAGGAATAAGTCCAATGACCCTCACCGCCGCCGCCGCCTCCTGGTTCGCCTCGCTGCGCCTACGAAGACGCAGCGCCAAAACCATCACCTGGTACGCCATGTGGCTCGACGATCTGCAACGCATGCTCATGTTCGACGACGTCGCGCAGGTCACGCTCGCAGATCTCCGTATCTGGCTCGCCGGCCTGCTCGCCCGCCAACTCTCGCCGGCCTCCGCGCACGGCGCCGCGCGGACCGTCAAAGCCTTCTTTCGCTGGTGCGTCGCCGAAGAATTGCGCCCCGACGACCCCACCCTTAGACTCGAAATGCCATCACTCCCCAAGCGCATCCCCAAGCCACTCTCACCCCAGGCCATCCAGCAACTCATCAACGTCGCCGCAGGATCGCACCATCCGGAGCGCGACCAGGCCTTGATCATGTTCCTCGTCGATTCGGGCGTGCGGCTAGGTGAGCTAGTGGGGTTGCAGGTGAACGACGTCGACCTGACCAGTTACTCGGCGGTCGTGTGTGGCAAAGGGGATCAAGAGCGGTTCGTCTTCTTTTCCGACGAGACCGCCCGCGTCTTGGCCGCCTGGCTCGCCATGCGCCCTGCCAGCGCGTCGAACCTGTTCGGACTGCGCTATCACTCCGTCGCCGGCCTGCTGCGCCGCCTGGCGAAGCGTGCCCACGTCGTCGAGCGAGTCCACCCCCACGCCCTGCGCAAGACCGCCGCCACGCGCTACGCCGAGACCGTCGACGTGCACACCCTCAAGCAGCTCTTCGGCTGGCAGCAGCTCGAGACGTCCGAGCACTACGTCAGCCACAGCCGCGCCCGCCTCGCCGAGCGCGCCCGGGCCGCACTGCAAAGCAAGTAGTGGCGTGCCGGCTCATCCCGCTTCGCTCGATCATCCCGCGCTTCGCGCAGAGTAGCCGACTGATTCGGTATCAGTTGTGTGCGGCTTGACAGGGGATGTACAATAGAAGACGCCCCACATCGCACTTGCCGGAAGTCCCCCCACCCGACTGACTTCGGATCAGTAGGCTGGGTGTTCGATTCACCCCGGGGGCATTCCGGCTATTCGGTTTTTAACGTCCGCTCGTCGTCTGCCTGTCCACGGTCAAGACGGCGACGGCCCGCATGGGCCGAGTAGCTGGACGCCCGGTCAGTCGGCAGACTGGCCGGGCGCTTTCTTCTTGTGCGCAGTGTTGTAGAGGCGATCCGACCAGCGCTCGAGCTTCATGCTCAACCGGATCGCCAGCGAGCGAGGACGACCACACCACGGATCGGTCACGTGGTCGATCCGAATGCTGAGGCGCAAAATGTAGAGGGAAAGACGGTCGAGGAGCTTAGGCATGTTTCTTCACGTGCGTGTTGGGGGTGCGCTCCGCGAGCAGCGCGTCGACCGACCTGCGCTCGATGATATACGGCATCGTACGGCCACCGGCCAACTTGCGCGCGTTCAGCTTGCCGCGCTCGATCAGCCGCAGCACCGTTCGCACGTGCACGCCCAGGAGTTCCGCCGCTTCGGCCGTAGTGACCGGCGGAAGCGGTTCCGCCTTGGGTTGTCTCACCTTAGACATGCCGTCATTATAAAACCATTTCCACGGAAGTCAAGTTAGAAATTTGTGCGATTCAGGTTTGCACATGAACGATTACCGAGCCGACAACAAGACCGTCTTCCGCTGGAGCCTCACCCTCGCCGTGCTGGGTGTGCTTGCGGGTTTGCTGGCGCGGGATTGGGGTTCGGTGGCTGCGGCGTGTGGGATTGGGTTGTACGGCTGGGCGCTGCGGCGAGGGTGGATCAAAGAGTAGGTCATCTGACTCTTGATCCATCGAGCATGCGCCGCGAGTTCCGCAAGCGACCAGCTCGGGCCACACAGGGCGCGCCCACGAGGCCAAATGGCCATACCCGGCCAACGTGAACCCGCCCGCGCCATTTGCTCAGCCGGCGACCGCGTGAGCGGCCAGCGCTTTCATCGTCCATAGCCGTCCAGCACCCGTCGCTCAGCCAGCCCCATGATCGCCAGTCTCGTGCTACCCGCCGCCCTCTGCCGCGCGAAAAGCAACAGCCGCGCTTTTCCTTCGGCGGCTTTGCCATGTGTTCAGCCAGGGGTATCTCTCGTCCAGCGCCGTTGGAACTGTCTCTCGGCCGGCGTTTCCCGCGCATCAGGCATCACGGTTGGCTAACATCCGTGGGAGAAAGATACCGACTCCCCCCCCGCCCCCAAAGGGGGAGCTTCGCTTGGGGCCGCTTGTTCCGCACACGCCGATCGCATTCACCAGGGGCGGGGCTACGGGCCGAAGCGGCCCGTTGCGGGGGCGCGGCCGGCGTCCCGCGCATGCGCGTGCGTCCGCGCCCCCGCCGCGCGAAACAAATCGCGCGCCCCGCCCCTTCTCGCCACGCCCCTCCGATCATCCGAGCAATCCGCGTCCATTGTTTCCAGAAAAAAGCCCTCCCTCGCCGCATACACCCTTGACAAGCGCCTTGCTGTGTGCTAGACTCAGCGCAGGAGGAAACCATGACCTACGGATACGCCTCGTCGGAACCCACGCTCACCCTCAATCTCACCCCCGAGCAGCGAAAGGCCGGACGCGATCTCGCCCGCCTGCTCGGCCTGGCCCAGACGCGCGGCGCCACCGCCGGCGAAGGCAGCCTGAGCAAGCTCATCACCGCCATTGCGCAACACGCGGCCGACCACAACGCCCGCGACACCGCCAGCCGTCTGGGCTGGACCCGACGCGTCACGCCGGCCGTGGCGTGGAAGCACCACACCATGGTCATGATCGAAGACACGCTGATCCCGCAGCTCATCGCCGTGGCAAAGTACGCCGGCCACACGCGACACACCGGGCAGGCCGATCGCATCGGAGAGGGCAGCGCCAACGCATTGATTGCCAGCATCGCCCAGCACGCGCACGACCACGGCCCCGAGGCCACCGCGCGCAAATTGAAGTGGCTCGTGAATTAGGCAGCCACGGAAAAAACCCAGATGGCCGACGGCGCGCGCGACCCGGCGGCCCTTGACAGGCGACCCAAAAACGGTTTTAGAAAAGTGTGGGGGGGTCTCTGAAAATTATACCGTTTTTGGGTACCCCGCCTGTCAAGGGTACGGAGGCCCCGCCGGGTACCCCGCGCGCGCCGTCGGCCAAAAACCGAATGCAACGGATCAAAAACCCCGGTCAGCACCATGGCCGGCGAGCATTCCTCCCCTGCCAGTGCACCTCTCGCCAAAGTTCTTGAAAAACCAAGCTCTGGAAAAAGCAAGCTCTTGTACAACCACGTTCCAGGACTCACGCGCGCATCAGGCGTCACGGTAGGCCGGCATCCGTGGGAGGTGGAAGGCGGGCACCCCGCGCGCGCCCTATGACAAGCGACCCAAAAACGCTATAGAAAAATTGTGGGGGGGCATCCACAATTATAGCGTTTTTGGGTACCCCGCTTGTCAAGGGCCGGAAGACCTCGCGCGCGGCCCGCCGTTTCGTGCCCCGGTCAGCGCCACAGCCGGCAAGGACACTTCCCCTGCCAGTGCTCCTCTCGCCAAAGGTGGATCACAGCGCCTCGCCGACACCAGCGTCCTCTTCCCCGCCGGCTTTCCCCCTTTCTTGGGTGGGGGGGTGGGGGCGCGTCCCCGGCGCTCCTTGCCTCGGTCCGGCGCCCCGTTGCTGTGTGCTTGTGCCTTTTTTCTCGCCTGTCCTTTTGTCCTGTTGCTTTTTGCTGTGCGTTGTGGTATCCTTGTTGCGTTGGTGGGTGTTGTGGGTCGCTTCGCTCTTCGGGGCTTTTGCTGTGTGTGGGGGTGCGCTGTGGTTGCTTCCTCTTTCTCGCTTTCGTCGGTTGCTTCCTCGTCGTTCTCGGTCTCTCCGGGTCTGTCCGCTGCGGCCGGGTTCCTCCGGCGCTGGGCGCGCCGGCTGGGCGGGGCGGGCTGCTTCCGCGTGGGCGCCTCCTGGCGCTCTGCCCGCTTCGTGCTGGTGTTCCCGTCCGCTCGTGTGGCTGCCCGGTTCGCCGCCTCGCCACTGTTCGGCGCGTTCTGGCGCCTGGCCTGGTCGGCGGGCGGGTCGGCTGTGCCCGCCGGCGCTGTGTCCGGCCTGTCGGTCTCCCGGCGTGGGCGCGTGGTGGTGGTCTGGGGCTCGCCGCTCGTCTGGGGCTAGCGGCGTTTGTTTGGGGGTGTGCCGTGGGCGCTCTGTCTGGTCTGTCCTTCTCCGCTGTCGGGTTCTGTGGCCCGCGCTCCCTGCCGCCGGCCGGGTGTGCGTGGGTGTCTGCCGCCGCCGCCTCTGCTGTGGCGCGCGGCGCTGTCGTCGCCTCCGGCTGTGCTGTTGGCGCCGATGCCGCCGCGCTTTCCGGCGCGGGCGGCGCGGGCGGCCTGCCGCGCGTCTTCGCCGTCGGCTCGCTCGCCGGCGCGGGCTTTCCCGCGCCCGGCGTGCCGGCTGCCGTCGCGGCTGCCGCTGCCGCCAGCGCGTCCGTGCGGTGGTTGGCCGGCGGCCCGCTGTCCGTGCCCCTGCCCGCTCGTCTGGCCGGCCGCTCGCTCGCGCTCGTGCGTTGGCTGTCGCGCGCCGGCGGCGTGCTCGTGTGCGCGGCCTCGTCCCTGCCGTCGCGCGCCTTCGGTCCGGGGCCGTTCCCCTCTTGCGGCTCCGGCTCCTGGTCGTCCGTCGCGGCGGCGGTGTTGGCCGGCGTGCCGGTGGCCGTCGCGCCCTTCGGCGTCGCGCCGGCGTCCTTCCCGCTCCTGCCCGGCGGCGGCTCGTGGGCGCCTGCGGGGGTGGTGTTGGCCGGCGTGTCGCTGTGGTCGCCGGCCGGCGTGGCTCTCCGCCTGCCGGGGTTCGGGGTGTGAGGAGGATATAAATGTTGGGGCTCCGGGGTGTGTGGGGTGTTGGGAAAGACAAGCGCGTCCCTTGGCCGGCGGGGGGTTGCCGCTGGCCGGGGCGCGTGGCGAGCCTACCAGCGGGCTTCGCTGCGGAGCGCGCCAGAATCGCCCGGCGAACAAAGCCGCCGGGCGGGCGCGCCCGCAGACTGCCCGCTTTGGCCGTGTGGAAAGAGGACGCGCGCGGAAAAGCAAAAGCCGCGCGCGGAGTTAGCAGCAAAAGCAAAAGCAAAATCAAAAGCGAAAGGGGATTGAAATGACTAGCGAACAGAGGAAAGAGATCGCCTACAGGCGATGGAACGAAGCCGGCCAGGTGGGCGAGCCGGAAGACTACGCGCCGCGCTGCGTGCACGGCGCGCCGTGGGAGTGCGAGGAGTGCCAGGAGGAGGAGAAATGATACCGCTCTCGTATGTGTGGGATCGTGCTCGTGATCATCGCGCCGTTGTGTTCGGGTGGAGGCCGAGTATCCGCGCCGATTGCGTCGCCGTCGCCATGTTCGAGGCGATGGCGCAGGCGCAGGCATTCGCCCGCGCCGTGAGCCGGGCCGCCATCATTCGCCGCTGCTGGTTGTCGGGCTTGTGGCTTGTTTCCGTGCCCGTGCCGCGTGTTAGGTGGTTGCCGCTCGTGGACTTCGGCGCGCCGTCCGATTTCCGTATCACGCTCGCCGGAGCGTGCTAACCCTGCATCCGTGAAAGGAACCTGTAGCCATGTACAAGCAGATTCGCCGCCGAGACCGCATCACCCCCGCCGACGACGCGCGCGCCAACGCCGTCATCGACGCCGCTGTGGAACAGTATCAGTTATCGCTGCTCTTTGGTGGTAAGCCCGCCAAAGTAGTCCCCCCGGCGATGACCGACATTCACTATGCCAAGATCATCAGCGAGGCGAGGATGAGCAACTATGTACCCTTTATTCGCCTTCGGGGTAAATGGCTGATGCGCGCCGGGTTTGAAAGTGGCAACCAAATCAGCATCGAAATCGGCGAACCCGGAACGCTCATTATCCGCAAGGTCGAAGCCGGCGCGTAGCCGGCACAAAGCGCCCGGCCTACGGATGAGGCCGTAGGCCGGGCAGGACACCAAGGAGGAAACCCAATGTCCGCCCAGATTGTAGCAGATTCTCTCATACTCGTCGCCGTTGACCCGCAACAGTTGCACGCCCAGGCACGCGCGCTGCACCACCAGGCGCGCCAGCTCGAGCGCACCGCCACACAAATCGAGCTTGCCGCCGAGTACGCGCGCATCGCGCAGAGCTTCGAGCTGTGGCAAGAGCAGCATAGCGACGACTTCGCACCATTCGACGAGTTCCCGGAGTTCAGGCGGATGTGCGACCTCGAAAGCGAGTTGGGGATATGACCCGCCGCGATCCCGTCACCAATGACCGCTTCGAAATGCTCGCCGAGCAGTGGCGCGGACGCTACGACGTGCACTACTTCCGCGACCAGGACCACGCGCAAGCGTGGATCGCCGCCACCCACAACCCGCGCATGATCGAGCCGCCCGCCGCGCGCGGGCGACTGAGATGGATCATCGACCACCAGGCCGAGGACGTGCCCGAGCCGACGCCGGAGCCTGACATCATCTACATGCACCGCCTGGAGTACGATCCCGTCTAGCCGCAGGCCCGGCGCCCCCGCGCCGGGCCATCACACCGAAAGGAGCCTAAGCCATGCCTACCGCGTTCGACGTTTACGAGTTCTACCTGCGCGCCGAAGACCTCCACGGCCGCACCATCGCCGCCACCGTCGCCGGCGTCGTCGTCAAAGAGCTTTGGGATCCCCGCATCAAGCGCAACGTGCCGCACCTGGTGCTGAGCTTCGTCGGCAAGAAAAAGCGGCTGCCGCTCAACAAGACGCAGGCCGCCGCCATGATCGCCACCGCCGGCACCGACGATTACAGCAAGTGGATCGGCGTCGCGGTCCTGCTCACGCCGACCGTCGCCAACAACAAGCAGAACACGATCGCCATCACCCCCGCCCCGGCCAGCGCCGGCGACGGCGAGGTCAGCGAGCCGCCCGAATCCGCCCCATCCGAGCAATCCGCGTAAAGCAAAGCACGCGAAACGCGCCGGCGCCCCCACGCCGGCGCGTCCCCGGCAAACGCCAAAAGCATCTGGGGCGCGGCGGCGTTCGTGTCCGGCAGGCCAAGCCCTTCTTGACGAGCGGCAGCTGCGCCGGGGGCGTCGGGCGAAACGACAGCAGCCGCCCGTCGCCCCCGGCGCGGAACCGGCGCGCCACATCTGTAAGGCCGGCGTGTCTCTCGCAACAGAACCAACAGCGCCATTCCCACCAGCCAGCGCCATACCCGGCCGGCGCACCAACGTTTGGTTTTTGAAAGCTTGGATTTTTAGGTTGGTTTGCAGCGGCGATCCTTTGCAAAAGTTCGCTCGTCTCACCGCGACCGGCGGGGGCGCGGCGCGCAGCGGCGGCCCAGGTCGAGGACTCCCCGCCGCCGACCCGCGCCGCACCGCCCCCGCCTGCCTCTTTTCGCGGTCGAGCACTCTCTTCGAAGCGAACCCTCGATCCCGGCCGGCGCCACACCTACAGCAGGCGCTTGTGTAGTCTGGCGCCGGGTGTGGGCAGTTGAAGCTTGAGCACGCTCAGCTCGGGGTTAGGCATGTGAAAGTGCGTGTGCACCTCGACGATCGGCGCGCCCGGCGTGGAGTTGTCGATCGTGATCCTGATGTCCGCCGACGGCAGTTCGGGATGCCGCTCGAACACCGGCGCCAGATAGTCCGACGCAAACACCGTCAGCAGGTCCGACAGCGTCCGCGTGTCCTGCGCGATCTGTTGTAAGATCCCTGCCTGGTCAAGCATGCTTCTTCCTCGTGCCCCACCCCGGCGGCAACTCGCCTTCGGCGCGATAGCCGGCCTTGCGCAGCGCTTCCCGCAGCCGCTTCCCCGGCCCGAACACCGCCGCCCGAAACTCATCCCGCGCATACATCGCCGTCAGGAAGCGCCCCACCATCTCCAACACCACATCCGACAGGTCCGCCACCGCCAGCAAGTCCTCGTACTCCGGCTGATCGACTATCCTCGGCACGCCACACCTCCTATCCGTGTCATCCGTGTTATCCGTGGTTTAGAACACCGCATACACAATCGCGCCCGTCAGAACCGCCGTATCCGCCGGATCCTCGAACGCCACCGCCACGCGCGCCCCCGCCACCAGCAGAGCACTCGAAATGTTCCGGCTGCATGGCACATCCTGCGCAAAGCCAAATCCGCCTTTGAGCGACAGCGTCGCCGTATACGCACCACTGTCGAAACTCTCGATCACCGCAAACATCGTCACGTCGTACCTCTTAACGTCAGTGTTTGCTTCAGTCCGTGAGGCCTCCGGTATTCTTCCGCCATCCCCACCACCCGCCACTTCTCCCCGTCCACCGTCACCACATCCCCCCGCTCCACGCCAAAATGCGGCAGTGTCGTGATCTTCCCGCTCCTGCGCTTTTCCTTCTGTACGATCAGCTCCGCCGTCGCCCGCGCCTGCACCAGCGCCAGCGTCGTCAAATGCCGATCCCGGATGTGCAGCGGCCGGGCGAAACTCGCCGGCGCGTACGCAAACGCCTCAGCCAGGTCCGTCCCCGTCCCGTATACGAAAATCTGATTGGCCGCCGCCGCATAGCCCTCCCGCGTCTCGATCACCCCGCCATGATTTGCAAAATCGTACGTCGACGCCGGCGAAGCGACCGCCACCACCGCCTGCAGCGTCCCCCCATCCATCTCCACCACGAACGGATAGTAATCCTGCAGCCGCGCCAACACCTGGTTGCCGCGCGTGCCCGGCGTCACCGTGAACGCCGTCAGCGTGTTCGACCAGGCGCTCGCCGAATCCACACTCACCGCATGAATGTCGCACCACGCCGCCAGGCGCTCGAGCAGCGAGCGCAGCGTCCCCGTCCAGGCCAGCGTGTACTCGCACACCCAGCGCGCCATGCGCCCGATCGCCGTTTCCGCCTTCACCGTGATCCGCGCCCCGTCGATGTCCACAGAAATGATCGCAAACTGATGCAACTCCACCCGCTCCGCGCCGATCACGCTCACCGCCCCCCGCGCCACATCGATCCGCCCCCCCTCCACCAGCAGCGCCGAGCTTGCCAGACTCCCGTCAGAATCGTGCAAGGTGACGGTGATTCGCTCGTCCGAGAAATCGTAGCGCACCACACTCAATCCGCTCAATTCTCCCGATCCGCTGTTCTCCGCCCGCCACACCTCGGCCGGCTTGATCAGATAAATGTACTTCCCGTGCTCCAGCAGCCGCACCCGCGCGAACTGCAGCGCCCGGATCTCCGTCGCCACATACTGCGAGAAAAACAAGCCATCATCCGAGCGCGCCAGGTACACCACATTCCCCGTGTCATGGTAGGCCTGATTCCAGGTCAGCCAGTAGTAGCCGTTGATTTTGGTTTGCGAGAGTTGAACCAGCGTGCGATTCGACGCATCGTAGATCGTCACGTTCAGCGCACTGTGCGTCTGCGTGTCCGCCGCCACCCACGCGCTCGCCGTCGCGTGCAGCAGCTTGATCGGCCGCGCCAGCAGGCTCGCCGACTCGCGCACCTGCAGCAGCGCCACCGTGTAATCGTCGCTGTCCGCCCGATACACGCCCGCCACCGAATCCGGCTCGTTGATGTCCGCGCCCGGATAATCGCCGATGCTCGCCCACGTGTTGGTCGACTCGTTGTAGCGCCACAGCAGCAGGTGATAGGTCTCCGGCGTCCCGTCCTCGTCGTAGGCGATCGCCACCCCGCCCCGCTGCGCGACCGCGCTCGAAATCCCGCCGAGCGCCGTCGACGTGCTGGTGATCGCGCCGGCGTAGGCCGCCGTGTCCGTGCTCCCCGACCACGTCGCCCCGTCGTCATCCGAATAGCGCCAATTCACATTGTTGCTCGCCAGCCAGGCCACCACCACGCGCCCGACCGCCCGAAAGATCACGATCCGCGTCGACGAACCCACCCCGCTGACCAACGCCTGCCACTGCGTCCAATTCGACACCGTGTCCGGCTCCGTGATGCGCATGAAGCGGAGGGTGCCCGCGTCGTTGCACACCCGAATGATCGCCGTGCCCGTGCTCACCGCGTCCCCGTCCCGCGTCACCGGCGCAATCCGCACCGCGTGCGCCGCGAACGCCGGCCAGTTGTTACTCTTCAGCGTCGCCGTGACACTGGGCTTAATCGCGCTCTGCTGCTGCGCCGTCGTCAGCGTGCTCGTCAACGTCTTCACTGTTCACTGATCACTGATGACTGATCACTGATGACTGATCACTGATGACTGATCACTGTCTGGGCACTCGCCTTCTGCGCTGCACCGGGATCCCCACATACCCCCCCGCCGCCTTCTTCCGAATCGCATTCAGTCCTGCCCGGAACTCGTTCAGACGCCGGAACGAAAAGCCCGCCAACTGCTTATAGGCGTCACTCTCGGCCGTCACCGTCTCGGTCAGGGCACTCGCCCGCGCGCTCGCCGCGTACGCACTCCCGCCCGTCACCAACATCTGCGCGTGCTCGCCGGGCAGCGTCGTGCTCGCCGCGGCGTCCAGGCCCTCCACCGTCTGCGCCCGCGTGAACCAAATCCGCGCCACGTCGTTGATCGCCGGCTCCGTGCCGCCGACCACGTACAAGATATTCCCCGGCCACAACTCGAACTCCCGCCAGCGCGCCGGATACTCCGGGTCCGCCGACGTGTACGGCAGCCACACCCGCGCCACATCGATCAGCCGCGCGAACGTCGTCGCCGACAAGGTCGCCTCGCGCGACGCGCTCGCAAACGTGTGCGTCGCAATCGCCTCGTCCGGGTTCACCGCGTTATAGTCCTCCAACGCCTGGCGCAACGCCTGGTCAAGGACGTCGTCTTCCCACGTCGCCACGCCCAGGTCCGACAGCTCCAACCGCAGCTTCTCCCGATACTGCAAAACGTTCATGTCCGTGATCCCTTCTGTCCGTGAGACTAGAAGTTAGCGATGACCCGAATAATGAAATTAGCGCCCGTCGGGTAACTCACGATCTTCCCCGCCCCATCCGTGACCCAAAAGAACAGATTGTAGTGCCCCTCCGTCAACACAAACTCAGCCGCGCCCGGGTAAAACGTCACCTTCCCCGTCGTCGCCGCCGTGATCGCCAACTTCGTCGGATTCGCCACCGTATCGTAACTCGCCAGCGGCGCCCCATCGTGCGCCTGGATGCGCATCTCGACCTTGCTCACCGCCGACAAGTCCACGGCCGTCCCGTCCGCCGTCAGTTGAAACTCAATCGGCTCCGTCGATCCAACCCGCCACGTCCACGTGCTATATGGCGCCGTCATGTCCGTGTCCCCTTCCGTCCGTGAGTCGAATCAGGCGCCGTCATGTCCGTGCTCCCTTCCGTCCGTGAGGATCAATCCGTCGTCCCATCCCGCACGCCTTTGTACTTCGTCGTCACCTTCGCCGCCCTCAACCCGATCGTCACCACCATCCCCCGCACCGTGCTCGTCACCCGCACCAACCCGATCGTGAACCCCGGCAATCCCGCCAGCATGTTCGGACCCGTCGTCCAGTTAAACAGCGAATCGTCGAAGGCAATCTCACTCTCGACCAACTCCCCCAGCGGCAGGAAGTCCTCCGGCAGCACATCCCCCGCCAGCGGCCAGGCCGCCCACTGATACAGCGTATCGTCGAACTCGACCCCCGCCTCCACCAACACCGGCAACGCCTGGAAGTCCATCACCAGGTCTTCAATCGCCCCCCGCAGCCAGCCTGGATCCGATTCATTCTCCCGATCCGCTGTTATCTCCCCCCACTCCGCCAGCGGCAGAAAGTCCTCCACATCCCCCGGCGTCAGCCAAAAAACCCAACCCGCCTCAGCAACCTCAGCGTCCTCAACCGCCTCAGCCAGCTCAGCGATCGGCGGCATCTCCTCGACAACGACCACATCCCCCGGCGTCAGCCAAAACGTGTAATCGTGCGCCTCGACGTCGTCGCCGATCTCCTCCTCGAGCATCCCCAGCGGCGGCATGACCTCGACGACCACCCCATCCGCCGGCGTCAGCCAGAAGACCCAATCGTGAAGTGTGTCGTCAAAGAACGCGTCGCCGGCCTCGAAGGCCGGCGCCGGCGGCATGTCCGGCGCAGGAGCAGCGCCCTGGTAATAGTGAGCCTGTAGCCGAATACTCACGGCGCGCTCACCTAATCAATGCTCAACAGCACCCAGTCAAAACTGCGCCCCGTGCCCGCCACTTGCTTTAGCGTACACACGATCTCGATGTTGGCTGGCACAGGCGGGCTGTACTTGTTGGGCATGGCTTGCACATTGGTATAGTTGGCCGGATAGGCCAGCCGCGAACTCGATCCGCTCAGTACCTTCGTCTTGATGCGCAGCTCCAACACGTCGCCGTTGGCCATGGCATTCGTGTCGACGACGAGCACGTAGGTCTTGCCCGTGGTGCTGGTGACCAGGGTGTGTTCTGTTCCGACCGTGGCCGCCTGTGTGCCGCTGCTGACAATTGCGAGCGTCATTCAATCCACTCCGTACACAAAGATGTCGATCAGCCGGTCGGTCACGTCGATGATCGAGCACTGCGCCCGCGCCGCCAGGCGCGTGCCGGCCGGAATGTTCACCCCCAGCGGCGGAAAAATCTGCGGCTGAATCAGATCGACCGACCCGCCGCAATTCAGCATGATATTCTCGATCAAGACCTGCTCCGCCCCGGCCGCGCCCACAGCCAGATCGGCCAGCCACAACGCGGTCGTCCGCAGCACGTTAGCCTGGTTGCCCATCGCGATCGTGAGCTGCCGGATCGGATTCGTCGTCGAGGCCACAATCTCACTATATGCGCCCTTCGTGTGAGCCGTGCCGCCCGGATCGATTTGCGTCCCACCGCTATCCGCTGTGCTTGCGCCGTAAGTCGTGATGCGCCCCAGGCCCGGCGGAGTGATGAAGCCCTCGCCGAGCAGAATAATCAAGATGCGGAGCGTGGCCGAAGCGCCCGACGACTGGACACGCGCGGATAGGCGCGTTCCGGCCGGAATGGAAATGGGCAGCAAATATCCGCATGCATCTATCGTCTGCGCTCCATCCCCGGATCCGGCGTACAAATTCTCGGCGATGATCGTCTCCGATCCGCTTGCGCCCACGGCGACATCCGTCAAATAATCCAGGTAGGATGACGAGCCATTGCTGAGGCTCACTAGCAGGCCATGCGCATCAAAGGCCGTGCTCGCCACCACCTCCGCATACGCCCCCTTCGTGTTGGCCGCGCCGCCCGTCATTAGCGTCCCGGTACTCGCCGCCGTGACCGCGCCGACCGTCTCGAAACGCTGCGCCTCAATCAAAGACCAGTCCATCAGCCTAGCTCCACGGGTTCGCCGACAGCCCGATACCGCGCACGCCCCAACAGCCGCATCAGCGCATTCGTCAAACGCTGCCGATTGGCGGCGCTCAGCGCATTGTAGGCCGTCTGGAACTCGGCGTAATCCGGATTCGTCGCCAAGTCCTGCAGTCTATCCACCGGAACCTTAGCCGGACGCGCCACAAACAGGCGCGCGCCTTCGTTCCACATCTCCTCGTCACCCGGCCGGCCGGCAAGCAAAGAGGCGACCTGATCCCCCGGCAAGGGATCGGCCACCACCTGGCCCACCGACACCAGCCGGCCCGTCGCGCTACTATAAACCGCATACCAGGCCATCGCGATCCTTCCAAAGAGGGGCAGGCCCGCGCCCGCCCCTCATCCGCTGAATTCACCCGATCCGCTGTTCTTACGTCTCGTCCCACTCCATATAGCCCGAGACCGTCGACGTCCCCGTCGCCGAGCGCAGCGACATCGTCGCCGCATTGCGGATCTCGATCATCGCCCTGGGATCGGTCGTCTGCCAGCGGTTGATCCCCCCGTTGGCGTTGACCCCCAGTAGTTTGAGCACATCATCCAGCGTCGGCTGCGTCGCCCACGTCGTGTTGACCGTGGAGGCCACCGCCGCCTGCTCGCCGCCGAGCGGTTCCGGCGTGATCGCGCCGCCGCCCGTCACCCCGCCGCTCGAGCGCGCCACCTGCACCGAATTCGCCGCGCTCGCCGTGCCCATCCCCGCGAACTCCACCAGGTACACATAGCCGCGCCGCGCCGAGGCCGAGACCAGCGTCATGAAATCCGCCGTCGTCGACAGAGCAACGTTATCCCTACGTGCCGACCAGCGTCCCATACCTCACCCCTTCCCCTTCGTGGGCACGGCATCCCTCGTGGGAGCGGCATCCCTATGCCGCGCCGCCCCGAGCTTCAGCGCCGCATCCTCCACCGTGATCGCCGCGATCAAGACCAGCACCAGCGTATTGACCGCCTCGCTCATCGCGGGCGGAATGCCCGGCAGCAGATGCGCCGCCACGGTCTGCGCGACCGCGAACACCGCCAGCAGAAACTTGCGCGACCGCAGCAAAGACTTCAGAGCGTCAAACATGGGAATCTCCTTGTTCGGCCAGGGTCTCCGACCCCGCCACTTTGATGTCCGCAGACATGCGCGCCTTCCGCTTCCCCGGCGCGCGCTCCGGCTCGATAGCAGTCACGACTTCAGTCGGCGGCGGCGCCGGCCGGTACGTCAGCTTCCGGCCATCCTTCACGACCAGCACCACCCGATCCGCGTACACCCGATGACCGAGCACCTCGTCGACGCCGACGCCCAACCCCTTGCAGGCCTCTTCGAGAGTCAGCATAGCTCCCTCCCGTCCGTGTTCCTTTCGTCCGTGGGATGAGGGTGGCCGCCACGCGACGCGGCCACCCCGATCCGCAAATTCTCCCGATCCGTTGTTCTACTCGTCCACGTCCACCGTCAGCACGATGCAGCCGTCCGTGGCCGTGGGCGTCGTGCCCGCCACAAAGTTCAGGTCGATCGCCACGATCGAGTCCGCGTCGACGTGCGCCGGGATCGCCACACTCCCGCCCAGCCCCGTCGTCTTATACGTGGCCGGCGTGCCGGCGGTGGCCACCGAGCACACCGCGGCCGCGATCGCCGTCCCGTCGTCGTTGACGTCGATGTTCGAGCTCGTCGGCGCGCCGGTGTACGTCTGCGGGCAGTACGACGCGCCCAGCAGCCAGAAACCCTTGATCGCCGTGAACTCGAACAACGGCGCCTGCGCCGCATTCGCGTCGAACGTGAAAGTCAACTGCGTCTTCATGATGTTGCGTCCTTTCTCCGTGTTCCTATCCGTCCATCCGAGTGATCCGTTGTCCCGATCCGCTGTTACGGCACGTTGTTCTTGTGCAGCGGCCGGAAGTCGATCACGCCTACGGTGTAAAAGTACCTGACCTTCACCGGCAGCGTGTCGTTGTGGAACATCAGGTAGCTGTTCGGGTCGGCCGCGATGAAGATCTCCGGCGTCTCCCCGAAGCGGAAGCCGCACCCGATGCCCGGCGCGATGCGCGGATCGATGCACGCCGCCCAGTCGTTCGCGTCGGTCCACTCCGGCACGACCACCACGTTGTCGTCGCGGAAGTTCTGATCCCGCCCGGCCACGTTCACGTCGTTCAGACTGCCGCCCGGCTCCTGCGAGCTGACGAACAGATTGACCGCCGTCTTGCGCACCTCGATCGGCACCATCACGATCGACGGCCGCATGCCCAGGCGCTTGCTCGAACTGAGCTCGGTCTGCTTGAACACCGCCTGCACCACCGCATCCCACTCGGTTGCAGACAGGGCCACCGTGCGCAGGTTGTTGTGCGAGGCGTGGAACAGCGCGAGGCCGTCGCCCAGCGTCGGCCCGGCACCGGACGCCTGCGTGAAGATCGTCGCCACTTCGTTCGACAGCGTGCGCAGCGCGGCGATGGCCATGCCCACCGGCACCGCGCGCCACTTCTCCGTATCGTCCCGGTCGATCATCTCAAGCGTCAGGCCCAGATAGCCGCCCTTCTTCAGCCAGTTGCTCGTCTCCCGGCTGTCGTCCCACACCAGTTCGGTGTAAGACGCGCCCTCGCCGATGGTCGGCAGATCGCCGAAGCCGCCGTAAGTCACCCAACTGACTTGCTGGATCGACTCGAACGAGCGCACCGCCACGATCTTCTGCCACCAGCGGTAATCCTGCAGGTTGCTCCACGTCGCATACACGGCCTTGTTGATCACGTTGCGCGTGAACTCCGCCATCGTGGTCGTGTTCGCGTTGGCGAACTGCACGCGGCCCGGGTTGTAGACGCCGCGCATCTCGCGGTCACCCGTCAGCAAGTGATACAGCTCGCGGATGCCGGTCAGACGCGGCACGTCCGCGAACTGCGCCTCGACCGGATAACCCATCAGCCGGTCATACGCCGCCTGCAGCCTGTCCAGGTCACTCCACATCGCGTTTACGATCGGGGCCGGCCGGCGACCGTCGCCGACGGCGTGCCCCATGCCCTGAATGCTGGCCGGCCCGGCCAGCGCCGCGGCCGCCGCACGCGCCCGCACCACTTCCGCATCCAACTCGGCCGGGCTGAACACACGCGCCTGGCCGTCCAGGCCGGTGAAGTGCGCGCGCACCAGGCTCGTGATCCCCTCCGGCAGATTCGCCGTGGCCAGCCGCATCTCCAGCAGTTGCGCACACTGCGCGCGCTGCACGGCTTCGGTCTGCTCCCGCTCCGCGCGCTGCAGGGCAAGAGTCAATTCGTCGTGACTCGGGCCGCCAGCCGGCGCCGGCACCAGAGAAGACAGGCTCACATTCGCCGGCGCTTGTGTCGCCGCCGTCACACTCACAGACGTGGTCGAGGCATCCCCATGCCTCGAACCCACGCCCGTTTGGTTCTGTTCGTTGCTCATGTTGTTGCTCCCTTGTCGAATGGAATTGAGAACACGACTGACTTCACCGCCTGCCGCAGCCTCGTAGACCTCGTCGACCGACCACACCTTCGTAATCTCCGCGATAGCGCGCTTGCCGTTCTTCAACTCCGGCTCCCACTTGACGCTGAGCAACGCGCTCAGCCCCAGCCGGGGCGGAGTGACGCCAGCCTCTCGCATCGAGGCGATCAGGTCCAGCCGCTCGATCGCTCGCTCGGACTGCTGCAGCCTGAACACGTGTAACTCGCCGAGCATCGCGTTATCCACCACCGAATAGCGCGGGAACTGAACCGTCCCCAAAAAGCGCTCCACGCTCGGCGACTCGAAAAAGCCCGGATGATCGACAAACATCGAGGCGTTCGCCCACAGCGGCGCGCTGCGCTGCAGCACCTCGCTAGGCAGCACCCACCCGTT
>Ga0247727_10005738_pt1 | contig 24881 bp, 25 predicted proteins | sample WisWelCaveWW1625_FD_202498 | JGI IMG/M metagenome (GOLD analysis project Ga0247727, IMG submission 202498) | Biofilm microbial communities from Wishing Well Cave, Virginia, United States - WW16-25 | ecosystem: Environmental > Aquatic > Deep subsurface > Groundwater > Cave microbial mat | place...
CGGGGGCTGCAGGTAGATCGCCCCCCCCCCCCCCGGAGCCGCCAGCAGGTCCTCCGTGGCCCGCCACTCGAGGAACGCCCAGGCCTCGCTGAGACTGGTCGGTCCAAAAGGGGGTCGCGCCGGGCTGTGGGCCAGCCAGCCCTCGGGCCGGCGGTTCAGCCGGTAGTGAAGGTCGGCGGGCCGGTCGGTGTCCGGGGGGGCGGGGGGGGCGGCGTGATACAGAGCCTGCAGCGCGGCGGACGCCGATGGGTCGTCGGTCGCGAAGTCGAGGACGAGCTCCCCGACCGCGACGCGGCGATGAAGCGCTATTGCAGCAACCCCTCGTCGGCAAAGCGGCGAAGCACCTGTTCGATGTCGGTGAGGATCGCGGTCGGCTCCACGCCGGATACATCGTGTGCGATGGCCTCGGCGATCGCATCCGCGCCGTGTGTGCCGTCGCAATACGTCCACACGACGGCGGCGGTGAGGTTGAAGACGTGCGCCCGATCTGCGCGCGCGTCGAACAGCACCCACTCGCTCCCCACCCGCCGCAGGACGACGTCATCCCGGGCAACCGGACTCTCGAGCGCGACGCGTGCCACCATGGGTGCGGTCAAAATGGGAAGTTTTCAACAACTGCGCAAGTCCCTGACCTGCCGCCGCTTACGCCCCGCGTTGTGGAAATGCGGAAACCCTCGCCCACACCCGTCCACAGCTTGCTCGCCCGACCCACGAACGGCTAGGTTTCCGCGCCTCGCGGAAGCCAGGCGTTCTCCCCCCCCCCGACCATAGGGTGGTATGGCCGACAATGACCGGATGGAGAAGCTGGTGTCGTTATGCAAACGGCGCGGCTTCGTATTTCAATCCTCGGAGCTGTACGGCGGCGTGGGCTCGGTATGGGACTACGGGCCGCTCGGCGTCGAGCTCAAGCGCAACGTCAAGGAGCGGTGGTGGCGCGCGATGGTGCATTCGCGCGACGACATCGAGGGACTCGACGCGGGCATCCTGATGCACCCGAAGGTCTGGGAAGCGTCCCAGCACGTGGCGACCTTCGCGGACCCGATGGTGGACTGCCGCACCTGCAAGGCGCGGTTCCGCGCCGACCAGCTCGCCGCCGCCCAGTGCCCGCAAAAGCCGAGCAAGCACCCGGGCGAGCACACGGCGTGCAGCCTCACCGAGCCGCGGCAGTTCAACCTGATGTTCAAGACGTTCATGGGCCCGGTGGAAGACACCGCGGCGGTCGTGTACCTGCGCCCCGAGACCGCGCAGGGCATCTACGTCAACTATCTCAACGTGCTGCAGGGCTCCCGGCAGAAGGTGCCCTTCGGCATTGCGCAGATCGGCAAGGCGTTCCGCAACGAGATCACGCCGGGCAACTTCATCTACCGCACCCGCGAATTCGAGCAGATGGAAATGCAGTTCTTCGTGAAGCCCGGCACGGAGGACCAGTGGTTCGAGTTCTGGCGGGAGCAGCGCTGGCAGTGGCAGCTGGGACTCGGCCTCCGCCCGGAGCGGCTGCGCTGGCACCAGCACGGCCCGGACGAGCTGGCCCACTACGCCAAGGCCGCCTTCGACATCGAGTACGAGTTCCCGTTCGGCTGGGGCGAATTCGAGGGCGTCCACAACCGCACCGATTTCGACCTCAAGCGGCACCAGGAGTACTCGGGCAAGAAGCTGGAGTACTTCGATCAGGAGAAGAACGAGCGCTACGTGCCGTACGTCGTCGAGACGTCGGTCGGGGCCGACCGCTGCTCGCTGGTCGTGCTGTGCGACGCCTACCACGAGGAAGAGGTGGAGGGCGAGACCCGGGTGGTCCTGCGATTCCACCCCGCGCTCGCGCCCATCAAGGCCGCGGTGCTGCCCCTGGTGAAAAAGGACGGGCTGCCGGAGATCGCGGACCGGATCTACCGGGACCTGCGCGGCAAGTACGTCAACGCCTTCTACGACGACGGCGGTTCGATCGGCCGGCGTTACCGCCGCCAAGACGAGGCGGGCACGCCGTGGTGCGTCACGGTAGACGGCCAGACCAAGGAGGACGGCACCGTGACGGTGCGGCACCGCGACACGCTGCGGCAGGAGCGCGTGGCGGCCGACCGCATCACGGGCTTCGTGGCGGAGCGCCTCGGATCGTGAACGTCGAGACCCTGCGCGCGCGGGGCGAGCGGCTCAACGAGGCGCTCGGCCGCGAGAGCTACGAGGCCGGTGCGGGGCTGAAGGCGGTGTCGGACTTCGCCGGGATCTTCGAGCGGTACGCCGATCTGGCGTCGGACGACGCGTGGGAGACGGCCCGGCCGCACCGGGTGCTCGCCGAGTGGGTGGCCGACGCGCGGATCGGCCGCGCCGTGGCGGAGCTCGACGACCGGCTGCACGCCTGGGAGGCGTCGGCCGAGGTCGTGCTCGAGGACGGCTCGCGGATGCCCTACCAGCGGGTGAGCATCGCGATGGCCAACGAGCCGCGGCGCGAGGTGCGGTCGGCGCTCGACCGGGCCCGGCGCGCCGTGCTTGCGCAGCCGACCGCGCTGCGCAAGGAGCGGCTCGCGCGCGAGCGCGAGCTGCTGGCCGCGGTGGACGCCGATCTGGTGTGCGCGCGTTCCCGGCTCTCCGGCATCGACCTCGACGCCCTCGCCCTGCAGTGCGCGCGCTTCTTGGAAGACACCCGCGACCTGTATCGCGAGGCGCTGGCCGTGCGCCTCGCCGATGACCTGGGACTCGCGCCCGGTGACGCCGAGCGGCACGACGCCGCGTACCTGTTCCGCGCGCCCGCCTTCGACGCGTTCTTCCCCGGCGAGCAGCTGGTGCCGATCGCGACACGCCAGGCGGCCGAGCTGGGCTTGGACCTGGCCGCCGAGGGGCGGGTGCGGCTCGACACCGAGGATCGGGAGCGCAAGCGGCCGCGGGCCTTCTGCGCGCCGGTGCGCGTGCCCGACGAGGTGTACCTCGTGATCCGGCCCCACGGCGGCTACGTGGACTACCGAGCGTTCTGGCACGAGCTCGGTCACGCGCTCCACTTTGCCCACGCGGGGCGGGCGCTGCCGTTCGAGCACCGCTGGCTCGGCGACAACTCCGTGACCGAGGCTTACGCCATGCTGTTCGAGCACCAGCTGGTGCAGCCCGCCTGGCTGGCCCGCTACGCGGGGCTCACCGGCGAGCGGCGGGGCGAGTTCCTGCGCCGGCAGGCCTTCGCGCTGCTGGCCATCGTGCGCCGCTACACCGCCAAGCTCGGGTACGAGGTCCAGCTGCAGCGGGCGCCCTCGCTCGAGGCGGGCGCGGCGGCATACACGGAGCTGCTCACCGGCGCCACAGGCTTCCGCTACGCGGACGAGGACGCGCTGCTCGACCTCGACGACGGGTTCTACTCGGCGCGATACCTGCGCGCGTGGCAGCTCGAGGCGGCGCTGCGCCGCTCGATCGTCGAGCGGTTCGACGAGGACTGGTTCCGCAACCCCCGCACCGGACCGTACCTGCTCGATCTGTTCGCGCGCGGCCAGCGGGACGACGCGGCGGCGCTCGCCGCCGGCGTGGTCCGCGCGCCGCTCGACTTCGCGCCGGTCGTCGCGCAGTGCGAGGCCGCGCTGGCCTGACCGTGCGGCGTCACGACTTCGAGGCGATGGTGCGGGCGATGACGGCCGAGATGCCCGCGGAGTTCCTCGACGGCATTCTCGGCATCGAGGTCACCGGCAAGACCGTGCCCCACCCTCTGCGCGCCGAGGTGTACACCCTGGGGGAGTGCATCCCGCACGGGTACGGCGGACCCGACGACGAAGGGCCCACGATCCGCTCGGCGATCGAGCTGCACTACGGCTCGTTCGCCGCGCTCGCCGCCCTGCGCGGCGGTTTCGACTGGCGGCACGAGGCCTGGGAGACGCTCACCCACGAGCTGCGCCACCACCTGGAGTGGCGAGCGCGGGTGCCGGCGCTCGAAGCGCTCGACGAGGCGGTGGAAGCGAACTACGCCCGCCTGGACGGGGAGGCATTTCCGCCGCTGTTCCATCTCGACGGCGAAGCAATAGCGGACGGCGTCACCAAGGTGGAAGACGACGTCTTCGTCGATGTCGTGCTGCCGGCCGGCGAATGGAAGAAGGCCGGGGGAATGGAGCGGGAATTCGTGTGGCACGGCCGGCGTTGGCGGGTGCGGCTCCCGGCACGGCTGCCGGACGTGTTGTTCCTGACCGTGCTGGGCGCCACGCCCGAGCCGGCCGGCGACCTCGTGCTCGTGCTGCGCCGGCGGCCCGGCGCGCGGGACCTCGTGCGCCGGGCCTCCGTGGAGCAGGCGAGCGCGACGGCCACGCCCGAAGCCTGACCGCAGTGCTGCCTTGTGCGGCGGGTGCGCCGCTTCCGCACCGCGTTTTTCCGCACATCAGCGCAGCCGATCCGGTTACACGGCTCCTGGTGATCATCCCATCCTCGGCGCATGCCGAGTTGCGTGCCCGCGCCGAGGAGTCCGATACTATGGCCATGCCGAGCACCTGGCCCCGTCAGGGCGAGTGGACCGTCGAGCAAATGTGGCAGCTGCCGGACGACGGCAACCGCTACGAGGTCATCGACGGGGTGCTCTTCGTGACCCCGTCCCCCGGTCTCGAGCATCAGGACGCTGTAGGAGCACTGTACCGAAGGCTCGCGGATTATCTGGACGAGCAGCGGGTCGGGTGGGTCCGAGTATCGCCCTCGGACGTGGTGTTCACACCCCGGCGGGGCGTCCAGCCGGACGTGTACGTTGCGCCGCTGGTGGATGGGCGTCGGCCGAAGGCGATCGAGGAGGTGCGCCACCTGAGCCTGGCGGTGGAGGTGCTCTCACCGGGCTCGGCCCGGCAGGACCGGATCGAGAAGCGCCGGCTCTACCAGCAGCACGCGGACGAATACTGGATCGTGGACATCGACGCCCGGCTCATCGAGCGCTGGCGACGGGGCGACGAGCGGCCGGAGGTTCTGGACACGGTGATCGTCTGGCAGCCTGCCGGGGCGGGTGAGGAGTTCCGCCTGGATCTGCCCGCGTTTTTCCGGGAGGTCTGGGACGAGTAACAGCGGCCGGCGCGCGTGCCCGAGCGCTTGGCGTTAGTCCTGCGGCACAGTCGGCGACGGCGGCACGGCCGGTGCGGCATCGGTGAGTCGAGCAGCGATCCCTTCCATCTGGCGGCCGCGCAAGCGCGCCCAGTTCGGCAGGCGGAGCGCGCCATTGGCAATCAAGCCCAGTCCTGCCGCAGCGAGGAAGACAATCCCCGGTACGGCGTTCCCCAGGGAACCTCCCGCCGCGCCAGCCACGGTCACCGCCGCCGTCACGCCAAGCATCATCAGACCACCGACGATTGAGGCGCGGGCGTCGCCCTTCCGCGTACGCAGGCGAAGGCGGTGGCCCGTTGGCGTGGGCTCGAGCAGCGCGTGCAGGTTGCCATTCCTCCATTCGCGGAGCGAACCGTGAGACGTGACGGTCCCGCGAGCGTTGAAGACTTCTCGCAGCTCAACCACGAGCAGGTCCCATTCCGCGTCCGTGAGCCACCGATTGAGGACGATCGTCCGCTCCACGCCGATGGGCAGACCGAGCAGCGTTCGCGATGCCCCCTGCCCGCGGACATCCAGAGCATGGGCGGCCTGGGCCACAGCCTCCGGGGGAATGCCGACCTCGCGACCGATGACCTGGAGGTCGGGGAGCGTGAGGCCTTCATCGCCGGGACTTTGAGGAGCCGGCGACGGCGACCCTTCGGCGGCTGAACGGAAGATCGCCGCGACCTCGTCCTCGTTGTACCGTCGATCAGCCGTCACATGTCCAAGATCGCCGCAACCCTTGCAGGAGGCAAACCTCGACCGGATGGCAGCTACGCGGCCACGGCGCCTACTGCCCGCCGCTTCCGGCTCAGCACGCCCGCCGTCAGCAGCGTGACCACGATGCCCACCGGCAACGGCTCGAGCAGGGTGAGCGCGATGTTGACCAGCGGATTCTTGTACAGCTCCTTGAACCTGGCCATCTGCTCCGTCCGCGCGGCGATTTGCGTCTCCGTGGCACCGGACCGTCTTGCCTTCTCCACGGCGTGCGCCGCGTACGCGTCGACAAAGCCGGGCTCGAGCTTGTAGTAGATCAGCTCCCAGGTGGCGACGTAGCAGGCGCTGGCGACGGCCGTGATCAGCAGGCCCACCTTGAAGGCGCGGCCGAACGTCACGGTTCCGCCTGCCACGTTGTCGCGGTACGACTTGACCCCGAAGAACACCATCAGGAAGGCGAGCACCATCGTGGTGTAGCCGATGATCGCGCCCTTGTCGAAGCCGATCTGCTCGTGGAATGGCAGGGTGATGAGCATCATCGCCGACAGGATGGCGCCGGCAATGAGCCCGAAGGTGAGCACGATCTTTCGCATGGCAGCTCCCAGATGGTTGAGGACGGCCGAATCTACCCGCCGGCCCCTGCCGCGCGCGTCACCCGAAGGGGTGATTCTGGTCGATTGTACGCGGGATCATACGAAAGTCGGAGGTGGGGATGGCGTTGCGGCCCTCGCGGCAGCTGAACGACCCGATCAGGGAATCAACCGAAGTTCCTTTCCCAGCTGCACCGCCTGGGTCCGTCGTCGCGCGCCGAGCTTGTCGAACACACGGCTCGAATGTGTCTTGACCGTGTTCTCGCTCACGTACACTCGCGCGGCGATCTCCTTGTTGCTCAGCCCTTGGGCGATCAGCTCCAGGATCTCTAGCTCGCGGGGCGTGATGCCGAGCGACTCCAGCTTGCGCTGATCCCGCACGAAGCTGACCGGTGCCGGTACAACGACCTCGCGCACCACCACGGTTTGGTGGTGCCGCGTGAGCCTGAGGCCGAGCCAGACGCCCAGGCCCGCGAACAGCGCAGCCACGAGCCCGCCGTAGATCTCTACAGAATACTCGACCACGAGCCACCGGTACTCGATGAGCTTGAGCACGGCGATGAGGACGCCGCCGAGGAGCCCATAGAGAAGTACGTGCTTGCGCATCCCCAATTGTACAGGTGCCTGGCGCAGTTGGGGAACGGTCGGGAGCGTGAGGCCTTCATCGCGGGGACTGGGAAGTGCCGGCGACTGCGAGCCTTCGGCGGCTGCCCGGAAGGTCGCCGCGACCTCTTCCTCGTTGTAACGTCGATCGGCCATGACATGTCCAAGATCGCAGCAACCGCGACAGGAGCACACCCAAACGGGGCTGCGGTATCCGGGCTCAGGGCACGAGAGGCCCTAGTTGCAGCATGCGCCGCCTAACGTGCCGCTTCAGCCGCGGCGGCTCATCATCGCGCTGGGCCGCCGACGGCGGCAAGCGGTTGTTGGGCGGCTGTTCACTTGAGTCCCAGCGGTTTGCCTGCAGTAAGGAGGCGAATCGCCTTCTGCAGACGCCTGGCCTTTGTCTCCTCGCGCTTGGCGGATTCGATCCAGCCGACATACCGTCGCCGATGTGAGGGCGCAAGCCGCTCGAAGTACCGCCATGCCGCCGGCTGTTTCCTTAATGCTGCCTGAATGTACCGTGGAACCGTTGCGGGCATTTGGAACCGTGGCGGTCGCGGACCATAGCTGCGGTCCGTCGGAGCGCGATTGATTCCACTTGGCTTCAACCTGCCAGTGGCTTTCAATGCCGCGTAGCGCTTCCGGTTAATCGTCGACCACCGGCTATCCGCTTTCCGCGGCGTAAATTTGCGCGCGTAGCGAGATTCGTCCAAGCGTTTGACCAGGCTATCCACCCAACCGAAGCACAGCGCCTCATCGAGTGCGTCCAAGTACGCTATCGATCCCACGCCCGTGTGTAGCTTATAGAAGATGAGCCACACCTCGGAGTCGGAGTCGTGGTGCTCGTCGAGCCATTTGCGCCACTGGTCAGCAGTCTGAGCGACGAATGTCTTCACGGTTTGCGATCTGTGCTGTCCGCCCAACTCATTATGGACCCTCGGCCGGACACCCCGCCCGACCGGGCAACCACGAAACACGTTACTCCTTGCGGCCTAATCCGGAAAGGCTGCAGTGCCGGCGGCGCTGTCAAGTCGAACTCGCGTGAGCGCTTGGGTGCATGAGGCCGATGCCGGTGTGCCGGCTAACGCGGCGGTGGTGTACGGCAACGCACCAGGTACTCTTGCAGGATCCGGGCGGCACACCACGGATTCGCACCCGGAGGCTGCAGCAAAGCTCGGTTTCTGCTGCAGAAGGTCGTGCGAGGGACCGCCTGGCCCTCGGAGCACTGCCGTCCACCCGGGCTGACAACCTCCTTCGCCAGTCGCTACCTTACCGCCATGACCCACGAGTACACCACGAGCCTGCCGCCGGAGGAAGTGCTCCGCCGGGCCAAGGCCTTCTTCGCCACGCGGGTCCCGGCCACGGGCGCGTTCCTCGAAACGGAATCGGCCCGGCACCTGGTGCTGCGGGGGCAAGGTGGTGAGGAGATCGTGATCGCCGTCGCCCCGGCGCCGGGCGGCGGTACGGCGGTGCGGTCTTCGACGCTGCTGTTCGACCAGCAGGTGAAGCGGTTTTTCTCGACCCTGCCGGCACCGTCGGTGCTGGTGGGCGGAGCGAGGGGGGCCGCGTGACGGCCGCCGCGACGATGACCGTCAAGGTGACCGTGGGCGACACCTGGCAACAGCTGCAGCTCGAGGCGGAGCCGGACGAGACCGTGGCCAATCTCAAGGTCCGGGCGCTCGAAGCCTCCCACATTCCCATCGACCGCGCCGCCGCGTACGAGGTCAAGTTCGGCGGCGCCATGGTCCGGGACGAATCGGTGAGCCTCGGCGCGTTAGGCGTGTCGGACGGGAGCGCGCTCGTGGTCCTGGCGCGGCGGCGGCGGCCGGTGCGGTGACGAAGCGGCGCACGCCCCGGATCGTCTTCGGGGTCGGGTTCGTGGTTCTCCTGGCCGACGGGGCGGCGGCGATCTGGCTGGGCCAGGTCTCCGGACGGACGGCGCTCGTGGTGGTGGGCGTCATGCTCGTCGCGGCCGCGGGCGGTCTCGTCGTGGCGTACCGGCGCTGGATGGCGGCGCTCGACGCCGTGCACGAGGCGCGCCGCGAGTTCCAGGCTGAAGTCGCACGCCTCCGCGACGCGGCCTCGGCGGCCCGGGGCGGCCGGCCGCACCTCAACTGACGCCCCGGGGGGGGGGGGCTCGATGCTGGGCCTGATCACCCACCCGGCCTGTCTCCTTCACGACAATGGTTTCGGTCACCCCGAGTCGCCGCGGCGGCTCGAGGCGGTGCAGGCACGGCTGGAGACGGACCTCGTGGCCCCGGGCGGCGCCACGTGGATTGAGGCGCCGCGCGTCGGCGAGGCGGACATCCTGCGCGCGCACCGGCCCGCGTACTGGGAGCGGCTGCGGCGACTCGACGCCCATGGTGGCGGTGTGCTGGATCCCGACACGGCGATGGGCCCGGCGTCGCTGGAAGCTGCGCTGCGCGCCGCGGGCGCGGCGGTGCTCGCGGTCGAGCGCGGGCTCGCTGGCCTTGGCCCGTCGTTCTGCGCGGTGCGGCCTCCCGGGCACCACGCCACACCCACGCACGGGATGGGTTTCTGCCTCCTGTCCAACGCGGCGATCGCCGCGCTCGCAGCGGTCGGCCGTCTCGGCGCCGAACGCGTGCTGGTGGTGGACTGGGACGTGCATCACGGGAACGGGACGGCCGACTGCGTGCGCGAGGAGCCGAGGGTGCGATACGTATCGTTGCACCAGTGGCCGTACTACCCGGGCACCGGGCTCGCGGACGACGTGGGGTGCGGCAACCTGTTCCACGTCCCGCGGCCGCCCGGCCTGCCGGCCGCGACCTACGTGCGCGACCTGCTCGAGGGCGTGGACCGCGCGGTGCGCGGCTGGGCGCCCGATCTCGTGATTCATTCAGCCGGCTTCGACGCGCTGCGCGGCGATCCCCTGGGCGGCTTCACGCTCGAGCCCGACGACTATGCCACGATCACAAGCGAGGTCGCGGCGCGCGCGCCCGGGGGGGGGGGGGGGCCCCGGTGGGGGGGTGGGAAGGGGGCTGCGACCCGCCGGGGCCGCGGGGGCGGTCGCCGTCGGCGTGATGGAAGGCGGCTACGACCCGCCGCGGCTCGCGGAGGCCGCGAGCCGCCACGTGGCGGCGCTTGCCGCGGCGGGCGCGCAGGCTAAGTTGGCGCGGTGAGCGAACCGGTTCGCGAGCGGGGCGTCCCGCACAGCGTCTACCTCAAGCCGGACGGCCAGGTGGAGTGGAACCTGCGGCCGCCGCGGCTGATGGAGGCGCTGCGCGAGGGCGGCCGGCTGTGGGTGGACATCGATTCGAACGACCGCGCCCAGCACGCGCTACTCGAGAAGGTGTTCGGCTTCCACCACCTCGCCATCGAGGACACCCTCAGTCCTAAGACCCGCGTCAAGCTCGAGGAGTACGGGGCCTATCTGTTCGGCGTGGTCGCGGCGGTGCGGCTCGACCACAAGACCGAGGACCCGTACGACACCGAGACCTCGAACCTCTATTTCTTCCTGGGCCCCAGCTACTTCGTCACCATGCACGCCGCGCCCACGCACGCGGTGGATGAGGTGCGGGAGCGGATCATGCGGAGTCCCGACCTGCTCGGCCGCGGGATCGAGATGCTGGCGCACGGCGTGCTCGACGTGACGGTGGACGACTTCCTGCCCATCGTGGATCACGTGGACGATCAGGTGGACCGGCTCGAGGAGCAGCTGTTCGAGCGGTACGATGAGAAGGCGATCCAGGAGATCTTCAAGGCGAAGCGACTGGTGGTACAGCTCCGCCGGTACCTCGGCCCGATGCGGGAGGTGCTGAACATCATCACCAACCGGCCACACGGGTGCATCAGCCCCCAATCGCAGGTCTACTTCCGGGACGTCTACGACCACACCATCCGCATCGTGGAGTCCATCGAGTCCATGCGGGACCTGCTTGGCTCCGTGCTCGAGACGTACCTGACGCAGCAGTCCAACCGGATGAACCGGGTGATGAAGCAGCTCAGCGTGGTCGCCACGATCTCCCTCCCGCTGGTGGTCGTTGGCGGCATGTTCGGCATGAACTTCGCGGGCATCCCGCTCGCGGAGAGCGGCTTCGGATTCCTGTTCGGCGTGGGCCTGCAGGTCGTGCTGGCGGCTGCGATGTTCTGGTATATCCGGCGGCGGGGGTGGGTCTGACCATGGCGCTGCGGTTGTCGTGGGAAGTCCTCGAGCTCGAGACCCGGCACAAGTTCACGATCGCACGGGGCGGCGAGAGCGCGTACCGCGTGGTCTGGGTGCGCCTCACGGACGGCGACGGGCTGGAAGGCTGGGGCGAGGCCGACCCGTCGGCGTTCTACGGCGAGACGGCCGACACGGTGGTAGCGGCGCTGCAGCGGCTCTCCGGCGCGCTGCCGTCGGATCCGTTCCAGCTCGAGGCGGCCGAGGCGCGGGCGCTGGAGCTGCTCAAGGGCAACGCGGCGGCGCGCTGCGCCGTCTCGGCCGCGCTGCACGACCTCGTGGGCAAGCGAGTGGGCCAGCCGTTGTGGAAGCTGTGGGGGCTGGACCCCGAGCGGGCGCCGCGCTCTTCGTTCACGATCGGCCTCGACGCGCCCGAGGTGATGCAGCAGAAGATCCGCGAAGCCGCCGAGTACCCGATCCTGAAGATCAAGGTCGGCACCGGGAACGACGCGGCCATTCTGCGGGCGGTTCGCGACGTGACCGACAAGCCGATCCGGGTGGACGCCAACGGCGGATGGACGGCGAAGCAGGCGATCGCACACCTGCCGCTGCTCGAGGAGTTCGGGGTCGAGCTGATCGAGCAGCCGCTGCCGCCCGACGACTTCGAGGGCCTGGCGCTGGTGCGGCGCCACGCGCGGATGCCGGTCATCGCGGACGAGTCGTGCCTCACCGCCGAGGACATTCCGCGGCTGGCAGGCGTGGTGGACGGCATCAACATCAAGCTGGCCAAGTGCGGCTCGCTGCGCGAAGCCCTGCGGATGATCGCCGTGGCGCGTGCCCACCACATGCTGGTCATGGTGGGGTGCATGATCGAAACCTCGCTCGGCATCACCGCCGCGGCGCATTTCACGCCGCTGCTCGACATCGTGGACCTCGACGGCGCCGCGCTGCTCAAGCGCGACCCGTTCGCGGGCGCCTCGATCGCGGGCGGCCGCGTCAGCCTCCCCACCGGACCGGGACTCGGCGTCACGAAGCGATGAGCGGAGGCGGCGGGTACGTGGACGTCGCAGTCCCACTCGCGCTTCCCACGGCGCTCACCTACGCGGTCCCCGACGAGCTGTCCGCGCGCGCCGTGCCCGGCGCGCGCGTCGTCGTTCCGGTCCAGCAGCGCGAGCTGATCGGCGTCGTGACGGCGGCCGACCGGCCGGCGCCCGCCGCGCGGGCGCGGCCGATTCTCGCCGCGCCGGACGCCGCGCCCTTGCTCGACGCCTCGCTGCTCCGGCTCGCCGCATGGATCGGGCGCCACTACGCGGCGCCGCCGGGCCTGGTGCTGCGGACGATGCTTCCGGCGACGCTGTTCGGCGTGGGCCGGCCGGTCGTCGTGGCACCGGAGGGCCTCCCGCCGGCGGCGAGTGAGCCCCTCGCTCGGCTGTTCGCGGGGGCGCGGGCCGGGCGTGGCGTGCCGCTCGCCGCGGCGCGCCGGGTGGCCGGCCCCGGCGGCGTGCGGCTGCTCCAGCGGCTCGTCGCGGAGGGGCGCGCGGAGCTGGTGGTGCTGCCGCCGCGCACGGAGGCGCCAGAACGCACGGAGCGCGTGCTCACGATCGCTGCCGAGGCCGGCCTGCTCGACCGTGATCGCCGGTTTTCCCGCGCGCCGCGGCAGCGGGCGGCCTACGAGGCCCTGGAACAGCTCGGCGGGCGCGCCACGGCCGGCCAGCTCGCGCAGACCGGTGTGCGCGGCCCGGCGCTGCGGGCGTTGCTGGACGCGGGGTTGATCGCCGAAGCGCGGGAGCGCCGGGACCGCGATCCGTTTGCGGGCTTGCCGGCCACACCGCCGCCAGCAGCGCCCACCGACGCGCAGCGCTCGGCCATCGCGGCGCTCGAAGCGCTCGCGCCGGGCCGGGCGGCGCTGCTGTGGGGCGTCACGGGAAGCGGCAAGACGCTCGTGTACCTCGAGTACCTCCGCCGGCTCGTCGAGACGGGCCGGAGCGTCATCGTGCTGGTGCCCGAGATCGGCCTGACGCCGCAAACGGTCGCGCGGTTCCGTGGCGTGTTCGGCGACAGCGTGGCGGTGCTCCACAGCGGTCTTTCCGACGGCGAGCGATACGACGCGTGGCGCGCGCTGCGCGAGGGCACCCGGCGCGTCGCCGTTGGAGCGCGGTCGGCCGTGTTCGCGGCCGTCCCGGCGCTCGGGGCCATCGTCGTGGACGAGGAGCACGACGGCTCCTACAAGCAGGGCGAGGCGCCCCGGTACCACGCCCGCGACGTCGCGCTCAAGCGCGCCGCGCTCGCGGGCGCGCGGGTCGTGCTGGGGAGCGCCACGCCGTCGCTCGAAACGTGGGCCGCCGCCGCGGACGGACACCTCGCGCGCGTCGAGCTGCCGGCGCGGATCGGCGCGCGGCCGCTGCCGCGCGTGGACGTCGTGGACCTGCGCGCTCCTGACCGCGATGCGCCGGCGACGCCGGTTCCCTGGAGCGAGGAGCTGGACCGCGCCGTGGCCGGGGCGCTCGGCCGCGGCGAGCAGGCGATGCTGCTGCTCAACCGGCGCGGCTTCAGCGTGTTCGTGCAGTGCCCGGCGTGCGGCGAGGTGTGGGACTGCCCCAACTGCTCGCTCACGCTGATCTATCACCTCGCGCCGGCCCAGCTCCGCTGTCATCACTGCGATCACCGCGAGGCGCCGCCGGTGGCGTGCCGCGCCTGCGGGGCGCCCACCCAGCGGTTCCGCGGCGCCGGCACCCAGCAGGTCGAGGCGTTCGTCGCCCAGCGGTTCCCCGCCGCCCGCCTCGCCCGCATGGACGTGGACACGACCAGCGGCAAATGGGCGCACCACCGGATCCTCGAGGAGGTGGCGCAGGGCCGGGTGGACGTGCTGGTCGGGACCCAGATGATCGCCAAGGGGCTCGACTTCCCCAATGTCACGGTGGTCGGCGTGGTGGACGCGGACGTCGCGCTCAACCTGCCGGATTTCCGCGGCGCCGAGCGTACGTTCCAGCTGCTGACCCAGGTGGCCGGCCGGGCGGGGCGGGGACCCAAGGGCGGCCGCGTCGTGGTGCAGACCCGCCAGCCCCGGCATCCGGCCGTGACGTTCGCGGCCCACCACGACACGGCGGGCTTCGCCGCGGCCGAGCTCGCCGAACGGCGCAAGCCGCCGTATCCGCCGCACGTCCTTCTGGCGAACGTGGTGCTCAGCGGCGAGGGGGAGCGGGCGGTCGCCGACGCGGCGACCCGCGTGGTCGACTGGCTCCACGAGCTGTTTCGGGCGAAGCGCGCCGCGCGCGTCGAGCTGGTCGGCCCGGCGCCGTGCCCGATCGAGCGCGTGCGGGGGCGGTGGCGCTGGCACTTCCTGCTGCGGACGGGGGACGCCGCGCGGCTCACCCGGCTCATCGGCTACGTGGCCGACAAAGCGCAGGTGCCGCGGAGCGTCCGGCTCGTGGTGGATCGGGACCCGGTGTCGATGTTGTGAAGCGGCGGTTTCTCTACTGTCCATTTCCCGCCGTTGAGAGTATTATCACCCCCCGTGGAAACCTGCGTCCCGCCGCCGCTTGCGCGGCTCGCACGCTGAATCCGCCCGACGTCGCTCGGGCGAACGTTCCGGCCGATGGGGAAAGCCCCGGCGGCCGGATTGTCGTTCCTGCTCCTCCCCCTCCCTCGGCTCCCTCCCCCCCCTCCCCCCCTGAGGCAGGCGGCGCCGATCCGGCGTTCTACGGCGACGGCCTCGCCCGGCTGCTCGACGCGGTCGCGGCGCGGATGCCGCGGGAGGAGGTCGACGAGGTCTGGGCATTCCCGGGCGTGCGGCGCGAGGGCCGGGAGTACGGCGTCGCGGTGGTGACGCGGCGCGGCGGCGGCGGCGCCGGCGGCGCCGGCGCGGCGAAGCTCGTGGTCTATCGCGCGCGCTACACGCTGCAGCTCAAGGGGCAGGACCGCGGCAAGATCGCCGTCGAGCTCGAGGAGACGGCGGACGCGCCGGGCGAGCTGGTGCCGCGGGTGATCGAAGGCGTGCGCCGGCGGGCCGACGAGGCGGGCGAGGCGGAGCGGGTGGACCTCGGACGGTGGAAGGCGGACCGGGGTGGCCAGCTCCGTCCGTAGCGAGAGCGCCGCGCCGCCGCTGCTCGACGCGTTCCGCCGCTACCTCCGGGAGCACAACCTGCCGGTCACCAGCCAGCGCGAGCTGGTGGCCGACGTGATCTTCGCCTCCACGGGGCACCTCTCGGCCGACGACATCGAGCGGGTCCTGCGGGAGCGCGGCGCGCACGTGGGCAAGGCCACGGTGTACCGCACGCTCGACCTGCTGGCGGAGAGCGGCATGATCACGCCGCGCGATTTCGGCGAGGGGTTCCGGCGCTTCGAGCGCGCCCCGGGCCGGCGCCATCACGAGCACCTGATCTGCATGCGGTGCGGCAAGGTCGTCGAGTTCGTCAACGAGCGCCTGGAGCGGATGAAGGCGCTGATCGCGGAAGAGTACGGGTTCCGGCACCATCACCACCGGCTGGAGATCTTCGGGACATGCCCGGAGTGCCAGCAGCGCGACGGGGTCGCGCCCCCACCATCGGGATCGAGGTAGTCGCACCGTGGCGAACAATGCGATGCGGTTCACGCCCACCAAGGGGTTCCTCACCCGCGGCGTGGGCCGGCACAAGGAGAAGCTCACCAGCTTCGAGATGGCGCTGCGGGACGCGGGCATCGAGAAGTACAATCTCGTGCGCGTCAGCTCGATCTTCCCGCCACACTGCAAGCTGGTGTCGCGGCAGGAGGGGGTGCCGATGCTGCACCCCGGTCAGGTCGTGTTCGCCGTGCTGGCCGAGATGGCCACGAACGAGCCGAGCCGGATGGTGGTCGCCTCGATCGGGCTGGCGATTCCCTCGGACCCCAACCACTACGGCTACATCTCCGAGCACCACTCCTACGGCCAGAAGGAGCAGGTGGCGGGTGACTACGCCGAAGACCTCGCGGCCTCCATGCTCGCCACGACCCTGGGCGTGCCCTTCGATCCGAACCAGGCCTGGGACGAGCGGCGCGAGGCCTACCTGATGTCGGGCGACATCGTGAAGACCCGCGAGGTCACGCAGTCGGCCGAGTGTGGGCCGGACGGGCTGTGGACCACCGTGGTGGCGGCGTGCGTGTACGTGGAGTATCACGAATAGAAGAGGTGAAGAAGGGGAAGAAGGGGAGGAAGGGGAAGAAGGGGGAGGAAGGGAAAGGGCGAGGCGGCCGTGACGGAGTTCGAGCCACCCAGGAACTTTCTGGGTATTCCACCAGAGTACAGCGACCCCGAGCGGGCCGCTGTTCTCGTCTTGCCGGTGCCGTACGAGTCCACCACCAGCTACGGCGGCGGCACCCGGAACGGGCCGGCCGCGATCATCGCGGCGTCGCGGACGGTCGAGCTGTACGACCACACGGCCGACGACGAGCCCTACACGATCGGCGTGGCGACGCTGCCGGCGCTCGCGCTCAGCGGCGCGGGGCCCGCGGCGGCGATGCGAGAGCTCCGGCGCGCGTACGCGAAGCTCGCCGACCGCGGCCGGTTCGTCGTCATGCTGGGCGGCGAGCACACGGTGTCGAGCCCGCCGATCCTGGAGTGGGCCGAGCGGCTCAAGGAGCAGAAGCGCCGGCTCTCGGTGCTGCAGCTCGACGCGCACGGCGACCTGCGCGAGGAGTGGGAGGGCACGCCCTGGTCGCACGCGTGTGTGATGCGGCGCGTGGCCGACGCGGTGAACCTGGTCCAGGTGGGGATCCGCGCCATCGCGCCGGAGGAGCGGGCCCTGATGCGCCGGCGCAAGGGCTCGATCACCACGATCTTCGCCGAACAGCAGGTGGGCACCGATCGGTGGATCGGCCGGGCCCTGAAGGCCCTGGGCAAGGACGTGTACGTCACGATCGACGTCGACTACTTCGACCCGGCGCTGATGCCGGCCACCGGCACGCCGGAACCCGGCGGGGGCGACTGGTACTCCGCTCTGAGGCTCCTGGAGCGGGTCTTCCGGGAGCGCAACGTGGTCTCCGCGGACGTGGTGGAGCTGGCCCCCATTCCCGGGTTGCACGCGCCGGATTTTGTCGTCGCCAAGCTGGTCTACAAGCTCATCGCGCTGCACGCGCGCCACGGGCGGATCGCCGCGAAGAAAGGCTGACGCGTGGCGGTCGCGTTCCTGGCGGGTCTGCTGAGCTTTCTGTCGCCCTGCGTCCTGCCGGTCGTTCCCAGCTACCTGTCCTACGTCACGGGCATGAGCGGCGTGGCCGAGATGCAGGCGCGGCGGCACCTGGCCTTGCTCCACGCGGCGCTGTTCGTCACCGGCTTCAGCCTGATCTTCCTGCTGGTGGGCATGACCGCCACCGCGTTCGGCCGCGTCCTCAACTACTACCAGGTCTGGATCGCGCGGATCGGCGGCGTGCTCATCGTCATCCTCGGCCTGTGGATGACGGGCGCGTTCCGGAGCACGCTGCTGTCGCGCGACCTGCGCTTCCAGCTCGGCGACAAGCCCCTCGGCATGTTAGGATCCGTGCTGGCGGGAATCGTGTTCGGGGCGGGGTGGACCCCGTGCATCGGCCCCATCCTCGCGTCCATCATCGTCTACATCTCGGCCTCGCCCGAGGCCGACCTGGGCAAGGGCATTCCGCTGATGCTGGCCTACTCGGCGGGACTCGCCGTGCCGTTCCTGGCGGCCGCGTTCGCGGTCGAGCGGTTCCTGCTGTGGTCGCAGCGGTTCCGGCGCTACGTCGGCGCCGTGGAGAAGGTCGCCGGGGTGCTGCTGATCCTGTTCGGCGTGCTGCTGGCGAGCGGGACCTTCACACTCCTGGCGAGCTGGCTGCAGGGGCTGACGCCGGGGTTCCTGAAATCGAGACTCTGATGCGCCGGACCCGAGTTGCCGTCCCGCCGCACCCGCCATAGTCTAGTGGGCCCCCCCTCCCCCCGACCACCACGAGCCCGACAGGAGGCGCCGCGTGACGAACCCCACGGCGGACGCGGTGTGGCACGCGCACCAGGACGGCACGCAGTACGGGCCCTACACCCTCGACGAGCTCCGGGGCCATTTCAGCAGCGGGGCGTTCCGCGCCGACGCCGAGGTCTGGCGCGACGGGATGGCCTCGTGGGTCCCCGCCGCCGACATGGCGGAGATCGCCGCGGTGCTGCCGCCGGTCACGCCGGCTCCGCCGCCGGAGCCCCGCCCGCCGCAGCCCCGCCCGCCGCAGCCCGTGCGGATCGCGTCCGTGCCGGTCACCGCCGCGTCGTCGTCGGTGGTGTCCGGGATCCTGGGGTCCATCGGCAGGAAGGCGGTGGGCTCGGTGGTGACGACCGTTGTGGTGGCTGGGGCCGTCCTGCTGATCACCGGGCGCGACCGCACCCGTGAAGTGACGGAGCTCTACAACGCCGGCACGGCGGCCCTCCAGGCGCAGCGGCCGGCGGAGGCGCTGCCGAGCTTCAACCGCGCGATCGAGATCGACCCGACCCACGCGTCGTCGTACCTCAACCGCGGGGTGGCGCACCTCGACCTGGGCGACACCGCCGCCGCGCTCGCGGACTTCGACCGCATCATCGAGGACTCGGTCGTGCGCCGCGTCGCGACGATCGAATACCAGGAGCACACACTGGGGAAGGCGTACCTCAATCGCGCGCTGGTCCGCGACCGGCGGGAGCTGTGGGAATCGGCGGTGGAGAACTACGAGGCGGCCTCGGGCAACGGCATGGTCGAGGGCATGGCGCGGGCCCGGGAGATCCGCCAGTGGCTGGCCGATTCGGCACGCGCCGCCCAGCGGGGGCGCCGCCGGCGCTAACCGGCCAGGCTCTCCTCGAGCTGCTGCCGGCGCAGCAGCTCCCAGTACCGCCCGCGCGCCGCGAACAGCTCCTCGTGCCGCCCGGTCTCGACGACCCGCCCCCCGTCCAGCACGACGATGAGCTCGGCATCGCGCACCGCGGTGATGCGGTGCGACACGACGATGGCCGTGCGGCCCTGGACCGCCGCGCGCAGGCCACGCAGGATCGCCGCCTCGGTCTCGGTGGCCACCGCCGACAGCGCGTCGTCGAGGATCACCACGTCGGGCTCGCGCGCCAGCGCGCGCGCGATCGCCGTACGTTGCTTCTGGCCTCCCGAGAGATTGATGCCACGCTCGCCCAGCATCGTCGCGTAGCCGGCTGGGAACGCGGCCACGGTCTCGTGGAGCTGGGCCGTGCGGGACGCCCGCTCGACCTCCTCGGGCGGCCGGTCGCCGAGGGCGATGTTCTCGGCAATGGTGTCCGAGAAGAGGAACGTATCCTGCGGCACGAAGCCGATCGCGCGCCGGAGATCGCCCAGCGCGACCGCGCGCACGTCCACGCCGTCGACCAGCACGGCACCCCGCTCGGGATCCATCAGGCGCGGCACCAGCTCGACCAGGGTGGACTTGCCGGAGCCCGTGGCGCCGACGATCGCGACCCAGGCGCCGGCAGGCGCGGTGAAGGAAACGCCGGCGAGCGCCCACGGCGGGGTCGGCGCCGCGGCCTCCTTCCCGTCGCCGTCGGTGCCGGGTTTGGGCGCCGGGTAGCGGAACCACACGTCGCGGAACTCGACGGCGCGGCCCCCGGACGCCGCCGCCAGCGGGCGCGGCGCCGGCGGATCGGCGATGGCCGGCGCCGCGTCGAGCACACGCCGGATCCGGGCCATCGACGCGGCGCCCCGCTGGAACAGGTTGGTCACCCAGCCCAGCGCGATCATCGGCCACACGAGCAGCACGAGGTACGTCGAGAAGGCGACGAACTGCCCGATCGTCACCGTGCCGTCCATCACCAGCCGGCCGCCGAACCACAGCGTCACGACCCCGCCGAGCCCGCCCACCAGCATGACGAGCGGGAACAACCGGCCCCACAGCCGCGCGAGCCGCAGGTTCCGGCGCACGTACTCGAGGCTGAGCTGCTCGAAGCGGGCGATCTGCGCGCCTTCCTGACGGTAGGCGCGTACGACCCGCACGCCCGAGAGGTTCTCGTGCGCGGCCGCGGTCAGCGTGCCGAAGTGCGCCTGGACCTCCTCGAAGCGCTTCTCGATCTGCGGTCCCATCGCGACGATGACCGCCGGCACCCCGAGCATCGGGATCAGGCCGAGCAGCGTGAGCCGGCCGTCGATGCCGGCCATCAGCGGCAGGGCCATCGCCACGCGCGTCAGCGTCTCGGTGAGGTACATGATGGCCGGCCCGGCGACCATCCGGACGGCGCCCAGGTCGTTGGTCGAGAGCGCCATCAGGTCGCCGGTCGGGTGCCTCAGGTAGAACGCAGGCTCGAGGCCGGTGAGATGGCCGTACAGGTCGTTGCGCAGGTCGTACTCGACCCGGCGGGACACGCCGTTCAGCAGCTGCCGCATGCCGAACCGCGCGGCCCCGGTGAGCGTGGCGGTGAGCACCAGACCCGCGGCGATCCACGCCACCCGACCCGCGCCCGCGCCGGAGGCGACGGCGTCGATGCCGCGTTGGAGGAATTGCGGGCCGGCGAGCTGGAACAGGTTGCCCAGAATGACGCAGACGAGGCCGGCACCGAGCGCCACGCGATGCCGGTGGAAGTATGGGAGTAACGAGCGCAGCAGCAACATCGGAAGAGAGAGGCGTGATAGGTGACCTATCACCCATCACGCCTTTCTGTTGTCAGCTCGCCGGCCGCCCGAGGTACCTCGCCAGCCACTCCATCACCGTACTCCACCACACCACCTGATTCTGCGGCCGCCCGATCCAATGCCCCTCGTCGGGGAAATACAACAGCCGCGACGGCACGCCCTGGCGCTGCAGCGCCGTGTACATCTGGAATCCCTCAGTGTCGGGCACCCGGTAGTCGAGGGCGCCGTGGATCACGAGCGTCGGGGTGCGGAAGCTGCCCGCGAAGCGGTGCGGCGACCAGCGCTCGTAGTCCTGGCGGTTCACCCAGTACGGCCCGCCGAACTCCCACTCCACGAACCACAGCTCCTCGGTGGCGCCGTACATCGCCTCGAGGTTGAAGACGCCGGCGTGGCTCACCAGCGCCCTGAAGCGGCTGGTGTGGCCGTTGATCCAGTTGGCCATGTAGCCGCCGTACGAGCCGCCGGCGGCGGCCATGCGCGTCGAATCCACGTAGGGCAGGGCCGCGACGGCGTCCACGCCGCGCATGATGTCCTCGTACACGCGGCCACCCCAGTCCCGGCTGATCTGATCGGTGATGCGCTGCCCGAAGCCCGTGGAGCCGCGCGGATTGAGCAGGGCGACCACGTACCCCGGCGCCGCGAACAGCTGCGCGTTCCAGCGGCCGTGGAAGTTGTCGAGCCACGCGCCCTGTGGGCCGCCGTGGATGAGGATCACGGCGGGGTAGCGGCGCGAGCGGTCGAAGCCGGGCGGCATGACGAGCAGGCCGAACACGCTGTCGCCGTCGGCGCCGCGCCATGCGAATTCGGTCGCGGGGTTCATGTCCAGGCCGGCGAGGCGCTGGGCGTTCAGACGCGAGACCGGCGTCGGCGCCCCGGGGCGCATGTGATCGGCCTGCCAGGTGAAGACCCGAGCCGGCTCGTTCATGCGGTCGCTCACGAAGGCCATCGTCGGCGGTTGCGTCGCCGAGACGGACAGCCCGACGGGGTTCATGCCCGGGAGGATCTCGTGGACCTCGCCGGTCTCCCCGACAATGTGGATGATCACGTGCCGCTGCCGCTTCTCGGCGACGGCGAAGAACCCGGCCCCGTCGGAGGTCCAGCCGAATTCGCCGATCGGGTAGTCCCAATTGCGGGTGCCCTCGCGCAAGCGACGCGTCTGGCGATCCATGATCATCAGCCGCCACCGGTCGGCCTCGAAGCCGGCGCGCTCCTGCGAGAGAAACGCGAGCGAGCGCCCGTCGGGCGAGTACGCCGGGTTCTGGTCCGCCCCCGACATGCCGCTGGTCACCAGGGTGGGCTCGCCGCCCGCCACCGGGACCGTGTACACGTCGAGATTCGTGGTCCACGCCTGGTCACGCGTGGCGAGCTTGGTGGTGAAGGCGACCTCGCGTTCGTCGGGGCTGAACGCGTACGACTCCGAGCCGCCGAACGGGGGCACCGGCGCGTCGTAGTCCTTGCCCGCGAGCAGGTCGCGCGCCTCGCCGCCCGCGGCCGGCACGACGAACAGGTGCGAGCGCGGAGCGTCGTCCCACGCATTCCAGTGCCGGAACAGCAGGCCGTCGTACGTGCGCGCGCGGCTCGGCCGCTGCTCGTCCTCGCGGGCGCGGCGCTGGTTGCACGCGTCGTCGCGGCACTCGGGGTAGACCTCGGAGACGAAAGCGAGCCAGGTGCCGCGGGGCGACCAGATCACGCCGTCGGCACCGGTCGAGAGGGTCGTGATCGCGCGGTGGGTCCCGCCCGCCACGTCGAACATCCGTAGCTGCGGCGTCCCGCCGCGGGAGTTGATGTACGCGATGCCGCGGCCGTCGGGGCTGAACCGGGCGCTGCGCCCGCCGAGCGAGTCGGTGGTGATGCGGCGCGACTGGCCGGACCCGTCGGAGGCGGTGAGCCACAGGTCCGTGCGGCGGCGGTTGGCCGCCACGTCGGTCGTGGTCACCGTGTACACCACCCAGCGTCCGTCCGGGGAGATGGACGGCTCGCCGGGTCGTTCGAGCGAGAGGAAGTCCTGGACGGTGAGGGTGCGGCGCTGCTGCGCGGCGGCGGGCGATGACACCGCCGCCACCACCATGGCGATGGAAACGAGCCGTTGAGTCACGTGGTACCCTCGGGTGTCCGCTGGTCCGCTGGTCCCCTGGTCCGCCTAGTACCCCACCGCCCCGCCCGGAATCCGCGGGTCGTACACGCCTTCGATGCCCCGCGGCGTCACGCGGATCGCCTCGATGACCGCGTTGCTCGCGGGCCGCGTGAAGAACGCGTGCCCCATGGCCTCGAGCCGCGAGCGCACCGCGGGATCCACGCCGTTCTCTTCCCACCGGATCGAGTCGGGCAGCGACTGGTGATGGATCCGCGGCGCGAATACGGCCTGCGCCAGGGTCATCCGATGGTCGATGATGTTCGAGATGACCTGGGTCACGGCGGTGATGATGCGCGGCCCGCCCGGCGCACCGACGATCAGCTCGAGCCGTCCTCGCGGGTTCAGCACGATGGTCGGCGTCATCGCCGAGAGCATGCGCTTGTTAGGAGCGATGGCGTTGGCCTCGCCTTGGACCAAACCGTAGGCGTTGGGCGCGCCCGGCCTCGACGCGAAATCGTCCATCTCGTTGTTGAGCAGGAAGCCGGCCCCGCGCACCACCACAGCATTGCCAAAGTTGTCGTTGAGGGTCGTGGTGACGCTGGCCGCGTTCCCCTCGGCGTCCAGGATCGAGTAGTGCATCGTCTCCTGGCCCTCTCGGGTGGCCATCACCGGCGGCATCTCGGTCGACGGCGTGGCGCGCTCGGGGTCGATCTGGCGCCTGAGGTCGTCGGCGTAGCGCTGCGACAGCAGCCGTTCGAGCGGCATCTGCACGAAGTCCGGATCGCCCATCCAGCGGTTGCGGTCCGTGAAGGCGCGCCGCATCGCCTCGACCTCGACGTGGATCAGCTCGGCCGAGCCGAACGGCGGCAGCCGGCGGTAGCCCTCGAGGATGTTGAGGGTCAGCGCCATCGTGACGCCGCCGCCGGAGCTGGGCGGCATCGAGTACAGCGTCCAGCTGCGATACGTGAAGCGGATCGGCTCGCGCCACACGGCGCGGTAGGCGGCGAGGTCCGCGGCGGTCATGATGCCGCCGCCGCGCCGCATCTCCTGCACGATCAGGTCGGCGGTGCGGCCGCGGTAGAAGCCCGCTTCGCCGCTGTCGCGGATCAGCTCCAGGGTGCGGGCGAGGTCCGGCTGGCGCCACGTGGCGCCGCGGGCCAGCGGCTCGCCGCGGGGCAGGAACACGGCTGCGGTCGCGGGGAACCGCGCCAGCCGGCGCCGGTTATTGGTGATGACGTCGTTGCGCGCCGAGTCGACCACGTGCCCCTCGCGTGCCAGGCGGATCGCCGGCTCGACCAGGTCGCGCCACGGGAGGCGGCCGTAGCGCCGGTGCATCTCGGCCAGGCCGGCGACCGAGCCGGGCACGCCGGCCGCCAGTGCGCCGACCGTCGAGGCCTCCGTGACGTTGCCCTGGCGGTCGAGATACATGTCGCGGCTCGCCGCGGCGGGCGCCTTCTCGCGGTAGTCCAGCGTCACCACCTCGCCGCGCGCGGTGCGGAACACCAGGAAACCGCCGCCGCCGATGTTGCCGGCGCGCGGGGTCACCACCGCCTGCGCGAAGCCCACCGCGACGGCCGCGTCGATCGCGTTGCCCCCGCGGCGCAGGACGTCGGCGCCGATCTGGCTCGCCAGCGGATGCTCGGACACCACCATCGCGCTGTCGCCGCGCGCGTGTGGCTCGGCCGGCGGCTGGAAGCGCCACGCCGCGGGAATCGCGACCACCGGCGGTGTGGCCGGTGCGGCGGGGCCGCGCGAGCAGGCGGCGAGGGCGGAGAGAACGAGAGGAAGCAGGACACGGCGGCGCATGAGCCTGAACGCTATCCGTGCCACTCGGCTGCCGCCAGCCGCGGCATTGGCGCCGTCACCGGCCGCGATGGTAGCTTGGCGGCGCTTCGACCATTGCGGAGGCGGAGACTATGGAGCGGCGTTCGTTCGTCGGGACTTGTGCGGCCGTGGGACTCGCCGGTGCGCAGGGGGGGGGCGGCGCTCGCGCGACTCGCCGTGCGGCGATGCAGCAAGGCGAGGATCGGTTCGAGCTGCGCGAGCTCACCATCGCGCAGCTGCGGGAGGGCATGGAGCGCGGGCGGTACACCGCACGGCGGCTCGTGGAGCTGTACAGCCAGCGGATCGAGGCGCTCGATGGGCGGGGCCCCCGGCTCGGCCACGTGCTGGAGATCAACCCCGACGCCCCGCGC
>Ga0247727_10005739_pt1 | contig 24876 bp, 13 predicted proteins | sample WisWelCaveWW1625_FD_202498 | JGI IMG/M metagenome (GOLD analysis project Ga0247727, IMG submission 202498) | Biofilm microbial communities from Wishing Well Cave, Virginia, United States - WW16-25 | ecosystem: Environmental > Aquatic > Deep subsurface > Groundwater > Cave microbial mat | place...
GACCAATGTCTTGACCTGAGGAGCCCAGTCAATGAGGTTCTGCGCTTCGTCGAAAAAGAGATAAGCAGGCTTGCGCGCGTGTGCCGCCTCGTTGAGGCTGGTGCCCAGGATGCGGTTCTGGAACCACTCGACGATGGTGAGGATGGGTTCGTCGAGTCCTTTGATGCTGGGGATCTCGTCGAACTGAACCCGCAGGATCCGCCGCGGATCCACGCCGTTCTCATCAAGGAGATGCTGAATCACCTGCTCGACCAAGGTGGTCTTGCCGACCTCAAGTGCGCCGCGAAGCACGACCACGGCCGCGAGGCCTGCCTCGAGCTTGCGGAGCAAGGACTTGAATGCCCAGCGGCGATAGCTGGGGAGGACCCTTCCGGGCTTTCCCTGCCACCAGGGGTTGGCGCCGCGAAGGTGCTCGTCCAGGCCAGCCGGCAGGCGAACCTTGTCGAAGAGATCTGGCCCACGGTCGGCCATGGGGGCTCCCCTACCAGTGCGGTGCACGCGTCGGTCGCAGACACGGGGAATCATAGAGCCTGACCCACCGGTAGGCATGTGCGTGAGACGGCTGGGTCTGGTCTTCGGCCGAGAAGGGCGACGTTGCTGCAAGTAGAGGCGGCAGTCAGTGCTGCGTCTGTCCGGGGGTGCAGCAGAGGGGCGTGATCGTCTTGAGATTCTTCTGCCCGGGGAGATCGCTCCTGGGCTCGGGGAGGTCGGAATTCAGGTGATAGATCTCCCACTCGATGCCGTCGGGGTCCTTCACCCAGAACTTGTCTTGATTTGCGTGGCAGCAGTCGACGTTCATCTCTTCGCGCACGGGAAGGCCGGCGGACTTGATGCGCACCAGGTGCTCCCCGACCTGTTCGCTCGAATCGAGCTGGATGCCAAAGTGATCGCCCGTGCCCGGCCACGGCTGCGGGCGCCCTGGCGAGAGCGCGAGGTTGAGAGGCGCGAACGGCGGCAGGAACTTGACGTAGCCCGCTCGCTCCTTGACCGGCTCGACGCCGAACAGCTCCGCGTAGAAGCGGCGGCTCTTCTCGAGATTCGAGACCTTGAGGTGCAGGTGCACGTTGACGCTCATCGGCGGCTCCTGGGGCGGGGGGCTCTGGATTGCGAAGCCTCTTCATACGTTAGCGAGGGCAACGAGTGCGGGCACCCCTGGCCAACAGTCTCCCCGTCCGCCGCAGCACGGACCCTGGGACGCACCAATGAATCCGTCAGCGCCCTGCTCCACCGACTGCCGGACCAGTCGAGGCGGCACAGAAGCGGCAGGGGAGGCAGGCGAAGGGCTGCGCCATTCACCGGCCCTGGAGGCGTGACGCGATCCTGTTGCCTGGCTACTCTCTTGGCGGCTGCAGTGCCTCCATCGTCAAGGGAGATGGCCATGTTCAGTCTGCTTACCCGCGGTGTCTGTGTTCTCGCCGCGTTCCTCGTATCGTTCCCCCGGGACGGCGACGAGGCAAGAAAGCGCCATTACTGGGAATTTCCCGTCGGCTCGTGGGTGAAGTTCGAGTCCACCAACGATTACTTCATCGATGGCGAGAAACGCCACGACACGTCGACGTGGACGGAGCGACTCAAGAACGCAAACGAGTCGACGATCACCCTTATCCGCGAGCGCGAAGAATTCGGTGAGACCGTGATCGAGGAGACGACGGAGGAACTCGATGAACAGATGCCATGGCTCGCGCCGCCGTCCGAGGAGGAGCAGGCTGAGACTTTGACTGTCGATGGCCAGGAAATCGCCTGCAGGATCATTCGCTTCGACAAAGAGAGCGAGCAATACGGCCAGAAGTTTCAGATCTCGGGCGAGGCATGGTGGAGCGACCGGATCCTCCTGCCGCTGAAGATGCGAACCCGCCTCGAGTCCGACGGAGAGAAGCAGTCGCAGGAGACGGTGGTCGAGAAGCTCGATGTCGAGATCTCGATCGGCGAGCGCAAGTTCCGCTGCATCGAGTTGGTCCAGCGGGAGCTCGGGGAGGACGGGACGACTGCAAAGTCGAGACGGACCAGCCGCACGTGGTACTCCGAGGACGTGCCTGGCGGGCTGGTGAAATCGGTCATGGAAGACCGCGAGGAAGGCGCGACGGACCGATTCGTCACCGAGGTGGTCGACTTCTTCATTGCACCGCAGGCGGCTCTGGTGCGCGTTGAAAACCACAAGTCGACGGCCGTCGACATGGGGAGCTGCGAGATCGTCGGCCGCCTTGTCGATTCTGACGGCAGGCCTTTGGCCGGACTGCACGCGAGTCTGCGTGCTCGCCCCAATGACCACGAGGAGCTCTCCAAACATGGCGTTGCTCCGAAGTGGGTCGACCTCGAAGCGACCAGCGACGAGGACGGGAGGCTCCTGCTCAAGTTCGCGCCTCCGACCGCGTTTGAGTTCTTCTTCGAGGTCGAGGGGACCGGCGTTGCCAAGGAGAACTGGCGATGGCGCAGCCTGGCAGCCGGCGCCTGTATGGACCTCGGTGAAATCCGCATGCAGCCGGGCGGTGCGATCGCGGGATTCCTCGTTGACGCGGAGGGCCACGACGTGCCGGGCGGCTTCTACGTTGTCGCACGCGGACATGAGGACACCGTTCGCCAGCGCGGTAAGGACCGGGAGACCCCGTACGAGTACGGGATGCCCGAGAAAGGATCCAACCGCTTTCGCATCGAGGGTCTTCCGCCCGGCACGTACGAGGTCGAGCCTTACCTGCACGCTGCGGGGTGGTCCGAAGAGGCGAAGGTGACGGCGGAAGTCGTCGCCGGAAAGGAAACTCGAGTCGAGCTGCGCTACACCGGATCGTCGCTGAAGCATCGCATCCGCATCAACACGTTCGTGGAGCCCTTCTTCATCCTCGCGCCCGCGTCCGAGCACGTGAAGCTCACGGGTCCGGACGGCCGCGTGTTCGCGGCCGAGGATGGCGGGGTCCAGTCGCTCGACTTCAACGGCGTGACCGATGGACCGTGTGACCTCGTCATCGACGATCCGCGCTTCGAGACGGTGCGAAGGGATGGTCTGCGACCGGGCATGCTCCTCGAGGTGATGCTGCGGGGCTCGGCGCGTTTCCAGGTCGTCGCCACGGACGCAAAGAGCGGCCAACCGATCGTGGACGTCGCAGTGAGCCAGGAGCTGCACAGAGTCAAGACGTCGCCAAACCGGTTCGCGCTGCGTCTCGTCGGCGGGTGGCCCATCGAGGACGGCATCATCCCGGGCGTGATCCCGGGTGATTCAAAGGCGTACGTGAGCGCCGACGGCTACGACGAAGTGGAATTGGACGTCGACGACCTCGGACCGCGCGAGATGCGGACGCTCGAAGTGGCGCTCGCATGCGCCACGCCTTCGGCTGCGCCAGGACTCCCTGCCTCGATCTCAGGGATCGTCCGTGACGCGCTCGATGGAGCACCGCTCTCGAACATGTTGATCGAGGCGCAGAAGTCGGACGTCGACGACTTCGACTCCGAACGCGCGACGACGGATGCGCAGGGGCGATTCCACCTCTCCGGTTTGAAGCCGGGAAGCTGGAGCGTGCAGGCAAAACGGAGCGAGACGATTGAGAGCGCAACCTATCGGTTCCAGCTCGCCGCGGGCGAGCAGCGCAGCGACCTCGAGATCGGCCTCGCGCGCGGCGTCGAGGTATCCGGGACGGTGAGCGGTCTTAACGGATTCCCGATACAGCGCCTGAATCTCCTTTTCGCGCGGGTGGACGACGAAAGACCGAGGATCGGCCGCAATGACGACCGATTCGCGTGGTTTGATGCGCAGGACGCAGAGCTTGAAGTCGACGGCAGGTTCGTCGCGCGTGATCTGGCCCCGGGCCGCTATCGCGTCGGGCTCCAGATCGACGGAGAAGAGGTCGAGATCGGCCCGAGCCACACCATGCACAGCCCGCAGCAGAGATTCGTGGTCGACGAGGTCGAGTTGAGCGCCGACCACGACAGCCGATTCGACTTCTGCGTGAGCGCCTTCCGACCTGGCGCAATCGTCGTCCGAGTGCGGACCGAAGGACCGATCCCGAGGTCCTGGCTTGCGATCGCACGTACGGCCGACGGACCGACGCGCCAATCGGAACAGGACGAAGCCAATCTGTTCGATTTCGACAGGGAGGAAGAAGAGGAAGAAGACGGCCAGAGCACGCTGCACTCCCGCGACGATTTCAGCTTCGAATCGTTCCGAGACGTCGACGGCGTCGTCACCGGCGGTCTGGCCAACATCGGCAGCGATGGCACGGCGCGCCTCGGCACTCTTCGCGCCGGACGCTGGATCGTCGGAATCCGCATGTGCAATGGGGCATGGACGGTCGAGCACCCGCGTCCAGTTGCGCTCGCCCCTGGCGAATCGACGGAGTGCGAGATCGACGTCGCTCTGGAAGCGGCGACGCTCACGTTGGTCGACGCGGCGAGCGGCGTCGTGCTCACCGGCGCGAACGTGCGCTGGCTGCATTCGACCTCTCCGCGCGCTGTGGGTGTACGCAGCCGTACCGATGAGGAGGGCCGCCTCGAGCTGGCGCTCCCGCGGGGGCGCGTGAGACTGTGGGACCTCGGGAACTCGAGGAGAAAGAAGGACGACCCGCGGCTTGCGACGGAGATCGAGTGGCCGCCCGTGGAGGGAACTGTTTCCATCAGGCGCGCCCCGCCGAAGTGAGTCCTCGGTGGTCCGCACGACTCATTGGGTTGGCAGCGGCTGGATTTTCTTCTTCAAGTCCGGATGGCGCCGCTCTCTTCACGGGTCCTGCTGCACGCGGAGCACGCGCTCGGCGTGGAACGTCCCCAAGGGACCCGCGTTGAAGTCGGCGGAGACCGACAGTACGGGCCAGGATCCCTCGGCCGGCACTTGCACGAAGGCCGGGCAGAAGGTGCCTCAGGCGAATCCCGAAGAGGAGGTCGCGAGGGTTTCTCCCGACTGTGATCTCAACGACACGGTGCAGCCGGGCAGGGACGCCGTGACGATCAAGAGGCCCTCCTGCGTGTGCATCGCGGGCTGGACTCGGAGGCTTTGCGCAGGCCTGCAGTCGTCCTCCTCGAGGTGGACCTCGAACGACAAGGTCCCGATCGGATCGATCTCGAGGGACTCGCCGTCCGCCAGCGCATGCCAGCTCACCCGCTTCTCGTCGTGCAGATTGGCGAACAGGAAGTCGATCGCGTGCGCTCCCGGTGCCAGCGAGAAGCTCACACTCGCCACCCGGTACTCGCCGGGCGGCAGCTCCAGGTCGCGGTCGACACCCTCGATCTGATAGGCGGAACCGTCGCGCGCCACCAGGCTCGCTGTCATCCGCAGCACTTTGGTCCCAGAAGGCAGCGAACGGGCAACGAGGCGCAGCCGACCCTGGCCATGCACCGGCTGTACGTGAAGCCAGCGGCCTTGCGCGTCCGAGCGCAGCTCGAGGCGCCGATCGCCGAGCTTCAGGATCGGCGCGAACGCGAATCGCTCGCGCAGTGGGTCGAACGCCCCGTCCGCGTCCAGGTCAAGCAGCAGCACGTCCTGCGGATCGGTCCAGACGCCGTTGCTGTCGGCATCGATGCGTCGCGCGGCGATCGAGCGCTCGCCGATCGCCACGCTTCCTTCGATCTGGTCCGCCGGCGCGATCGAGAGCTGCGCCGTCCGCGGCTGGAAGCGCAAGAGGATCCTTCTCTCCATCGCCGTCTCCGTGCCGCCGTCGTCCGCCAACTGCATGAGCGAGAGCTCGCGGACGTTGCCGTCGCCCATGAGTTCTTCGTCTGGGTCAAGGCGCCGATCGCGGTTGGCGTCGGCATACAGCGCGTAGCCGTCTTCGCGCGGCGCGACCAGCAACGTGACGCGCACCGATCTCTCGTGCCCGAACTTGAGCTGCGTCCACCGCCAGCGCGGATCGACGTCCGGCACCGTGCATTCGACGTCGGGAGGCTTCTCCCCGGAGCAGCCGAGCGCATGGAAGGCGAGGGCTCCACCCCTCGAGGCCGCGTCGATGGCGTTCCAGTTCCAGTCCCCGCCGCGCTGGTCGATGCCGCCCGACTGGAGGGCGAGGGCGAGGCAGAGCGTTGCTTCGTGCATGACGATCTCCCAACTCGGCTTTGCGGCCGCAACCAACAGGACCGTTCGAGCCAGGTACTCGCGAACTTGAAGGGGAGCCTCGCAGAGTCTCGAACACCATGGATCTCTGACCTGTTTTACCTCGTCAAGCGCTGTTCATCCGTCCTCTTCGTCGGGGACCCAGAGCGACAGCACTGGCTTCTGCGCCGCGTTCCAGCGCTCCGCGTCGCTCCGGCTCAAGAACGATGCCGCGTCCGACGCGAGGATCGAAAGGAAAGTGTTCCCCGACTGCCGCAGCTTTTCGAGTTTCTGGAGCAGGAACGTCTGGTCGAGCAACGCCGCCGTCATCACCGCTGCACGCGCTTCGTCGTTCGACTCCTCGAGCAGCGCGTCGAAGGCCGGCTCGATCCTGTGAAGCAGATGCCGTGCCGCATCCCGGTCGTAGCGCGCCACGTACAGCGCCGTCGACGCGTCGCGCTGCCGTCTGGTCACGCTCGCTTCGGCGCTCCACGGATCCCGGCCCGGCAGGAGCGCGAGCACGCGCCACAGATGGTCCTCGACGAGTGCCGGATCGATCGCCTCGACGAAGGACAGCATCCACGCCGCGAGCGCGGCCGGACAGTTCCAGGCGTTGGAGAGCTCGTCACGCTTTCCCGGGGCCTCCAAGAGCGAGTACGCCTGCTCGATCCACGTGTGAGCCCGATCGATGTCTTCGAACGCCACCGCGAACGCCATCAGACCGAGGGCATAGGCCTGTTGAAGGGAGTTGTCGATCGTCCGGGCGAGCTCCGCCGCAGCGTCGGGATCGACGCGGGCCATCCGGTAGCAGACGCGCTGAGTGATCTGCGACCGCCTCCACTCGTCCTCGATCCCGGCGAGGACCTCGCGCGCTCGCCCGGGGTCGCGACCCGCCAGCTCGTGCGCGATGTTGCCGAGGTGGCGCCAGCGTTCACGGATGTCCTTGATTTCGCGCACCAGCTCGAGCGCTGCGTCGAGGTCGGTGGCCGCCAGCTCCTCGGCGAACGCGCCGCGCGCGTAGGCTTCCCACTCCTCCCTGCCGAGCTGTCGAACCAGTGGAAGCGCCTCGTCGAGCAGGGCGCGGCAGGTCTCGACGTCGCCCAAGTCGAAGAATGCCTCGGCGATGTTGCCGAGCCAGAGCACGCGGTAGGAAGGATGCTGTTCCCCCCGAGCCTGCGCCACAGCCTCGTTCAGGATCGCCTTGCGCGTCTGCGCGTCGAGATCGGGCCGGGCCTCGAACGCGTCGAGCAGTCCTCGGCAACGGAACTGCGCCGTGTCGAACGCGTTGACCAGGCTGAGCCCGTCCTCGAAGCTGTCGACAAACCAGCGCCTTGCGATCGGACGCCGGTAGTAGTCGCGGAACCACGCCTCGGCGATCACGCCCTTTTCGATGATCTCGAGCATCCGCGCTGGCTGCGCCTCGGCAAGCGCGCTGAAGATCCGGCTGCTCTCGCCCTTGTCCGGCGCCTCGATCGCCGCGGCGACGAACGGTTCCAGCAGCTCGCCGCACCAGGCCTCGACCTGGGCGGGCGTGATGCCCAACGGCAGCGTCGAGCGCGGCACCGCGTGCTCGCCGTCGCGGACCAGCAGAATCTCAAAGCTGGTTCCACTCGTGTCCCGCGTTCCTGCCTTCGTCTTGACAGCCTGTGCCGACTCAGAGAGGTCAACCCACGTACCACGCATCCGGAAGCCATCGCGGCGCGCGAGCAGCACCGACGGCTCTGGAAACAGTCCGCTGAGAGTGAAACGTCCTTGCGCATCCGTCGTGGTCCGCTTCGGCGCGCCCGCAATCCCGCGCTCGAACACCTCCACGCCCTCGAGCGGGACTTTTCCCGGATCGACCACACGACCCGACACCGTTCGCAACGCTCGCAGCGTCAAGTCTTCCAGGCGCCCCGGCCGATCGCCATCGAGCCGGTGCCACGACGAGGTGCACACCTCGCGGCCGTCGGCGCGCGCGACCGCGCGGAATTCGTGCTTGATCTCGACGGGCTCGGGCGCTTCGAACTCTCCGTCGGCACCGGTGCGGATCGTCCGCTGCTCGAGCACTCTCACGTAGCCTCGGTCGTCGCGCGAGCGGACGAACAGCCTGACTTCCGCTCCCGCGAACGGCCTGCCGGTCTCGTCGACCACTCGCCCCGAGGGCCGGGCGAGGGACCGCGGCGCGATCACGATGTCCACGTCGCGCGACCCGCTTTCGACAGTCAGCGGGGCCTCCATGACCAGGTCTGCGGTCTTCGCCGTCAACACCACCGGCTGATCGGGCAGCAGCCCCTCCAGTACGTACGTTCCGTCGTCGGCGCTGAGCACGTTGCGCGGCCAGGGATCCTGGTTCGAGTCGGCGTGCCGCCCCTGCACCCAGACCCCGCCGATCGGCGCCCCGCCCGGGTCGGTGACTTCACCCGAGACGGTCGAGCCGCGTGGGAGCTCGATCGCGATCGGCGCAAGCTGCCGGCCTTGGACCGCGTCGATGGGCACGCCGCGCGAGCCGCCGTACAGCCACGGCGAAGGGATCCGCGGGATCGAGCAGAAGAATGACCCCGGCCAGATCGAGGCTTGGAACGAGCCGTCGATCCCGGTCACAACGGAGCGCACCTGTCCCGACGCACACTGGACCTGCACTTTCAGCCCTTCGATCGGTGCGGCCGAACCCTTTTCCGTCACGCGACCGGCGATCTCGATCGCCGGACCGAGATCGAGCTCGATCAACGCCGGCCTGTCCGCCTCGGCGACGAACTGACCTGCTGCCGAGTGCGGAAACCCTTCGCACGGCGCCAGCACGACGTCGTTCGATCCGGGTACGGCGCGCGCCGTGAACCGCCCGTCTGCGTCGAGGTGGACAACCGCGCGGAACTCCTGGCGGATCGGATCGCTCTCTCCGTGCTCGAACCGAGCGCGGATCTCCACTTTCCGACCGGCGAGGTCGACAACCTCGCTCGTGCGCACGATCCCCTGGAGAGTCACCGTCGCGAAAAGCTTCAAGGGATCACTGCCATTCCATTCTCGGATGAACAGGAACGACTGCTCGCCATGCTCGGGATGAAGCACGACGATCCGTCTCGCATCCTCCGCCTTCGCGACCGGCAGGAGGCAGCGGCCGGCCGCATCGGTCGTCACGGCCATGCGCTCGGCGATTTCGTCCGGCACCGGGGCGCGGCTGCTGGCGCCGAACATCGCCAGCGTGACTCGCGCCGAGGGCACCGGCGCACCGTCCGGTGCGAGCACTTGCAGCCGGCACCCGGCGCTGTCCGGAAGCTGGAGCATCAGGCCACGCTCGATCGGCGGCTCGAAGCAGTTGACGTTCGCGAACGCCAGGGTCTTTCCTGGCATCGCCGCCCACAAGCAAACGTACTGGCGCAGGAGGTTGGAGAGGTCCTCGACGGGCAGCGGGAGCTCGGTTCGGCCTTCCGCATCAGGGACCAGCTTCGCGAAGCACGTGCATTCGTCGCCGTCACTGCGGCTGACGTCGAGTTGCACTTCGTTCGACGCCCGTCCATCCGCGCCGAGGACCCTTACCCCGATCACAACCTTCTGCCCGCAGACCACACCCGTCAGGATCACAAAGCAGCCCGTTGCCCAGGTCATCCCCGACTCCTTCCGTCACTGCAGTTCCGCGACGGTCCTTCGCGCAGCGCGAGCTTCCACGGAGCACATATACCTGCGCTCGATGGACAGTGACAGGTCCCTGACCAGAGCCTCTCAAGCCGGCTAGGCTCCTAGTGGTCTGATGCAGAGATACGGCACCTTTTGCGCCGGATCTTCGAACCGCAGGCTTCGTTGCGCCTTCTCAGCAGCTTTCTCTTCAACCCGCATCGGCGGCGCGCCTCGCCTGCGGTCCGAATCTCTCGGCGGAAAAGGCACCTTATCTCTGCATCAGACCACTAGGGCAGACTCAGCGCAGCCATTCGATCAAGGAGCGGGGGGCGGGGGGGCTCCAGCGTGCGGCGGGTACCACCTACACCAGCCTCGGCCAGGTGCAGCTCATCACGCAGTACGACAACACGACCGTCGGCAGCGGGGCGGTCGTCAACGAGGCGAAGTACACCTACGACGACTGGGAAACGTCGAGAAGTACGAGGAAGACCGGGACTCCGCGGTGGGGGCGTCTGGCTCGGTCAATGGACCGATGAGGCGAACATTTCTGACGATGGACGATTCGTCGCCTTCACTAGCAGCGCCACGAACCTGGTGGCGAGTGACCTCAATTTCAACTCGGACGTGTTCCTCTTCGATTCTCTTCACCAAGTCCGGGTTTGCTCTTCGATGTCGGAACCGGATGGGCGAAAACGAACGATGACCCGGGTGCCGGGGGATGCGTTCTCGAGCTTGCACTCCGCGGAGTGCACGCGGGCGACCTCCGCCACGATCGCGAGGCCCAGGCCGGCTCCTTCGGGATTGGGTCGTCCGGTCTCGCCGCGGTAGAAGCGCTCGAACAGGAGTTCTTTTGCCTGCTCCGGCACGCCGGGGCCGAAGTCGCGCACGCGGAGAGACACGCCTCCGTCCTGTTCCCTTCGGACCTCCACGTCCACCGGCGCACCATCCGAATAGCGCAGGGCGTTGGAGATCAGGTTGTCCGTGAGCACGCGCAGGAGCCCGGCTTCGCCTCGAACGAAGGCGGATGTTTCCTCCGCGATGCGCACCCGCCCGTGATTCTGTGCCATTGCCGCGGCCGACTCGCGAGCGACCTCGAGGAGGTCCACGTCCCGGAAGATGCTCTGGACGACTACGGCGTCCATCCGCGCGAGCAGCAGCATCGCTTCGAGAATGTCTCCCATCCGCTTGGAGGTCACCAGGACGTCGGACAGGAACTCCTTGTATTCGGCGCCTGTGCGATCGTTGCGCAGCGCGACCTCGGCCGCATTCCGGATCACGGCGATGGGGTTTCGCAGCTCGTGCGCGGCGTCGGCGGTGAACCTCGCCTGCCGGTTGAGAGACTCTTCGAGGGACGAGAAGGTCGCATCGAGAATCCCGGCGAGCCGATCCACCTCATCCTCGTTGCCGCGTCTTGGCATGCGTGACCTGCTGCCGGCACGCACCGACGCGGCGGCCCTGCCCAGCTCTTCGAGCGGACGGACGAAACGGTGCGAGAGGAAGAAGCCGAACGCGAGCACCACCAGCACGGACCCGCCGACCAGCACCACGATGAGCCAGCCGACCCGGCCGAGCTGCGACTCGACCGGCGTCAGGCTCTCGGTCACGCGGACCAGGACCTCGGGGGCCGGCTTCGACGGTCGGTTCCTTGGTCGCGAACCGGCGGACGGGCGCGCGAGCAGCGTGCAGACCCGACGTGGCTCTGCGCCACCCGAGCTGGTGAACACCGCGAACGGACGCGGCCCGGGCTCCCACGTCAACTCGGGAGTCGGCACCGGAATCGGCTCCCCCGACCGATGCAGCAGGTCGAGCGCCGGCCAGGTCCACACGTCGATCCCGTGGCCCGCGTGGCCCGCGCCGAGCTCGGCCGAAAGCTCCTGCGACAGCTCGAACTCCATCTCGCCCCGGTCCTCTTCCCACTCACAGAGGGCGACCAGCGTTTCCGCTCTTGCTTCAAGCCCTGCGTCCAGTCCGGATCGAAGTGCCTGACGGATGCTCAGGTGGAGCGTGACCGAGAAGCCGCCGAGCAGCAGCATGGTCAGCAGGACGAACCATGCGGTAAGACTTGCACGGATGGAGAGAGGTTTCATGGGCCGTCGATGCTCAGCACGTATCCCGCGCCGCGCCGCGTGTGAAGCAGAGGTCGCGAAGAGCCGCGGTCGATCTTCCGGCGCAGATTCGAGATGAGCACCTCGAGGACGTTCGACTCAGGACCCATCTCGTCATCCCAGACCGCGGCCGCGATCCGGGTCCTGCTCACGACCGAGCCGGCGTGAAGGAGCAGGAACTCCAGGAGCCGGAACTCCATGTTGCTCAGGTGGATCTCGCCGCCGCCACGCCAGACCTTGCGTGCGGCAGTGTCGATCTCGAGGTCGGCGAGCTTGAGGCGCGCCGACGCTCCGGACGAGCCCCGGCGCAGCAAGGCGCGCAGCCGGGCCAGGAGCTCGGCGAACTCGAAGGGTTTCTTCAGGTAGTCGTCCGCGCCCTGGTCAAGACCCACGACGACGTCCTGGGTCGCGTCGCACGCCGTGAGGATCAGGATCGGTGTGGCCCTGCCATTCGCGCGCAGATGCTGACAAACCTTGAGACCGCTGATCTTGGGCAGACGCAGGTCGAGGATCACCGCATCGTGGTGCTGCGCCGCAGCAAACCAGAGGGCTTCCTCTCCATCGCGGGCTCGATCGACGAGGTATCCCTCGTCCCGAAGGCCCACCATGATGGAGCGAGCCAGGCAGTCTTCGTCCTCGACCAGCAGCAACCTCGACATCGACGGCACTCACGCGCTTTGCACAGGCTAGCCATCATTCCCGCGAAGGGTACTCGTCATTCCCGCGAAAGGTAGCCGTCATTCCCGCGAAAGCGGGAATCCAGTTCCTGCGGCCGGGTTCACAACCCTGGATTCCCGCTTTCGCGGGAATGACGGGGAAGAGTTCGCGGGAATGACGGGGTGCGGGTCAGCAAGCTAGCGAATCTTCTTGGGCTCCTCGCTCGTCTTGACCACCGCGAGATTCAGCTCGCGATTCTCGCTGATGAGTCCGACGCCTCGAGCGTAGAACTTTTTCTCCTCCCAGCGATCCGGATGGTTGCTCTCCTTGACCACCAGAACGTTCTGGTAGGTCCCGGCGGGAACGGACAGCCTGACATCCGTCGCCTCGATCTCGTCCCATTCCTCGGCAGCGGGCGGCGAGTTTTCTGGCTTGAACTGAAACCCGACCTCCAGGCGTGCGGGCATGAAGAGGCAGGGCTCTGTAGCGTTCTTGCCGACCCGCCAGGCGCCGCCGTGGCCGACGACCCTGCCGTCCTTGTAGTCGTCGACGTTCTCGCCGAAGTAGTAGACGTTGCCTTCCGGGTCCTGCGCGAAGAAGTTGTAGGAGATCTCCTTCAGCTCTGCGTCCTCGTACTCCTTCTCCGCGAGCACCAGGCATTCGACGCCCGAGAGGGTCTCGGTCTGCTCGAGCACCTCCCGAACGACTTTCTCGTCCTCCGCATGCAGCTCGGTGTACCTCGCCGTGGAAAGAGGGTAGTAGGGGTGAGTGATCCTGGGCGAGAACACCACGCCATCCTTGATCGGAGTCAGCGTCGGGCCCGCCTTTGGGTTCTCTGCGGAGCGGGCCTTCGTCCGTTGAGAGCCGCCGTCATTGACGTCGCCTTCGCGGCCATCTTGGTCCTCTTCCTCCTCCTCGGCGTCCTCGTCCTCCCGGCCGCGTTCGATCTCTTCCTCGTCGTCCGCATCTTCCTCTCCTTCGTCCTCATCACGGATCTGCTCCCCGTGCTCTCCTTCCGCCAGCTCCAGCTCGACAAGCTCCCCGGAGCGACCCTCAAGACTCACATCGACGAGGTAGCCCGAGCTCACGAATCGCACCCGGAACCTTCGTCCCTCCTCCAGCGCCGCCGTCACGGCGGCTCCCCTGACGATCTCCTCGGCCTTCGCCACGAGCTCGCTGAGGCTCAGCTCGCTGTCTCGAAGCGTCTTCTGGTAACCCCGTATTTCACGCCTCGCCTCCTGAGGCTCCTCCCTGGTCGGATCGTTCGCTTCTCCGGTCCTGGGATCGACTCTCACTTTGAATAGCTCGCCGGCGTCCGTGACGACCTTCACCTCGAAGAAAACCGTCCTCTTTCCTTCAACGACCCTGCTTGCCAGCTCGGCCACCAAGGCGCGACCCGACCGGACCTTCAACGCGCTCGCGATGGCATCCTTGAGGCTGATCTTCGCCTCGCCTGCGATGTCACGCAGGTCGAGCCCACCCTTGGCCAGCGCAGCCGCAACGAGGTTCCTGGGGGCGGCGGGCGATTCAACTCCGGAACCGGCGACGAGGAGAAGGGCCAGAACGCCGACCTTGAAGAAGTCGCGGCGTACTTGCATGGAGGGATTCCTTCGTGGGAATCGGAACGAGAGGTAAGCCTACCTGCCCGTACCTGAATGCAACCTGAACCCTGACCCACGGAAAAACCGTGGATCGGGCCGGCCCTTTTTCGCCGCTGAAGGTAGCCGACATTCCCGCGAACGCTTCTCCGTCATTCCCGCGATCGCTAGCCGTCATTCCCGCGATCGCTTCCCCGACATTCCCGCGAAAGCGGGAATCCAGGGTCTTGCACCCGCCCGCCGCAAAGGATCTGGATTCCCGCGAAGGGTAGCCGTCATTCCCGCATTCCCGGGAATGACGGTAGGCAGGCACTGGGTGCATCAACGGCCTGGATTCCCGCTTTCGCGGGAATGACGGTTACTGTTCGCGGGAATCATGGTTAGGCAGGCACTGGGTGCGTCAGCGGCCTGGGTTCCCGCTTTCGCGGGAATGACGGTTACTGTTCGCGGGAATGACGTTTGGGACTGATGCGGGCTAGAAGCGGAAGGCGAGGGAGAGCACGACGCCGTCGTCGGTGGGAATGACGTCGAGGTTTTTGTGCTCGCCGAGGCCGAGGAAGGCGTCGTTGATGAAGGCGCCGAGGAAGTGGCCGATCGAGATGCCGGCGAGGACGTCGGCGGGGAAGTGATTGCCCGACTCGACCCGGCACCATGCGCCCGCGGCGGTCAGTACGCCGAGGGAAGCGTTGAGAGAGGTGTGGAGCGCTGAAGGCATCTCGATCGAGCGCAGGTTGCGCGAAGCCAGAGTGGAGCTGACGGCGACCGTCGAGGCGTGCTCCGATGGAAAGCTCTTGTCGTTCTCCTCGTTGGGACGAGTCCTGCCGACGGCATCCTTGAGAACATCGACGGAGACAACTGTGAGATAGCGTGCGCTGAGACCAACGGCGAGGCCCTTGACCTTGTTGAAGATCCACGGTGCTGGCTCCGGCCCGCTCGGGGTCGCCAGGGCGGAGGCGAGAAAGACGGCATCCGCCGCATCACCGGTCCAGTTCTGGGCGCGCTTGGCCCGTTCCTGCGAGCCGAACACCGGAGTCTCCTCGCGCGCCCAGTCCGAAATCCTCTCGTCCCAATCGTCGATCTTGAGGACCGCGGCGCCGGCGAGCGGAGCCCAGGTCAGAGGGTCGAGGGCCGCGTCCCTGGCTGCCTTTCCGATTCGTTTCCAGCCCGGCAGCAGGGTGACGTCCTCACCCCAGCCGCGCCCATCTTCCAGAGTGCCACAGGCGACGGCGAAGAGCAGCAGGGCCGTGGAAAGAAATCGTGCAAGCTTCATCGAACGATTCACAAGGAGGGGAGAACAGACGGGAAGCTCGATTTTGCCGGCCCCAGCAGAAAAACCTCTCTTCCGGGTCTTGTGTGGGAAACCGGAGTTCGACTGATCCCAGGCAGTCCCCGGCAAAGCGCTCGTTCTCTCTCAACGAATGCGAAGACCACCCACACAAAACCCGGAAGAGCCAGAAAAACACGCTCATTCAACTCTTGACAGGTTGCATTGACCCGGCCCAAATGACGCCTATTCCAGGGGCCTCGCAGGAATGTGGATCGGGAGGAGGGCTTCATCCCTGCACGCGTTCGCGCCGTAGTCGGCGATGAGTTTTCTGTTTGTTCGAGGCGCTGTGGACGCTGCCGTGCACCAAGGTCGTCCCTGCCGTTCCGAAGAAGACGCCGTTCCCAACCGCCAGAGACCCATCGTGAAACCCTCTCCCGTTGCGTCCGCGCGCCCGCTCGCCGAGGTCGGCCCTCCCGCCTGGCGCTCGTCGGTCAACCGTCTTCTCGGTCGGGCGGCGGAGGATTGGGGCTGGTCGAAGAACGCGATGGTCGGAGTTTTCCTGCTGCCATTCTTCATCGCGATTCTGGGCGTGGCGCTCGCCCTGATCGGGAAGGACGCCTTCAAGCTGCTCGTGTCCGAGGACCAGATCGGCGAGAACCTGCAGGTCGTCCTGTGGGTGGTCACGTTCGTCCTCTGCCTCGCCGTGATGCGCGACGTTTGGAGGCAGGGTCGGAATCTGATCGCTCTCCTGTACCTGCTCCTCTGCGTCGGGATCGTCTTCCTGGTGGGCGAGGAGATCAGTTGGGGCCAGCGCCTGTTCGGCTGGGAGACGGCTCAGTGGATGAAGGAGATCAATCGCCAGGACGAGAACACTCTGCACAACATCGACGGCGTGCAGATCGCGTTCAAATGGGCGCATCTGCTGATCGGAGCCTACGGTCTGTTCCTGCCGCTCCTGTTGCTGCGCCCCAGGGCTCCGAAGTCGTACCGTGAGATCGGCGCCTTCCTGGTGCCGCACTTCATCCTCATTCCCTACTTCGCGTTCGACTTTTTCTGGCGGCTGCACGCCAACTTCTGGACTCCTCCCAGGAAATACCGGTTCTTCCTGTCCGAATACGCTGAAGTCATCGAGCTGATCCTGGCAGTCGGCTTCCTCCTGTTCATGATCCACCAGTTGCGGAGAAGGACTCCCCGGGTTGACTCGCTTTAGCGGATGAATGCGTCGACCGGGTTCCGCGGGTGAATCACGCGGGCAGCGGGATCTTCAGGGCTTCCGCGACCGACTTGTGGAGCAGCCTGCCCTGGTGCGTGACCAGGGTTCCCTGCACGATCTCGTCGTTCAGGTCGAGCGCCCACTCACCGGCCTTGGTGAGGTGCTGAACCAGGGCCAGGACGTTGCGGGCGTACACCTCGGTCGCGTGAACCGGCACCAGGCTGGCGACGTTGCACAGGCCGATGATCGTGACGCCGTTGCACGCCACCACTTCTCCCGGCTGGGTCAGCTCGCAGTTCCCGCCCTGGTCCGAGGCGATGTCGACCACCACCGATCCCAGGGGCATCTCGCGCACCATGTCCGCGCTCAAGAGCTTCGGCGCGGGCTTTCCGGGGATGAGCGCAGTGGTGATCACCACGTCCGCGACTCGCAGCCGCTTGCGCAGCTCCTCCTCCTGCCGGCGTTTGAACTCGGCGGAGGCCTCCCTGGCATAGCCGCCCTGGTCCTGTGCAGTCGAATCCGTCGGCACATCGATGAAGCGGGCGCCCAGGCTCTCGACCTGCTCCTTGACCTGCGGGCGGATGTCGGAGACCTCGACCAGGGCTCCGAGGCGCTTTGCCGTTGCGATCGCCTGCAGGCCGGCGACTCCGGCGCCGAGGATGACGACCTTCGCGGGCGTGATCGTCCCCGCCGCAGTCATCATCATCGGGAACATCTTCGGCAGATGCTGCGCCGCGAGCAGCACGCTCTTGTAACCGGCGATATTGCTCTGCGAGCTGAGCGCGTCCATCTTCTGGGCGCGAGTGATGCGCGGCACCAAGTCCATCGCGAAGCTCGAGATCTTTTGCGCCAGCAGTCTTTCCACCAGTTCCTTCTGCGTGTTTGGATACAGAAAGCTGACCAGCGCCGCACCCGGCCTCAACATCTCGGCTTCGTGAGCTCCGGTCCGCGGATGGATCGCCGGCGGATGGAGCTTGAGCACCAGGTCGGCGGCCGCGTAGCCCTCGGCGACGTCCGGGACGATCGTCGCGCCCGCTGCCGAGAATTGTGGATCGATGATCGACGAGCCGAGCCCGGCGCCGGCCTCGAAGCTGACCAGGAAACCGGCCTTGACCAGCTTGGTGGTCGTCTCGACGCTGGCGGCGACCCGCGTCTCGCCGGCGGTGGTTTCCTTGGGAACGAAGATCTTCAGCATGAGGTCACGCTCTTGAAGGGTGATCGAAGGATTGAGCTTCCTGCCGCTTGCGGTGCTCGCGCTCGAGGGGCGGAGGGACTTTAGCCAGGATCATGCACGAATGATCCGGGCCAGGCCGAAGGGCGAGCCCGGCCGCGTAGCGGCCGTAGGTGCCGCGAAGCGGCACCTCTAGCAGGAAGGGACGGGTTGCCGTTCAGGCCCGCTGCTCAGTCGGTCTCTACCGTACTCGAGCGGGAAGGATCACCATCGTGTGTCCCGGCAGTTGCAGTCGCTTCTGGAGGGCAAAGGCGGTTTCGTTGTGGAGCAGGTGCTGGAACCAGCGCTCCTTCTGGAAGACGAGCTGTCCGGCGACGAAGGTGATCTGCGGGAATTCCTGGGCGACCTGAAGGCACAGATGCTCGAGCTCCGACACGACATCTGTCCCGATCGCCAGACGAAAAGTCGCGGCGATTCCCTGACCCTGCACCAGATCGACGTACTTCTTGAGCCCCGCTTCAGTCTGGTCTCGAAGCTCCCCCAGCGTGTCCTCACCCTTGAATCCGCCGGAGTCGATCACGCCGACCGCCAGGAACACCACGTTCTTGAACTGCCCGGGGAAGGCGCGAAAGGCCGCGAGGGTGGTGTGAATGCCAAGGCCGCTGTAACCGCCGACCAGCACCGCGGCCGTGGGAAGGCGAGGGTCGAGCGCAGGAGGCGGCGCCCGGGTCGCCCGCGGGATGTCCGCGAGGCTCGCGAACAGCTCTGCGAGCTTCGAGCTGACCGTTCGATAGTGGCGCCGCACCAGAAGACACGCGAGCACCACGGTCCCGGTGACCGCGAGAGTGATCCATCCGCCTTGGCGAAACTTCTCGAAGACCGTGATCGCGAGGATCGTGACGCAGAAGAACAGCCCCGTGGAGAACAGTGCGAACGGCCGCTTCCAGCGCGGATTGGCCTTCCGCTGTCGCAGGAGCGAACGCGCCATCCCCAGCATGGACAGCGAGAACGTCAGAAAGACGTTGATGCTGTACATCACGACGATGGTGCGCACGGCTCCCCGCGTGTAAAGGAGGGCGGCGAGCGCCGCTCCTCCCATCAGGACGATGCCGTTGCGAGTGGTCAGCCGCTCCGAAAGTGCGGCATAGCGGTGCGGCATCCACGAATCGATCGCCATGTTGGCGAGCACCCGCGGGCCGTCGATGAATCCTGCCTGGGCCGCGACGATCAACAGGGCGCCCTCGGACAGGAGAGTCAGGAGCACGAAGGTCGTGCCCAGCGACAGACTCGAGGCCACGCGCTCGCACAGAACTGCGTTCAGAGTCTTGCCCGGAACAACGTTGACGTTCCACAGGAGGTAGCAGACGATCAGGCCGGCCGCGGTGACGGCGAGCGAGGTCGCCATGTAGACCATCGTGCGCCGGGCGGTCTTCTCGCGCGGCTCGCGCATGATCGGAAGGCCGTTCGACACTGCTTCGATGCCGGTGTACGTGCCTCCGCCGAGCGAGTAGGCGTGGATGAAAAGGAGGGCCATGCCGCCGGCACCCAGAGTCGAAAGTCCCGTGCGAAAGCCGTCCTGCACCTCGTGCGCCACTCTCGGCAACGCGGAGGCGTGGGCGAGGATCCCGCCGCCGATCAGGATCGCATGGGTGACGAGGAACAAGAGGAACACCGGCAGCAGCGCCAGGATCGACTCCTTCACTCCGCGGATGTTGATCGTGGTGAGCAGGGCGATCAGGAAGACCTCCACAGGCAGCTTGAAGGCGTGTCCCTCGGCGGGAACGAAGCTGAACAGCGCGTCGCCCGCCGCGGCGATGGACACGGTGATCGTCAACGCGTAGTCGACGAGCAGGGCGGCGCCGGAGACGACGCCCGCGCGCTCTCCCAGAAGCGCGGTGGCGACCACGTAGCCGCCGCCGCCCTGGGGAAAGCGCGCGATGATCCGGCCGTAGCACGCTGAGATGATGAAAACGGTCGTGATCATCAGCCCGGCGATCGGAACGGCGAGGTAGGTGTGCTCGCGAAGAGTGCGAAAGGCTTCTTCCGGACCATAGGCGGAGGAAGACAGGCCGTCGGCGCCCAGTCCCACCCACGCCAGGAATGCGACTACGGAAAGTCGGTGGAAGATGCCCTGGTCGGTGAGATCGCAAGGAGCGCCGAACAACCACCGTTTCAGGCGCTGAGCGAAGGGCGGGGCTTCATGACTGGTGGAATCCCGACGACCGCCGTCGAGCCCTGGATCGGCCTTCATGACGAACCTCCCGGAACCGCCCACCGATCGGAGAGTCGGCCTCCGGTGATTCCAAGAGGTTCCCTCCTTCGACGCCTGCGGGGTTAGCTGACGGGCTCGGGCCGAAAGAGTTGCCCTTCGCCTTGCGGCGATACGCCCCAGGAACCTTGGGTCCCCCGCTCCCGCTCTCGCGGGACTCGGCGCTTCAAGCGAGAGACGCTACGGTTCCACTTTGTCGCCGTCAAACAACCGCGCCGGACCGAGCCGGCTCGCGGCACAGGGAAGGCCGGCTACTCCGAGAGCCGGAACAGGCGGTAAGAGCTCGGGACCTGGCTGCGGTAGAGGAGCTCGTAGCCGAGGATCGAGCGCAGCGCGAGGTCGTCGCCCGCCTGCAGCCGGGCGGCGGCGGTGCCGGGCCGGGGCACGGTCTGGGAGTCCGGGATGCCACCGATGTAGCGGTTGCCCAGCCACAAGACGTTGGGGTCGACCACCAGGTACCGGGTGCGGTAGCGCTCGAGCAGGAGCTTGCGCAGCTCCTCGGCGGAGCCGTGGAAGTAGACCTTGAAGAACTCCTCGATCCGCCGGCGGCTCTCGCGCGTCTCGTACTTGGGCTGCTCGAGGATCGGGTGGCGCGTGTGGCACAGGATCGCCGTCGAGTTCAAGTAGTCCGCCGCGATCGGCTCGCCGTCCGGGACATGGTTCCTGATCCATTGGAAGAGCGGCGGCATCTCCTGCTGCTGGACCGGAATGTACCACGGCATGGGATAGCGCTCGAGCACGCTGCCCATGAACGCGGCGTGCGCGAGCACAATGCCTCCCGACCAGATCGCCCACGAAGATCGAGAGGCAGGGCGCGCAGAGCTCGTCTCGTCGAGCAGCGAGCGCCCGTCCAGCAGTCGTTGCAGCATCACCGCGACCAGCACCGGCGCCACCACCCCCGACAGGATGATCGTGCGCACCACGAGGTAGCCGACGATCGCGGCGGCGCCCGCCAGCGCGGCGAGCAGCAGAAAGCGCGGGTCGCCGCGCCCGCGTGACCAGCCGATCATCCCGTACACCAGTGCCACCGGCAGCAGGATGGCTCCGGCCGGAAGCTGGCTCATGAACGTCGAGATCGTTCCGGTCTCGAACGGACCCTGCCACAGCAGGCGCGCCTCGAAGGGAATCGACTGCGGGTCCAGAGGAAGGCGGCCGAGCCGCTCGATCTTGGTCCACATCAACGCGAACACGTGCGAGTAGTCGCCGAGCCCGCCTTCCGCGACCCGCGCGCACAGCAACGCGAGCAGGGCGAGCAGGAAGAGCGCGCCCGCCACCGCACCCGTGTGCACGGCGCGCGCCACGCGCTTGCGTCGTTCGAGCACGGCCCCGGCGCAAAGAGCCAGCAGGATCTGCATCGGAAGCGACAGGACGAAGATCTTGGCTCTCAGGACCGGGACGACGAGGCTGCCGAGGGCCACGACGGCGAGCGCCACCCAGGCATGGGTGACCCGCATCGGGTTCTGGCCGGTGCGCAGGTACCAGGCGAGCAGGCACGCGGCCTCGATCGCGACCACGAAGCCCATCGCGTGCCAGAAGGAGACGGCGAGCAGGAACGCGAGGCCGCACAGCCCCATGGCCGCGCGGGTCCTCAGGCGCGCCGCGCGCGCCAGGAGCCACAGGTGCAGCGAGTACCACGGCAGCGCAAAGTCCTCGCGGATCAGGATGAACCCGATGGTGCGGTAGTTGGCGAGCATCGCCGTGAACAGCGCCGCCGCGGTCACCGCCCAGCGCACCTTGCCCGTGAGCTCGAGCGCAAGTCCGTACACGCCGACCACGGAAAGGGTCGCGAAGATCGCCATCGCCACGACGCAGAACACGTGCAGCGGCACGCCGTCCCCGAACAGGAGGTACAGCCAGGCGATGAAGAACTCCTGCCCTGGCGTCTCGATCGCGGCGACGTCGACGCCGTCGGGATACTCGATGCACGTGTCGTGGCCGAAACCGTCGTAAGGCAGTCCGTTGCTCTCGACGATGCGCTGGGTGATGTAGTACAGGAGGGCCGGGTCGCTCTTGAGCATCGCCTCCGGCCGGTCGCGATGGAAGCTCGGATGATCGAGCGCCGTGTCGATGCGGATCTTCGCACCGATGAAGATCATCGACAGCAATGCAAGGAGGCCGAGGCCGAGACGACGCGCGCCGGGATCCTGAGCTGCCTCGGTGGCGGCGGGATGCGATTTCACGCGGCAGAAGGTAGGGGAGCGGTTGGTCGATGTCAATCTCGGCCGACGAGCGAACCGCGAGGGATGAGAACCGCTTCACAGCGACTGCGGTGAAGAAACCTGGAGCTATACTCCGGCCATGTCTTCATCGCGTCCGATCGCTTCACTGCGGACCGCTTTCGTCCTTGGACTGACGTCCTGCTCCGACAGTGCCGGTGATGCGGACAAGGCCGAGGCGGTGAAGCCCGGCGTGCTGCTCGTCACTCTCGACACCGTGCGTGCCGATCGCCTGCGCGTCTACGGCAATGCCCGCATCCGGACGCCGGCACTCGACCGCCTGTGCGAAGAAGGCTCCGTCTTCGAGAATGCGTTCACCGCCATTCCCTCGACGCTGCCGTCGCACTGCACGCTGATGACCGGGACCTATCCTTCGCGCCACGGGGTTCACGACAACGGCGTGTACTTCCTGGAGAACTCCGCGCAGACGCTGGCCGAGGTCCTGAAGCTCTACGGCTTCGCGACTGCGGCGTTCGTCGCCTCGTTCGTCCTCGACCGGCGGTTCGGCCTCTCCCAGGGGTTCGACGTGTACGACGACGCGATGGAGGAGGCCCTCGTCCAGGGCGACCCCGACCGGATCCGCCAGGATCCAAAGCTGAGCGAGGAGCAGAAGAAGTGGTTCGCGCGCACCGCCGGCCGGTTCCAGAGGCGCGCCTCGTCGGTGACGGCCCGGGCGGTCGAGTGGGTGGAAGAGCTCGACGGGCGCCCGTTCTTCCTGTGGGTGCACTATTTCGACGCGCACCAGCCGTATCAGCCGCCGCCGCCCTGGGATCGGGCATATGACCCGGGCTACGAAGGAGAGCTCGACGGCGACATGAACACGTTTTTCAAAGTGGCGGCGAAAAACCGCTGGACGCCGCGCACGCTGCCTGCGGCGGAGAAGGATCACATGGTCGCACTGTACGACGGAGAGATCTCCACCGTCGATGAGTCGCTCGGAACGCTTCTCGATGCGCTGCGGAAGAAGGGTCGCTGGTCGAGCACTCTGGTGGTCGTCGTCGCCGACCATGGCGAGGGCTTCGGCGAGCACGAGCAGATCTGGGAGCACAACTGGGAGATCTTCGACGAGACGATGCGAGTGCCGCTGATCGTGCGCGACCCCGAGGAACCGAGTGTCAGAAGAGTCACCGAGCTCGCGCGCACGCTCGATGTCGCGCCGACCATCCTCGACTGGCTCGAATTGACGGTACCGGCTTCGTGCGAAGGGTGCTCGCTGCTTCCGGCGATGGAGGGCAGGTCGTCCCCGCGCATCGAGGATGCGCTGCTCGAGGCGCGCCGCAAAGTTCAGGTGCACTCCGACGGACAGACGCCGCTCCTCGGGCTGCGCACCGCGACCCACAAGCTGATCCTCACGCTGGATCTCGACGAGCGCGTGATTCGCAGGCAGCTCTTCGACCTCGACCAGGATCGAGGCGAGAGCCGGCCGCCGGATTCTGACTCGAGCGAGCAGCTCGAGACCCGGCTCCGTGAGATCGAGCGTGCGTCCAGCGGGGATCGCAGCGCTCTTCCCGTGCGCTCGCTCGAGGACATCGACATCGAGGGCCTGGAGAGCATCGGCTACATCGAACCCAAGAAGGAACCAAGTCCTCGTCGCTAGCACCGGCTAGCGCACACGAGTAAGCGCGAAGTACGGCGCATCGGTCGAACAGTGCGTCGCCGGCCTTTTGGAGTGCGGTGCGAAGCACCGCTTTGGTTCGCGAGCGCACCACGCGAACGCCTGCCCCTTTCGATCCCGCCGGCTGCTTCGTGTGCGGACGAAAGCGGCGCTGCCGCGCCGCACTCCAAAACTGCGAGTCGCGCAAGGATCCATGGCGCTCGCCGCGCAGTTTTTGGAGTGCGGTGCGAAGCACCGCTTTGGTTCGCGAATGCACCACGCGAACGCTTGCCCCTTTCGATCCTGCCCGCTGCTTCGTACGCGAACCAAAGCGGCGCTGCCGCGCCGCACTCCAAAGCCGCGCTGCGCGCGGCCGAAGCGCTCGCTACGACGTAGGCGCTGCGCGCGGCCGAAGAAAGCGAACGGACGGATCGCGACACGCTTTTTTTCGCGAGAAGAGGCGCTCGAGGACAGGCGCCAGGAATCCCCCATGCGTCCGAGAAAACGCCCACCCTCCAAGCGCGAAGTGCCTTGTCAGCGTGCCGCATTCTCGAGGTGCGGGCGCAGGTACGCTTCGAGCGCATCGGCGGCGATCTGGTGTCCTTCCTCGTTGGGATGCTGGTCGAACGGCGCGACCCAGAGCCGGCTCGCGTCCCTGTTCCGGAACGCGGGCAGCAGCGAGAAGGTGGGAATTCCCTCGGCCCCGCCGAAGCGCTCGATCTCCTCACAGATGTCGGCGAACGGATAGCGCTGGTGGAGCTCGAACAGCATCGGGAACACGGCCAGGTGAAACTGCCGGCCGGTCTCGGCGCAGCTCCGGTGAAGGAACCGCAGGTTGTCCCGTGCGCGGCTCCACTCCGCGGTGTCGAGCGGGTCTGCGCCGAAATAGGCCTGATGGAAGGAATCGATGTAGCGGCGCGAGATCTCGAGCATCCGGATCCGGCCGTACAGCGTTCGCCAGGCGGCGCTCCAGCGCGCCAGGAGATCCTCCCTGCGCCACTGTGCCATCTCCTGCAGCAACGGATCGACGAAGTTGCGCTGGAAACCCAGGAGGGTTCCGTCGCGCAGGAAAAACACCGCGACGACGAAGTCGGGCTGGAACGTCACTTCCAGACTCTTGAAGCGTTCGACCCATTCGCCGGTCAGGTACATCGGGATGCCGGCATTGAGCAGCTCGTACTCGACGAC
>Ga0247727_10005740_pt1 | contig 24873 bp, 24 predicted proteins | sample WisWelCaveWW1625_FD_202498 | JGI IMG/M metagenome (GOLD analysis project Ga0247727, IMG submission 202498) | Biofilm microbial communities from Wishing Well Cave, Virginia, United States - WW16-25 | ecosystem: Environmental > Aquatic > Deep subsurface > Groundwater > Cave microbial mat | place...
CTCACGAATACCTGCTCGTTAATGACGATTTTCATTTTTGAGGACGCCTCATGCCCACCAATGCTTCAACGATCTTCATTCACCCCACCGCCACCATTTCTGAACAAGCCACCATTGGCGAAGGCACGAAAATTTGGCATTACGTCCACGTGCGCGAAGGCGCGAAGATCGGCGCGAATTGCGTGCTCGGCAAAGACGTTTACATCGATCATTACGTGAGCCTCGGCAACGGCGTCAAAATTCAAAACGGCGTTTCGGTTTATCACGGCGTCACTTTGGAAGATGAAGTCTTCGTCGGACCGAATGCCGTGTTCACGAACGATCTTTTGCCGCGCGCGCATCACACCGATTGGCGCGTGGTGGAAACGGTCGTCGAACGCGGCGCCTCGATTGGCGCGAACGCCACAATCGTGTGCGGCGTGCGGCTCGGCGCGCATTGCATGATTGGCGCAGGTTCGGTTGTGATCAAGAATGTTCCGGCACATACGCTCATGGTCGGCAATCCGGGCCGCGCGATTGGCTATGTTTGCTCATGCGGTCATCACCTCCATCGTGATTACACGATTGCCGATTCCAATTTGGAGCAGTTCGTTTGTGAATCCTGCAAACGCACTTTTGAGTTGCCCGCATTGCGCGACCAACGCGAAGAGGTGTTGCGCACGGGCGTCGACGGCATCCGCTTCGTGCACCACAATTTTGATGAAGACACATTGAGCGCGGTGGAGAGTGTGCTGCAATCCGGTTGGGTGGCAGGTTGTGGCGGCGCTTCGGCGCGTTTTGAAAAAGAGTTGGCCGAGCTTTCGCGCTGCGAATATGCGGTCGCGATGAACAGTTGCACCTCCGCGCTCTTCGCCGCAGTGCGCGCATTGGAGATTGGGCCCGGCGATGAAGTCATTGTCGCGGATTTTTCCTTTCCCGCCTCCGGCATGTCGGTCATGCATGCGGGTGCAACGCCGCGCTTCGTCGACGTGCGGCTCGATACTCATAATTTAGATTTGGAAAAGCTCGGCGCGTTGGTGAATAAAAAAACGCGCGCCGTGATGGTTGTCCACACCTTCGGCCAAATGGCGCCAATGCGCGAGCTTTATCAGTGGTGTAAATCGCGCGGCTTGGCTGTGATCGAAGATGCTGCGTGTTCGATTGGATCGAAGTATGATGATGTGGTTTCAGGCGAGTGCTCAGATTTGGCGTGCTATTCTTTTCACGGACGCAAAATCATTACGACCGGCGAGGGCGGCGCAGTGGTGACGAACAACGCAGACCTCTATCGCAAAGTGCGCGCACTCTCCTCGCTCGGCGTGGATGCTTCGGACAAGTTCAAAGCCGGCGGGCCTTTGCGCTACGGTTTTCATCAGCTCGGTTACAATTTCAGATTGAGCGACATCAATTGCGCCATCGGCCTGCAGCAGCTTCGGCATTTGCCCGCCTTGTTGGAAAGAAGAATTGAAGCCGCGGAACGTTATTGCCAAGCGCTCGCGGATTTGCCGGGCTTCGCGTTGCCGTATGCCGATCCCAAAGCTTATCACACGTATCAAGCCTTTGTCTGTCGGGTGGAAAATGAAAAACTCCGCGATCATTTGATGGCGGAGTTGAAAAAGAAAAACCTTCACACCACGATTGGCACGTACGCGCAACATCTCGAACCGTTGTTTGATTCGAAGGATATTTGCCCCAACTCCCGCGAGCTGCGCGCCACGACGATCACGCTGCCGTTTCATTCGTTCTTGGGAAAGGCGCAGGTGGAGTATGTGGCGGAGCAGGTCAAGGATACGTTAAAGGCCGCTTCCGAATCTTCCCTTCACTTGCAACAGTGAAAAAGCGCTTGCGGCATATGCCGGCGCATGGCAAGACGATTTTCAACCGGATGCTCATCTTGCTTGTGAGAGGCGTTCGGTTTATATTGGAGCGACACGCATGAGACCGGAGAGATCGCGAGAGGGCATTCAAATACTTTTCAAGCCGAGGTTGACACTAGAAAAGTTCGTGTTATTTTGCGCAAAATTCCTTCTCCAGAATAATCGAGAAAAGAGCGGGCAGTGACCGGAAAGGCAAAGCTCACCATAGACCTACCTGCTCGAGCAGTCGCTCTAGTTCATTTACACGGACGTTTTCTTTTTGGGATTTCGGGTAAACGGTGCGCAAGGATATTTTCCCAAACCCCTATCACAGCAATCAGCAAGGAGAAGAATTATGCGAATTGCCTGCGCAGTCTTTGGGATTATTCTAGGTTTTTCATTGCCACTTATGGCCCAAGACACGCTGCGCTTCACGCCCACGATCGGCTATCAAACTTTCAAAGCGCGCGAGCCGGTGTTGCGCATGAAGCCGGGGCAAGTGTTGATCAGCGAGACGATGATGGGGCCGTATTACACGAAGGAAGGCGGCGCGTGGCCGGGCGAAGTGGGTCCGATTTATATCGAAGGCGCGACGCCGCAAGATCAGCTTGTGGTGAAGCTGCTGCGCGTGCGGCCGAATCGCGATCTCGCCCCGGCTGCGATCAGCGGCAATTTCGGCGGGCTCGCGAGCGACGTGCGTGTGCGTTTGCTCAATCCGCCGGTGCCGAATGAAAGATTTCTCTGGCAGCTTGATCGCGTCCGCAATCTCGGCATCTTGGAGCTACCTCGCAGTCGCATGAAGAAAATCGAAGTGCCGCTTGCGCCCATGCTCGGCCGTGTTGCCGTTGCGCCGCGCGGCGAGGAATCGTATGCCGGATTATGGCCGGGCTATTTCGGCGGCAACATGGATGCGCCGGAAATTCGCGAAGGTGTGACGGTTTATTTGCCGATCTTTCACGAAGGCGCATACTTTTATTTCGGCGACGGTCACGCGCTGCAAGGCCACGGCGAGATCGCGGGCACCGGCCTCGAAGCCACGATGGACGTGACGCTGCAAATCGATCTCATCAAGAACAAGCCGATTGACTGGCCGCGCATTGAAGACGAAGAGTACATCATGGTTGCAGGTAGCGCGCGACCGCTCATCGACGCGTTCCGTCTCGCGCACGTGGAGCTGATCGAGTGGCTCGAAACGGAATACGGCTTTGATCGTTGGGAAGCGTATCAAGTGCTCGCGCAAGTGGCCACGAGCACAGTCGCGAACATCGTCGATCCGCAATACACGGTCGTCGCGAAATTTCCGAAAAAGTATTTGCCGAAGTAGCCGAGAACCGTTCAGCCACGGCTTGGCCGTGGCTTTCGCTCTTTATCGTTTGATGCCACGGCCAAGCCGTGGCAGAGCATTTACTACCTCACAGGAGCTTCGCATTTCAGGATCAAACATGAACCCCAACACCGATCAACATTCTCTTCAACTCGCCGAAAGCCTACTCGGCCTCGAAGCGAAGTGGCTGCAAGCATTCGACGTGGAAGATCCGCTCAATGGCAATCAACGTTTGCGCGGTTTTCTTTGCCAGAAGCCGGATCATCGTTATGGCGCGCTCGCGCTCACGCACGTGGCCGAGGCCGAGGCCCCGCAAGCCATTCTTGCCACGCCCAAGCTGCACTATCCTTTTGGCAAAGACGGCTCGTTTCATTTTCCGCCGATCAAAAAAATTCTGCTATATGAAAAGCTCGACGGCACGAACGTGCTCGCGTATCGCTATCATGATGCGAGCGGCAAGCGCTATCTCACGTACAAGCTGCGGCTCGCGCCCGTGCTGCGCAACAGCAAATGGGGCCCGTTTCTCGACATGTGGCAGGAGCTTGTGCAAAAGCATCCGACCATACCTGAGCTTGTGGAGAAGAACAATTGCCACATCAGTTTTGAAATGTACGGCGGTCGCAATACACACTTGATCGTTTATAAAGAAGACCTCGCCGCGGCCGTGTTGTTCGGCGTGCGCGCCGATGCGAGCGTTGTGTCGCCTTCGCAACTCGATCTGCTCGGCGTGCCCAGCGCGGCGCTCGTTGGGCAACTTGTGGCCGGAGAAGATCCGGTGGCGAAGTATGCGGAGATTCGCGCGGAGATGGAGCAGCGCAATCGCCCCGCGGAAGAGGACAAGATCAGCGGCATCGAAGGCACGGTGTGGTATGTGGAAGAGCCGAGCGCTCGCGTGACCATGTGGAAGTGCAAGCCGGAGTCGGTCGAGGCGATTCACTGGGCAGCCGGGATCAACAAAGAAGCCGTGTTCGCCACGTGCTGGAACTATCTCGAAACCGGCGATGATTTGAATTACGACACGCTGCTCCCGCTGTTGCTGGAAGAATATCAGCTCGACGACATCAAACATTTCCGCGAGCACATTGAAGCGTGCATCAAACACGTGCGCTACGAGTCCGAGTTCAAAGAGCGCGTGCTCACGGCCTATGATGCGCTCGGCCTTTCCATTCACGCGGACAAAGCCGGCGTGATGCGCGCGCTCTCGCCACACTTCCAGCGGCCGGAGATGAAGAAGGTGTTTACAGTTATTATCAGAAATCGTTAGATTGCTTCTCAGAACGACAATATTGAGGAGTTGAACGCCATGCGACAAGTGATCATTTATCCTGGTGAAGACGGTTATTGGGTTGCGGAATGTCCAAGCCTTCCTGGTTGCATCAGCCAGGGACAAACAAAAGCGGAAACATTGATAAATATCAGAGAAGCGATTCGAGGCTATATCGCGGCTTTGCAAGACGACGGCCTGCCGGTTCCAGACGAACGTTTCGACGCCGTGATGGTGGCGGTATGAGCAAGCTTGCCGGCATCTCGGGGCGGGAATGTATCAAAGCGTTGTCGAAGGTCGGCTTCTATTCTAAACGCCAAGAAGGAAGCCACGTCATTCTGCGGCGTGATTCGCCCTTTGCGCAAGTCGTTGTGCCGGATCATAAAGAACTTGATCGCGGCACGTTGCGAGCGATTATCCGGCAAGCAGGCCTGAGTGTTGATGAGTTTCTAAAACTGCTTTGAGTTCACTCCAATCAAGGAAACCAAGTTTGTTACTCTCCCCCGAAGCCGCGCGTGTGTTCGGTTGTTTGATTGAAAAGAGCCAAGCCACGCCGGAATATTATCCCATGACGCTCAATGCGCTTGTCGCCGCGAGCAATCAAAAGACGAGTCGCGAGCCGATTGTGGAATACGGTTCCGATGAAGTTGAAGCGGCGCTGACCGAGTTGAAAGAAAAAGGATTGTGTGCATTTGTGCGCGGCGACGGACGTGTGCTGAAATACGCGCATCGCGGCGGCGAGAATGGTTTGGATCTTTCGCCGGCGCAATTGGCCGCGTTGAGCATCATCCTGCTACGCGGCCCGCAAACCGTTGGCGAGATCAAAGGCCGCTCGGGAAGGCAACACGAATTTGCCTCGCTGGAGGACGTGCAAGAAGTAATCGACAGCTTCGAAGAGCGCACGCCCGCATTGCTCGAACAAGCCCCCCGCCAAGCCGGACAAAAAGAAACGCGTTATCGGCATTTGTTTTTCGAATATGCCGAGGAGAGCGAAGAGTCATCGAAAGACGTTGCGAGCTCTTCATTGCGCGTGGAAGTGGAAACGCTGAAGCAATTGGTGAGTGCGATGCAGGAGAGGATAGAGGCGCTGGAGAAGGAACTGCGTCAGATCAAAACGGATTTATATTGAAGGGGCCACAAAATTTCTTGAGCCTGTCTTCAAACTTATTTCAGACCCACTTTTGATTTCATACCTCCGCAGCCTCGCCGCGCGCTTTTCCCAATCCGGCAGATAAGCAGACATAAAACTTTTGAAAAGTTTGCTGTGATTTGGCGCGAGCAAATGCACCAATTCGTGGACGACGACAAACTCGTTCAGGCTGTGCGGCAGCGTGAACAACTCCGTGCTCAAGGTCAGCCGGCCTGAGGTGGAAATAGAGGCCCACTTTGTTTGCATGGGGCGCAGTTGGATGCTGGGCGCTCTTACCCCGAGACGCGCGGCCCAATGGCGAACCAGCCATCGCAAGGTTTCGGGGTCTTGCTTTGAGATTTTCACGACTCGAGGTTTGGATTTGGTTGCGATCATATTCTTTTCAAATTGAGCATGGCATTGGCGGCGTCAACGAGCTTGTCGCTGCTCACCAGCGTGCGCAGTTTTTTGTACGATTCCGTTCTTAATCGGCCTTGTTGTTGTTCATTCCATTGATAATCCGGAAAGCGCTCGAAAACCTCGTTCAACTCTTTCGCTTGCTCGGTTGAAAGCCCGCTCGCCAAAGGCCGCAAAACCGAAATGATCGCGAAAGTATTGTCGTCCACTCCCAATTTTTTGCGCTCGGCTTCAGCGTCAACGCATTCCTGCCCCAAAAGAACAAACTGCGCCAATGCCTGTTGCGTTTCGAGTTGCCGGTCTTCATAGCGCTGGCGCAAGGCTTCGGCGCGCTCGCCGATGGAAATTAAAAAGGGTTGCGCGCCACTTTCGGTAGCTGCGGTTTGCGCCAGGATTCGGCTCAGGTTCAAAATCTTCACGTGATCATCCACGCTGCTGTCGCGCAAGGCTGCCAACTCTTTCACCCCCAGCTCGTGAATGGCGCCCGGCGGCTCCAAGCGCGTGCTGCTGCTCTGCCGGCGCAACAACTCTCTCGTCTTTGCCGTCAGCTCGCGATCAACGTAGGCGTGAGCCGAGTAAGCATTGCGAATCTGTCCATACAACTCCGCCAGCGCCAGATAGTCCTCCAAAAACTCGCGCAGGAAAACGTCCGGCGAGAGAATGTCATAAACGCTTTGCAGTTGCTTGAAAAATTTGTAAAACGTCTCGCGCTTGTTTTGCTCGGCGAAGTATTGAATGGCGCGCTCTTTCGCCTTGTCGTCCCAGCCTTTCGTCAGCGGCAGATAAGCCGGCGCGGTTTCCTTCATGAATTTCGCAAACAGAGCTTTGAGCACGTCGACGTTTTGAATCACCGCGCCAACCACGTCCGAATCAAACGCCAGCGCTCTTTCCAGCTTCTCAAAGATGCCCACGAAATCGAGCACGAAGCCATACGGTTTGACTTGCCCCTCGTCGTCTTCGTAAGGCCGATTGACGCGGGCGATGGCTTGCAGCAGCACGTGATCGCGCATGGGTTTGTCGAGATACATGCAGTACAAAATCGGCGCGTCGAAACCCGTCAGCAGTTTCTCCGTGACGATGAGAATTTTGGGCAGCTTGCCTTTTTTGATGAACTCTTTGCGCACGCCCTTTTCCGTCTCTTCATCGAGATAATAGGTTTTGAGCAGTTCTTTGTCGTTGTGCGCCGGTGAATAAACCACGCGCGAATATTCCGGCGGCAGATATTTGTCCAAAGCTTTCTTGTAAAACGCGCAAGCTTCCCGATCCACCGCGACTAAAAATGCTTTGAAGCCCATCGGCTCTACGTTTTCGCGGAAATGCCTGGCGACAAACGCCGCGATTTTCTCCACGCGGTCGTCCGCCTTCATGATCTCTTTCAATTCCACCGCGCGGTCAAGAATGGCACTGAGTTCCTCCGGATCGCTCACGCCCTCGGCTTCTTTCAGCGAGAGAAATTCCTTTTCCAACGTCTCGCGATCCACCCGCAAATCCGAAGGGGCCAGCGCATAGTTGAGCTGCACGGTGGCGCCGTCCTCAATGGACTCGGCGATGGAATATTTATCCAAATAACCGCGCTCGTCATCGACGCCGAAAACTTTGAACGTGCCTTTGCCTTTGAAAATCGTGTCAATGGGCGTGCCGGTGAAGCCGATATACGTGGCGTTGGGCAGCGCGCCCATAAGATAATTGCCCAAATCGCCGCTAGTCGTGCGATGCGCTTCATCCACCAACACGATGATGCTCTCGCGCTTGTTGATGTCCTTGTCGATCTCGTCAAACTTGTGAATCATCGAAACGATCAAGCCGCGATAATCCGAGCGCAAAATCGCGCGCAGCTCGGCTTTGCTGTCGGCGACTTTGGCGCTGAGGCCGTAGCCGGCGATGTTCTTGAACAGTTGCGCTTCCAGCTCGTTGCGATCCACCAGCATGAGTACGGTGGGCTTTTCCAATGTCGGCGCTTCGCGCAGCAGCTTGGCCGCAATGGTGATCATCGTCAAAGTTTTGCCGCTGCCTTGCGTGTGCCAGATGAGGCCGCGACGCTTGCTGGGATCGAGTACGCGGTCAAGCGCTTTCTCCACCGCGCGCGTTTGATGCTGGCGCAAGATCACCTTGCTCAGTTGGTCGTCTTTGGAAACGAAGATCACGTAATCGTGCAGCATCCGCAGAAAGCGAGGCCGCTCGAAAAAAGTTTTGACGCGGCGCTCGAAATTCTCCGGCGCCTCGTCTCTCCAATTGAAAAGGTTTTTGCGATTGGCGTTCCACGTCACGCCGTAATAAAAATCGAGAAGCTGTGTCACTTCGAACACTTGCGGAGCAATGAGCATTTCCGGCGTTTCACGATGGTAGCGCCGGATTTGATCCACGCCCTCGCTGATTGCATTCGGCTTGTGGCTAGCTTTGGTTTCGCACACGGCGACCGGCAGGCCGTTGATGAGAAAAACCGCGTCGGCGCGGTTCACAAACGCCGCGTTCTTGTGCCGCCATTCCTCGGTGACGTGAAAGAGATTGCGGTTGGGATGCTCGAAGTCGATGAGCTTGACAATGCGCTCGCGATTTTCTTCTGGCACAAAAACCGAGCGCTCGCCCTTCATCCACGCCAGGGCCTCGCGATTGCCTTCGATGGAGGGATTGAGCAAGTTGAGCCGGCGCACTATGTCCGCCGCACGGTTGGAATCAACCACGTTGGGATTGAGCCGCAACAGTTGCGCTTCGAGCACGGGCGCGAAGTACATGCCGCTGAAGCCGTCGCGCAGACGCAACGCTTCTTCGGGCTTGGCATATTCCCAGCCAATGTCTTGCGCATATTGCAGCAAGGGATTTTGGACGGCGAGACGTTCTTTGAGCATGGTTTGTGTGGAAATTTCAATGAAGCCGGTGGGAGTGGAAAATAAAACGCAGACTCATTCCGAAGCATCGTTCTCGCTCGTGTTCAGCGAGCTTAATTTTGCCAATATGCTGCGCGCCAATTTGATGGTCAAATCAGCCAAGGCCGCGGCCGAGGTTCTTTTTAACTCGTCTTGGTAGTCGGCCATGCGGCGATTGTCATACATTCGCCCTAGCTCAGTAAAGATCTTTCCTCGAGTCGCACTCTGATTGGGTTGATAGTGTTGGAAGTGCCTTCTGATGCTCCAGTGATCTTCGCCGGTGTATTTGGGCTGAAAGCCTTCGTGCTCGGCAAAACGAATCGCGCATTGAAAAGCCGCATAGTAAGCGCGGCTCGCAGCCGCGCGGAGAGAAGCTTCCCGCGGCCCTGGCGTCTCGGGATTAACTTGCAGAGCTTTCGCGAGCTTCAAATAATCCGCCCAATCAAAAATCATATGACTTCGAGGTTAAAATTAATCAAATGACCGAGATGATTGGTATGATCCAAGAACCATTCGTCATCCAGCTTCTCGAGGCGCTGAAGGGCTTGATCGACCGGCAACGCAGTATTGATATAGACCATCAATTGTTGTTGTTGCGCCTCGGGATCGCGCACGACTTCCAGCGTAAACTTTGCCGCGACGCCGAAATGCTTCGTGAGATAATAACGGCTCTCTTCCAGAAAGCTCGTCAGCTCGGGATACATTCGCAGATAAAGAGCCATTTTGTCGTGGTTGCGATACTCGAATAATTCGCGCAAGCCATAGCTGCTAGCCGCCGGCCCGTAGGCGGTCGTGAAGCTTTGGCCCAGCACAGATTGTGTTTCAATGCTCATAGGAAACCTCGCAATGTTCATGAACGACCCTGGCAAAACATACACTGCCCCGTTCTCAATTGCAAGCCTTCATATTTTTCCGATCTCATGATATTGTCTCGATCAACGGCTTGGCAGACAACCGGCCCGTCATCAATTCTTCCAACATCGCGCGGAAGAACTCGTCGAGCAGCGCGAGCTCGCGTTCTAGCACTGCGAGTTTGGCGTCGCAGGCTTTGAGTGTATTCGTAATTTTATTTTGTTCAGTTAATGCAGGCAATGGAATCCTAAGTGCTTTCACGTTACCATAGTTTAGTCCCTGCCGCGTGGTTCCAAACTGAAACCCCATGATCTGCGACTGTCCCTTATGAAACGCCAAATAGAAAGAAACAAACTCAGGCGCCACATCACCCTTTAGGCGAATTCTACATACGTGCTGATTTACATTGGCGACTTTCAAATAATCGGGTACATAAGCAACACGTCCAATTGAAGCGCCCGTAATATTCAAGAGTACATCCCCAGGTTGAATTGCAGAACGGATCATTGCCATGTGTGTTTCTTTCGAAATGTAGGCAACTTCATCAATTGACAATCTGTTCATCAAAACATTTTGTGACCGAATGAGTGGAATGCCGCTCTTTAGATAAAATTTCTCTCCGCCTTTAGGTGTAACGCCACTTCCGATATCTAGTGCCATCTCACCAAGCTTGACGACCTCCCAACTCTCCGGCATCTCGCCGATCTCCGTCTGCTTGGTTGGCTCGCCGCGAGTGCCGTGCGTGAAGAGATGCTGCATGAGAGCGGCCTTGCGCTCGCGCTCCAGCGCCAACTCGCGCCGCCGCGCTTCTTTGGCTTCCTGCACCGACCGCAAGGCGCGGGCAATGGCGCGCTGTTCGGGGAGAGGAGGGAGAGGAATTAGTAGATCGAACAAATCAGAATCGTTAATTGCCGGATAAGTTGCGCCTTTCTGAAGGTTCTCCACTTGACTGTTTACGTGATCAGTCAAAAGATAGTAGTATGCATAAGCAGGTTCCAGATTTTCTCGATTCGCTTTGATTACGCAATAACCAGTGGAGCATATCTGCCCATTAAGTTCGTGTGGAATGAGCGCGACCCGCCTTAATGTAGGTCGCACTGTGGCAAAAATCACGTCATCGGTCTCAATCAGCTTTCTTGCCCGACTCGGCGCTTCCCTACCCATTAACTTTTTGGTTTCAACAATTTGAAAGGCCTCATTCGAGACACCCGAAACATCCACATACCGAAATAGCCAGTCGGTTTTTTTTTGAGGATTCGCAAGCGCTGCTTTCCGACAAACATCTCCGAGCCGAATCGTACACCAGTCATTTGGAAAAGCTTTATTACTCATTGTTTAGTTCAATCTCAATTTGATCAGCATCTCGGCCAATTCCAAATCAGCCCTCTCCCGTTCCGCACGCGCCTCATTCAAATCCGCCAAAATCGCTATCAAAGGTCGATGCTGCGCGCGGTCATTTACCTCCACAAATTGCGAGGGGCTGAGGTTATAATCGGCAGCGCGGGCTTCATCCAGCGTGATCACGCGGCTGAGCTTTTCGCGCGTCTCCCATTTGCGGTAAACTTCGGCAATAGCCGCAATGCCTTCATCGGTCAAAACGTTCTTGGGTTTCTCTTTCGCAAAATAAGCCGAGGCATTGATGAGGATAATTTCGCCTTTGCGGCTGGCGGGCTTGGCGCGGTTGAGCAGCAGGATGATGCCAGGCGCGGTGGTGTTATAAAACAAGTTTTCCGGCAGCAGCGCCACGCCGTCAATCACGTCGTTCTCCACAAACGCTTTGCGGATTTCCTTTTCTTTGTTGGAAGATTTGCTGCCGGAGCCGCGCGAGACCGCGCCGGTGTCCAACACAATCGCGGCGCGGCCACGCGCATTCAGCGAAGCGAGCATGTGCTGGGCCCAGCCCCAATCCGCGGAGGATTTTGGCGGCGCGCCGTAAGTGAACTGGCCCCATTTGTCGCCATCATAAAACTTGTCATCGTAATTGTCCTGGTTCCACATGGGATTGGCCACGACGTAATCGAACTGGCGCAAGCCCGCGCCCTCCGCGGCAAAACCAGGGTTGCGGAAGGTGTCGCCAATGGCAAAAAATGAGTCGAGATAATCGTGCAGGAACATGTTCATCTTCGCCATTGCGAAAGTCGTGGGATTGAGCTCTTGGCCAAATAATTTCGGCGCTTTGTTTTTTTGCTCGGCATGGCGCTGTTCAAACAACAAACGCGCTTTAATCAACAGGCCCGCGGAGCCGCACGCGGGATCATAGGCGGTGCTGTACGGCGTGGGATCGAGCAGCTCGGCCATGAGCCAGCCGACTTCTTTGGGCGTGTAAAATTCGCCGGCGCTTTGGCCTTGGCCTTCGGCAAATTTGCGCAGCAGATATTCATAAGCGCGGCCCAAAATATCCGGCTCGGTGTTCTTCAATCCCAGCCGATGGCGGCCAATGACTTCAATCAGCTCGGAGAGCCGGTTATCGTCGAGCGTGCGCTGGCCGCTCTGTGTCTCGCCAAAGTCTTTCACGTCGAGCACGCCTTTCAAATCGGGATTGAGGTCCGCGATTCGGCGCAACGTGGTGGTGACAAATTCGCCGAGCTTGCCGTCCGCGCCATGATGGCGAACGATTTTCCAGCGGCATTCTTCCGGCACGAAAAAGCGCACGATGCCGGGCCGTCCGGTTTTCAGCGCGTCGCTATGATCGGCTTGCAGAATTTCTTTTGCCACGGTTTCATCGCCGAACGCGGCAACCTGCGCGTCAAACTCATCATCGAACACGTCCGAAAGCCGTTTATAGAAAATCAGCGGCAGGATAAAGTCCTTGAACTTGGGCGCATCCGTCGCGCCGCGAATGGCGCAGGCCGCGTCCCACAGCCAGGTTTCCAGCGTGGAAATGTCCAACCGCTCGTCCGCAGTGGGCGTAATGGGAAGAGAGGAGCCGTTACCGGCTTTGAGGGGAGAGGTGGATTTTTTTTTGTTCAATGCTACCTCTTCGAAATCACCATGAGATATTTGGCGGGATAGGCGTTGATTTTTTCCGCGGCAATCATTTCCGCGGCAACGCGGGGGGAAATTTTTTCCGTGGCTGATTTGCGCAGCGCTTCGTCGGCCGCGTTGCCAATTTGGGTCTCGATACTCTTGCGCAGACTTGCAACGTTCACTGGGCCTTCCTCCTTCATCAAAGTATTGTAGAGCGCGGCTGTGCCCGCATTCGCAATAAAATCCGGCACCACGACTTTCCCCATTACAAACAATTTCTCTTCCAACTCGACCTCTGCAAACGGGGCATTTGCGCCGCACACGATATAGCGTGCTTTGATCTTGCGATAATTATTCTCAGTGATCACGCCGCTGTCCGCAACAGGAATGAAGAGGTCGTCTCCAAACGCATAGATGGCTTCGGTATCGGCAATCAACTCGTATTGCGCGGGCCGGTATTCAGCCTTAAATAGCTCGGGGAACACGGCCTTCGTGCGTTCATCGCGCATGGCGAGCAGGAGCTCGACGTCCAAACCTTTCTCGCAATACACCGTGCCGAAACGGTCGCTGATCGCAACGACTTTCGCGCCGCTCTCATACACAAATTTCGCCACACTGCCGCCAACGTTGCCGAAACCTTGAATGGCAACGGAGCAGCCGCGCAAGTCATGGCTCGGCACCGCGCGCTGCGCCGCGGCACGAATGCCAAAGCCGGTGGCGGCATCGTTCATCAACATTGTGCCGCGATGATCAACCGCGAGATTGATGCCTTCGAAGAAGCGGCGAATGCGCTGCTCTTCATTGCCTAAACTTTTCGCGAGTGCATATTGCGGGCACGGCAAGCCGATGGCGCGCATGCAGGCAATCACTTCGCTTTCGTTCGTATTCAAATCCGAACCCGTTACGTAGCAGTTAAACAAAAAACTTTGAATGTATTCGAAGAAGCGCTGCATGACGAGCAACTTTTCCGGTCGCGTGGGATCGAAATCAATGCCGCACTTTGCGCCGCCGATGGGAGGATCGATGAGGGTGAATTTGCGCGTCATGGTTTGCGCGAGCGTGATCATCTCTTCGCGCGTCACGCCTTTTTTCATGCGGCAACCGCCGCCGGCCACGCCGTTCACGAGCATGTCAATGACGAGATAACCTTTCGCGTCAAAACGCTCGTCACGATATTCGATGACGAGCATGGGCTGGCGATCATTGACGAGGTTGCAGGATTGGGAGGAGAGCATATGCGGGAGAGTTTTTATATGAGGAGCGTTAGCAAGAGTTTTTTCATTGTCATCCTGGAAGGACCTTCCCTCGCACTTGGTACAAAGCCTATTTCTAACTTGATTCCGAGTGCTAGTATCTAAAGAGTCAAATCGGCGCAAAAAAGCAAAAAACTTTTCCGCCGAGAGACACCGAAGACACCGAGATTCGCCGAAAAAAGCTTTTATTCGGCGACGCTCGGTGACTTCGGCGAGGTTCGGCGGATGAGCTTTTCCTGTTTGGTTCCGGCTCGTCCGGGTTGTGGAAGTTTCTTACAGAATGACAGTGACGAGAGTTGCGTTCAAATTCCGTAGTCCTGCCCCCTTGTGGGGCATTGTTGCAACCGCGATTTCATTCGATCAACAGCGCCCCACAAGGGGGCGGGGCTACGGGCAATTAGGTACTCGTCACTCCTTCGGCACAAACTGTCTGAGCATGCGCTTGATATAAACCGCGACCATGGCTTTGCGATATTGCGGGGAGAGCGCGACGTTGCGATAGGGCTGCACGCTGTTCATGATATCCTGGGCCAAGCCTTCGATCAAATCTTCGGTCAACTGATCACCGATCACGGCTTGCGTGAATTCTTCGCAGAGCAGCGGCGTGGTTGCAACGCCTGTGAGTCCGATGTGCAAACGCTCGATGGTGCGCTCGTTCAAGTCAATCGCAACCGCAACGCCGAGCACGGGGAAATCCATGGAGTCGCGCACGCGGAGCTTTTGATAGTCCGCACGGAGAGATTGCGCTTCGCGTGGAATGAGCACGTGCGTGAGAATTTCTTCCGGCAACTTGACATGGCGCGTGATGCCATCGTGCGTGAAAAATTTTTCGCTCGCCACTTCGCGTTTGCCCTCCGGCCCAACCAACACGAACTCCGCGCCGAGCGCCATGAGCACGGGCGCGAGATCGCCGGAATAGGTCGCATAACAAATCGACTCTTGCGGCACAACGAGGCAGACATTGCCGTCGGCCTTCAGGCAATAGTCTTTCGAATCGCGCCAAAACCAGCTTTGATTGAAGTAATAGCAGCGCGTGTCGAGTAGAATATTTCCGCCAACGGTCGCAGACTCGCGCAGAAGCGGCGTGGCGATTTGCGCGGCAGCGTGCGGAATCACGGGAAGCTTGTGCTTGAGCGATTCATTCGTGACGATATCCGCGAGCCGCGCCATCGCGCCGATGCGTTCCGGTGAAATTTCAAACAACTCTTTAATGCCGGTCAAACTGATGACATTGCCGCGCGGATTCAATCTGTTTTTGTAGTTCGGCAACAAGTCCGTGCCGCCGGAGATGAAGTCGAAATCGCCGTCGAATGATTGCGCAAGCTGAGCGGCTTCGGCGAGGGTTTCGGGTTGGTGATATTGGAAGCGAGGGAGGATCATAAGGATGAATTTTTATTTCACGTACATATACTTCGTCTGCACCAAGCGATGTCCAACCATATCGACCGCGACGCGAGATTGTTCGAGCACGCTATCTCCGGCCAAAGGCTCATACCTATCTTGAAACGGTTGCATATGAAGAACAGCACCTTCACAATAGATCAACACCAGCCCTTCGTGCTCATTCCACTATTTCTATCTTGCGTTTCCGGCAAACGTCAACAAAGTCACGTTGATTGAAGGTGACCAAATAATCGATACGAAAGTTTTCATCACTCAACATATGTCGGATGACCATATCCACCAAACTGATGTGCCGCTTGCCGGTCGCGGCAAGTCGCAGCGCTTCAATTTGAGCAGCGGTACGATAAGGATTGTCATCCTCATAACGAGCAGCAACGCTTTTTGCCGTCTCCTCGAACTTTTGGACCAGGCTTTTATTTTTTATGAATCTCGTTCGAAAGATCTCATAAAGAATGGGCCAGGGCAACAACACATGATATCGTTCGATTGCTTTTAGAATTCGGACCGCGTTCTCATGGTTTTGGTCGTTTCTATCACAAAGCCCAATCCAGAAGCCTGCATCCGTGAGGACGTATTTGAGTGCGGATGGCATTATTCCTCATCCACTGTTTCAGTTGATCCGATAGCGTAACCAGCCCATGGCGCTTGTTTCCTTTTTCCAAATAAAAACCTGCCTTTTTGCTTTCCCTCGGCCGTCCCGTAAATAAGATAAATTCTATCCTTCGGTCCGAGCCGAACAGATTCTTGCAAATTCTTTTTGACATGCTCGATCACGTCGTCTTCATATTCATAAGAAATGAATGCAAGGCCGTCACCGCACTCTTTTGCTTTATGCTGGTCAAGCCAAGCATAAAGCCCTTCATAGTCGCCATGAAGGCCAAGATCGTAAAATAACCAGATAATTTTTTGCATAGCTTATCTCCTGCAATCATTGTTCAAACTTCAATGGTGGCACGTGGCCGCACTCTCCTCTTCTCCCTCTCGATTGCTGCCTTCCAAATTTTATCCGCAGTCATGGGTAGGCTGCGCATGCGCACGCCGACAGCGTCATAGATGGCATTCGCAACTGCGGGCAGAATCGGCAGCAGTGGGCCTTCACCCGCCTCCTTCGCGCCCCAGGGGCCTTCGGGATCATCGCTCTCGACAATGATCACATCAACCTCGGGCATCTGCATGGGCGTGAGCGTGCGATAGTCGAGAAAGTTCGCGCTGAGAATGTTGCCGCGATTGTAGGCCATCTCTTCCATCAATGCTTGGCCGAGGCCCATGTGGATGCAACCTTCGATTTGTCCCGCGACTGCGAGCGGATTCAGCGCCTTGCCGCAATCGTGCGCGGCCCAAACTTTCTCCACGCGCGGCTCGAAAGTTTCGGTGTCAACGCTCACTTCGGCGATGTAGCATTGAAAAGAATACGTGGGCGAAAGGCCGGCGCGCGCGCCTTTGAACTTTGCGCCGATGGGCGGCGGGCCCATGTATTTGCCTTTGGCGATGAGCGCGCCGTTGTTCGCCAGCGCTTTTTCCAAAGCTTGCATGAAGGTCACGCGCACGCGAGTATCGCGCGTGTAAATGATTTCTTCATTCTCCAAAATAAAACCTTCGGCGGGATAGCCGGTAAGTTTCTCCGCTGCGTTCACAAGTTTCTCGCGAATTTTGAGAGCCGCTTCGCGCGCCGCATTGCCGGCCATGAACGTGACGCGACTCGAATACGAACCAAGGTCGATGGGATCGGTGTCGGAGTCGCTGGAAAAAATGCGCAAACGCTCGAGTTTCACGCCGAGCGGTTCGGCCACGCATTGCGCGAGCATGGTGTCGCTGCCTTGTCCAATCTCCGCGGCCATGCAATGCACGGTGATGCCGCCGTCCATGTCGATCTTCAAATGCACGGTGGATTGCGGCAGATCGTTGAAGTGAATACGATGTGCGCTGCCGCTGATATAAAAGCCGCACGCGACGCCGAGGCCGCGACCGAACGGCAGCTTGCGAAATTTTTTATCCCACTCCGAAGCTTTGCGGCTGCGTTCGATGCACTCGCGCGTGCCGTTGCTCGTGATGCGAAAGCCGTTCACGGTGAAGCAATTGCTCGTTAAAAGATTTTGCAAACGCACGTCGCAGGGATCGAGCTTGGCCGCTTCGCACAACTCGTCGATAATCGTTTCCATCGCGAAGCGCGAATTAACCGCGCCGTGGCCGCGCATCGCGCCGCACGGCGCTTTGTTGGTATAAACACGCTTGCCGCTGTAGCGAAAATTTTGCAGATCATACGGGCCCATGCTCAACACGCCGTTGTAGTACGTGGTCACCACTCCGAAACTGCCCCATGCGCCGCCGTCGATTTGCGCTTTCAAATCGAGGAAGGTCAGTTTGCCTTTTTCATCCATGCCCACTGCGATTTTCGTTTGTGTGGGATGGCGGCCGTGATTGCTGATGAAAACTTCTTCGCGGTCAAACAAAATTTTAACGGGGCGGCGGCATTTACGCGAGAGCAGCGCGGCGACCATCTCGTGCGGAAACGGATCACTCTTTCCGCCGAACGCGCCGCCCACCATCGGGCGAATGACGCGAATGCGATGCATGGGCATTTCGAGCACTTGCGCCAGAGCGCGGTGCAAGTAATGCGGCACTTGCTGCGCGGACCACAACGTCATGCGATTATCAGCGTCGTAGTGCGCGATCACGCAATGCGGCTCGGTGAAGCCGTGCGTCACACCGATGAAATCATATTCGCCTTCGCGCACGTAAACGCTCTGCGTGCGCGCGAAATTCACGTCGCCGAAATTTTGATCGACCTCTTTGTGAATGTTCGTGCCGTTCACGGTGTTCGGATGAATCGGGTCGGACGAGGGCTTCACGCTGTCTTCGAATTTGCGATAGACCGGCAGCTCTTCATATTCGACTTCGATGCGCTGCAAAGCTTCGAGCGCGATCTCTTCGCTGTCTGCCGCAACCCCTGCAACGTTGTCGCCGATGAAGATGACCTTATCAATCGCGAGCGCGGTTTCGTCTTCGCTGATGGGCAGCACGCCGAAAGTATTCGGCGCTTCTTTGCCGATGACAACCGCATGCACGCCGGGCAACGCTTGCGCCTTGCTCGTGTCGATCTTCGTGAGGCGCGCATGCTGATACGGACTGCGCAGAATCTTGCCGACAAGCATGCCGGGCAGTTTCATATCATCCGTATAAATGCCCTCGCCCGTGGTTTTCTTCAAACCGTCGATGAGGGGAAGGGGCTTGCCGATGACATTGGACATCGTTTGTCTCCGTTTGTATTGCTACAATTGAAGTGTCTATTTTTAGGGATAATCAGGGAGGTGCTTCACAAAAGATAAAGTGCCCTTGACAGCATCATAGAATACTTTGTCCGCCGTCCAAAATTCACAGCCGTGCAAATCTGCTAGCGCGGCATAAGTAGCGTCATAAGCTGTGCGCAAATTAAATTGTTCAGCAATCTCCCGGGCGCGCTCTCGTAATTTAGAGTGCATGAGAAGCTGCACTGGAATTTTATCTAAACCCGCAAAAATTTGGTGGGCATCGGCAAGGCTCAACCTGCCATCGCATACACGTTTCCGAATTACTGTGTCAGTCTCACTCGCAAAGAATGGAGGCGCAATAAGGGCTACATTGTTGACGAGGCAATCGCGCAACAATTTCCTCGCTTTGGCGCGATAACTCTCACCTTTTAATACCAGCTTTACTGCAACACTGGCATCTACGCAAAGCTCATTCATAGACGGGCCACCCGCTCTTCGCGGATCAGCCGGAGGTCTTCAACAGAATCAAATTGGCCTTCAATGCTTTCAGCGATAGTATCTAGTTCTGCCAATAAAGCGTCGGCCTTTGCATCGCGGCCAGGCTGCTTTTGTGAGGAGGCAAGAGATAGCGTAAGCATCGTGCCGTGCAATTGCTCGCTAAGGCGTGTCAAAAGCTTGAGCTGCTCGGCGGGAGGCAATTTTATCGCTAAATCTTCCACTTGTTCGAAGGATACTTGGGGCATCATCGTATCTTCTCCTGAACTTAAACATGCTACTTGAATATCGGGAATACCTTTTAGATAGATGTCTTCGCCACCGCCTCGATCGCATCCACAATCTTGATATACCCCGTGCAGCGGCAGAGGTTGCCGGAGATGGCTTCTTTGATCTCATCGCGTGAAGGCTGAGTGTGTTTATCCAAATACGCCTTCGCGGTCATGATGAAACCGGCGGTGCAGAAGCCGCATTGCGAGCCGCCGTGCTCGGCAAATGCGCGTTGCAACGGATGCAATTCGCCGTTACATTTCAATCCTTCGATAGTCGTGACCTCATGGCCGAGAGCTTCGAGCACGGGCGTCAAACACGAAAGGCGCGCGCGGCCGTCGATGATCACCGTGCAGCAGCCGCAAGTGCCCATATCGCAGCCGCGTTTGGTGCCGGTGAGATTGAGGTTTTCGCGAACGACGTCGAGCAGCACGTCATAGGGCCGCACCGCGACTTCGTAGCTCGAGCCGTTCACGTTTAATGTAACGATGCGTTTGTTCGTCATAAAAATTTATCCGAAAAGATTTTGTAGCGCAGGCTTCCAGCCTGCCTGCTTGGTTTGTCCCGCAACGGCGGGAGAAGTCTGCGCTACGAGGAAAGCCGCGCATTTCGTGAGAAATGATACGACCACGAGTCAAAGATGTCAAGCACTATCTTCCACAGGCACAACGACAAAAAGCCTATTATCGAATTACACGGCGGTGCAAGCTTATTCACAAAAAGAAAGAGGCAAGAGATGAAAGATTATTTCATGCACAAATCGAGCTACATCGAAGAGGGCGCGCAAGTCGGCACGGGCACCCGCGTTTGGCATTTCTGTCACGTCATGCCGAACGCGCATATCGGCGTGCATTGCAATCTCGGGCAAAACGTGTTCGTGGATGCCGGTGTGACTATCGGCAATCACGTGAAGATTCAAAACAATGTTTCGATCTATCAAAACGTGACGATCGAAGACGAGGTTTTTCTCGGGCCTTCCGCGGTGTTCACGAACGTGCTCAATCCGCGCAGCCGAATTTCGCGCAAGCATGAATTTCGTGCGACGTTAGTGCGCAAAGGAGCAACGATCGGCGCCAACGCCACGATCGTGTGCGGCGTGGTAATTGGAGTCTATGCTTTCGTAGGCGCGGGGAGCGTGGTGACGCGCGACGTGCCGGACTTCGCGTTGGTTTACGGCACCCCGGCGCGAATCAAAGGTTGGATGTGCGTTTGCGGCCTCGAGTTGCAGTTTAGCACAAATCATGAACACGAGCGCGCGCAATGCAAAACGTGTGGGCAAGAGTATCGGAAGAACGGCAACGCGGTGCAAGCTCTGTCTAAGGCGTGACTTTGAATTGCCCACCTTCGCGTTTCATCGGAAGATTGATGTAACCCGGCCCCAACAACTCGACACTTGCGCCCAGGCTTGCCATGAGCAGCGACGGCACTTGCTGACGGCGAATCAAAATGTAGGGGATGACTTCATAGTCACCGGGAGGCAGCGACGCATTGATGAAATTGAAATTCATGCCGCGCTTCGTGGCAGAACGGCTGATGCGTTGGACTTCGACGCCGTCAGCGCCGGGCGCGGCTTGAAAGATATAAACTTCGTTTGTTCCCACGCGGCGCACGAGCACGGCGCCGAGCAAACCTGCGATGGTATTGGGGAAAACCACGGTGGCCGTATCGATCGTCGCTTCCAAAGTGGTTTCCACGGTGATCGTTCCGGTAAAATTCGCCGCGACCGTGGACGGAGTCACTTGCGTGCTGACGCGTAAAAATCTTTCCAAAGTTTTAGCGCTATAGAGCGCGCCGTTTTTGTTGATATCGCCTTGACCATAGAGAAAAGCGCCGTTGCGCGTCGTCACCGAAGCGGTAGGCATGATCCTATAATTCGCGCAGAAGAAATAAAGCTGATAGACTCCGGTGGCGCCGCCGCCCTGGCTTCCGGCGGAAGGCAAAGTCAAGGTGAAATCGCCGTTTGCATTTGCACGAGCGCCGATATTGAAGCCGTCCAGCCAAACGTATGCGCCTTCCGCGCTCGCGCCGTTGCTGAGTTTGACCTGGCCGCTGATGGAACGCGTGCCGCCGGAGATTTTATTGTCGCCGCCAAAGGGATTTTCAATGCAACTAAAACAGAGCACGGCGAATGCGGCAACGATTTGTACGAGGCTCTTTTTCATGTTCCTGCTCCCTCAATATTGCGCGCCGACGGTGAGATAAAAACGCCGGTCGCGAATCGCGATGCCTCCCAAAACCTCGCCGGAGTCATTCAACAAATTGCGGCCGCTGGCATTGGCGAACAACTTGAGCTTGTTGAAGGAAAAATTTTTGCTGAGGTGCAAATCGAGGTTGGAAAAGGTCGGCAAGATGACGTCGATAAATCGACGAGACGTTTGCGTCGGCGAGCCGGCTTGCTCCGGCTTGCTTTCAGGCACACGTCCGAATTGCTCGCCTTCCTTGAAAAGGTGCGCCTGGAAAGAGTAACCGGCATGATCGACGATCAAATTCAAAGTGCGTTTAAAGTCCGGTTTGAAAAGAAAAGCGGTTTTGTCGGAAATGAAGAAGCGCGACAAACCGGCTTCCGCCGTCACCTTTTTGCGAAACAGGAAAATGCTGCCCGTGCCTTCCAATCCGGAAATGCGCGCGGTGGAGGCGTTGTCATAAGACACGACCGGACTGCCGGGCGTCACATAAAGGCGAAATTTATTATCGTAATGATTCTGAAAATAGTTGCCCTTCACCTGCCAGCCATAAATCGCTCGCTGTCCGCGTACGTCCCGCGAGACCACAAATCCCAGCTCCAGACTGTTGTTTCTTTCCGGGCTGAGATTGGGAATCGCGGTGAGATCCAGTTCCGCGGGTTCCGGCTTGCTGACCTGCTGAAAAAGAGTCGGGAATTTGATGTTCGTGCCGAAATTCAAGAAGGTGTTCATCGTGAGGTTTTCACGATAGCCGGAAAAACTCACGGCAAACTTGAACATCGTCTCGCGCCAGCGGTTCTCGCCAAAAACTACGGGATCGCTCGGCAGGCCGGGGCGAATGCCGAGGTTATCGCGCACCACGGGATCCAGTTGCTCGTCAAACACCCGGTCGTGCCTCACGCTCAAATCCACATCGACGGTTTGCAAGAATTGGCCTTCCGGCTCGCTGTGTAGCTTGGCAATGGCCACCAAGCCATGATGTTGCCGTCGCAATTCCGAGAACACGAGGCTAGTGTCGATCTCCGGGCTTATCCTCGGCCTGGGGTCGTTTATCACATTTTGATAATCGAGCTCTGCGCCTCGCAATTGATAGCCGAACAGCAAATCCAGGCGGCTGATCTTGACCCGTTTTTCGAAGTCGATTTGGATTTCGCGATCCGCAATATCGCGATCGACCGTACGAACAGAGTCGGCGACAAACAAATCTTCATTCAGCCGCCGAAAAGAGGCGGAGATATCCAGGCTCAAAAGCCGTTCAGGACGGCCGGTATATTTCAGCGAAAAGAGTTGATTGAAGTTCGACAAGTCCTCGAGCTCAAAGCCCCGTTGATTGTCGTAGTCCAGCGCGGTGTAGACGTACATCGCGCCCAGTGAGCTTGCTGGGCGGCCGTCCGCATATTCGGAAAAGCTATAGAGCAAATTCACCGTGTGGTGTAAAGAAAGGTTTGCAAGCTCGCCGTCGTTGCCGATGAAACTGCGCGTGGCGCCGCCGCGCTTGAAACTGTAGGAGCCGTTCAAACGCTTGAGCTTTTGGTAAAGGTGCGCGCCCCAATTGCCGGAGCGATAGGTGCCGAAGCGTTGGTTGAAGCGCAGGTTATAATCCTGCTGCACTTTGGGCACGATGTTGATCACGCCGGAAAAAGCTTCGGGGCCGTAGAGCGCGGTGTTGCTGCCTTTGATGATTTCAAAACGCTCGACGTCTTCCAAATCAACCAGAGAAAGATCGAAGACGTTGTCATAGGCGCTATTCATTTTGATGCCGTTGTAGAGCACGACGACTTCATCGGCATTGCCGCCGCGAATGGCCACGGTTTTCTTGCCGCTCAACTCTTCTTCCACTTGTACGCTTTGATCGGTTTTCAAAAGGTCGCCGGCATCGACATAACCGCGAATCTCGAAATTTTTTGCATCCAGTACGGAGGTGGGTTGCGGCAGATCTTTGGCGATCTCCATGCGCACGGCATTTTCGGCTTCGACTTCCACGCTCGGCAGCGTGATTACGCGCGGCTGGAGATAAACCACTTTCATCGCGCGCAAAGAGTCCAATGAAATTTCGCGCGCTTCGTAAGCGATGTGCCGAAAGACGATGACGGCTTTAGGCGGCGCTTCCGCGATGCGCAAGGCATAACGCCCGGCAAAGTCACTCGTGGTTCCGATCTTAGTGTCGCGCACAAAAACATTGACGCCGCTGATTTCGCGATGGGTATTGCGATCACGCACGGCGCCGGAGACCAGGGTTTCATGCGCCTGCGATATGCTTGCGAAAGCAAGAAGCGCCAGCAAAAACAGGCAGACACGCAATTCACAATATGCCATAGCGTTGCTCCTCAAAAGGGCCGCGTCCAAAGGGCGAAACCGAGTGGCGCGAATAATCGAGGTGCGGCCCTTTATTTGAACAGCATCGTAAAAAGCTTTATAACAAGCTCGAGGCTGTTCTGATTAATAAATATGATCGTAAAAAACATGATCACGAACATGACGGTAAATTTACGGTCAAATTTAAGCAGCTCGTTGGCGATTTTCAGCTCGTGCGCTTCTATTCTGCGCGAAAGCTCGCTGAACATTTCTTTCATCTCGGCTCTCAGCTCCGCCAATTCTACTTTGGTGGCAAGTGTGCTGATGATCTCTTTCGTAGCCAGCTTGCTGATTTCTTCCTTCGTGGCCAGCCAGTGAAGCTCTTCTTTCGTGGCCAGCTTGCTGATCTCTTCTTTTGTGGCTAGCTTGCCGATTTCTTCTTTCGTAGCCAGCTTGCTGATCTCATCTTTTGTGGCTAGCTTGCTGATTTCTTCTTTCGTAGCCAGCTTGCCGATCTCTTCTTTGGAAGCCAAGCGGCTAAAAAGCTCGTCTCTTGTCACCGCCCATTTGTAGTCAGTGACGTCACCAATGGCAGTCTCAAAAGACTTTACCAATTTTCTGGCGTCGGTCTTGCCGAATTTTTCTTCGAAGGTTTCGTAAATTTCCAAAGGCAATGTCACCGGCATAGGAGTCTTCCCAAAAATAATCTGAGCTTCTTGAATACGAGGCAGAACTCGACAAGACGATGATAACGAATCGAAAGAAGCTTTGCAAGCGCGAGCATGAAATGGCGCAAGCCGGACAAGCCGGAACCAAAAAGAAAAAGCCTCACGCAAAGACGCGAAGACGCAAAGAACCCCCAAAGCTTTTCTTTGCGGTACCTTTGCGGCTCTGCGTCTTTGCGTGAAAATTTTTGCTTTTTTTGCACCGCTTTGACTCTTTAGATACTACGCCATTTGTCAGCTACGCTGACCAATGAAGCCCTTCGGGCAGCGTAGCTTTAAAAATGCCCCAACGGATATTTTTGCACGAAGACCTTTTCATGCCGATGAAGTGTGGCTTTCCGCTGAGAG
>Ga0247727_10005741_pt1 | contig 24872 bp, 20 predicted proteins | sample WisWelCaveWW1625_FD_202498 | JGI IMG/M metagenome (GOLD analysis project Ga0247727, IMG submission 202498) | Biofilm microbial communities from Wishing Well Cave, Virginia, United States - WW16-25 | ecosystem: Environmental > Aquatic > Deep subsurface > Groundwater > Cave microbial mat | place...
TGAGCCACTCGCCGGGCGGCGTGCGCGGCTCTCACCAAAACCCCGGGCCACGCGCCGCTCGCAGATCGCTGGCGGCGCTGGCGATTGACCGACATCTCGAGATGGTCTCGCCTACTGAGTCACGACAGAAAGTGGCGTCGCTCGGCGTTCTCGTCCAGCGCCACGTTTCAGGAGATGAGTCGCCGACATTCGGGCTCGCATCGTCGAGGCCGACGGCGTGGACACCTTCACGGGCTGGCGAAGGATGCCCTCGGCGAACGACGTGATCGTCGGCGGCATGGTCGCCGAGAAGAGCAGCGTCTGGCGCCGCTTGGGCATCGTCGCGAGGAGGCGGCGCACCATCGGCAGAAAGCCGAGGTCGAGCATCTGGTCGACCTCGTCCAGGACCACGACCTCGAGCCGGTCGAGCCGCGCGTGCCTCTGGATCATGAGGTCGAGCAGCCGGGCCGGCGTCGCGACGAGGAGGTCGACGCCGCGTGCCAGTGCCTGCACCTGCAGCCCTTGACCGACGCCGCCGTGGATCGCGGCGACCGTCGGACGGAGGTGGCGTCCGAAGGTGACGAAGCGTTCGACGACCTGGACGGCACGTTCACGGGTCGCCACGAGGACCAGCGCGCGTGGGCTCCGGCTCGGCACGCGCGGCTCCGGTTGCGACAGCCGCTGCAGGATCGGGAGCACGATGATCGCGGTCTTGCCGGCGTCGGTCCGCATGCAGCCGAGGAGATCGCGGCCGCGCAGCAGCGACGGGATCAACTGCGCCTGCATCGGCGTCGGCACGAAGCACTCCTGCTCGGTCAACGCGGCGACCAGCGGCTCGATGAGACCGAGTTCGCGGAAGGCGGTCGCCGTGGCAGTCGAAGTCGGCGGGCTCGCCGTCACATGGGTCGCGCGCGCGGGGCCGGGCGCGCCAGCTCGCCTCTCGGGGTGCTCGGCACGCCGCATCTCCTGCTCGACCTTTTCCTGGATCTCGTCGAGGACGCGGTCACGTTTCTGGAAAGATTCCATGCAGGGACTCTCCCGGGACTGAGGACCCGACTCACGAAGTCGATCTGAACCTTCGTGCAGAGCCGTGCAGGAAGAAGCCGAGCGCCGGTTGAACCTGTTTCGCGTACTGGACGTTCTTCACGCGGCGCCGTGCTGAGCGACGTTCCAATTCTAACTGCACGCGGCCGGTCTGCCTCGATGAAAGTCGCGCGAAGCGAAATCAGCGCGACAGGCACGACCGCGCGCGCGTGTTCGACGCAGCCGCGAAACACCAGCAGTCGGCCGTGGACCTGATGACCGAGCTGGTTGATCAGTCCGAATAACGACGCGATTCACGCGATGCGAGACGCCGCTCCCACCTATCATGACCGAGTTCTGCCACCGATCAGGGAGCAAGAATGCAAGCCGTCACCGAGAGGGATTCAGCGACCGACCAGAGGCCGCTGAATCCGAGCGCCCGTCTCGCGAGAGTGAAGGTCCTTCGGACGCCCGGAACCCGGGCACAACGTCGCACGCTGGTCGATCTGCTTCGGAAGGATCCGTCAGCCGCCGGAGAGTTCCGTCGAGACACGGCGAAGGCTCGTCGTGATCGCGGGCCGATGCCAGGGACGACGTTCGACGTTCGACTGGATCGAGACTCGCGCAGGAAGATCGAACTGCTCGTCACATCGGCGGCGATCTCGGTCTCGATCCCGGGTAACGGTCGAGAACCGTGACGGGCAGGTCTCGAGGGCGCACGTGTTCCGGTTCGGCTTCGAGCGTTGCTCCGCGTCACGACATTCTGTTCTTTTCTGTCGAGAACTCGACTGCCTGGGCGTGGGCCTGGAGCAGCCCGCAGAGGGCGGAGGGGGCGGCGGTCGCGTCAGGCGGACGGGCATCGGGGGCATGTTTTCCTTGTGAATAATGGACGGTCGGCTCGCGCGGGCCTGATCGACGGTCGGTGGTAGCTCCTCTCCTCAGGTCAGGCCTTATGGTGCACTCGTTCAGCCGGAGTCGAATCGGCACTCTGATGGCGGATTCGATGTCTGATTCGCGTGTTCAGCGAATCAAGAACACGGCCGCGAGTCGTGCGGAGAAGTCGAAAAACGCGAACAGGACGGAGTCCGGGCGTAGTGGTCTGAACGATTCAGACCTATTGAACGCGCCCGATCACGTACCGACGACGTCAGGCCGCGCGACGGGCGTAGAAACTCAAGAGCCCGCCGAGTCGCTGCGTTCGGCTGACCGGCATGTCAGCCGACGTGGTCGTCGGCTTGGGTCGGATCAGTCGGTTCCCGATTCCCTGACGCGTGCGCTCGGTGTTGTAGTGCGCGACGAACTCGGTCAGCGCGTATCGCAGCGAGCCAGCGCCGAGGAAGATCAGCCGGTCGAGGCACTCGCTCTCGATCGATCGGACGAATCGTCCGGCGTAGGCGTTGCAGTTCGGCGCGCGCGGCGGACAGAGGATCGTTCGGACGCCGGCTGCCTTGAGGACGTCTCTGAACGCCTCGCTGAACTTCTTGTCGCAGTCGAGGATCAGCAAGCGCTTCTTGACGAGGAATCCGTCGACGCAGTCGGTCAGGTTGCGCGCGACCTGCTTCATGAAGTTGTCGCCCGGGAAAGGCGTGCTCCCGACGATCTCGACGGCTCGCGCGGCGAGATCGATCGCGAAGAAGGTGTACCACGTCACGAGTCCACGCGCGGTCCAGACCTCGGTCGTGAAGAAGTCGGCAGCCGCGATCGAGCTGAACTGAACGCGGAGGAACTATCGCCAGGACGTGCGAAGTCGCCGCTCGGGCAGGGGGTCGATGCCGTGCTTCTTCAGGATGTTGCGGATTGTGGTCGGCGCGACGTGGTGGCCGAGGTTGGCGAGGGCTCCTACGATCCGGTCGTAGCCCCAGGTCAAGTTCTCGCGGGCCATTAGCACGGCGAGCTGGGCGAACTTCTCCATGAGCTTCTTCCGACTCGTACGCCGGCTCGGGAAAGTCCACTTCTGAGCGATGTGCTGTCGATGCCAGCGCAGGATCGTTTCCGGTGTGACGATCGTCGCAAACTGGTCGAGCAGCCGGCGACCGAGCGCCATTCCCCGAACCGCGAGCCGGACCCGGTTGTAGTCGGTCGATCGGAGCCGTCGGCGGCCAAGCTGGCGCTTCAGGACGCGATTCTCTTCCTGGAGGTACTCGAGGACGCGCTGCTGGTGGCGATTCAGCCAGCCGGCGAGGACAACGGCGAGGACTTGAAGGATGGGGGGCATGGGGCGCGGAACGGTAGCGCCTTGACGAGCCCGCAAGGTCAGATAATCTGACTCAGGCTCACCCGCTTCGGATGGAGACCCTGTCATGGCCTCGGCTCCCCTGCGTCGCAACGGGACGACGGTCCGCCGTCGCGTTCGCCGGCTGACCTCCACGGAGGTCCAGCGGAACTTTGCGGATGTCTTGAACCGGGTCCGCTTCCAGGGCGAAACGATCTTGGTCGAGCGCGGCGGGGAGGAGATTTGCGAGATCATTCCCCCGGCCCAGCCGCGGAAGTTCACCTGGAGCGACCTGGCGCACCTGATCGAGTCCGCGGGAACGGCCGGCGAAGAGTGGGCCACCGCCGTCGAAGAGAGCGTCCGTAACCAGCCTCCCGCAGAGTTCAAGAAGTGGCCACGCTGATCGACAGCAGCGTCATCATCGAGGCACAACGCGGACGCCTCGACCTCGCGGACGTGGCCTCGCGTGGAGGTGATCAAGTATTGGCGATCTCATCGATCGCTGCTTCCGAGCTCCTCGTGGGCTTGCACTTGATGCGAGACGGCGGAAAGATGGCGCGCGCGGAGGCCTTCGTCGAGGCCGTGCTCGCCGATCTTCCGCTCGTGCCCTTCGACCTCTTGTGTGCGCGCGCCCACGCCGCTGTGAGTGCGGAGCTGCGGCGCAAGGGGACGATGGTCGGTGCCCACGACCTTCTCATCGCTGCGACAGCAATCGCCCGTGGGTACACGGCGGCAACATGCGACGAGCGCAGCTTCCCCCGCATTCCAGGGGTGCAGGTGGAGTTCTTTTCGACGAAGTAGTACACGACGGAACGTAGGTGTTTTGGAGGTCCTTTCGTGAGGGTCTACACATACTCTGAAGCTCGGCAGAACCTCGCCTCGCTCCTCGAGGAAGCTCGGCGCGGCGGCTTGGTGCAGATCCGTCGCAGGGACGGCCAGACCTTTGAGCTTCGCGTGAGCCCCAGGCGCGATACCAGGAAGTCGCCGCTCGACATCCCTGGCATCCAGCTCGGCCTGAGCCGGAAGGGGATCCTCAAGTTCACCCGGGAGGGGCGACGATCCGCGTGACCGGGCCCGGGACGATGACGCCGGGGCGGCGAGCTCTGGAGCTGTCAACCAGAGAACGTTCGCGTTCGCGTCCTGATCGGTAGTGGTGGTCCAAAGGCGCAGGTGCGCACAGAGAGGAGTTCGCTTTTCCGTAGCCTCCTGGGAGCCACCCGCAGAAGCCGGAGCATCCGGACCCCGTCCGCCCCGTCAACGAACCTCCCGTCGCTTCGCTACGGGGTTCGTGAACCGTCCGGGCTAGGCCTAGCCGCCCTCCTTACAAGACCACCTCGGGGTGGGCGGCGATGAACGTCGCCCAATCGGGGTAGCGGATGCCGTAGTACAGGATCGTCCCCACGATGTTCTGCTGATCCGGATTGCGGACGCGGAACTCCTTGCAGCCACTCCAGATCTCGATCGCGTCGCGGGTGTAGCCCGAGGGGCGACCATTCACGATGCGGACCTTGCCGCGGATCTCGAAGTGCTCGAGAGCAGTGAGGTTGCTCGGCAGTCCGCTCTCGATCTCGCCAACCTTGATGACCGCGCGCGGCGCGCTCCCGGTGCCGGGATAGACGCTTCCGCACTCGAAGTCGCAGCCGTCGTCCAGGTAGATCGCCTTGTAGCCCACGCCGTAGCAGTACCTGGGCAGCCAGCAGACGAGCGCGCCGGTGATGTTCCCGTTGAACGGCCACGCGAGCTGCGCGTCGCAGCCAGCCCGCACGATCGTGTCCCGGATCGTGACTTCGGTGTTCGGGGCTCCGCCGGCGAAGGTGAGCGCGCTGCCGCCGCCGCCGTTCTCGATGCAGCAGTCTTGGAACTCGCAGCCCTCCAGGAGCACGTTGCCCTGGCCCATCGGCCCCTCGTTGAAGACGTTGGGCATCTGGAGCCCGGGCCGGCCGGTGTGCTTCGCCGTGCAGCGGAGCAGCGTCACGTCGCCGCTGAAGTTGTGGATGTAGAACGCCTCGCTCTGGAAGATCGACTGGATCTCGACGTCCTCGTAGGTGATCGGCCCGTCGCCGTATGTGTGGATGCCGAAGCGGGAGTCGTCGAACCAGGTGGGATCGTAGGCATCCCCGCGGCCGGCGATCCGGACGCAGTGGAACGTGAGATTCGGCTGCACGCCCCAGTCGGTCTCGCCCTTGATCCCCGCGCGGTCGTCCGCGTCGATCAGCATGCGCTCCATCGTGAGGTCGGAGATGTTCTTGAAGTAGACGAGCGAATCGCTGCCGCCGGCGCTCTGGCGGGCGAGGTGCGCCGAGCCGTCAGCCTGGCCGCGGATGCGCACGGCCACGCTGCCCACTGCGCGATTGCTCGGCGGCAGCTCCGTAAAAACGTAGTCGCCGGCCTGAACGGAGATCAGGTCGCCCGGCTGCGCGGCGAGCCATGCCTCCAGGATGCCGCGCGAGGTCTTCACGTAGCTCTGCGTGGCGACGACCAGGTAGCCGGCGGGATCCACCACGAAGTCCGGGGGCTCGTACTCGTAGGCGCACTGGTCGAGCAGGTTCTGGAACGCGGTGTCGTAGTCCGCCCAGGTGATCGGGTCGGCGAGCGAAGCGAGGTGATCGTGCGCCGTGAGGAGGCTCGCGGGTGGCTGCGGCTGTTGGGTCGCGAGGAAGTCGTCGAGCTCTCGGCTGTAGAGACGGCGGTCGTCGTCGCTGATCCTGGGGCTCGCCGCGAGCATCGCGCTCCAGCGGGTCGTCAGCTCCTGGAGCGCGCCGTCGATCGAACCGCAGGGTCCGTCGAACAGGGCTCCACTGCTTCCTCCGGAGGCGCCGCCGCCCCCTCCCCCGCCCCCTCCCCCTCCGCATCCCGCGAGCAGCGCCACGACCAGGACCGCTGCGAGTTGGCCACGTCGAACTTCAAGCATGAAGACCCCCAACCGTCCCCCAGACCAGTGCTTTCCCTGCCGGCGCCAGAGCCCGGCACATGTGGTGCCTCATCGGTACCGGCGACGGGAACTTGAGGAGGCCGATCCGCGCGTGCGCCATCGCGCTCCCGCCGCACGCCATCGGCACGCCATCGAAAGGAATTGCCGATCGGCGACTTCGTCTGGCGCCCGTCCGTCGGGAGGTTGCAGCGCCACAGTGGTCGACGAATCCGAGCGCGATGTGCTGCGGGTTGAGCGCGTTTTGCAGGTCCGCGTAGTGGCAGGTCACGCACTCCCGCATGGTCCGTCCGCTCGGCCGCGTCCGATCCGGCGCTTCGCGGGGATGTTCGTGACCGAATCGGCGGTTCAGCGCGACGCCAATACGGTCGTGATGCCGACGACTCCGTTCGGTGCAGTGCGCCACGATGTTGTGCAGCAAGCCGCGACTCGGGCGCGGGATGCGTCGTCGATTCGTACGGGCGCCGCTTTCCATTCCCGCCCGATGGAACGCACCCCCGATCGCGCGGTGCGACCCAAACGCTCGACTGCCTCTCGAACCTTGCGATCGATGAAGAGCGCAGTTGCCGGCGGAGGGTACGCCGTCCGGCGACGATCTCGAACCGCGCGGTCCGTGCGCCCGGGAAGCGATTCATGGGGGCCAGGTCGGGACCGCAGCATCCGGCGGCCAAGAAGGCGGACCGCAAAATGATCGAGCTCGTCAGGGATCGGCCGCGGTCGCCTGAATCGGCCGCGGCTGAGTGCGTGCACCCTATGCGCTCCTCGATGCGCATCCCCGGCCTGGCGAGCTCTGGCACCAGCAGCATGTGCTCGCCGCCCGGGCTCGTGTACAACGCGACCGCTGTGGCCACGATCCCGATCTTCATGTCGCCCTCTTCCCCGTGACGCGGCCAGGCATCGCTGCCGGCCATCGCGTCCGCACGATTCTCGAAGTCACGCGGCCGATCTCGCCATGGATTCAGCCGCGGTAGGCTGAATCGGGAGCAGCCGAGCGGGTGCACCCTGCGCTCGACCGCTCGATCCGGATCGGGAGGAAGCCGACGTGTCTCGAAAGCGCAGCATCATCGCGCCCGATTGGTGGGACTACACGACGCTCGATGACGAGCTGCTGCGCGACGCCGCGGCATTGACGCCGAAGGATCTGATCGGGCTCGACCGGCCCGGTTTCAGCGTCGTGATCTACGACACGCTGGAAGAGTTCTATCTGGCGGAGGCGCTCGAATACGTGAACGCCTGGCGGCAGTCGACGGCGGACGGTCCAGTCGGCATTTGCGGGCCGATCGGCCCGACCGAACAGCTGCCGCTCGTCGCCCGGCTGGTCAACGAGCTCGGCATCGACCTGCGCTCGGCGCACTTCTGGGGGATGGACGAGTGGATGGACGGCGACCGTGAGATCGCGCCCGACCATCCGCTCTCCTTCGAGCGTGCCGATCGGACGCTCTGCTTCGACCGGATCAGGAAGCGACTGCGGATGCCGACCACCCAGCTCCACTTCCCGCGCGCCGACACGACGGAGTACCGTCGCAGCTGGGATGGCGTGCGTTGCGCTGTGATGCAGGGCGGCCAGGGCGAAGTGAAGCACTGGGCCTTCAACGACCCGCCGCGTCGCGCCGGGAAGTGGAAGGACGAGCCGCCGCCGACGACGGAATACCGCAAGCTTGCGACGCGTGTCGTCGATCTCCACCCGCTCACGCTCGCGCAGAACGCCCGCACTTCGGGCGGAGGCAACGTCGCGCTCGTTCCGACGCGCGCCATCTCGGTCGGCCCCGTCGAGACGTGGAAGGCCGAGCGAGTCTCGATCTGGCACGCCGGAACTCACGACAACCCGTTCGGGCAGCGGCTCACCACGCTGATGATCTCGAAGCGCATCGCCGACAGCGCCGTGCCGATGTCCCTGCTCGCCGATCACCCCGACGTGCGGTTCAACTTCTTTCGCGGGGGGATCGGCACGTGCTCGGTGGAGCTGCACTGAAGAGGCGGTCGCACGTGTCGCGGAAGCCCTTGACCAGTTCGGCGTAGCGCGACGCGCCGGCAGGCTCCGGCTCGATCGGCTCGCCCTCGAAGCGGATCCACGGTGCGGCGACGGCGTCGGCCGTGATCGTCTCGCCGAGCTGGCGGCGCCGGGTCCAGACCGCCTGCAAGGCCGCTCCGAGCGCGCCCGATTCCGCCTCCTCGAGCGGCTGGATCGGCGCGCGCAACGCGTCGGCGAGGATCCTCCGCCAGAGCCGGTTGTGCGCCCCGCCGCCAACGAGTCGGACCGAATCGATCGCGAGTCCGAGCTCCCGCATCCGTTCGACGCCCCACGCGAGATTGATCGCGACGCCTTCGAGCGCCGCGCGAAAGAGACGATCGCGCCGCAGCATTCCCGGCCGGAGCCCGGTGATCGCTCCCGATGCCGAAGGAAGGTCGGGCACCCGTTCACCCATCAGGTAGGGCACAAAGGTCAGTCCATCGCAGCCTGGAGCGATCCGCTCGGCTTCGCGGGTCAACGTCGCCAGGTCGACGCCGAAAGCGGCACGCACCTCTTCGAGGACGCCGGTCGCGTTCATGACGCACAGCAGCGGGAGCCACCCGCCGGTCGAATCGCAGAACGGCGCGATGGCTCCGCTCGGATCGATGACCGGGCGCTCGCTGTAGGTGAAGACCGTCGCGGAGGTGCCGAGACTCATCACGGCGACTCCGTTGCGCGTCGCGCCGCTGGCGATCGCGCTCATCATGTTGTCGCCGCCGCCGGACGCGACCATCACGCCCGCCGTCGAGAGAGGCAGGCCGAGCCATCGGGCGCCCTCTTCGGTGAGCTCCCCGGCCGGTGCGCCCGCCGCAGTGAGAGACGGCAGCATCCCGGCAAGCCTCCGATCGATCGAGTCGAGCGCGAAGCGATCGAACTGCCGCGTCACCGCATCGAAGAGGCCGGTGCCCGAAGCGTCGCCCGCTTCCATGGACCGCCGGCCCGTCAACCGGAAGTTGATCCAGTCATGCGGCAGGAGCACGCTTCGCACGCGCGCGAAGTTCGAGGGCTCGTGGCGCGCGAGCCAGAGCAGCTTCGACGCGGTGTATCCGACGGGCACGTGCCGCCCCAGCCGATCGGAGAGCTCCCGCGCTTCACGGTGGGTCGTCGTGTCGCACCAGAGCTTCGCCGGTCGCACCACTCCGCCTTGCGAGTCGAGCACCACGCAGCCGTGCTGCTGGCCCGCGACGCCGATCGCCGCGAGCGCCTCCGCATCGGCCGGCGCCGTCGCGAAGAGCGTCGTCGTGATCTCGCGCAGGGCAGTGGCCCAGGTATCGGGGTGCTGCTCGGCGGCGCCGGGAGGAAGACCCTCGATCAGGCCGTAGGAGCTGGCGGCACGCGCGAGGATCGCTCCGCGCTCCGCGTCGAGCAGAAGTCCCTTGGCGCCTTGCGTGCCGACGTCGAATCCGAGGAAGAGCCGGCGTCGCGCTCCCTCCACCGCCCTAGCGCACTCCGAGCAGGTGCTCGATCATGAGCTGGTCGAGCCGCTCGTACTGCAGACCGCGTCTTGCGTGGACGCCGGCGTCGATCTCCAGCGCGCGGAGCCGTTTCGCCTTGTCGCGCGAGTAGCCCGCGAGCAACGGGTCGATCGCCGAGCTCCTCTGCTCCGCGGTCAAGGCCAGCACCTCGGGGTCGGCGTCGAAGGCGCGGGCGCGAGCGGCGAGGATCTTGTAGGTCCGCATGCAGCCGCGCGCGAAGTCCCAGACCCCGGCGTCGTCCTCGGTCCGATAGGCGTGGGCGTCGAAGTGGAGCGGTCCCGAATAGCGCTCGCCGCCTGCCGTGCCCTCGAGCAGCCGCACCAGGAGGAAGGCCTGGCGGAGGTCCTCGGACCCGAAGCGCAGGTCCTGGTCGTAGCGGCCGATCCTCTGGGCGTTCAGATCGATGTGGAAGAGCTTGCCCGCCTCCATCGATTGCGCGACCGCGTGCACGAACGAGAGCCCGGCCATCGTCTCGTGCGCGACCTCCGGATTCACGCCGACCATCTCGGAGTGCGCGAGCGTCGAGATGAAGTGGAGCATGTGGCCGGTGGTCGGCAGGTAGAGATCGCCGCGTGGTTCGTTCGGCTTCGCTTCGAGGGCGAATCGGAGGTCGAAGCCGCGATCGAGCACATAGCCGCAGAGGTAGTCGAGCGCGTCGCGCAGCCGGACGATCGCCGTGCGTGGATCGCGGCACGCATCGGTCTCGCTGCCTTCGCGGCCGCCCCAGAAGACGTAGAGGTGCGCCCCAAGCTCGATGCCGAGGTCGATCGCATCCATCGTCTTCTTCAGCGCGAAGGCGCGCACCGCCGGATCGTTCGACGTGAAGGCCCCATCCTTGAAGATCGGGTGAGAGAAGAGGTTGGTCGTGGCCATCGGCACGACCATGCCGTGGTCGTCGAGCGCGCGCTTGAACTCGGCGACGATCGCGTCTCGCTGCGCCGGCGTGGAGCCAGGCGGAATCAGGTCGTCGTCATGGAGATTGACGCCCCAGGCGCCGCACTCGGCGAGGTTGGCGACGATCTGCGCAGCGGAGAGGCGGGCGCGCACCGGCTCGCCGAACGGGTCTCGGCCAGGATTGCCGACCGTCCAAAGGCCGAAGGTGAAGCGGTCTGCCGGCGTCGGGTCGAACGAATCCACTGGATTGCCTCCACGCGACGGACGACTCGCGTTCAACTCCCGGAACGGCGGCATGTCAGCCGAGGATTTCGGGGATCACCTTCCCGAAGACGTCGGTGAGACGGAAGTCGCGGCCCTGGTGGCGGAAGGTCAGCTTCTCGTGGTCGAGGCCCAGAAGGTGCAGCAGGGTCGCGTGCAGGTCGTGCACCTCGACCGGGTTCTCGACGATGTTGTAGGAGTAGTCGTCGGTCCTGCCGTAGCTGATCCCCGGCTTGATCCCGCCGCCGGCGAGCCAGATCGTGAAGCAGCGAGGGTGGTGGTCGCGCCCGTAGTTGTCCGCGGAGAGCGTCCCCTGGCTGTAGACGGTGCGGCCGAACTCCCCCGCCCACATCACCAGCGTGTCCTCGAGCAGCCCGCGCTGGCCGAGGTCCTTGATCAGCGCGGCGATCGGCTGGTCGACCGCCTTCGACTGCAGGCGGATCTCGGCCGGCAGGTTGCCGTGCTGGTCCCAGCCGCGCATGTAGAGCTGGATGAAACGGACGCCGCGCTCGGCGAGGCGCCGCGCGAGCAGGCAGTTCGCGGCGAACGTGCCCGGCTTCGTCACGTCGGGACCGTAGAGCTCGAGGGTCCTCGCGTCCTCGCCCGTGGAATCGACGAGCTCCGGCACCGACATCTGCATGCGATAGGCCATCTCGGCCTGCGCGATGCGCGTCGCCACTTCGGGATCGAGCGAGCGCGCGGCCTCGCGCTCGTCGAGCTCCAGGACGAGGTCGAGCATGCGCCGGCGATCCGCGCGCGCGACGCCGGGCGGATCGTTCAGGTAGAGCACCGGATCGCCGGCGCTGCGCAGCTTGCAGCCCTGGTGATCGCTCGACAGGAAGCCGCTGCCCCAGAAGCGGGCCGAGAGCGCCTGCATGTTCCCGAAGCCCTGCGTGATCAGGACCACGAAGGTCGGCAGGTTCTCGTTCATCGAGCCGAGCCCGTAGCTCGCCCAGGCGCCGAACGACGGCCGGCCCGGCTGCTGATTGCCGGTCTGGAAGAAGGTGATGCCCGGCTCGTGGTTGATCGCGTCGGTCTGCATCGAGTGGATGAAGCAGAGCTCGTGCGCCACGGTGCCAAGCTGCGGCATGAGCTCGCTGATCCACGCCCCGTCCATCTGATTGGGGTAGCGCGTGAACTGGAAGATCGACGGCGCCACCGGGAAGCGCGCCTGTCCGCTGGTCATGCCGGTGAGCCGCTGTCCCATCCGGATCGAGTCGGGCAGATCCTCGTTGAAGCGCTCCTTCAGGCCCGGCTTGTGATCGAAGAGGTCGATCTGGCTCGGCGCACCCTCCATGTGCAGATAGATCACCCGCTTCGCCTTCGGCGCGAAGTGCGGAAGCAGCGGGCCGGCGTGCGCGCCTTCGGCCGCGCGCGCGCTGCGTGAGAGCAGGGAGGCGAGCGCCGTCGTCCCGAGCGCGGCGCCGAGCGAGCGCGCCGTCGACGAGAAGAATCGCCGCCGCGTCAGCGCGAGATGGCGTCGTTCGATCGGGTCCAAGGCTCAGCTCCGGCAGATCGTCGCGTCGAGGCTCAAGAGGGCATTGGCGATCAGCGTCCACGCCGCGAGCTCGGCGGGCGCGACCTTGGCTTCCATGGGCGGCGGCGCGGCGCCGACCTTCAGCAGCTTCTCCGCGTCGGCGGGCGCGGCGGCGAAGCGCTCGCGGAACTCCGCGACCTTTCCGGCCATGAGCGCGACCTCGTCGGCGGCCGGCTCGTGTCCGGTGCAGCGGCGGAACATGCGCTTCAATCGCGCGTCGTCGCCGCCTGGGACGCCGCCCTCGCTCAACGTCCGCTGCGCGAGCATGCGCGCCGCCTCCACGAACTGCTCGTCGTTCCAGAGCGCGAGCGCCTGCAGCGGGGTGTCGGTGGAGGCGCGGCGGATCGTGCACGACTCGCGCGTCGGGGCATCGAAGGTCTGGAGCAACGGCGGCGGGCAGGCGCGCTTCCAATAGGTGTAGAGGCTTCGGCGCCAGAGATCCTCGCCCTCGCCGCGAACGTAGGACCGCGTGTTCGAGGCCGGCATCGCCACCTCGTTCCACAGACCGTCGGGCTGGTAGGGCTTCACCGACGGGCCGCCGAACTTCTCGACGAGCAGGCCGCTGACGTAGAGCGCCTGGTCGCGGATCTGCTCGGCCGTCAGGCGGCGGCGCGGGAACCACGAGAGCCAGCGATCCTCGGGATCGCGCTCGCGGACGTCGGGCCGCTGGCGCGAGCTCTGCCGGTAGGTGCTGCTGGTCACGATGAGGCGCAGCAGGTGCTGCACGTCCCAGGGGCCGGCGGCCGCGCCGCCGGCCGGCCCGCCGCCCTCGTGCAACTCCACGGCGAGCCAGTCCAGGAGCTCGGGATGGCTCGGCCACTCGCCCTGCATCCCGAAGTCCTCGCTGGTGCGCACGATCCCGATGCCGAAGAAGAGCTCCCACCAGCGATTCACCGCGACGCGCGCGACCAGCGGGTTCGCCGTCGAGGTCATCCACCGCGCGAGGCCGAGGCGGTCGTTCGGCGCATTCTCCGGGAGCCGGCCGAGCGCCGCCGGCACGCCGCGCTCCACCGGCCGGCTCGGGTCGGCCTTGTCGTACGCCCCGCGCGCGAGCACGAAGGTCGGCCGCGGCGCCGCCATCTCCTCCATGACCATGGTGCGCGGCGTCTTCGCGTCGATCTCCGCGATCTGCCGTCCGAGCAGTGTGATCCGTTCGCGCCGCGCGCGGTAGCCCGGCGAGAACGCCGTCTTCCAGGCGAGTCGCACCCGCAGGTCGAGCTCGGCCGCGCGCGCCGATCCAGGCAGCAGCGCCGCGACCAGGTCGCCCGCCAGCTCGCCGTCGCGCGCGATCGTCCGCTGGAAGAAGCCGGCCGGTCCGCCCGAGTTGGCGATCTTCATCACCATCACGTTCACGCCGGCGGCGAGCTCGATGGTGGCGCGCTCCTGATCGGCGGACAGCGGACGATCGACGCGGTGGGAGGCGACCTCCTTCCCGTTCAGGAAGAGGCGGAAGCCGTCATCGCTGCCGAGTGAAAGTTCGACCTTGTTGCGCGCCGTCGGCGCGAAGATCCGGCGCGCCACGTAGAAGGCGTTCACGCCCGCCGCGAGATCGTTCAGCTTCTCGTCGCGCAGGTTCTCGTCGAAGCGCCACGTCTGGTTCCCGCCGCCGAAGTTGCGCGCGAGGTCGAGGCTCGCGTCGGCTTCCGGTCCGAACGCCTGATCGAAAGCCGCCTGGCCGCTCTCGGCCGGGAAGGGACCGGCGACGTACCAGCCGCTGACGGCGCTCGGCAGCGCATCGCAGGCGCGCGGATCGAGCGTTCCCACGGACAGGCGCACTCGCCCGAGCACGTGCTGCGAATACGCCGAGTTGTATTGCAGGCGCACGTGCAGCTCGGTGCCGCCGTCGAAGCCGAACGGCTGCTCCGCGAGCAGCAGCGCGACCCGGCCGCCCGGCTTGCGATGCGCGTCGACGGCCCACCCGAGCGCGTCCCTGGTCTCGAGGACGTTGACGACCCGGAAGTCGCCGTTCTCCTGCTCATGGTCGGCCCATGCCCAGGTGAAGTGGACGATCTGGCGCTGCGTCCGATCGGCGAGCGCCACCGCCTCGGCCTCGACGCCGGAGAGCACCGCGTTGCCGTTTTGCGCGCGGCCGACCCGACCCTCGGGAAGGCTCGGGTCGGCGAGCGCCTCGACCATCAGCAGCCGGAGCCCGCCGCCCTCGGTCGTCAGCACGAGTTCGTGCTCGTCGCGGTCGGGGTTGGCGCCCGACGCGAGCGCGGAGCCGTCCGGCTGGATCGAGAGCGTCGCGCCGTTCGCTGACTTCGCGGCGACGAGCGCGCTCGTCGCCCACGCGAGCCCGCTCTTCGCGGCGAGCCCGCCGAGGAACTCGGCGTACTGCGCCTCCTCCTCCGGCGTGTTCGCGGCGAGCTCGGCGCGCGCACGGCCGAGATCGCCCTGCATCGACGCGAGCTCCCGCTCCTGCTCCGCCGTCGGCACCGTCATGAACGGCTCGAAGGCGCGATCGGGATCGGGGAGCTGCGAGTAGAGCCCCGGCTCGCCGATCGAGTTGAAGTAGGCGTAGAAGGAGTAGAACTCCTCCTGCGAGATCGGATCGAACTTGTGCTCGTGGCAGCGCGCGCAGCCGAGCGTCAGCGCGAGGAAGACCGATCCGGTCGTCGCGGCGCGGTCGACGGCGTACTCGACCAGATACTCCTCGGAGATCGCGCCGCCCTCGTCGGTCGTCACGTGGTTGCGGTTGAAGCCGCTGGCGATGCGCTGCTGCTCGGTCGCGTCGGGCAGCAGATCCCCCGCGAGCTGCTCGGTGAGGAAGCGGTCGAAGGGCAGGTTGTCGCGGTAGGCGTTCAGGAGCCAGTCGCGCCACGGCCAGATCTGGCGGCCCGCGTCGGTGTGGATGCCACAGGTGTCGGCGTAGCGGGCGGCGTCGAGCCACGGCGTCGCCATGCGCTCGGCGTAGCGGGTCTTGTAGGGCTCTTCGGAGAAGATGCGGTCGACGACGCGCTCGTAGGCTTCGGCCGTCCGGTCGGCGAGAAAGGCGTCGATCTCCTCCGGCGTCGGGGGGAGGCCGGTGAGGTCGAGGAAGAGGCGCCGCAGCAGCGTCTCGCGGTCCGCATCCGCGGAAGGCGCGACGCCCTCCGACTCGAGCCGCGCGAGCACGAAGCGGTCGATCGCGTTGCGCGACCAGTTCGCCGTGCGGACCTCGGGCACGGGCGGCCGCGTCGGGGCGACGAAGGACCAGTGCGGCTCGTAGGGCGCGCCCCGTTCGATCCAGCGCTTGACCAGCTCCTGCTCGCTCGCCGAAAGCGTGCGCTTGTTGCTGCTCGGCGGCGGCATGACCTCCTTGGGGTCGGGATTCGTGACCCGATGCACGAGCTCGCTCTCGTCGGGCTTTCCAGGCACGATCGCGGCGTAGCCGCCGCGGTCCGCGAGCGAGCTCTCGGGATCGTCGAGGCGCAGCTTTCCGCGCCGCTTCGTCGCGTCCTGACCGTGGCAGCGGAAGCAGCGATCGGAGAGGAGCGGCCGGATGTCGCGGTCGTAGCGCAGCTCGGGTCCGTCGGACGCCGGCGCCGCCAGGCCCGCCATCAGCACGAGCGGCAGGATGGCGGCGAAGCAGACACCTGCTCGCGCAAAGGGGCGAATCGGGTGCATCGCCCGCAGATCGTAGTGTCCCGGCGCGGACGCGTCGCTACTCGCCCTCGCCCGCGAGGAGGCAGGTCCCCGCCGTGACTCGTGCGCCAGGTCCGAGGAAAGAGGACGGGGACGGCCGCGAACCAGAGAGCGGCGGACGGCGAGGTGCTGCGCGAGGAGCGGCTGACGACGTTGCCGCCCGGGTTGAAGCCCCTTTTCGAGAGGCCCGCACGGACGCGGGTCATCCTCGGAGAGTGTGCTCGTCCAGTCGCCAATGCTGACCGAGGCCCACAAGCCGATCGTCGATCAGCTCGGCTTTCTCGCCGTCTCGCTCAAGGTGGGCGGCCGCAAGCTCGCAGCCGTGAGCGAGGCACGACTCGGTAGCCACCTTCGTTGCGCGACCCGTCTTCCCCGAACTCTGATGGAGATCCCGTGGTCGACTGCCGTGCACCGCGGTCGTGGCCGGATTGCGTGGTTCCGCTGGCAGCGCCTCTCGGGCCGCCGGCGCTGCGGCCTACCGCTCGACAAGCCAGAGCAGCTTGATCATCGTCGCGATCGACAGGAAGCACAGGAGCCAGAATACGATCGGCGCCGACGCGCCGCGGAACTTGACGCCGGCGACCTGGAATCGGATCGGGCCTGACGAGAGGCGCAGCACGAGCGTGACGAAGAGGGCGCCGCACCCGGCCAACGGCAGCCCCACGATGACCGGGAACTGGCGGCTGACGAGGCTTTGCCAGAACGTCCCTTCCGTCCGCCCGACGGTAACGATGCCGATCAGCCCTGCGATTCCGAAGACGGCGAGAGTGACGACGATCACCCAGCTCATCGTCCGCTGCATCCGCGCCTCATGCGTTGTGGCGGCCGGTGGAGGAGTCGTCTTGACGGGCGTCGTGACTGCCGGCGGAACCGTGTCCGTCGTGTGCATGCCGTTGGCTCTCCTGTTGGACCACGCAGCGCCGGCCGCAGTTCGCCAAGCCGTGCAGTCCACAGTACCGTCGCGTCACTGCGTCAGTGAAAGTCGCGCGATGACGTCGGGACGCGCGCCACGAATGCCGTCAGATCGTCGATGCGTTGTGCGAGGAGATGGACGACTTCGCCGGTGCGTTCGACGCGGCCGCGCACGAGCAGGAGCCGACCGGTGAGGATCGCCTCGCGATGGCGCGCCTGCTCGCGCAGGCGGACGATCACGTTGGCGACGCCGGTCTCGTCCTCGAGGGTCATGAAGAGAACACCCGAAGCGGTCGCGGGGCGCTGGCGATGGAGCACGAGGCCGGCGACGGCGACCGTGTGGCCGTGCGACGCGTCCCTCAAGGTCGCCGCTGGTTGGACGCCGAGTCGCGCGAGTCGATCGCGCAGGAAGACGAGCGGGTGAGCGGCGAGGGAGAGGCCTGTCAGCGTGTAGTCGGCGGCGACGATCTCGGGCAGGCTCGGCGCCGGCAGCCGCGGCGGGTCGGGAGGATCGATCGACGGAGCTCGGGACGCAGCCTCGTCATAGAGCGGCGCATCCTCGTTCACGATCGCCGCGTCCCACCACGCGGCGCGGCGGTGCAACGCCAGCGACGCGAATGCCCCGGCCGCGGCGAGCAGCGTTCCCTCGCGCCGATTGAGATTTGCGCGCCGCCGGCAGTCGTCGACCGACTCGAAGGGCCGCGTCGCGCGCGCCTCCGCGATCCGCACGGCCGCGGCCGACGACAGCCCTTTCACCAGGCGCAATCCCAGCCGCAGCGCCGGATCGCCCGCCGCCGACTCCTTCGTCTCGAGCGTGCAGTCGAACTCGCTCGTGGCGACGTCGACCGGCCGCACCTCGACGCCGTGCGCTCGCGCGTCGCGGACGAGCTGCGCGGGCGCGTAGAAGCCCATGGGCTGGCTGTTGAGCAGCGCGCAGGTGAACGCCGCCGGCTCGTGACGCTTGAGCCACGAGGAGACCCAGGTGAGCAGCGCGAAGCTCGCCGCGTGGCTTTCGGGAAAGCCGTAGTCGCCGAAGCCCTTCAGCTGCTCGAAGAGCCGCTGCGCGAACTCCGCCGAGTAGCCGCGCTCGCGCATCCCTTCGACGAGCTTCTTTTCGAACGACTGGATCAACCCCGGCCGCCGCCACGCGCCCATCGCGCGACGCAGGAGGTCGGCCTCGCCCGGCGTGAAGCCGGCCGCGACGACCGCGAGCTTCATCGCCTGCTCCTGGAAGATCGGCACGCCGAGCGTCTTCTCGAGTACCGAGCGCACGGCGTCGGAGGGATAGTCGACGCGCTCCTCGCCCGCGCGCCGCCGCAGGTAGGGGTGGACCATCCCGCCCTGGATCGGCCCCGGCCGCACGATCGCCACCTCGATCACGAGGTCGTAGAAGCAGCTCGGCTTGAGCCGCGGCAGCATCGCCATCTGCGCCCGGCTCTCGATCTGGAAGACGCCAACCGTGTCGGCGTGCTGGATCATCTTCCACGTCGCTGGGTCGTCGACCGGGATCGTCGCCAAGGTCAGGCGCACGCCGCGCACCTGCTCGACCAGATCGAACGTCTTGCGGATCGCCGTCAGCATCCCGAGCGCGAGGCAGTCGACCTTCAGGATCCCGAGCGCATCGAGGTCGTCCTTGTCCCACTCGAGCACGGTGCGACCCTCCATCGCCGCGTTCTCGATCGGACAGAGCTCGTCGAGCCGGCCGTCGGTCATCACCATGCCGCCGACGTGCTGGCTCAGGTGGCGCGGGAACCCGTGGAGCTCGCGCGCGAGCGCGACCACCCGCCGCACCGTCGCGTCCCGTGGATCGAAGCCGGCCGCGCGCAACCGATCTTCCGGCCAGTCGACCTCGTCCCACCATTGCAGCGCGCCGGCGAGCCGCTCGATCTGGTCGAGCGAGAGGCCGAGCGCCTTGCCGACGTCGCGCACGGCGCTGCGCCCGCGGTAGGTGATGAGCGTCGCCGTCATCGCGCAGCGGTCGCGTCCGTGCCGCTCGTAGAGATGCTGGATCACCTCCTCGCGCCGCTCGTGCTCGAAGTCGACGTCGATGTCGGGCGGCTCGTTGCGGTCCTTCGAGATGAACCGCTCGAACAGCACGTCGAACCGGTCCGGATCGACCGACGTGACGCCGAGGCAGTAGCAGACAGCGGAGTTCGCCGCGCTGCCGCGCCCCTGGCACAGGATCCCGCGGCGGCGCGCGAACTGCACGAGCTCGTGGACGGTGAGGAAGTAGCTCTCGTACTTGAGCTCCGCGATCAGCACGAGTTCGTGCGCGAGGAGCTTCTGGACCTTGTCGGGCACGCCGGCCGGCCACCGTTCGCGCGCGCCGGCGAGCGTGAGCTCGGTCAGCCGCGCGTGGTCGCCCTCGTTCGGATAGGTGTAGGCGAGCTCGTCGAGCGAGAACGTGCAGTGCGCCGCGATCTCGACCGTCCGCGCGAGCAGGTCTTCCCGGCTCGCGTAAACGCGGGCGAGCTCCGAAAGCGGCCGGAGTGCGCGCACGCCGTCGGCCGGCACGCGCACCCCGAGTTCGGCGACGGTACACCCGTGGCGGATCGCCGCGAGCGTGTCGCGCAGCATCCGGCGCTCCGGCAGGTGGGCGTCGACGTTTCCCAGCGCGACCAGCGGCAGGCGCGTCGCCGTCGCCAGCCGATCGAGCCGCGCGAGCCGCGCTCGATCGTCCGGCCCGTCGTGCAGCGCCGCGCCGAGCCACGCGCGCCCGCCGAAACCTTCGTCGAGCCACTTGAGCCGCAACGCCGCATCCGCGAGCTCGCGGCCGGTCGACTGCGGGTGGAGCGCAGGCTCGTCGGGCAGGCCGATCGCGAGCAGCCCCTTGGCGTGGGCGAGCACGTCCTCGCGCCGCAACGAGCACTTCCCCTTCTCCGCGCGCCGCCGGCCGAGCGTGAGCAGGCGCGAGAGGCGGCCGTAGCTCGCTCGATTGGACGCGAGCAGGACGACGCTCGCCGCGTCCTCGAGAGGCACCTCGGCGCCGACGATCAGCTTCAGGCGTGGCGGTGCGCCGGCGGCGGGCACGGTCGCCTTCGCGGCGACGTGCGCGCGCACGACTCCGGCGAGCGAGCACTCATCCGTGAGCGCGAACGCGTGGTAGCCGAGCTCGAGCGCGCGCGCGACGAGCTCGTCGGGATGCGACGCACCGCGCTGGAACGTGAAGTTGCTGACGCAATGAAGTTCGGCGTAGGCGCCGGGCGGCGTGGTCTCGTCTGCTTTGTCGAGGCGCCCTCGTTGGCTCCTTTCGGAGCCAGACTTCGGGACGCCTCTCCTCGCATCCGAGTCCACGGCGCTCCGGCGGAGAGCGGGGTGAGGGTGGGCCTTGGGTGGCGGCAGCTCAGGCATCGCGGGGCACGCGCGACGAGCGCGCTCAACTGAACGCGCCGTGGCGGAAGAAGCCGCCGAGCTTCAAGTCGCGGAAAAGCCACAGACGCGCGCCGTCCCCGGTCTCGACCTCGAAGTAGGCACGCTCGACGTCGTGGCCGTCCCACCATCCGCTTGCGATCCGCTCCGGACCGCGCACGACGCGCAGCGCGACGACTCGGCCGTGCTCGTGCAACGTCGCCGGCCAACCGCTCGCGTCGGCGTCGACGCGGAGCGGTCGCGGGCTCGCCTCGAGTTCGAGCGGGCGCGGACCTGGTGTCGCGCGCGCGGCGAAGGCGGCGTCATTCGTCGGTGGGCAGCGCTCGCCGTGGCGGCGCAGCCGGAACGCGCGCTCGGGACGATGGTCGGCGACGAGGTCGGCCGTCTGCACGCGCTCGCCGCCGAGCCGGACCGCCAGGCGATCGCGCAGCGCCGCGGCGTGGTGCTCGACGTCGCGGTCGCGCCCTTCGCCGGCCGCGCCCTCGAAGAGCGCGTCCTGCTCGGCGCGGCAGGGGACGGTGCGGTCGAAGGCGAGCTTCACCTGCTCGATCGGTGCGGCGAGCCGCTCGCGTTCGAGGCGGTGCGCGAGCAGGCGCACGAGCAACCGCGAGCTGCGCGTCGGCTCGCTCGGTGCGAGGGTGATCGCGCGCGGTGCCTCCCGCCCGAGCGGCACGAGCGTGACCGTCGCGCTCACGAGCCGGCGCGCGCGCGCCTCGAGCGCCGCCTCCGCCGCATCGAAGAGCCGCTTCGCCGCGAAGAGGAGCGGCGCGGCGGAGGACGCCGGATCGACGAGCTCCAGTTCGTCCTCGAAACGGTCGGGCGGAGTGACGCGAGGGAGCGGCTCTTCGAGCTCCCCCAGCATTCGTTGCAGCTGCTGGACGAAGGCGACGCTCGTGCGCGTGGCGAGGCCGGCGCGCGGGAGCTGCAACAGGTCGCCGACCGTCCGCACGCCGAGCGCGACGCAGGCGTCGGCGACCTCCGGCGGCGGCGCGAGGGCCTGCCAGGGACAGGTCGCGAGTCCGGCATCGCTCGTTGCGTGACCGAGGAGGGCGGCGCGCGCAAGGACGCGTGCCGCTTCGGGCGTCGCGGCGACGCCGATCACCGCGGTGAAGCCGAGCGCGTGGCAGGAGTCGCGGACGAGGCGCACGAGCGCCGCTTCGCCGCCGAAGTGGGGAGCCGTGCGACCGACCTCGAGTGCGAGCGCGTCCGGTCCGTCGATGCAGACGTCGGGGGTGAAGCGCAGGAGCGCGACGGCGAGACGTTCGAGCGCGCGCGCGTTCGCGGCCGGATCGTCGCGCAGGACCACGAGCGCGGAGCAGAGCGCGCGCGTCGCGGTGACGCTCATGCCGGGGCGGACGCCCGCCGCTTCGGCGGCGGCGGTGCAGGCGACCACGCGCACGCGGCTCCCGTCACGCGCGCAGAGCGCGACGGGGCGCTTCGACGCCGCGTCCGTGCAGCGCAAGCGGCGTTCGAGAGGAAAGCGCGGGAACCTCGAGCTCATCCAGCGGATCACGGGACCACTCCAGATCGATCGACTCGGCGCCGAACGAGCCGCTCCCTCGGCAGCGCCGGATTGCGACGCGCAGGCGGCGGCGGCGTGGATCGGTCGACGCGAGCGGCGTGACTTCAAGGCGCACCGCCGCGGGCGAGGGCGTGCTCGCGCAGGCGAGCGGACGGACGAAGAGGGCGAGCGTGCCGGTCGTCTCGGCCGCGAGCTGGAGACGGCGCAGCGCCGTGTCGTCGATCCGCGCGAGCCACGCGACCACGACGTCGCACGCACCCGAGCGCAGCGCGAGGTCGAGCGACCACGACTGCTCGCGTTCATTGCACGGAGAGACGAGCAGCACCCGAGAGAGATCGAAGCCGGCGCGGGCGAGCGCCGGCGGATAGGGCAGCCGCGCATGATCGATCCAGGCGAGCAGCTGCGGCGGCCGCTGCGCACGGGCGAGGGCGGGCAGCAGGGCTTCGAGCGCGCCGCTGCCGGCGGTCGGCACGAGCACTTCGTTGAGCGCGCCGACGCGCAGCCCGCCGCCGAGCGCCTCGTCGAGATCGGCGAAGCCGGTCAGCACGCAGTCGGCCGGGGCGTCCGTGGTGGCCGTAGTGGATTGATCGGCAGGGAAGGGACTGCGGTGCTGCGCCTGCTCGAGCTCGGCGAGGCGCGCGCGGAGGCGGCCGAGCGCGACGCGGTGATCGAGCTCGCGGCGTGCCGACTCGACGATCGGCGCGAGCCTCATGGCCGCCACCGGCGCGAGGAGAGCGGCGCGGCGAGGTCGGTGCGCAGCAGCCCGACGACGAGCCCCTCGATGGCGACCTGGACGTGGGCCGGGTCGACGACGATGGGGGAGAGCGAGGAGTTCGCGGGCTCGAGGACGACCTCGCGTCCGCTTCCGCGCAGCGCCTTGCTCCTTCCCGACTTCGCGCGCGTCCGGAACCGTTTCACGGTCACGTCGTCGTCGAGCCGCACGACCGCGATGGCGCCCTCGTCGACCGTCGGCGTGCGGTGGACCGCGAGCAGGTCGTCGGGCCGGATGTCGGCCTCGATCATCGAGTCGCCGCGCACGCGCAGCAGGAAGTGCGCGCGCGGACGAAAGAGCGCCGGGTCGACCTCGACGACGCGCTCGACGTTCGCCGTCGCGAGGATGGGCTGGCCGGCGGCCACCTCGCCGATCACCGGCAGGCCGACGCCGTGGAACGAAGAGGTGCGCGCTGGCGGGTTGGGCGAAGCCGACGAACGCGACATTCGGCGCGCAGGGTTCAACGATGGCACCACGCGCAGCCCGCGCGCGATGCCGGGCTCGATGGCGAGCGCGCCCTTCCTCGCAAGCAGCCGGACGTGCTCGGTCGCGGCGTTGGGCGACCGGAAGCCGAGTCCGGCCGCGATCTCCGCGTGCGTCGGCGGGAAGCCGCTCCTAGCGAGGAACCGCCGGATGAACTCCAGTACCCGCAGTTGCTGGGTCGTCAGGTCACGCATGAGGAAGCGCCCTTGGCCGTCCACCGAAGCTGGGTGGACAACCAGTATCAGGGCGCGCGGCCGACGTGACAAGAGGCGCGTTCGGAAGCGACACGGACCCTCAACGACGTTTGGCCTTGGCTTCGGCGCCCGCTGGGCCTCACGCCGGGCTGTCGACGTGCCGGTGAATCGCCACGAGGGTCTGCATCGTTCGCAAGGCGCCTTCGACCAGGTCCTTCGCTCGGTCGGTATGCCGCACGTGCGCGTCGATCCACCCCTTGAGCTCGCCGAACCGACGCACCGCGCGGTCGGAGCCGTCCAGGTGGTAGTCGAGGCCGGAGCGCGGGGCGACCTTGAGTCGAAGCGCCGTCGCTAGCGGGCGCGCCAACCGGAACGAGTCCTTTCGCTCCCACTCGACGGCATAGAGCGCGCCGACCAACGATGCGCACGGTGGGCGCATCCATGCGTGCACCAGACTCTCGAACTGATCGAGGAACTCGTTGGCGCGAACGGGTAGGTGGCCGCCGAGAATCCTCAGGTCGCGGATCAAGGCGTCCGCCCGCCGGAAGGCCGGTGCGTCAAAGCCCTTCACATGGCCGGCTTCGGAGAGCGCGCGCTCGAGGGAGCGGTGCATCGTCAGGAGCGACTGGAGGAGACTCGAGTAGGTCCCCTTCGCGACCGTTCCGCTGAGGATGCTCCGGGACACCGGGAGGCCGTGAAGCTCGGTCACCGGTGGCGCCAGCGCCCGGTCGAGGAGGGCGGTAGCGGCGTCGGATGCCGGAGGCCGAATCACTGGAAGGGATTTGCCCACGATCAACCTCTGGCGGCCGGAGACTTCTCTCGTCGTCTTTCGGCCGACTCGTCGAGCGAGGTCGAGTCGATCCTGGCCGCGCGAAGTCTGCCCGCGAGCCGTCGAGTACCCGCGCCGCGTGTGCGGCGTCCTCGGGACGGCTCCCGGCGATCGGCTCTTCGGTCGAGTTCCGAAGAACCCGAGCACCTTCCCGCACGCGCTTGGGGTGCATTCTCTCGGCCGTGGTCGAAACAGCGGCTGCGTGACGGATTCCCTGGCGGAATCAGTGATTCGAAGACTGGAGAACACGGCACCGGCCGAGACTCCGTTTCGGCCTTCGCGCAGCTCGTTGGTGATGGAAGCTGAGCCGTCCGCCGAGTCGCTGCGTTCGCTGGACCGGCCCGTTGGCCGACGGCATCGTCGGTCGAGGTCGGGTCGGACGGCTCCCGATTCCTTGGTGCGTTCGCCCGATGTTGTCGTGGTCGGCGTATTCGGCGACAACGTCGCGCAGCGAACCCGCGCCGAAGCGGATCAGCCGTGGAACGGGTCCCCAATTCCTTGGACACCTCTTTGGAGGCAGAGTGCCTCCGATCTTGAGATGACGTCCGCATGGGATCCGAGCGAAGCGAGGCGGGTGAGGCGTCCGTCGCGTTAGCCCAGCGGAGGATGATGGCTTTGGCCCCAAGCTCCGGCGCGCTCTTCCTGCGTCATCGGCGCGCCGTGCCGCTTCCCAAATCCGCCGCCCACCCTGGGAACGGCCCGTGATCTCAGCGCATCACCACGCCACGTCTTCACGCCCGCCGGGACCGCTCGAATAACGCCTCGTCTTGACCCCCCGACCCCGGACCGTCAATCTTCCGAGCCAATCCAATTAGAAGTTAGGAGGCCGCCATGGTGCGCGCTCTC
>Ga0247727_10005742_pt1 | contig 24872 bp, 26 predicted proteins | sample WisWelCaveWW1625_FD_202498 | JGI IMG/M metagenome (GOLD analysis project Ga0247727, IMG submission 202498) | Biofilm microbial communities from Wishing Well Cave, Virginia, United States - WW16-25 | ecosystem: Environmental > Aquatic > Deep subsurface > Groundwater > Cave microbial mat | place...
AGCTGCAGGCGCACGCCAGCCTGTGGCGGCGCATCGGAGTGCGCGAGGAGATCAGCGGGCTCGTCTTCGACGAGCTCGAGCCCTTTCTCGCGCACCACTTCGCGGGCCACGAGAAGCGCCTCTGTGAGCCCGGCCTCTCCGCCCTGTTCGAGCGCGCCAAGGGCGCACCGGGCCTGGTCCTGCCCATGTACCGCGCCATCCTCGCCCAGGCCGGTACGAAGGGCCGGATCGAGCTCGAGGCCGTCACCGACGCCATCGATCGCTGGGATCTCGCCTGAGCGCTTGAGCCCGTGCAGCACAAGCAGCCCGAGCCCCTGCGCGAGATCCTCGAGCGCCTCTTCGTGCGCTACCTCGGCGTGCGACCAGGCGGCTTCGAGCGTGAGAAGGGCGCGCCGCTCGAGCCCGCCATCGAGGCGCGCATCCTCGGCTTCGGCCCCGCCCGCACACTCTACAAGAAGCACAAGCCCGACTGTCGCTCTCTCGACGCCGTCCAGTCCATCACCCATCGCGAGCGCCGCTGCGCCGACTGCACTCTGCGCGAGCGCTGCACGCCCCAGGTACGCCTCGATCTCGTCGTCGACGCGCACTCCTACCGCCTGCTCCTCGCCTACACCTCCGCGCGCAGCTTTCTCGCCTACGTCGCCGAGCTCCAACGCCGCGCCATCCCGCTCGAACGCGTTCGACACCGCATCCTCGTCGTCGACCGCGGCACCTTCGGTGAGCTGCGCTTCACCGCGCTCGACTGATGCAGCTCCAGCCTGCCCGGCCTCGTCGCTCTCCAGCACACGTCCATCCACGCAGCTCGGCAGTCCCATCTCAGCGAGACGCCAAGTCCCAAAGAGCGTGAGACGCGACACAAGGTCTTCGAGAACTTCGACCACACGAGGAAGAAGGCGTGCCTTGCCGCTGCCAAGTACGTCCGGATGACGGCAACAAGCCTGTTCCTGGACAGGAGGACCAAGCCCGTGCGCTCAGGAGCAACGAACCTGTTCGCGTACCTGAAGCACTCTCCTCGGCTTTCCATGCGGACCAAGGTCGCCATCAAGATTGCGTACCTCCCCTACCCGCATGGCCTGAGCAAGGAAGAGAAGCAGTACCTTCAGGAGACCTTCGGGTGGCAACCGCCTGGCGGCAGGAAGCTGGCCATCCAAGAGATCGCGGCCAGGTTGAAGTTCAAGAGCGCCGCGGTGTTGTCGCGCAAGCTGTACCGCGCACGGCAGTGGTGCCAGGTGTTCAGGCCTTCTCCAGGAAAGACGGAGGCCGCGGCATGATGGTTGTGCAAGCAAGCTGGAGGCAAGCATGACGGAGGAGCCGCGGTCGACCGAAGAGTCCGAGGAGGGCTATGTCCTTCCCGACCACGAAGAGGCTGCCGAAGCGCTCCGTGTTCTCCATGAGCACGTCGAGGAGCTTCGAAGCTTTCGGTCTGGAGCACCACAACGGGAGGTCTTGGGAAGCGACTGGCTGGAACGCTGGGGGAAGCGTGTAGCCGCAGACATCGCGAAACTTGTCGGGCCGCAAGAAGCAGCGACATTCCGAAGGAAGCTTCCCGAGTTCTCGCGCCTTGAGGCCAAGCTCTCGAGAGTGGCCACGCTGGAAAACCAGTGCATACGAGCCCTGGTCGGGGTGATAGACGAGTTGAGGTCGCATCCGGAAGCTGTCTTTGAACGCGAAGGAAAAACCACCGTGAAGCCGGCAGTCCCGAAGGCCGAAGCGGCACTGGATGCGATCCACCTGCAGCTCAAAGAGCTAGGTGACGTTGGCAAGTCCCGAGACTTCCTGGGGGCCTACGCCGGAAGGGAGGCCTTGAGGAGGTGGAAAGAATCGGCCGCGCGCATGCTCGAAGAACATCTTGGCGCGAAGGAGGCCGCGAACATCCGCTCCATCACCGCGGGAGTTACGGGCCGAACCGAAGAGGAGTCTTTCTCCATCGAGTACGGGAAGGCGCAGGTGTTTCTCACGACACTTGCGGCGCACCTTGGCAAGCACCCAGAGCTTGTGTCTGCCCAGACCGGAGAGCGCGCACCGCGCGGCAGGGAGATCTTCCTGGTTCACGGGCAAGACCATCGACGTCTCCAGGAGGTGCGCGACTTCGTCGCAAGCTTGACCAGACGGTCGCCAGTCATCCTCCATGAGAAGCCCGACCAGAGCCAGACCATCATCCAAAAGCTGGAGAGGGAAGCAGGCAAGGCTGGCTTCGCGATCGTGCTGCTTACCGGCGACGACGAAGGCCGAAGTCGCGAAGGCAAGGAGCTTCAGCCGCGAGCGCGACGGAACGTGATCCTCGAGCTCGGCCTGTTCTTCGGTCTACTCGGAAGAGAGTGCGTCTGCCTGCTCTACGAAGAAGGAGTCGAGCTTCCCTCCGATGTGCATGGCATCTTGCACAAGCCTCTCGGTGGAAACTGGCGGGCTGCGCTTGCCAGCGAGCTCGAAGCCGCGGGCTTCGAAGTCGACCGCTCGACTGCCCCGACTACCTGAGTTCCGGAGCGGTTGGAGTCGTTCGCACGCCGACGACGGAGAAACTGCCCTCCTGTGCTGCGCCAGGAGCGCGCATCGTGCTGTGGTTCGATGCCCAGGACGTTGGCAGGAAGGCCCGCCTACAGCGAAGCACAGAAGGTTGCTTCCGTAACTCAATAGAGCGTAACACATTACGGGCAGGCCAGCTCGCGAGTGCGGGATCGAGAGGATTCCCAAAACCTGACCGCGGGGAGCGGCGACGTCGGGGTGTTCCGGGTGCGAACTGGAAGGTGCCCGGTGCTCCTAAAACAACACAACTCGGGCCAAGCCCCGAAGGAAAATTCGATGTCTGCTCTGACCAACAACCCGACCGTTCTGGAGCGCGAAGAGCTGCTCGCCAAGGGCCAGCTGTCTCCGGATCTGAAGCTGCGCCTGGAGAACTCTCAGCGCGAGCTGAGCGCCAAGAACCTGCACGTCCGCTCACTGCAGAGCATTGCGCTCGGCGGCGCGCTGGTCCTCTCAGGAGTCCTGGGCGGTAGCCTGCTCAAGGAGAGCACGGTTGTCGAGCGCCCCTCGCTCCCGCTGCCGCGTCTGCTCGAGATCTCGGAAGAGATCCAGCGAATCGTCCCGGGCGTTGCGCCTGAGATCATCGTCCCCATCGCGCGCGTCATCGGCGATGTCGCGAGCAAGGAGATGATCACCGCATCGGAGATCACCGTGTCGGAGGTCGTGGCCCCCGTCGTGGGGCGCGAGGTGACGATCGCTCAGATTCCCGTCGAAGTGCCCGTGGTCGGCGTCGTCGGTCAGATCGTCGCGGACGTGGTTGGCGTGAGCGTCCCGAGCGTGAGCATCGCCCAGGTCGTGAGCGACGTGATCGTCCCGAGCATCGGTGTCCAGGTGGTCGCCTGATCGAACGAGATGGCGGAGACCGAGAGATGCAGCCTGAGAGCCTCAAGGACTCGGAAGCCATGCACTCAGAAGAGCACTCTCAGTCGCCACTGATGGCCGACAGCCCACTTCACAAGCTCACTGAACTCCCTCGTCAAGATGCGATCGCTGCCCACGAGAGCCTCTCTGACCGCCTGTATCGAGCACTAGGCAAGCTTCTCCTCGACGACTTCAACAACCCTCCTCCCGAACCGTGAACGCTCCTCCTTCCTGTCAGTCGGATTCTCCGGTGCCGTCCAAGGGCCAGGCCTCCAGTCTTCGTGACCTGGGCCTGGCCCTGGAGTGTAAGGAGCTGCTAGAAGACCTCGGGTTCCACCTCACAAGCGAAGAGCTGCGAGAACTCGGGAGGAAGTCGGTTGAGTTCTTCGAGGAAGCCTTCGATGAGAAGTACGAAGAGCTCGCCTGGCAGAAGCTGGCCGTGAAGCGGGAGATGCTTCGAGCTCTGGTGGGCTGGTGGAAGGAGAAGATCGCCGAAGCACACAGGCTTGGAACTTCTCAGGAGCTTCGCGAAGTGCTTGAGCTTGTAGCGTTCGAGCTCTCGACTCCGCGCGAAGGGTTCGAGCACTGCTCTGCAAAGCGCCTGCGCTTCGATGTGGGCGCGTGGAACTTGCGCCGCGGGAAAATCTCCGGGCTGGCCCGGTACCGACACCTGCACGTGATCGCTGAGCTTGCGCGCTTGCAAGAAAGCGCACTCCTTGAAGGCGAGAAAAACCGAAGCCCCGCCGCCATCCTTCGAGACGCCTTGGTCGAGGCAAGCCGGTGAGGAGGACCAACCAGGCCGTGGTCGGAGAAGAAAATCGAAGGAACATGAAGCCGGCCGGCGACAACTCAAGACAGGGCCGCTAGCAGCGGTACCCCTCGGAGGCCTCGGAATGGACCCCTACGCGAGCCACACCAGCGACGACTCCCCTTCCGAACCGAACTTGAACGAGCTCCAGGCGCTGCGGCGCAGCGACACGGCACCACTGGGGGCTGCCCCGGCGGCCGAGCTGGCCGCCGCCCCCCTTTGGCCGGCCATCGAGAGCCTCTGGCTGATGGAGGAGACCTTGTTCCACTTCCTGCGCGCGCTTGGGCTCTCCTCTGAGGAGAGTCGAGATGGTGTTCAAGAGACGTTCTGCATCGCCTTCAGGCAGTGGGGCAAGACGGCGCTCGACAAGGACTGGAAGAGGTTCGTGTACGGGGTTGCCAGGAATATTGCCCTGAGGGTCAAGCGCAAGGAGGCTCGAGAGCGGGAGCGTGTGGCACGCCGACAGAAGGAACAGACCGGACCGGTCGGAGAAGGCGTGGACCCAGGGGGAACGCCGGAGGGCGCGTGCCTGCTGAAGGAGCTTGAAGAAGTCGTCTGGAAGGCCCTGTATGGCCTGACCGAGATCCAGCGGGTATGCCTGGACCTCGAGGTGGGGCGCAGCGTGGAGGATCTCGCCCGCGAGCTGGGGATCGCCGTGGGGACGGTGAAGACGCATCGGTCCAAAGCTCGGGCGAAGCTCGCCCAGAACCCCATCCTGCGGCAACTCGCTGCCGCCTAAGCACGGATTTGGTGAGCCGGGCAAGCCTACGGGGCTTCGAAGGCTGCTCTGCAGATGTGGCAAATGATCTCGCCTGAGGAAGAGACGCTTCTGGGTGCATAGATGAAGCGAGGGCACCTGCAGGCAAGCTTTCGAAGGCCCCACCTTGGAAGGCGTCCTGCGGGAGGTGGAGAGGCAGCGAGTGGGCGCTTGTCAGTGAGGCCAAGCGGAAGCCGGCCCAGGACCTCAAGGACCTCGGAGTAGCGCGAGGGCACACCACCTGTCGGCCAGGAGGTGTTGCACCAGCCGTAGCGGGTGTTTCGGAACTCGCAGGCAAGACCCAACTTGCGCGCTGCATCGCGGAACTCGATGCGGTGGTAGTAGGAACCCGTGCAGCCAGCTTCGCCTTCTTTCTCGAAGAGGATGGCATGCGCCGCCTCGTGAAGGAGGGTTGCAAGGAGGTCTCTCGGAGCACCGAAGAGAACCGGGCTCACGGCCACCTCGTGCATGCGTCCCCGGGCCTGGTAGCGCCAGCGGGAGTGAGCGAAGTGACCAAGCGGACTCCCCCGTCGCCGCGCCGGGAGGATGAGAAGAACGGCTGGCGGAAGGTCCAGGTGGATGGAGCTGAGCTTGACCCAGGCCCCTTCAAGGCAGCGGAGGGCCGAAGAGGCGGGGTCCGAAGTAGGTTCTCTCTTCACAGCAGTTGTTAAGAGGTAGCGGCAGAAAAAGCCCCGAGGGCGGGGCTTCAAGGGGGTAGTTGGAAGAGCTCCGTAGAGTTCTTGCAGGGGCTCGACGAGAGCCTTGACGGCCCGCTCGAACGCGCCGAGGCGCGGGGGAGCTACGGCCAAGAAGCTGGGCTGCAAGATCCGTGAGCTGAGGGGCCAAGAGGCGAGGTGAAACCCCATCAGCAAAGGACTCCTCCAATGGTCAGCATCGCCGCAACGGAAGAACGGGCCTCACTTTCCACCACATCCGACGACAGAGAGGGCATCGTCGCGCAGGTCTCTCAGTTCCTCTTTCAGAAGGAGGCCAACTTGGAGGCCACCTACTCGGTTGAGTTCGGCGGACACTATGGACTGCACTTCTACTTCCGGGCACCTCAAGAAAAACTTGCCGAGATCAAACGTGAGTGCGGCATCGCACTGGAAGGTCTGTCTCCTGTGTTTCGCAGGGGACGCGAGTGCAAGGCACTTCCCAAGCCCGAGAGGCTCTTCGAAGTGATCGTCTATTCCTATGACCAAAAGGGCATCGTGTTCCGCGTGGCCCACGAGCTTGCTCGGGAACACGTCAACATTCTGGCACACTCGGGGTGCTCGTTCTCAGCGCCCTTCGCAGGAAGTCAGATGTTTGTGTGCAAGTTGAAGGTTGCTCTTCCTGAGAAGCTGGACGAAGTTCTCCTTCGCAAAGAGCTTGAAGAACTGGCCGATGATCACGGGTGGAGTCTCTACCTCGAACCGCTGGCGGAAGACATGGAGAAGGTCAGGGAACGACTGCTTCGGAGCAAAGCCGCCGGATGATGTATGGGGTGCCCGGACCCCCTTGCCCTTGCAAAAGGCGCGCACGGACTTGCGGGAAGGCGGCGGCTCGTCGTGCTCCGAAAGGCCGGCGCATTTGGCCTTAGAGTTCCCGCTCGAGCTCGGGCTTCGGAGGCATCTGCGGGGGGCGCTGCGGCGTGAGATCTAGGTAGGTTGTCTTCTCGTGGGCTTCGAGTCGCATGGCAAGCCCGGCTGCGTGGCCGCGCCGGTCGACTTCGCGGCTTAGCCTCTCGGTGAGAGGAGCAGCGTTCACAAGCTCTGCCTGGATGTGGTCCTTGCAGATGACTTCGAGTGGCGTTCCGCGCTCGGTCCGCCGGGAGATGGGCGCAGGCCATAGGTCCATCTTGTAGGGAGCCATCTGGAGGGTGTCCGGGAGTCGGACGCCGGTTGTTACATAACAGAGTGGCCCTAGAAGGCCTGTCTGGTTCGCATGGAGCACCTGCTCGCGATAGGTCTTGGCGTCCACAAATTCCCGAGGCTCGGTGCCCAGTACCGAGCGTAGCTGGGATTCCAACACGAAGCGGGCAACCCTCCCGTTGCCGTCTACAAAAGGGTGGATGCGGAGGAGCTGGGCGTGCTGGAGCGTGATGGCCTGGGCCTTCTCCTCCGTGGTCGAGGCACGGACAAGGAGACCTTCCATCTTCTGCTCGAGGCGGGCAAGTTCCGGCTCGATGCGCGTGTGGAAAGCGCACTGCCAGGGCGCGCCGATTAACTCGTTGAACTGCGAGGCCACCTGACGGAACTGACCAGCGAAGGGGTAGACCTCGCGGAAGAGAGCGCGATGGGCAAGTTGAAGCGTGGAAGGCGAAGGAACAGGGCTCTCAGCGAGCTGAGTTCGAAGCGCGGTCTGTGCGCGTTGCATGCCCGCCCGGAGGCATTCGTCGTACTGCGCAGAGTCGCGGACGTGGCTGTAGGTGAGAAGAGCAATGCGCTCCCAGTCCTTGCGCGGGTTGTCATACATGAGCCTAGTCCACGCGCTTCGGAGGCAAAGAATCGAACCACTCGTCGTAGACTTCCACTGGGTTCCTGCCCTCACGCCGCGCCTTGTGGCAGAGGGCTTCGATGGCCGCAAGCTCGCCCGAGAGCCGCAGCTCCTCGTGGGTATCAAGGAGGGCCTGCAGGGAGACCTCGCCGCCATCGATGCGGGAAGAATACTGCTGGTAGCGGAACGAGCTCTTCTCACTTTCGCTGAGCTCGTCCCATGTCCTTTTCCAGGGGGGGTTCTTGGCTCGTTTCCTCTCGTAGTCTTCCATTGGGCAACTATCTCACAGATCGGGGTCGGTTGTCTCTTGGGCTGTAGTTCAGCGCACACGCTGCAAGGAGGCGCTTGCTGCTTGCTCGATGGCAAGCGTCATTGCGCCACTTACCACCTGGTGGAAGGCCTCGAGCTTCTCCTCGATGGCGGGATAGAACCGGTCGCGAGCACCACGCCTTAGAAGGTTCACAACATGCGCATGGTGCGAGAAGTTGTAGCGGTGAGCCCTCTCATATTGAATGAGAGTGGCATCGAGAGAATCTCCCGTTGAGGTGCTGTGCCACCAGAGGAACTCTCGCGGCCAGCGCTTCCTTACCTCAAGAGCAAGCAACCCGGCGTAGGCAAGAAGGCCTACAGGAGGCGCCCCCAGAGAGACGAGCGAGACTGCGGCGAAAGCGGTAATCCTCAAGGCCGGGGAGAAAGGTGGGTAGAAGTAGGGGAAGTCGCGGGAAGTTATAGGACGGGCAGCATCGAAGCCGATGTGGGCTGGGTGCCAGCGCGCCCCGGGAGGGATCCACCAGTTGTGTCCTGTCTTTTGGGTCACGCGGACTTCGTTACCGAGCTGCTCGAGTTCGTAGTGCGCGAAGAACTGGACGGTCTCTTCCACCTGCCAGATGGCAAGAAGCTCACCTTCGTAGTTAGAGCCCGTGGGCTGGCGAATGAAGAGCGGACGCCCGCCACAGCGGGCAAGCTCTTGCAGCAGGTGTCCGCAAAGACGCTCGATAGTTGCAGGGGTTGCCCGTCCGAATGCTCCTGCACCAAGATGTTTGGGGCTCAAAGTAGCCTTGTGGAAGCCCACGAGGAAGTAGGAGATGGCAAGCCGAGGAAGCTCGCTCCACGCCTTGGCGGCAAGGCTTGTGTCCTTGGATCTATCAAGAGGAACGTTCGCAAGGAGAGCATCCGAGTGGGTCTGAGCCGCTTCGAACTCGGCCCGCCAGCGCTTGGTTGCCTTCGGCCCTTCCCGGATGAGCCGCTGGACGGGGCGAAAGAGGAAGAACCAGGTCGCGATGTAGGCTACGAGGGTGCACGCGCCCCAAGCGTGAAAGAGCTCCGGCTTCTCTTGAGGACTGCGCTTGGGGATGAAGGACTCAGGAATCACTACATGGCCTAGGCCTTGGAGTGCAATGTTGCTCTCCACCCATCGGGAGACTTCCGGTAGGTACGGGAACGAGACCCACCAGAGAAACGGGAGCCACACAAGCATGTAGAGGCGCAGGAAGTCCCTCCGCTTGAGACGGCGAAGGAACCTCCCCCGCACCGTCTGTCGGAACCGGCGGTTGCCTCGCGGCCAGGAGACAGACAAGGTCTTCATGGCCTACTGCCGTCTTGGAGAAAGGTGTGTCGGATCACGCGTCCCGCAAGGCTCACAAGGACATCGATGCGACCCTCGTTCTCGTAGCCTCCGGTTCTTAGCGCCCGGATCTCACTTTCTTGCACCGTGGGCAAGTACTCGCGGCGAAAGCCCATCCCTTGCGTGAGGTGTCCTTGCGAGCCAACAGAGAGAGATCCATCGCCACGCACGCGCTCTTCTTTCCCAAATAGCGCCTGAGCGTACTCGATCGTGTCCGGATCGTCTGTCGCGTGGATGACCTTGCAGCGCAGATTTGAGAGGTAGGAGCGGCAGGCAGAGCGCGGGTCGCTTCCCGGCATGAAGGAGTAGAGGCTTGCGATGCTCTGCGTGAGAGACACCACGCAGCCGAGACGGCCTCTGCAGACGGAGGAAAACTCCATGTCTTCACGTGTCAGCACCTCTTGGATTTCGTCTTGCCAGAGGAACACCGCTCGAGAAGAAGCGTCGATGGAGCGGCGCTTCACGCTGCGCATCCATGCTCCCTTGAAGAGGCACTGCGCGAACCTCCCTACGTCGCCGTACTCGTGCGTTGGAAGGTCCAGGACGATGATAGCGCCCGAGAAGGTGTCTTCCGGGGCGAAGGTTGTCTCTCCGGTGAAGATCTCTCGCAGTGGAGCGCGCAGCATCCCATCGATGGTTGCCTCGATGAGCTGCTCGATGATGCTGCGGGTCTTCTCGGCAAGGTTCGGGAATGTTGTCTGCCAGAACGCCACGGTACGTTCGAGGTCTCCTCGCTGCGCCTTCGTAAGCGGCTTGGCTGCAGCCGCGCGCAAGAGTCTTGCGCAGTGTGAGGCTTCGAAGAACTCAGGCGAGCGCGCCTGGTCGGGTGTGCGCGGCGCCGATGCCAGAAGAGAAGAGATGAGACCCAGTTGAAGAGGCTCTCCTGCAAGGAGAAGTGGGTCTAGTGCAGCGCGCAGGAACTGGTGCAGTGAGAGCTCCCAGTAGCCGTCGTCACGCACGCCACCTGCTCCCGCTGTGGGGCGCATGGCATTGGCTATCAGCGAAGCTAGACCGAGGGTTCTAGGCCCGCTGCGCCTTGCTTCGTGGTCCAAGATGTTGCACGTGTGCGGCCCATCGGGACGGACCACAATCAAGTCTCGCTCGCGGCCGACTTCGCGCGCGTAGCGCACCCAGTCTCCGGCATCTGTGATCTTGACGCACAGCACTAGGCCGCCAAAGCCGTGCTTCAGGTAGGTGCGCGCCAGGGTCTGGCCGGTGCCCGTTGTCTTGCCGCAGCCCGTTGGACCCACAACGAGTGTGCCTTCGGTCGCACTCCGGAGAGTGAAGGGGTGTCTCTCCGCGCCAAGCTGCAAGAGCACCGGAGAGTGGCCCTCAAACACGCTCTTGCTCCAGGTGTGGGCGGGGCTCTAGCGCAGGTGCGATGGCAAGTTCCTTCTTGCGGCTTTGCGCCATGGCGTTGGCAAGTACATGGAGGTCTGGGCCAGCGTCGCGCGCAGAAACGTAGATGCGAGCGTCTTCGGAGTGGCGCGAAAGCTGCACCAGGGCAAGCTCTCGGTCCTGGATCCAGCCACCCGCAAGGATGAAGGAGCGACGCACGGTACAGCCTTGAGCTCGGTGCGCCGTGATGCAGTAGCCGGGCTCGAGTGCGCTGAAAGAGCGCGGCCAGAAAGAGACTCGGATTGGCTTCCCGCGAGCATCCATGCGGTCAAGGCGTACCGTGACCCTTGCGAAGCCGCTCGGGATGACTGCGTGGATGTGCTCAAGGGTGCCGAGCTCGCCGTTGGCTACACCAAGGCCCCGGTGGTTTGCGGAAAACACAACGCGATCCCGCTCTCGGAGGGTCCCCTCCCCCACAGAGACTGCGGCGCCCAGGGCCCCTTCACGCCTTCTTGCTTCTTGAGCGGCAAGGTTCAAGGCGCGGGCATCCTCACGTGTACCTGCAAGGATGAGCGTTTCTTTGAGCTCGAGCGTGCGGAGTTTCTGCCAGTCGGAGATGAGGCGTGCTCTGGCGGCGTCGGTCGATCGCTCGACCGCAACACGCCCACGGGCGGCGTAGAGCGCGAGGGCCGAACGGACATCGCCAGCTCGTACCTGATGCACGGCGTCTCGCATCCAGCCTCGTTGCTGGCGATGGATGAGGTCCAGGCGCGCCGCACCGAGAGCAGTGTGCAGTGCGGCGAAGCCGCCTCCTGGCGCTGCTACCGCCTGGAGCTGACAAGAGTCCCCTACCACAACAAGCTTGCTGCCGGTCCGTGCGGCTTGGCAAAGACGAGTGAGCTCCAAAGTCCCCACCATCGAAGCCTCATCGAGGACTACCACGTGCTTTGGCGTGAGACGAAGAGAGTCCATGGGCCAGGTGCGCTTCCCAGCTGCTGCGCGGCCGAGCTGGCGTGCGTGGTGAGAAAGCGCCGCTCCAAGAGAGGGTTCTAGCCTTCGAAGGGTTCGGGCGAGGGTGTCGGAGCAGATGCCTGACGCGCTCTCAAGCTCACGCGCAGCTCGAGAAGAAAGACAACAACCCACCACGCGAAACCCGGCCCGCTCCCAGGCCGCGCGGGCTACGCGGAGAAGTGTGCTCTTCCCAGATCCAGGGAGACCCTCCACGCACTGGATTGAGCCTGCTGAACGCAGGACATGTCGAAGGGCCTCTCGCTGCTCCGGCGAAAGGGCTGGGTTTGCGTCGAGCGCCGCCTTGACAGACCGAAGACGAAGAACGTGCGAGGCGTTGCCACGAGAGCGAGTAGCCAAGGAGACAAGCTCGGCTTCTGCTCGAAGCAGCCAAGGCGGCGCGAAGCGAGGCTCTCCTGGGCGCCGTGGCGGTGCGGGAAGAGCCCGCTTGGGATCGGCAAGGAAGGAGTCGATCGCGGTGAAGAGCGCAGGAAGGTGCGGGCCGCGGTGCTCAATCTTTCGGGCCGTCTCGCAGATGAGGTCGGCTCGAGTGAAGCTCGACTTGTCGTTTGCAAGGCGAAGCGCGGCAATCTCAAGAGCGCGACGGAGCTCGGCGGTTGAGAGCTCGCGCGAAGGAGTACGGGACCGAAAGAGTGCTTCAACCTGGGTTGCTCCGAAACCATGGGAGGCCGCGAGCGTTCGAGCGCGCTCGAAGGGATCCTGGCGAGGATCCTTTGGTCCCCGCGTGCGAAGTGCAGCTCGTTCAGCAGCACGAGCACCTCTCTCGCCTCTTCGGGCAAGGTCTGCTTCGATGGCAACTCTCCTTGAAGAGAGCTCCCGGAGAAGAGCCTTGGGCAGACCCCGGATCTCGAAGGAGTGCTTTCCTGGAACAAGCTCTAGCCCAAGAGTGCGGAGCTTTTCTGCAAGTGATGCCCGGTAGACACTGCCGGCTGCCATCTTGAGGGGGCCGTATAGGTCGCGCCCGCGTAGTGCGCCGAAGGTCGCATCGGAGCGAAGCGCGAGGTTTAGTGCGAGGCAGTGCGTGTGTAACGACGGGTCACCGGCGCGGCTTCCGTCGTGCTGGATGAGCGCGGCGACAAGTCCGCAGCCCTCGAGTTGTCTTCCTCCCTTTCCCCGGCGCGTGAAGAGGTTGCCTTCCACGAACGCGAGCGCGTCACCCACTGCCCCCTGGTGAGCCCGCTCGATGTCGCGCTGCCTTGCTCCGGTGGTGAGTGCGTAGAGCGCGGAGGCGGATTTACAAGCGGAGAACGTGAGATCCCAGCCCGGTTGATGACCGCGCTGAAGCTGCACGAGCGCGCGCGACCCATCTGGCGCTAGGCCACGAAGGAGGTTCCCGAGCTCGCGCTCTTCAACCTTGCGGCCAAGAAGCCCAAGGGCCTCTGCTCCCCTCCCCCACCAGGTGGGCGTGGCCGCTTCTTCCTTGAGGTAGTAGCGCGACTCCTCCCCGAGCCTTGAGTAGTAGCGAAGCGCTGCGCCAGTTCTGCCGATGGCAGCGATTGAGAGCATCAGAAGAATGAAGAAGGAGGTCACGGCTTTCCGCGAAGTATCCAGTCAGAAAGGGCGACAGCGCCGTCAGTTGTGGGCGGAGCGTCGTTGTCTTCGAGAAGTTGGGCCGCTTGAGGGAGGGGACCCTCACGAACAAGAGCGGCGATGCGCGAGGGGAGCTCGTGCTCAAGGCGCAGAAGGGTGGCTTCCAGGTTCGCAAGACGAGCGTCTAAGACTGAGCCCGGGACACCAGCAAGTGCTTCAAGGATGAGCTCGCGCGCCGCGGAAGTAGGCTTCACTCCTCGCCGTAAGGCTTCGGAAGCAAGTTTGGTCTCAGCCTCCCCAGTTAGGCGAACACCATAGAGTCTCACGGGGTCTGGGGCTCGGCCCGTTCCCAAGACGCGGCGAGGAGGGCCTTCGGTCGCGGGTTCTGAGGGAGGAGCCGTCCGAAGCCAAAGAGGGCCGAGAGATCATTGATGATCGCTGCGAGTTGGAAGAGGGCCTTCTTCCAGACGGGTATGCGCTTTTTCTCGAGGGAACGCTGGATCACCATCAGTTGAGCTTCCAGGTCGGAGAGTTCCGTGAGGAAGGGGGTCAGGTCGAAGCCTGCAATCCACGCGTCGGAGTACATGACCTTGGAAAACGCCACGCACCTTGCGAGAGATTCTTCCAACTCAGCAGGCCGCAGACCGGCCATCTCAAGCTGCAGGTGCTTGACCAGGGCAGAGAGCTTGATGAGCTTGTGAGCGAAGCCGACTTCCGGAGCCACTTGTTGCATGGGCGAGCTCTGCTAGGCGCTGGTGGAGGTTTTTGGCGAGCCCGTGAAGATGCGGAGCCCTGCAGCAGCCGTCACCAGCAACAGAAGCAAGAAGCCACCGGTGAGAAGCAAGGCCTTGTGGGTGCCAAGAAGCCTTACCTGGATGACTAGACCGCCGAGCTCGACATCGGGAGCTTCGGGGAGAGAGGGCACGACCTGGAAGGGCACCGTGGTGTCGTCAAAGCGCGGCTGGGGAAGCTCTGGCACCGAGAACGGGAGGTCCGTCGATGCCCCCACCGGAAGCGTGACAGGGCCCGTGAACGCGCTGCAAGTCAGCGTGACGGTGAGTCCAGCAGCGGCTTGTTCCTCTAGCGGGCCTGTCACCGTTGGGGTGGCAGCCACGGAACCTCGCCAAGGGGTGCTCGAGAGAGCGAGCGCGCCTTGTGCTCCTGCAGGACCGTGTGTGACCGCAAGCTCGATCTTGGCAGGCGCAGGGCCAAGAACTTCGATGCGAGAGGTTGCCGGGAGAATCGCGAGGCCCGGAACGGAAGCTACTGGCTTCGCTTCGAGGTCGAAGGCTGCACGCTCTCTCGGCCGCAGCTTGGCGACCAGGCGCACTGGAACGCGGGCTTTGCCGCCTTGGAATTGAGCACGTGCAGGTGCTGCTAGCTGCGGGTGCAGCAGTTCTACCGCCAGGCCATCGGGAGCGCCTTCGGCTGCAAGATCGACCTCGGCCTCGAGCGCCGCAAGCCCCGAGCGAAGGTTCGCCCAGAGAGGCTCGCGGGTCACTCGCACATCGGCCCGCATCTGCACCTCTTTGGGCTTTGGAGCTGGCGCACTCGTCCGCACAAGAAGCGATTTACGATCAAGCTCGAGAGGCCACGGGACAGAGACCGGTGTGAGTGTGGCCTCGAAGCTGACCTCGCCCGCTACGATTTCTACGCCCTCTAGTGTGTACACCCACGAGGAGCTGCCTGGGCCTGGGATGGAGAGTCTTGCTGGACCGGAGGCGCTGGGCTTGCCGAAGGACACATCGAGTTCCAGAGGGCTACCCCACTTTTCCAGGACAGAGCTCGCGGAAAGGCTAAGGCGTACTCCGCAGGCAATTGCGCCGGTCTTTTCCCCCCACGAAGGCTCAGTCACCTGAAGGACGGCTGCCAGGGTCACGGGTTGGCGCGGCACTGGGATCGAAAGCTCAGCTACCGGCGGGATGCCAGAGGGGCTCACTGGCCCGGCGGCGACCCGTCGCGTGGCAATCCTTGAGGCGAACTCCAGCCGTAGCTCGCCGGGCTCTCCGAGTGGCTCGAGCTCAAGGTAGACCTCGCCGCCGGTGCGTGGCAGGCGCACGGGTCCTGAGAGAAGCTTCGCACACGTAGGGTGCACTACGACTTCAAGCTCCAACCGGTCTTCAGCGCGAAGGCGCGCTCCGGTTGCCTCGAACCGCACGTCGATCGCTGCCCGCAAACGAGCACCCGGTTCCCAGCGCACGCTTTTTAGAGCCACGAGTGCCCGGAGTGTCACAAACACAGGCTGCTCGCTTCCGAAGTCGAAGGGCGTGGCATGGACAGCAAGAACGTCGATGCTTGCCTGGTTCGCCCCGTCCCAGCGTGTGACATAGACCGAGTTCTGAAGACCCTCCGTCTTCGCGCGCTCTGCGAAGAGAGCATCGAGTTCTGCAACGGCCTTCGGCACCGCGCTAGGGTTCACGGTGTCTTCGCCGTCGCTCACAAGAAGTAGGATTAGATTGCTGGCTTGCAGATAAGGCCGAATAGCTGCTGCCCCAGAGCGCAAGCCTGCGGCGATGTTGGTGGCACCGCCACAGTCGAGTTCTTTGGTGACATAGCGCCGGAAGGAGTCAGCGTCGGTGAAGGTCTTTGGTTTCCCAGCCTCTTTGCTAAATGGGATGATGAGAAAGGGTGCTTCCTTAGACGGCGGAAAAGCTTCACACCATTCAAGTAGCGTGCGGATGACGACCTTGATGCGCTCCCCTGCCATCGATCCGCTCAAGTCGATGATCGCGGCACGCACAACCTCAGGAGCCGCCTGGCCGAAGGTCGATACAGCAGCAAGAGAGAGGACGCAGATAGCTCGCAAGAACGTGTTCATCACGCACTCTCCTTGTCAAGAAAGCCCTGATGGTCGAGAAGCTCAGCGAAGTTGACAAAGGCTCCTTGAAAGGCAGCGTAGCCGACTATGTACTGCGCGACGAGTAGCCCGAGGTAGCGCTCTGCTGCCAGGGGATCGCCGAGGTCGACTCCCTTCACTCCACGGCCGATGAAGCAGGCGTAGCGGATGGCTCCCTGGAGTGAGCGGCGAACGATGTCGAGCCGGAAATGGTACATGTTCGATTCGATCTTGAGCGCCTGGAACGCTTTGCCGTTGTCCTTGTGGCGGGCGTTCTCAACCCGTGCCCACGGGTCCAAGGCAAAGACGATAGGGGCTTGTTGAAGGAGGCTCTGGTTGTGCCCGCTCTGAAGCCTTGCGCGGACGACTGGATCCAAGAGAAGCTCGGCGGTACTACAAGTCAACGCGCTCCCCGCCCCTCCTCCAGATGAAGTGACGAAGAGTAGCTGCACGGCATCAGCGCCCTGTGCACAGACGTCGTCTAGTCCGCTCTTGATCTCGGTGCTGATGCGGTCGCGATACCCTTCGAACGCGAACTGGGAGACTCGCCGCTGCGTACCAGCACCGTTGCCGCATGCCGCGGTCCGAAGAATTCTCTGCCGCCGGGGATCGGCTGCAAACCAGCGGGAGGCAGGGCCGAACTGAGATGGAGCGTGAAGCTGCGGATCTATGCGCGGCCCGATGGGGAGTTCCACATCGGGATTCGTCTGGTGATCGAGATCAAGTGAAACACTCTTGTAGGGAATGCCCTGTCCATGGAGGCGGGCATCGACTGTGGCTCTGGCAGCAGCACCAGTGCCACCCGCGAAGATGACAAGCCAGCCGGTTTTCATGTTGGGTTAGCTCCTGTTGTTGAGACGACGCCAGATGTCGAGGGCCTCAGGGTCATGGTCTTCACCCGCAAGGCCCGGTTGATGGTCGGACTCGATCGCCTTGCCCCAGGCGTTCAGCAAGACTGCGTTCTGTGGATCGCACACTGCTGGGAACCCGAGGACAGCTCGTGTCAGGACGATCGCGCTCTCGCCCGGCGCAGCTGGGACGACCGTGAGCCCCCCGTTGCAAAGCTCCGTCACTGCCGCGACGAGCTCGGCGCGTACGCGCTCATTTTTCGTCGTCGTCGGAAGGAAGAGCAGATTCACCTGGGCGGTGTGGACGCGGAGCTGCGGATCGGCAAGAGCACTCGGCAGCGCAGTTGGGGTAGCCGCGTTCCACAAGAAGTCGGCCTGTTCCGCGATGTCCGCCGCAGCGAGGGCCGCATAGATGTCCTGCTCGTCACTCCCCTCGGAGAGCGAACCAAGGAGATGCTCGAGGACGGCGGCATCGTCCGCTTGCGCGAGGAGCTCGACCGTCTGCACACGCTCAGCCTTGAGGTGCTCGCGCAGACGCTGGAGGAATCTCTCGCCGGCTGCAGCCGGGAGGTTCTTGTCATCGACGCCCCACTTCGTCTTCAGATCGCTCAGGAGCTGCCCACTGCTGACCCCGGAAAGAACTCGCTCGAAACCGCCGGTACCTTGCCTTTCTAGCGCTTCCGCTTGCGCCAGCCGGGAGCGAAGTTCGTGCTCGACCTTGTCGCACTTCGAGATGAATGAACTGCCCTTGGCCTCGAGAAGACCGAGCTGGGAGGTGATCCGCTCGGTCACTTCGGGCAGTGCTTCAAGAAGCGCCGCTCTGGCAAGAGCCCGCTCGGCCCGAGTAGAGCGGGGTGCTAAGGCAGCCGCGAGTGCGGCTGGGGCGCGCTCAAGGAGGTCGTCGCAGAGCTCCCCTGGCATGCCAATGAACTGGCGGATCCGCGAGGTGCTCTGTGTGAGCTGCGAGACGGCATCGCCGCGGGCTTCCTGGGAGGAAAAGCGCGAGATGTCTTGCTGGAGCTCCTGAAGGATGCTGGTGACGAGCGCGCGACCTTCTTGGAGATTGCGGGAGACCGCGTCCCCGACAGTTTCAATGAGCGCGGAGCTGGTTCGGTCGAGATACCGTTGCGCGGCGGTGCGAAGGCGCGAGCGCTCGGCGTGCTCGCGCCCTGCGGCCATGGATGCAAGCCTTTCTGCGTGGATGAGGTGGGCATCCAAGCTAGGGTCGTGCCCATTGGAGAGTTCGCTTGCAAGCGACGCTTCGATCGATTGGAAGTCGGGCCGCTGAATCGCTGGCTCACCGGTGCCCGAAAGCGCGCGGAGAAGCGGGCGGAACAGCAGCATGGCTGCCTTGAGAAGGGCGGAGGCATTGCTCGAGCGCAGGAGCGCGATTCCTGGAGCAGCGATGTTGTGCAGCTGTTCGCTGGCGCGGGGCATGAAGATCGACATGGGCAAACTCCCTAGTTCTGGGCGCTGACTTGGATGGTGGCGGGCTCGGTGTGGTGGTTCACAACGAACGCGGTGGAGACCGCGATTAGCACGATCAGAGCTTGGGCTGCGGCCCACTGCAGACGGAGCGAGGAGCGACGTGCGTCGAGTTCCTCTTGCACGTCTCGCCTGACAACCGCCGCCACCTCCACCCTCTTCCACGCGTGTGCAAGGCGGCCGGGAGTAGCGCTTAGAAGGAGGCTGCCGCGGCCTGCTTGCCAGCGCCGGATGAGGTCTAGTACAGGCTCGGCAGAGTTCACGATGGCGTCGAGTAACTTGGCCGCGAGCTCGTCGTCTGCGCGGGCTATCGAGGTAGCCCGCTCGCGCACCTCGCTCTCGCTCGCTCCTGCTAGAGCGCGGAGGCGGTGTGAGGTCCAAAGGAATGCGCCGCCACTTGCGGCTAGCGCTCCAAGCAGAAGAAGAATGGTGATCATGAGGGCTGATGACCGTTGCGGAGGATGAGTCGATCGAGGGCATCCAGCGGAGACAGGTCGCCCGCTGCGCCCTTGTGCTTGTGCTCACGCGGGAGGGAACTTGCACGGCGAGGTAGCGTTTCCACCGCGGTGGCAACGGCGCTCTTCCAGCGCACGCCCTGGGCGTTCTCTTCGATGAGGTGCTGCTCGAGGAGTTCTGAGCGAACGGAGCAGATCGTTTGGCGCCACACACGGGAGGACCAGACCTTGCCGAGGGGCAAGTTCTTCGATGAGCCAGTCCCCCGCCGGCGGAGTCTCTGGCATGTCGTGGGGACCGCGATAGACGCTGATGCCGGACCGCGAAGGAGAGGGAGGTTCATTCACGACAGGCAGCCCCCTTTCTGAGGATGATGGGCGCTCACTCACCTCTGTCTTGTGCTCGGAGCTGGCGAAGCTTGCAGTGCGCGTAAGTGTTGCCAGCTGGGTGGAAACAGCCGCGCAGGCAGCACTGCGACGCGCCGGCGAGGCACGCGGCGGCTCAGAGAGACCGTGAGAGGCGAACGCGCTGTCAGCCACGGTCAGCCTCCGCTTCTTCTTCTTCGAGGACCTGCCACCAGTCCCGAAGACCGCCTGCAGGAAGGAGGTGGCCGTGTTGGAGAAGGTCTGCGACGCGGTGATTGAGGGCCTCAGCCGTATCCCGCAGCGTCGTAGAAAACACCGCCAGGGCGGCAGCATGGCGAAGGAGAATCTGGCGCTCCTCGGCCCCTTCCGGAGGACTCGAGCGGACCGCTGTGACCAGGTCCTGGCTCTCGTGGAGGACCTCAGCTAGCTCGACCAGCGAGCCGACGAGGTGGTCGGCTTGGGATCGACGCGGCTGGGAGCGCAGGAACGGGAGCATCGCTGCCGCCCCCGACTAGCCGAGGGCGCTAGCAATATAGACGGGCGACCGTCATTTTTCAAAGTCTCTTCCTCATGATGTGCACCTCGCAATTCGCGTTACTGGTTGAAGAATAACTACTTAGGCTGCCTGTCAAGTGGGGCTAGCACCAGCCGTACCCGCGGAAGAGCGGCCTTGCCGCCATGCCGAAGGGAACCGTGCTCGAACTGAAAGACCCCCTCGGGGCTGGTACCTCGGGAGACTCGGAGTAGAGCCGGCTCCCCACAGGTGGAACACACGCAACGGAACCCCGTTGCCCGAAGGATCTGGGAGACTTCGGCTGCGAATTTCTGGTTAGCCTCGAGCGAGCCGAAGGACACGCCTTCGAGCTTCTGGAGATGCTCCTCAAGCCCCTTGGCTAGCCCTTCATGGAACGACCCAAGCGTCTTTCTGTAGGCAGCGATGATCTCATGGATGTTGGTGCCCGCAGCTCGTAGCGCCGCCTCCAACTCGACCCCGGCTAGGGGAGCGACCTCTCTCAACGGGGCGAACGCCTCGTGACTCAGGTTGAGCGGCGTCGATTCCGCTCGATCGGGTGCCTTCCTGCGCTGGACGACCTCTGCTGAGTCTTGTTGTAGCCTACCACGCTCCTCCACAAAGGGAGTCTTGATCGGTTCGGAGATGTTAGTCAACCGCAAGGCGGGATCGTGAGGGTACAGCAAATCTATGTGGTCATAACGCTCGCCATTTTTGAAACCTAGACAGAACTGGACGCCCGCCGGATGTTTTTTGTATGCAATATTTGTATGCTGTGGCGGATACTCTTTTAGCAAGAGTGAACGCCATGTGCCGTACGCCATGAAATCTGGGAACAACCCGCTGACGCCCCATTTCCACGGGTCTCTCAAGCGGGCACACAATCCTTGCTGATGTACTGCCAAGTTCGAAAGGAACGCTCCGAGCGCTGGGACTAGATTCGCTGCCGAGCTCACGTCTGTTCCAATCACAAGCTCCCATGATGAAAGAAAAACCGTAAGCTCTTTAAGGAGACCTGCTTCAGATAGCGCACCAAGCTGGTCGTTGCCAAACTGCACAAGAGCTCCAGCGGGCCAGCCATGAGCCGGATAGAACTGAGGCTGCCCACTTACGAGTACTAGATGCGCACGATGCCTAAAGCGAAAGCCCGATGAGCGCTTCTTAGAGACAGCAGGGTGTTCTGGCTCCCGGCGCTCTTGCTTAGACGCCATCGCGCACCGCGATCTCGCTAACGAGGGTGGCCTTTTCGCCAGTTACGGTGGAGTAACGGTTGCGGGAGGTCGTTGCCGAGAGAAGACCGCCAGCAGGATCGGCGCGGTCGTAGAGCCGCGAACGATTGTTAAAAGCAAACTGTGCCCCCGAACCAAAGTGAACTAGGGCCCCGCCTGGCTTGAAGCCAACCTGCGCCGCGATAGATGGCCATCGGCGGCCTTGGTGGGCCCAGTAGGGTCTCCTCTCAGGTGAGAGGTGTTGCGCCACACCGAAGAGTCGTTGGGTGCAGCACTCGTTCATGTGGGCTCCCAGTCCCCCATCGTGGGCTATCCAAGAAGTCCGGCCAGGAGCGCGCCCAAGGCGGCAGTGACAAGACCGATGACCCATGCGCGCCGCTCTTGGCGGCGCCCGTCCTGGATACCTTGGAGGCGGGCTTGCTGAGCGTGGTGGGAGACGGTCTCCTCGAACCCCTGCACGCGAGCCTTGAGGCGCTGCAGGCGACTCTGGAGCTTGCGGCTTCTGCGCTCCTGCCCCTCTTCAGTGGCCGGGGCAGGCGGAGGCGGAGGGATGCACGGAGGGACGAAGTCATTCGACGGCCTGTAGAGCTCGCCTAGGGGCGAAAGCGAGTCGTTGTGGGCGAGGACATCCTCGATGTGTCGTTGAGCCTCCAGGACCCATGGCCTGGCCGCCTGAAGGGGATCTAAGCGGGTGAGCTGCTCTTCGATGGGGTCCGGCCGGTAAAGAACCGAGGGGACGGGGCAGAGGCCTCGGAGCAGTCTCTCCTCCCGCTCGATGGCCTCGAGAAGCTGGTGCTCTGGCCCGAACGCGAGGGCAACGCGCTGGGCCTCAAGGGCTAGGGTGCGGTCCAGGAGGGTCCTGGGGGGCTGAGGAAGCAAAGGAAGGTCCATGGGGTGTCTCGCGGTGCTTGTCCTTGGAGAAGCCTGTCATTCTAGCAGGAGCTACGGGGCTGTGGGTCACCTCCAAGAGAGGCTCTGTCTAGCCTTCGGTGGATCCGCTTCCGTCTTTCGTCCATCGCCATCGGGGTTCACCCCACCGGGTCGCCCAAGCGCCCTGATGACGATGGACGGAGAGCAGACACCACCTTGCCAGGTCCCCCACTCCCCCACGGGGCCCGGTCATCGCTTCCGGATTTCGGCCCGAAGCCAGAGGGGGGTTATGGCGTTGTAGCTACAACGCTACCTGGTCAGTTCACTTGTCTCTGGGAGGGCGGGTTGGAACGGGCGGGACCTGCGCACCGCGGCCGAGAGTTTCTGAATCCAGACCTCTTCGTACTGGGCAAGCCGCCCCTCGTCTTCGTTCGCGGGTCGGTCCATCACGAGGCCCTTTGAGAGTTCCGAGCCAATCTCTTCCTCTGCGTGCATGGCGATGTGGAAGAGCGCTCGGGCTACGATGCTGAAGGTGACCTTGCTGCGGGATTTCTGCTGGAGGCGCTGCACGAAGGCCATGAGGTCTAGGTCTTCGTCCTTGGTCACCTTGAAGTGCTTGAAGACATCACGCGGGCCCGCGTGAGCTTTTGCTTGGTGTTTTTTGGGCTCGGGCTGGGGCTCAGGTCGTGAAAGAGGAGCCTCGCGCTTGGGCCGCGACCTAGGCTTTGGCTCGAGGGCAACAACTTTCTCCGCGGGCGGCGGTTGAAGGAGGGGAGGCTCCCCTCCCTTGCCGTGGAGGACGACGCTTCGCGCGACTTCGGCGGCAATCGGGTCGTACTCTGCCTCGGGGATCTGCTTCCTAGGCATTCACGGCCTCCCCCGCCTTCGAAGGTGTTGGGGCGAGGCTTGGGGCCTGCGGCGTGAGAACGTCTTTTCGGAAGCTTCGGATGCGCGCTTCGAGCTCACGCGCGATGGCTCGGTACTGCTCGGCAATCTCTGAGTCGGGGGCATACCCGAAGATGGTTTGGTGCAGTTTCTCTGCATCCTGGAGCTTTACCGAAAGGCTGACATCAGTTGTGAACTTGAGGGAAGCGCCATCAGGGGTCGCGATTTTCTTCTCGACGTAGTCGAGCAGTTGACGGGCAAGGCGCGTCAACGGGCGGCGCACCCCGCAGATAAGGACGCCGAGAAGCTGGAGGTTTGGGTTCCCGAACTTCTGCGCGCTTCCGATGTCTTTCAGCGCCTCGCCAAGGCCCTCGGTTGAAAGGTGCGTCGGAAGCGCCGAGAGGAGGATGTAGTCGGCGGCTTTGTAGGCCGGGACAGTGGTCTTTGTGATTTGGGGCGGCGTGTCGAGGAAGACGTAGTCGTAGCGCGTGCGCAGCTGGCGGACGGGCTCGACGAGGATGTCTTGAGGTACGAGCCACGCGTTTTTCCCGAGGAACTGGTCGAGCTCGACGAGTTTTCTTGAAGACGGGATGAGATGGATGCCCTTCGGGAGCTTGACCTCTTCGTCCTGGTCGGTGATGACGCAGTCTTCGGCGGGCTCATCGCCGGTGAGAAGCTCGTAGGTACTCACCCACCCCGTGGTAGGCGCACCGAGGAGCTTCGTCGCGCCAGCGGTCATGTCGAGGTCGACGATGAGTGTGGTTCGCCCGAGCTCGGCAAGCGCCGCGGCGACGTTGATGCAGTTGGTGGTTTTGCCAACGCCGCCCTTCTGATTCATGAACCCGACCACGCACCCGCGGGGCTGATTGCTTTCCTCCATCGTGGTTTTCCTCGTTCGGTTCTCCGATTTGTTTAGTGTGGCTTTGTAGCTATTTGGCTACTTGGCGACTTCGCTCCCTAGCCTTGTTGCCTTGTAGCTAAGTGGCACCCTTGCATTCCCAAGGGAGCGAAGCAAGGGGGCATTTCAAGCGTTGTAGCTACGTACCTACATTGCACTGGCACCACGTAGCTATGTAGCTACAAGGCTACTTATACCGGTGGCCACGCTACCGGTTGATCTCGCTGAGAAAAAGGGGGTTGCGTGCCAGTGGCCAGCTTGCTTCAACGGACTTGAAGCTACCAGGGCTTGTATCCGCATGGGGTGGAAACGCAAGCGCCTGTGGCAACAAGTCAAGGAGCCGCCTATCGAGTAGACCTTGAGGAAACAAAAAACCCCGCTTGGGGCGGGGCCTTTTGCAGCTGCGGTTCGAGCCGTACCGAGAAGGAGAGGCGCGCAACGCGCAGGCGGAACTTCAACACTTCCACCCTAGCGCGCTTTCTCCCCCTAGGTCAACCCCTCCGGACCGAAGCACAGGAGAGGTGTTGCCTTGGGGTGCCTCGAAAGAGGGCGTCTCCCCGGTTCGGCCAGGCAGGCCGGAGATGGTGGGAAAGGCGTGGAATGCACTGAAAGACCAAGAGTTTCTTGGAAGACGGAAATAGAAGGGGGTTATGTCCAGGTCCGAACCTGGGAGATGGCCGCCGTGTGGACGAGCTACGCAGGGGGACTCCTCCAGGCGCTAGACATTCGGGTGTGGCTTTCGGCCATGGAGATGGCGACCCGCAGAGCGGCCGCCTCGGTGGGGGAGCGGAGCACTCCCAGGTTCACCCTCAGAGAACTCCAGGGCCTCGTGGGAGCCGGCGTGCGGGCGCCGAGGCTCCGAGCAGCCCTTCGCCGACTTGAAGGGCTTGGGCTCGTTCGTATGCGGCGGGGGACCCTCGCCTTCGCCCGCTCCCTTGAGGATGTGCGGCTTGCTGACCTAGCACCGGTGCTTCGGATGCTGGAGCTTCTGCCGCCTAAGCGCGGATGGTTCCCGCTCCCGAGGCGCATCCTTCGTGTGCTTGCTGCCGGGGTGAAAAAGGGCGTGCTCGCAACCGTGTTGGGCCAGTCCGCGTTCTGCCTTTACCGGAACGGGGGCGCGTGGAGTGAAGAGGGGAGCGTCAAGGCTTCACGGCTTGCGGCGGCGTTCGGCCTTTCGGAGCGTTCCATTTTTCGCGCGAGGGAGCACTTAGTCGAGGTGCGGTTTCTCGCTCCGGTAGCTGGGCAGCCGATGTGGCACCGCAAGAGGTTCGGCCAAAAATACGCTGTGAACGCCGCGTGGTCGCGGGAGTTGCCCCTGCGCGAATTGTCACCCGAGGCGGACTTATCCACAGGCTGTTTGTCAGGTCTTCCATACCAAGCTCCTTCTCTTCGAGAAGAAAAGAAACACCAAGAGCTCGCCCAGCGGGCGGAGGCTTCTGGTGTTTTGGAAGGGAACAGGAAGGAGCAAGAGCCGACCTGGCGCAATATCAAGCCGGAAGACTTGCGCACCACGGAACGAAGACTCGGGCTCTACGCGAGCGCGCTTC